>Ga0247713_1000817_pt1 | contig 17290 bp, 21 predicted proteins | sample 21E_NmetaG_FD_189936 | JGI IMG/M metagenome (GOLD analysis project Ga0247713, IMG submission 189936) | Soil microbial communities from hillslope of Landscape Evolution Observatory, University of Arizona, Oracle, AZ, United States - 2-1-E_N | ecosystem: Engineered > Artificial ecosystem >... | reverse complement strand
ATGCACCTCGAGTTCCAGGGCCATCACGGGCTGCTCCCCAAGGACGTGAGGAACACTCTGAACCTGCTCAAGCAAAAGGGCCAGGCCTTCAACCCCGAACGGGGGATGTGGCAGGCGGCCGAGACCGACCCGCCGGTCGAGACGATAGCGCTCGGACCAGTGGAGGTCGACGACGAGCCGGATGAGCCCCAGGGCGACGTTCCTGCCGGAACACTTGGCGACCTGCTGCAGGAGATCCGGGCGAAGAAAGACCCTCCCGAGGGATCGGCGCCACGCCGACAGCCCTTTGTGCCGGATCCCCCGGCCTTCCGCCAGGACGAGGAGGCTGAGCGGCGGGCCAAGGAGCTGCAGGACCTCGAGCGGTCCACCGGGCAGGTGGTCGATGCCCTCCCTTTGGCGTCAGGGGGCCCCTGCATGTGGCACGCCGGTTGCCCCGACAAGGCCGAGAAGGTGCTCCCCAGCTACTACGGTGGCCGCCGGATCGGCGAGGCTGAGCTGTGCCGGCGCCACGCCCTGACGAAAGCCTGGGCCGATCGAATGACTCCGGGCCGGGCGGAGGCCTTCGCAGCAGAAATGCAGCAGGTGAGCCCATGAAGGTCTGGGTCATCTTCGACATGCCAAACATCCAGTCCCGAAAGCAGGCCGAGGCGTTGATTCAGGCGGTGGTGATCAAGCCGCTCAAGGTCTGCGGTGGAACGATCGAGGCCGAGGTACTGCCGCCGTCATGCTCGGCCGGTCTACGGCCGATCGGGGGCCGCTCATGACAACAGACACCATGAAGGTCCTCGGCGGCTCCCCCTACCAGACCGACGTCGACGAGAGCATGGCCAACGTTCTGATGGTGCCGATCGGGTTCATAGAGCCGGCCGCCGACAACCCTCGGCGCGAGGTCGGGGACGTAAAGGAGCTGGCCGAGTCGATCCGAGCCCAGGGGATCCTCCAACCGCTGGTCGTCTGCTACCAGGACCCCAGGGCGACCGGGGGGGCCCAGTACAAACTGGTCATCGGCCACAGGCGCTTCGCCGCCGCGCAGGCTGCCGGGCTAACCCGAGTGCCTGTGCTTGTCCGCAGGTTCTCGGAGCAGGAGCGCATCGAGGCGATGATGGTCGAGAATCTCCAGCGCTCCGACCTGGCGCCCATCGAGGAGGCCTCGGCGTTCAAGACCCTCAGCGACATGGGCCTGAGCCAGCGGGCGATCGCCGAGCGGATCGGAAGGTCCCAGGCGCACATCTCTCGACGCCTTGCGCTGCTCGACCTCCCGGTGGAAGCGGTCGAGGCGCTTGATACCGGCCGTATCACCATCGAGGATGCGGTTGCACTGACAAAGCTCTCAGACATGCCGAAGCGCCAGGCTGCAGCCCTCAAAAGCGCCCAGGTGAACCGGTGGCAGTCCATTCCGGAAGCCGTAGCGGCCCAGCTGGAGGACCACAGGAGAGCCGAGGCGCGAGGTAAGGCGCTCCAGCAACTGAAGGCCGCCGGCGTCAAGGTGGTGGAGGAGGGCCCGCAGTACGGGGGGAAGCCTCGCTGGCTGACCGGTCAGGAACAACGAGTCTGGGGTTACACGGTAGAGCTCGAGGTGAGCGCTCACGCCGGCGAGCCCTGCCACAGAGCGCACATCGACCAGGAAGGAGACATTCGCTATCTTTGCTCGGATCCGAGCCGACACACCGCGAAAGGCGCCAGCGACCTGAAGGTGCCGAAGGAGGCCTCCTCATCTGATCCTGCCGCGGCAAAGGCTCGCAAGGAGCAGCGGGAACAGGCGGAGCTAGCGAAGCGGCGGGTGGAGTTCCTGTCTCAGCAGCTCAACGGGCCGGTGGTCATCGAGGACCTTTTTGCTCGAGCAGTTCCGGCGATGCTGGGAGCGGTCTGGGCTCAGGTGCTCAAGAAGGCCTGCGTACTTTTGGGGACCACGGTCGCCACAGATCAGGAGACGAACCGACAGACGTTAGCCGCTCATGCACGGCACCACCCAGCCGAGACCCTTCTCGCCGTCGCAGTGGCGCAGTCCGAGGAATGGATCGGCCCATGGCCGAGCGCCAGGGAGAAAACCCGGGATTACTTCATTTGGCTCCAGGGCCGGGGCTACGAGCTGAGTCCGCCTGAGCTCCAGCTGGCCGGCCTCGACGAGAAGCCAGCGACGCCCCTGGAGGTCAACAACCTGCCGGCGGATGACCCGCTAGCCCCGATCGCCGATTGGGACGACGACGTCCAGGAGCAAGAGGAGGTGGCAGGTTGATAGACGGCGAATACCCCCCAGCGACGCAGCTGAAGCCGGTGACCGCCCTGACGGTCGAGATCCGCGGCGACGAGGCCACTGTCCGGCTCGAGGTTGAGAAGGGCGCTCCAGACGTCGGCCCCATGTTCACGACGGCTAAGCACCTAGTCGAGGTCCTAGCGGAAAAGCGCCTGGCCTGGTGGCACCCGATCGACGGCGCCTGTGAGCCGCCAGATCCTTGGATCCAAGGTGAGAAGCGGCCAGGCTCGCTGACAGAACCGTGACCTGCATCGTGGGCCTGGTAGACCAGGAGACGGGCGACGTCTGGATGGGAGGAGACTCGGCCGCTGTTCGCCACCACGACCGGTGGATCCGAGCGCAGCCGAAGGTCTTCAAGGTGGGGCCATTCGTCATCGGCTATACGACCAGCTTCAGAATGGGTCAGCTCCTGCAATACGACCTGGACATCAAGCTGCCGCTTGGAACAATAGACGACGACCCCTTCGCTTTCATGGTGCGAACCTTCGTGCCGGCCGCCCGCCAGTGCTTTAAGGACGGCGGCTTCGCCGAGAAGGACAAAGAGGTGGAAGCCGGCGGCGAATTCCTCGTCGGCTATCGAGGGCATCTGTACCAGATCTTCAGCGACTACCAAGTCGCCGAGAGCGTTGGGGACTTCGCAGCTGTCGGTTGCGCAGCTGCATACGCTCTCGGAGCGCTCGAGGTGCTCCAGGCCCAGAATGCCGAAGAGGCGATTCTCACCGCCCTGAAAGTCGCCGAGGGCTTCAGCGCCGGCGTGTCGGAGCCGTTCACCGTGGTGCGGCTTCCTGGATACTTAGAGAACCAAGAGGAGAGACCGCAATGAATGAGCAGCCTCGCGACTCGACCGGCGTAGGCCTGGCCATCGCCTTCCTGGTGCTCGGCGTAGCGGGCAGCTTCCTGGCCTGGCACTTCTCCGCATGGTGGCTGATCTTGTCGATCCCCTTCTCAGTCATTAGCGTCCTCGGACTCGGCGTCGAGCTGGGTAAGCCAAGGCGCCGGTAGCGTTGCCTTGAAGCGCTGTCCCCACTCCTGGCTAACAAAAAGCTGGTCCTGACGAACGGGGCCAACTTCGGCCCGGGGGAAGGGGGGAGCAAATCTCTGAGCTAACGGCGCTCCCACTCCTGTGGCAGCTCCGCATGTGTGCGGACGAGTTTTCGGGCTTTTTTGCACAGGCTCGGGTGACCCCGACGGCAGGGTGGATCCATGGCCTACCGTCCCGCCCGTTTCTGTGAAGAGCCTGGCTGTCCCCGTAAAGTGCGGCCGCCCCTCTCGCGCTGCGCTGAACACCGCTCCTCCCACGCCCGCCGCCGGCTAGCGCCGGCCGGCGCTTTCAGGGTCTACGACTCGCCCCGCTGGCGGGCTCTCGTACAGCAGGTTAAGGCCGAGGAGCCCTGGTGCCGCAAGTGCAAGGTGACCCCGACGGCCGACGTAGACCACATCGTCGAAGTGCAGGACAGCGGGGCCCCCTTCGATCGCTCGAACCTGCAGGGCCTGTGCCGTCCCTGTCACGTCCGCAAGACCCGATTGGTGGCTTTACAGAGGAAGTCGGCGTGACGGGCGCCCGGGGGCCCGTCTCCAAGAACGCCAACGTCCGGGTCCTGCACGGAGACCGCAAGGACCGCCAGGAGCAGTCCCGGCCAAAGCTGCCGTTCGAGGAGCCGGAGTTCCCCGAGTATCTCGGGGACCCAGGCAGAGTGGTCTGGGACCAGCTGATGATCGACCTGCGCAAGCTGAAGAGCCTCGCCAGCTGCGACTCCGCAGCGCTGGGCGCCTATGTCGAGGCGGTCTTGATCAACCAGGCCTCGGCCAAAGAGATCAACGAGAAGGGCGTGATGATCAAGGGCTACCGGGGGACGCGAGTGAAGAATCCGGCCCTGACACCCTGGCGAGACTCTGCGGACAAGATCCGCGCGTTCGCGCGGGAGTTCGGGCTGACGCCGGCGGCCCGCTCGGGCATCCAGCTCCCCGAGGAGGATCCTGGCGATGGGAAGGACCCCACCCGCTTCTTCGGGTAGACCAAAACGGGATCGTCTACCCCCGAAATCCACACCCGTTTGCCGGTACGTCTTCGACGAGCTCCGTTGCAACAAGCGAGGCGACCACTACTGCCGGCCCCGGGCGGAGCAGTGCCGGCTTTTCTTCGAGGAGGTCCTTGTCCACACCAAGGGCAGGTTCGCCCGGACCGCCTTCGTTCTCGCCGGCTGGCAATGGCGCGAGATCATCTCGCCGGCGTTCGGCTCTGTCCGCTGGTCGAAGGAGCTGCGCCGCTACGTCCGCCGGTACCGCACGGTCTGGATCGAGATCGCCCGCAAGAACGGCAAGTCGGAGCTGCTCGCCGCGGTGGCGCTCTACATGCTCATCGCCGACGCCGAGGAGTCGGCCGAGATCTACGGGGCAGCCAAGGACCGGGACCAGGCGCGCAAGGTGTGGGACGTCGCCGAGCGGATGGTGAGGCTGTCGCCCCCCCTTGCGAAGCAGCTGAAGCTGGGCAAGATCAAGGTCAACCGGCAGGAGAAGAAGATCATCTACGAGCCGACGGGCTCGTACTACCAGGTGGTGACGGCCGACGCCGCCGGCGAGCTCGGACACAATCCGCACTGCGTTGTGTTCGACGAGGTCCTGACCCAGCCGGGCCCGGATTTGTGGGAAGCGTTCTCGACCGCTATGGACACGCGGGAGCAGCCCATGATGTGGGCAGCCACCACCTCCGGCAAGACGAACACCTTCGCCGCCGGCGAGCACGCCTATTCGGTGAAGGTAGCGGCGAACCCGCGCCTAGATCCGTCCCGGCTGGCCTACATCTGCAGCGTCCCCCAGAACGCCAACGTCTGGCTGGAGCGCAACTGGAAAAAGGCGAACCCGGCGCTCGGGCAGTTCAAGTCGATCGAGGGAATGCGGACCCAGGCCAAGGAGGCCCGCAACGATCCCCGCAAAGAAAGCGCCTTCCGGCAGTTCCACTGCAACCAGTGGGGCCACGAGGAGGAGCTGTGGATTCCGCCCGACCGTTACGACGCCTCGGCCGGGATGGTCGTCGAGCACAAGCTGGTCGGCAAGCTCTGCTACGGAGCTCTGCACCTCGCCGCTTCCACCGACATCACCGCCATGGTGCTGACATTCCCCGAAGGGGAGGGATACGAGGTCGTGGCCCGATTCTGGGTGCCGGAGGCCCGCCTCGAGGATCTCCGGCGGCGAACCGAGGGCGAATCAGACGTCTGGGTACGGGAGGGCCGGCTGGCCGTCACCCCGGGCGACATGATCGATTACGACGAGATCTCTGCCGAGATCCATCGGCTGCGTGACGCCTTCAACTTCGAGCATGCTGCCTACCACCGGTGGGGTATGGCGCAGCTGGCTACCGAGCTCGAGGAGGAGGGACTTGAGGTGACGCCCATGGCGACAACCATGACCTCGCTGTCCGGGCCCACCAAGGACCTCGAGCGCCTGGTCTACGCCGGCGCCTGGCATCACGGGGGGCATCCGGTGCTGCGGTGGATGTTCGCAAACGTGGGCATCCGGAAGGACTCGGACCAAAACATCAAGATCGACCCGAAGCTGTCGAAGGACAACGTCTCGGGCGCGATCGCGTCAGCGATGAGCCTGGCCCTGATGCAGCGCCTCGAGGAGGACGTCGTCGACCCGGTGATCATCGTCGGCGGAGGCCGGCACGAGTGACCCCGCCCGTAACCTTTCGCTCGTGGAATGGCCCGAAGTGGTCCTGCTCCTCGGCCTCAGCCTCATCGTTCTTCGCTTCCTGGAGACGCTGCTCGGCCAGGAGGGGCCGGAGCCGGCCGAGACGATACAGCCGGTATCAGACGCCGAGTGGCTGGCCGGCAAGCTTGCCGAACGCGTCGTGGTGCACACCAAAGACGGGCACTCGATCCGCGGCAACCTGCGGGAGGCCTCTGCCGCCGGCATCGTGCTGTCTCAGCCGCAGCTGCTCGGCGAAGGCCTGCCGGAGGCGATCGAGGGCGACGTCCCCGTCCCCGCCCACAACATATCGTTCGTTCAGCGCCTGGCGGTGAGTGAATGACCACGGTCCAGACGCCCAGCGGCCTGCGGACCATCACCCGGCAGAGCCCCCTCGGATCTGAGAGCCCGGTGCGAACCGTCGGCAACGCGGGCCGGGTCCCGCTGCTGCGCGGGGACTTGGTGGGGACCTACGAGGCGATGTACAAAAACCAGCTCTGGGTCTGGGTTCTGGTGAACAAGATCATGCGCGGAATATCCCGCCTGCCCTGGAAGACCTTCGAGTACCTGGACGATGCGCGCCAGCAGGTGCAGCGGGTGCGCGTGCATCCCCTGACCGACCTGATCAACAATCCGTGGCCGCGCGCAGGTGCCTGGCACCTCAAGGAGGCGATATCGGGGGGCCTGCTGATCCACGGCAACTCGGTCTTCTACAAGTACCGATCGGGCCCGGGAGCCCCTCCCTCGCAGCTGTGGGCCCTGCCCTGGCGCAACGTCGACGTGGTGCACGACAACTTCATCCCGCTCTACTACGTGTTTCGCGGGGTCCATGACCGGATCGCCCTTCTGCCCGAGGACATCGTCCACTTCCGGCTGTGGGGCGGCGGCGGCCCCATCGGCATCTCGCCCCTCGAGCCGCTCCGGCGAACCCTGGCTCTCGAAGACGCAGCCCAGGAGTACTCGGCGCGCTACATGGACAACGCGGCCACTCCCTCGGCGCTGTTCCACACCGACAAGAACATCAAGAAGGAGTCGACGGATCGGCTGCGCGCCGAGCTCGATCTGCTCTACGGGGGCTTGCAGAACGCGGGCCGCTTCGCCGTGCTGGGAGACGGGTTCCAGGTCACGCCGCTGCAGCACAACCTCGTCGACACCGATCTCATCCGCCAGCGACAGCTGAACCGCGAGGAGGTGGCGGCCGCCTATGACGTCGCTCCGCCGATCGTCGGCATCCTCGACCGGGCCACCTTCAACAACGTCGAGGAGCTGCACGGGATGCTCTACACCGACACTCTTCCGCCCTGGGCCCAGTTGATCGAGACCACGGTGCATACCCAGCTGCGGGATGGTGAGCCGATGTTCGAGGGTGTGTTCACCGAGTTTGACTTCTCTCAGGTCCTGCAGGGGTCCCCGGAGAAGCGCTCGGCCGCCTACCAGCGGTGGTTCCAGTCCGCCACCTACTCGCCCAACGAGCTGCGGCGAGCCGACAACCTGGCGCCGATCGGCGACGCCACCGACCCGGAGAACCCGGCGAATCAGATCTGGGTGCCGCTGAACATGCTCCCGGTCGGAGCAGCGCGCGAGGAGATCGAGGCCCGGGCGGCCGCCTCGCGCGGTATGCCCACGTTCGAGGCTCCTGCGTCGGAGCCGAGCAAGAACGGCAAGGCCAAACACGTTCCCGCGCTGTAGCGAGTGACCGGCATTTCACACTCCAAGGCGTGGAGACGACGGAGTTCAAGAGGTTCCCGCTCAGCGAGTTCAAGGCGTCGGCCGACGTGCCGGGCCAGTTCGAGGCGATCGTGTCGGTCTTCGGCAACGTGGACCGGATCGGGGACCGGGTCATCAAGGGCGCCTTCGGGCGCACGCTGAAGGACCGGGGTCTGCCGCCGGTCTACCACAGCCACGACTGGTACAGCGGCCCGATCGGCGCCAGCTTGGATGCCGAGGAGCGCGACGAGGGTCTGTGGATCAAGGGTCAGCTGTTCGTCGACCTCGAGGACCCCTTCGTCAAGCGGATCTGGCAGGGCATGAAGACCACCGGCCCCCGGGAGTTCAGCTTCGCCTACCAGGTCGTCGAGTCCCGCTGGGTGACCGAGGACGAGAAAGAGATCCGGGAGATCGTCGATGTCGAGCTCTTCGAGGTCGGCCCGACTCTGGTCGGCATGAACCCCGACACCCAGCTGCTGCAGGTCGCCTCGGCCCTGAAGCCCGGAAGGCTGCACGCCGGCAAGGACCACGAATTCGTACAGAGGGCCCACGACACCCTTGTCGAGGAGGGGGCGAAATGTGCGTCGGGAGAGGACGCGACAGACGCCGGCAAGGCCGTGGGTGACAGCCCCGACATCATCGCCAAGCGAGCACGGATCACTGAGGTCTTGAGCATGACCCGGTACAAGGAGGTTTCGTAGATGACGAACGCACTGGACCTGAGGGTGCAGCTAACCCGAGCGGAAGAGGCCCTCAGAGCCAAGCGCAACGAGGCCTCTGAGGCATACAAGGAGCTCGAGAAGGTCAAGGGAGAACTCAAGGACGTCGACATCCTCAAGGATGAGAAGGCGTTCGACCGCCTCGACGAGGTCGGCAAGACCTACGACGGGCTGCGGGACGAGGTAAACGAGCACGAGACCAGGTGGCAGAAGCTCGCCAAGCTCGCCGGTATCACCAACCCGGACGGCCAGGGCGGAAGCCAGCTCGCAGGCGGGCCCGAGCGCCAGAGCGGCGACTTCAAGGTCTACAAGACCATCGGCCAGCAGTTCATCGAGTCCGAGGCCTACAAGCGGGTCGCCGGCTCGGCCAAGTCGGGCCGGTGGTCGACCAACGAGATCGAGATCGACTACACGCCGTTCTTCAGCAAGGCGGAGGCCAAGGCCACCCTCACCTCGGATCCGGCCTCCGGAGGCTCCCTGATCATCCCGGACTACCGCCCGGGCATCCTTCCGCTGCTGTTCCGCCGGCTGCTGGTTGCCGAGCTCTTCCCGCAGGGCACCACCCGCTCGAACCTGGTCTCCTACATGAAGGAGACGGTTGCGACCAACGCCGCAGCGGCAACCCTCGAGGGTGGCGTCAAGCCCGAGTCCGGCCTGGTATTCACCATGGTCTCCGACCCCGTCCGCAAGATCACCACGTTCCTGCCGATCGCCGACGAGATGCTCGAGGACGTCGAACAGGCCGAGAGCTACGTCAGCTCCCGGCTGGAGATGTTCCTCATGCTGACCGAGGAAGACCAGCTGCTCAACGGCAACGGCGAGGCCCCCAACGTCCTGGGGCTGCTCAACCGGACCGGCCTGCAGGCCACCATCACCAAGACCGCCGACGACAAGATCGCCGACGTGATCCACCGGCAGATCACCGCCATCCGGGCCCTGGGCTTCCTGGAGCCGGACGGCATCGTCTTCCACCCGACGGACTGGGAGCGGGCCGCCCTGGAGAAGGACGCCAACGGCCAGTACCTGGGCGGCGGGCCCTTCACCGGTGCCTACGGGGTCGGCGCCTACCAGAACGAGGGGAGGACCTACTGGGGCCTGCGTCCGGTCGTGACGCCGGCGAAGGCGGTCAACTCGGCGGTCGTGGGCGGCTTCGCCCTGGGGGCGCAGATCTTCCGGCGCAAGGGGATCACGGTCGAGGCCTCCAACTCGCACGAGGACTTCTTCCGCAAGGACCTCACCGCACTGCGCGCGGTCGAACGGCTGGCGCTGGCGGTGTACCGTCCGCAGGCCTTCGGCCTGGTCGCCGGCCTCAACGTGGCGTCGACCTAATGGGCATCGAGATTGATCGGGGCGATTCTTTCGTGGGGCTTATCGACCCCGGCACGGGCACGGTCAAGCAGGCGAAGGGCCCGGTGACCTACGAGCAGCCGGTCGGGAACCGGGAGAGCTCGGCCACCGTCAAACAGCAGCCCAAGACGGTGGTCATCAAGGACCCGGCACGCAATACGGAGGGGACCGGGCTGACCCAGCAGCGCACCGAGCCGGAGACCTCCACGGATCCGACGGAGGTACTTCGCAAGCGGGTGAAGGAAGCCGACGTCGAGGACAAGTCGGTCAAGGCCCCGGCGACCAAGGGAACCAAGCCCCGGGGCTGACGCCCGGGCGTTGTGCTCGTCGAGCTGCTGTTCGCCGTCGCCGCCGGCATCCTCGTCCCGCCGGCTGATACAGCCGGTATCACCGAGCAGGCGCCAGTGCCGGCTCCTGCGCACCACCACCCATCCCCTTCCGCGCGTGAGCCGGCACTCGACTGGCTCATCCGCAAGGAGTCCGGCGGCAGGGTCCAAGCGCGCAACGGCCAGCACTTCGGCATCGGCCAGCTGAATAACAACGCCCGCAAGGCCCAGGCGGCCAAGCTCGGGTGCGATCCCAACACCACGGTGTACGCAGAGCAGCTGGCCATGATGCAGGGCTACATCGCAGACAGGTACGGGTCAGCTGAGGCGGCCAAGGCGTTTCACCTGCGGAAGGGCTGGTACTGAGGCCAGGTGACCACCCTGCGACAGTTCTGAGCAATGCGCTCCATCTTCGAATACGTCGTCTCAGACCGGGCGGGCAACGTCATCCAGAACGCCAAGGTCCTGTTGCGGAAGTACGGGACGTCCGACCCGGCATCAGGCGCGTGGGATGCACCGACTGGCGGTCAGGCGGTCACCGAGTTGACCTCGGACGGGGACGGCTACGTGCGGTGCTGGTGGGACGCGCCGAAGCTGGTGGACCTCATCATCACCGACAACGGGGATGCGGCGTTCTACCCCTGGCGCACCACCCCGACGCTGACGTTCCCCGACGCCGGGCCGATCACGCGCCCCGCCGGGAATGCGCACGTTCTCCTAGAGCGATTTACGCCACTTGAGTACGACTCCGGCTGGATTCTGCCCGGGCTGGCGTCGGACGTTACGGTTGGCGCCACCTGGGCGCACCACGGCTACCGCCGTGTGGGGAAAATCGTATGGATCGCGGTAAACCTTGCCATAACCAGCGTCGCCGCCGATAAGCTGCTTTTCACACTTCCGGCCGGGTTTAGGCCGTCACCCGATCAAGCAGACGGCGGCGGGAGATTAGCCTTGGCCATAGGGGCATCGGGCGGCTATATCCGAATTCATCCGACGAACGGCGAAGTGCGCACCAACAGTACCGCGTCGTCGATTATCGGTTCTAACAGCTTCCCGACCGACGACCCGATACCCGTATGATGGGTCTGGTCGTGCCTGTGGTGGCACCGGTCGTTCGATTCCCCCTCATCCCACTCGCGGCGGACCGCCTCGTCGTCGACCCCATCACCCCCATCCTCGCCACGACAGCGAGAGGCCGGAGCAAAACGACGCCGACCGATCGGCGGGTCGCCGCCGAGTCCCGCGGCCTGAAGCGCGGCTCGGCCGGCAGTGACCACCGGGTGAGGGTGGCCAGCCTTGAATAGGCTCCTACGGGGGGTCGGGGGCCGGATCACCCTGTCCCTGCTCGACCATAACGATGAGCCGATGGTGGCCGAGGGTGACGTCGTCGTCTCCATCGCTGACGGAGCCGGGACCACGGTGGTCTCGGAGGAGGAGGCGACGGCCGAGGGTGATGGCCACGTCTTCGAGGTCCCCGCCTCCACCGCCGAGCAGCTGGACACCTACAAGGCGATCTGGACCGTCTCGATTGCCGGCGACGTCAAGACCTACTCGACCCACTACCAGGTAGTCGGGGCGTTCCTCTGCTCGAGGACGAAGATCCGGTCGCTCGACGAGGAGCTCGACGACCTCGTCAAGTACCCCGCCTCCAAGGTCGACGAGGCCCGGGAGAGCGCCGAGGAACTGCTTGAGAGTGAGATCGGGATGGCCTTGCGGCCGAAGGGGATCCGGACCACGGTCGACGGCTCGGGCAAGGAGCTGCTGCTGCTGAACGGACCGGACGGGCGGCCCCTATGGAAGCCGACGAAGCTCATCTCTGTCACCGTCGACGGCGAGGCCCTCGGGTCAGAGGAACTCGACGAGATCGGGCTCCACGACTGGGGGGCCCTCCAGCGCCCGGAGCGGAAGGGCTGGCCCAAGGGATCCCGCAACATCCAGCTCCACCTCGAGTACGGGTTGGCAGAGCCGCCGGCGACGGTCTCCGACGCCTGTGCAACCCTCGCCGCCTACTACCTCAAGCCCACCGCCATCCCGCAGCGCGCGACGTCGGTTTCCTCGTCCGACGACACCTTCCGCCTGGTGACCGCAGACAAACAGGGCCCGACCGGGATACCCAGCGTGGACGCCCTCATCCACGCCATGCGCTACGACCATCCCGCGATCGGCTGATCACTAAGCATGCGTACCTCTAGCATCGGCGAGGCCCAGGACGCGCTGGAGACGATCCTGAAGGCCCGCAACATCGTGAACGCCCGGGGACACAAGGTCCCCATCGACCTGGGCTGGCCCAAGGGCGGACCCCAGCCCGAGCACATCTGGATCGGCGGCGACGTCGACGACTGGCGCCAGGTCCAGAGCGTCACCGGGGACATGGAAGAGGCGGACCGGGAGGAGACTTACGTCCTGAAGGTCCGCATCCTCGTCGCCAAGAGGGACTCCTACCGGACTGCCCGGAACCGCCTTCTGGCACTGGTCGCCGAGGTCGAGCTGGCCCTGCGGGAGTACTTCACTCTCGCGGGCGCGGTGTGGGAAGGGGAGCTCGCCGGGGGCTCCTTCGGCGAGGAGGTAAACGACGAGGGTCACGCCGTCGCCGCAACCCTACGCCTGTCCATGACCGCCTTCCTCGGCGCGGGGTGACAGCGGCTGCAAACTTCAGCCCCATGACCACCAAGGCGGCCGGCAACGCCGGCGAGACCCCCAAGGAGGGGGACTTCACGGCGGTCCACCGCTATCACGTCGAGTCCAAGACCACGGTTGAGCTGATTCACGGGCTGCTCGGCCATGTCGAGGCCACCTTCTACGCCGGCGACGTGACCCCCAAGAGCGAGAGCGAGGAGGTCGCCTTGCAGCAGCTGGTCGACAGCGGCCTCGCCGAGATCAAGGAGAGCTGAGTGCCCCCGATTCAAAAGCGCCTGGCGCGTGTAGGCATCGCCAAGCAGACGGCGCAGGGAGAGAACGTGGCCTCGCCGGCCTACAGCTTCGGTGTGCTCGGCGGCCAGGTCCTCTCGGCGGAGATCGAGCAGGAGAACGAGGAGGTCACCTCCGACAGCCGGGCGGTGGTCGGTCAGAACCGCCTCGCAGTCACGCCCGGGGCCGATTTCACAATGCGGGCCTATCCGAAGTCTCTCGGGCTGCTCCTGTACCTCGCTCTCGGCGCGAAGAGCGTCACCGGCCCGGTCGGCGCGGTCTACAGCCACGTGTTCACCATGGCCCAGGCTCTGCCCTACTGCACGGTGTTCGGCTTCGGAGCCGGCGAGCACACCAAGGTTCGCGACGCCATGGTCGACTCGTTCGAGCTCTCCTGGGACGAGGCCGGCCCCCTGGAGCTGGCGCTCACCCTCCTGGGCTGCGACCTCGAGCTGGGCCTGGCCCCATGGACCGCAACCACCCACGATAGGGACGCCGGCGGCAAGTTCCGGGCAGCGGGGGGGACCTTCAAGCTCGACGCAGCCAGCAATGTGCCGGCCACCGCCAAGGTCCGGGCCGGAGCCTTTCGGGTCCCCAACGCCCTCGAGGTCTCCCGACTCTCGCACTCGGTCAAGCCCTCGGACCTCATCTCCTCCCAGGTTGAGCTCGGCATGGGACTGACCATCCGCCCCGACAACATGGCGGAGTGGCGCAAGATCATCACCGGATCGGCCGCCGGCACGGCGATCACCGATGTGCCGGTCTTCGGCTCCTTCGAGACCAAGTTCGTCTTGGATGCCAACACCGACCTCACCATCGCCTCCAGCCGGGTGGCGTACATGTGCGACTTCCCCGAATCCGATCCCTCCGGGGGCCCGGTCGACCTCGAGCTCGAGGGTCTGATCTCCGAGCCGGCAACCGGTGCCGAGGTGACCGTAACCCTAAGAAACGACGTGCCCAGCTACTAGCAGACGTGCGGGCTGGTCCAGTGACCACCCCGGGTTCATGGCCCGGGGGCCCCGGAGGCAGCATCCGGGCCCGCAACTAACAACTCAATGACTCGGCGGCCGAGCCCACGTAGGCCGCCAGACGAGCTCCCCACGTGGACGGTGTGGCCGCCAGGCCCGGGTGCCTAAGTCGCCCTTGGTTCAGTCAATCCGTCCGGAAAAAGGAGCTTCCATGAGAATCACCGCCACGCTGCTGGACGGCACGAAGTACTCGTGCCTCGACAAGCACTACATGTCGACGGGCGATCGAGTCGCCTTCGAGCATCAGTTCGAGCTCTCCACCGCCGCTCTCTCAAAGTTCAAAGAGGCGTTCAACGATGACGGCACGGTGGTCCCGGGTGCCGACCTCGGAGCGTTCCGCGAGGAGTGGACTGTCTTCTTCTGCTGGCGCTCGCTGCGCCGGGCGGGCCAGGACGTCGGGAACTACGACACCTTCGTCGACAACCTTGACGAGCTGTCGATCAAGGACCCTGACCGCAAGCGCCGATCCGAGGACACTGAGCCGGACCCAAACCTCTCGGCCACGGCAGCGCAAGCGACCTGATCGCCACCGTGGCCATCGAGACCGGCATCGCCCCCAACGACCTCATCGAGTCCCCGCCGGCTGTCCTCAACCGGATGGTCGCCATTCTCAATGAACGCGGTGAGGCGGACCGAAGGAAGCGGCTGCAGGAGCGCCTCAAGGGTGCCGGATGATCAGTGCGCGGGTCCGCAACCTCGCCGAGTTCATGTTCGACACGAACAGGGCGAAGGCCGATGTGCCGCCGGCGACGACGAGGGGGCTGAAAAAGGCCAACGATCGGCTCCTGCCGGAGGCGGCAGCAGCCGCCCCCAGGCTGACCGGCGAACTCGCCGGCTCTGGATCGTCGGAGGTTCACGGCAACACGGCAGCCCTGGTCTTCAGTGCCGAGCACGCTCCGATCATCGAGTGGTTCCGGCAGGGCCGGTTTCGAGGCCTGACCGCCAGGTACGGGGCGCCGCCCCGCTTCGCCGCGCGAACCATCAACCAGCGCGAGGACCTGGTGGTCGACGTCATCGAGCAGGAGCTCGATAAGCCGGTGACCGCAGATGGGTGGTTTCGCTGATGGCGCGCAAGCTCAAGGTCGAGTACGACGCCGACGCCAGCCCGGTCCAGCGCGCCATGTCGGCGATGCAGGGCAATATCGCCGCGTTCGCCGGGAACCTCTCCGGGATCCAGAAAGCGGCTGCGATCGGTCTCGGTGCGGTCGTCGTGGGCGGGGCGGCGGCCGGCGTGGCGCTCTTCAAGGTCGGCAAGAAGTTCGATGAGGCCTACGACACGATCCGGGTCGGAACGGGAGCCACCGGCAAGAGCCTCGAGGGCCTGCAGACCAGCTTCAAAAACGTGGTCAAGGACGTACCGACCGACTTCGGCACGGCCAGCACGGCCATCGCCGACCTCAACACCCGCACAGGCCTCACCGGCGCCGGCCTCGAAAAGATGGCCAAGCAGCAGCTGGAACTGGCCCGCATCACCAAGACCGATGTCGCGGCGAACATCGCCTCCACCACGCGCGTCTTCGGGGACTGGGGCATAGCCACCGATCAGCAGTCCGGCGCCCTAGACAAGATGTTCCGCGCTTCCCAGGCGACCGGTATCGGCGTCGATGCCCTTGCCTCGAAGGTCGTGCAGTTCGGGGCCCCGCTCCGGCAGATGGGCTTCAGCTTCGACCAAAGCATCGGCCTGTTGGCCAAGTTCGAGAAGGAGGGCGTCAACTCCGAGCTGGTCATGGGCTCGATGAGAATCGCCCTCGGCAAGCTGGCCAAATCGGGCAAGGACCCGATCAAAGCCTTCCAGGAGCAGGTTGAGGCCATCAAGGCCACCGGCGACGCCGGCAAGGCCAACGCACTGGCCCTGGAGCTGTTCGGGGCCCGGGCCGGCCCCGACATGGCGGCGGCGATCCGGGAGGGACGATTCGAGCTCGGGGACCTTCTCAATACCATCTCCAACGGCGAAGAGACGATCATGGGCGCCGGCGAGGCCACCCAGGACATGGCCGAGAAGTGGCAGATGTTCAAGAACAGGGTGCTGGTGGCCCTGGAGCCTCTTGCGATGCGGGTGTTCGGCGCGGTCGGCAAGGCATTCGACATCATCGCCCCCAAGCTCGAGGGATTCCTGGCACTGATCGAGAAGGGGGCAACCGCCCTCTCCAAGGCAGATCCGGCCGCCCTCAAGTTCATCGGCACCATTGTAGGCTTGGGTGTCGCCGTTCTGGGGGCCGTCCTGGCGGTCAACAAGGTGATCGCCGTCTTCAAGGCGCTCCAACTCGCGCTCATGGCCAATCCCTTCGTCCTGGTCGCGGCAGCCGTCGTGGCTCTGGCCTATCTGATCTACAAGAACTGGGACTCGATCCGCAGCGCCATCGGCTCCGCTTGGGACTGGATCACCAGCAAGACCGAGGGCTGGGGCGAGGCGATGAAGGGCATCGTCACCACAGTCGGCCGGGCGATTCTAGCGGTGTTTACGCTCGGCCTCTCCGAGCTGGTGATGGCCGTTGCCCGCAACTGGGACTCGATCAAAGCCAAGACCTCGGCGGTCTGGACCGTAATCACCGGCTTCCTCAAAGGCGCATGGGACAGTCTCAAGGCGGGCGCGACGGCGGTCTGGAACTCGATCACCACGGCGATCACCACGGCGGTCAACAACGCCCGCACGACGCTCACCAACGTCTGGAACGGGATCCGGTCATTCCTCACCGGCATATGGGACGGCATAAAATCCGCCGCTTCTGCGGCCTGGAACTTCATCACCTCCGCGATCGGCAACGCGCTCAATCAGGCGCGCTCGACCGTGAGCAACATCTGGAACGGGATCAAGGGCACCGTCGACGGCGTCCTGGGCGGCATCAAATCCTCGGTGAGCGGCGCCTGGAACTTCGTCCGGGACACCATCTCCAACGCCATCAACGATGCCCGCAACAGCGTGAGCTCGGCGATCAACGCCATCAAGGGCTATTTCGACGGGCTGCTCGCCAAAGTGCGCTCGGTCGTCGACTTCATCAACCGCAACATGGAGAAGCTCGCTTTTTGGCGTCACTCGCCCTCGGTCATGGAGCAGATGGCCAAGGCGACCGTTCAGGGAGTCAACAGGTCCTGGGATCACCTGATGGCGCCGGCGATGTCCGTCGGCGCTCCGGAGGTTCGGGTGGGGGCGTACCGGCCGGCAGCCCCCAGCCCGGCCGCAGGCGGCGCCAGCCGCTTGGCTGGGACCGACGTGCGCATCGAGAACCTCAACGTGACCGTGCAGAACCCTGCAGACATCGCCCCGGGCATTGCCCGCGAGCTCGGATGGAGCCTGCAGGGAATCAGCCGCGCCCG
>Ga0247713_1000816_pt1 | contig 17294 bp, 21 predicted proteins | sample 21E_NmetaG_FD_189936 | JGI IMG/M metagenome (GOLD analysis project Ga0247713, IMG submission 189936) | Soil microbial communities from hillslope of Landscape Evolution Observatory, University of Arizona, Oracle, AZ, United States - 2-1-E_N | ecosystem: Engineered > Artificial ecosystem >... | reverse complement strand
ATGCTCAAAGCGACACCAAGCAACGAGGACCGTGCGGCGTTCTCGAGTAGCTCACCGCCGGCGACGAGCTGCGCCAGGACGAATGCGGCCCGGTTGAGCTCATGGTTGCGGGTCCCAACCTGAGCCGCACGTAAGCGGTCGAGCTCGTCTCGCAGCACCGCGAGTCCGTAGGCGGTTCCGTCGCCCTCAAAGCTCGCACCCGCGACATCACCGAGTGCGACGTAATTCCGCTCCGGCTGCTTCAACCACGTCGGAGCCGCTGCCACTAATCGGTTCGCATCGAGCCACTCGTAGGAACCCCCACTGCGATGAAGGCTCGGTGGGGCGACGATGTAGCCGCCATTGCCCCGCAGGTCGATGCCAGCAAGCTCGTCCTCGATCCCAGGTAGGCGCCCAGCACTATTTCCCAACACCTCGTCTGAAGAGCTGTACACGAGATGGACCCCGCCTCCGCCGGTGAGGCCGGTCAGGGTCCCGGGCAATTGTGCCTCGATCAGTCTTCCGAGTGAAGCGAACGCCGTAGGTAGGTCGACGTCGATCACCACGACTCCCGACACGGTTCCGGTGGCGATGCCGACGTTGGCGCTGCGCCACCTCCGCCACCAACTCTGGATCTGCTTCGGGTCTGTGCTCGCCTCGTAAAGGCCGCGCCGGACCAGCGGGTGCTTCCCCGCGCTGGAGCAGTCGGAACGACCACAGGTACAACTGCCGTTGACGATGCCGTGCAGCGGGAACACGCGCCAACCCCGGTGCGCGTAACCCAGCGCCCCCTCACGAAAGAGGTTCACGAGGCCTCCGCAATTTCGTCGTAGATGGATGATGGGTGAACGCCGAGAGCCGAGCAGATCCGATCCACTAACACCTCGCTGACGAACTCACGTGAGCTCAAGTAGTTCATGTTGACGCCGTTGTCGGAGTAGAAGTCTCGCTTCCTCGGGGCGTACCGGGCTCGCCGTCGCACAAGCTCTAGTAACGGCGCGACCGGAAGCATGCGGCCCGTCTGGCAGCGCTCCCCGAAGACCAGCTCAGCCACGGTGTCCCCGAACGCCCGACAGAAAGCCGGACTCGGTCGCGTCTGACCCGTAAGGACATTACTTACGTAACCCCGCTCGTAGCCGAGGCACTCAGCAAAGTCGCCTAGCTCCATTTCACACAGAGCGAGAATGACTCTGACGGCCCTGCGATCGATCCCGCTCACCTCGACACCTCCTCGAGGTACCCGTCGCAGCGGTTCGTCAGCTCCGCGACGAAGCCGGATGCCTTCGAGAAACCGTCATCATCGAGACGGTCCCGAAGTCCGGCCAGCGTCGACGCGAGAAGCACGATCACGAGGTCACCGAGATCCGGTGAGGTCTTGTCGGTCATCGCTCGACGCTCCAGCGCTCCACCACGACGGCCTCGAACTCTTCGTGAAGCCGCTTGAGGTTCGCGGCGCAGCGGACGTCGGACACGTGATCGAAGAAGTCGCCCTGATCGCAGCTGAGCTCGTACCCATCCTGTACGGCCACCACCGTGACGCTGTGCTTGACGTCACCTCCTCCATCAGGCTCCCAGTCGACGATGTCGAGCGACTCCCACTCCTCGGAAGAGAAGAGAGCCTCGTAGCCGATGGTTTCTTCCACGTCTGCCTCCTTGTTGGTCGACGGCTTTCGTCGTCCTTCAGGAGCACCGGCGATCGAGTGGAGGGGTCAAGGGTGGCGAAGCCATCACGTAAGTGACGCGAGTACCGGAGCGCAGCGAGGAACGGAGCGCCCTTGACGCCGGAGCGGCCGGTGCTAGACGTGAAGCCAGCCGTCGACCGGGAGGCTGTGGAAGGTCGGCTACGGGGCGAGAGCGGCACGGGACCAACCCAGTGGCTCGAATCCCGTCACTGGTTCGTGAAACGATGAACCAATGAGCGCAAAGAGCTCCATAGAGTGGACCGAGTCAACGTGGAACCCCGTAACTGGATGCGACCGGGTGTCCCCCGGTTGCGATCACTGTTACGCAATGACTCTTGCTAAGCGTCTCAAAGCAATGGGAAACCCTCGCTACCAACAGGATGGCAAGAGAAAGACGTCTGGACCTGGCTTCGGCGTCACCCTTCACCACGATCAAGTTGCACTTCCTCAGCGATGGAAGAAATCCCGAATGATCTTCGTGAACTCCATGAGCGATCTCTTTCATCCAGACGTGCCGGATAGCTTCATCCGAGATGTGTTCGACTCAATGAGTAAGGCTCATCAACACACGTTCCAGATTCTGACTAAACGCCCGCGACGAATGCAGCGTCTCTTATCGAAATGGACGGACCTTGCTCAAACCCCCCTCCGCCATGTGTGGTTGGGAGTCTCAGTCGAGAACCAGGAGTGGGCTGACAAACGCGTCCCCCTTCTTCTTGAAACTCCCGCCGCCGTGAGATTTCTGTCGTGTGAGCCCTTGCTGGGGCCGGTTGACCTCGCCGACTATCTAGTGCCATCCGGAGGTCAACCGGCAATCCATTGGGTCATAGTCGGTGGGGAATCCGGCCCAAGAGCGCGACCTATGCAGCTCGCATGGGCACGCCAGCTGCGCGATACGTGCGCAGAGTCAGCAACCCCCTTCTTTTTCAAACAATGGGGTGGACGGACGCCGAAAGCTGGAGGGAGGGAACTGGAAGGGCGTACATGGGATCAGATGCCCGTCACTTCTTCGGCGGCCGAAGTTCCACGCCGAATAGCGATTTCATCCCCTTGACGTTAGTGACCGTAAGCCCTCGCTCAAAGAGGCGTTTCGCTGCGACTCTTATGTGCTTTTCTCTGGCTAGCCCAAGCATGTCGGTAACCCCGAGTATCTCGCCCAGTTGATAGGCGATCTGGACGGGCCCCTTCTCCAGCATCGTTTCTAGCTTCTTCTCGATCTTCTCTTCCCAAGACTTATTAAGGCCCTCCTCGAAGTCGAGCTGCCCTTCGCTTGTTGAGAACTTGCGGAAATCTTGCTGCGCTAGGGAGAGGCATCCATTGAAGTGCCATATCCCTTCCATTCGACGCGTCAGAAAGACCAACTGGTATTCAACAGGGCCTCCTTCCCGGTCGTAAACTTCGAACGCAAACCACGACCAGGCTCCTGCTGCATCTCGCAACCGTCGGAGATAGCCCTCGAGCACTTCATCCATCCAACCGACCGCTTCCGCTGCGGCAATCTCGTGCCACCAATCACCCCCGAGCCACTGGTCGACTCTCGCAATGATGGTTTCCTTGGCGGGGTAGTCCTTCTGCGATCGAAGATGGCCTGCGTGGCGCCGTAAAGCGTGCGTTGAGAAGTTCAGCAATATCTCGGTCGGGGGACCTGGCACGGCATCCGGTCCGGCGCGGTTCAAAACGCGGACCACGTCATCAAACGGGGCTCCAATTCCGAAGGGATCTAGAAAGAAGAAGGCCGGCGCAGTCCCCGCGACGTTCAGCACCTCGTCAAGGCATTCCTCGATCGCGCTACAAAGCACCGTGGACTCGTGAGAACTGCTTTTCAAGAGCGTGGCTAGCTCATTGCAAAGGTCAGTGTCGGCCTCCACATAAATGCCATGGACATTTCTGATTTTCGCAAGGGCTTCTGACGTTGCAGCGATCAGGCCCGGCGACCCGGGTGTTCCATCTGTGTACGTGCCCGGTCCTGCATAGCAATCGGCGATTACCACTCGGTGGTCGGGCGCTCTGCTACCCGTCATGCTGGCGAATATGGCTGGGTAGCGCCTCATTACCCCGTGCTTGAGAACTGCGGCTCCCTGTGGTGAATCGAAGAAGTCCGACATTCGCTCACATAAGCACAAACGGCAGACTGTCGGAACCGAATAGTTAGGTCGTCTAAATATGGCTCGTGGTGCGAAGGAGTGGGGGAGGGAAAAAACCATCGCGGAGGACCTTGTCGGGAGACGCCACGAGAAGCGGCTCCGTCGTTCACAACAGCGGCGGAGCCGCGCCATACCTTCCACGTCGCCTTTCGTAGACACCTCAGAAAAGGCTCGACTGCACGCGTGGGCGAAATAGGTCGACGATCTCGAGCCAGGAGATGACTCCGCCGAGCATTCGCTGCGGGTTGTAGACGGTCACTCCTCGAACGGGGCCTTTGCCGGCTCTGTTGTAGCCGAGAGCGTCGTAGTACCAACCGGCCTCTGGGAACCCGGTCCAGTCATCGCAGGGGCCGGAGCTACGTGGAAGCTCCTCGGCGATCCACGCCTCTGCAGTCTTGTCGTCGGCCAGTTCCAGGAGCTTCGGTAGCGGGTCGTAGTTGCCTGACCCGCCGCACAGTTCGCACTCGTTCACACTGTTGCGCGTGTCGTAGTCGTCGACGTCATCATCACCATTCGAAAATGAGTGCGTCTCGTAGCCTTGGAACCCGTACTCGGCGTCGTAGAGACACGGGCATCGGCGCGAGAACCCCGATGTCTTGATCCGACCCAGAACTGCCTTGCGAACGGCCTCGGGTATCGACTCGATCGATCCGTCGGCGATGCCGGCGCGCAGCTGATCCATGCGGCGGTTGCGTTCGTCGCGTTCCGTAAGACATGCGTCGTGGGCGTAATGGTTGATCTCATCGACGTAGCTCGCGTCCTCCGGGAGTGGAGGCAGCGGCTCGTGGCACCAATAACAGAGCTTGCTCTCGCTCATGACTCACGTCCCTTGGTCTCTATGGACGCGACAAAGTCGAAATCGAAACGACCGGCCAGCAAGCGCTCGACCTGAAGGCGGGCTTCGTCCTTGTCAGTCGCTTCGACGGAGATCCGCACCAACACCGGATAACAGCGATAGACCGGATGCGTGGGATCGAAGGACTCGACGACCATCGACCCCAGCTCGATGAGGTCTCGGCTGTGGTCGGCAGCTCCTGTCTGCTTGAGCCATTCCCAGGTGCACCACTCCGGATGGTTGTAGCCGAGCCCAAAGAACGCACACCGGGAGCAATAGATCGTGCCGTACAGACCCTCTCGGCTTGGCCGTGGAAGAGCCATGTCGTGATCCTCGCCAGGCTGCATCACGCCACCTCCTTCAGCCGCGCTAGCGACAGACACTGCCTGTGCTCGACCAGGGCGCCTACGAAGTCCCAGTAGTCGCAGTGGGATGCGATCTCGTACTGCAGGTCAAGCCGGTGATCGTGGACGATGACCCAGTAACCGACAGTCCCGGACCCGCCGATGTCTGTCACGGTGACGTGCTCGTAATCGTCGAGCGACTCGGCGAAGCGGGTGGCTTCCTTCTCGAGTAGTGCCATTGCGCCCTCCTCTTGGTCGACGGCTTTCGTCGTCGCGGGAGCGCGCGGCATCAGCGAAGGGGTCAAGGGGACCGGCGGAGCCGGCGGCGAGGATAGGGAGCGAAGCGATACCGGAGCCGCCTTGATCCGCAGCGCCGTGCGCTATGAGGAAAGGAGCCCGTCGACCGGAGGAGCATGGGCTGGCACCGAGAACTGCAGACCGCTAGCGTGGTGAACTGGAGACGAAGACCCGCCGAGGAGCGCCGTGACACTTGATGAGCGATATTGCGAAGAGTGCGGGTTCGCTCTCTCGCCCTCCGCCAAGTTCTGCGCAGAATGCGGATCTACGGCCGGCGACAGACCGCGCTCAGTCGGTGCCGCAGATATGGCTCTCCCCACCTCGTCACCCAATCAACGCCGGGATCGAAAGTTCAAAGAATGGGAAGAGGCGTGGGACAAGCTTGATTATTTCGATCCATCCGAACCTGAGTACGACCAACAGCTCGAACGTATCGACCACCTCGACGCCGAACTCGATGCGCTTATGGAAGCGATGGAGATCGAAGAAGATCTCGACGACGCCGCATATGAGCACCAAAGCGTAGACCTTGCCTCGCCCTCCGATGACCTCGATCCCGAGCAACGTGCGGCATATCGAAGACGTCTAGAAGCGCTGGCTGACGATGCGGAGTTGAAAAAGCGCGAACTGGAAGAACAAATCAGTCAGATGCGTAAACGGGTTCCCTACGGGACGGTAGCAGGCCCCGTTCCGGAGGGTGCCTCCCGATCGTCGTTCGTCTGCGCCCGGTGCTCAGCGGCACTTTTTGAGGACAGTGACCGATACGTGGTCGGCCAAGGCCATCCCGTCCATCCGTGCGGCAACTGCGGCTACGAGAACGAAACCGAAGTAAAGGCTCGTCTCGAGGATGAGCAAAGAGCAAAGCACATGCCGGATCTCCACGCCGTCGCGGCATGGATCGTAGTCGCAACTTCGGACATGGCAGTCGATGGTGATTACGCTGAGCTACGTCTGTTGGAAGACGGGACCTTGTGGCAAGGCCCCGAAACCGGAGATCGTCTCCGAACCAATTTCGCACTCAGGTGCTCTGAACCAACCAGATACCAGCGGTTCATAGATCGCAAGTTCAAATCGCCTCATTTGGTGGAACGGTTCCTGAAGGATCACCACGAAGACCTGGGGGCCTCTCGTCTCGTGCCTCCGACCGCTCCGGTCGCTTCCTGGACGTATTCCTATAGCACCGAATGGAAACGAAAGACGGCCGTCCATGAGCAACGCATTTGTCTCTATCCAGATGGCGGACTCTTCCGGATCTCTCCTACCAACTCGGCAACCTGCATCAACGAGGGTCAGAATCCGGTGACCTCGCCCGTGGAGGCGGAACAATACGTACTCGACTCGATCGAACGAGGGGCTCCCGGCTTTGGAACGAATCCATTCATCGATCTGGTCCGAGACTCAGAAACTCTAGACCCCGCAAAGCTGCCGGACTGGACACCGGATCAGGCGACTCCATCGTCCAGTGCGATAAGTGGGGGTTCGGGGACGCCTGGCAAACTCAATACCCAATCAGAGGAACGCAAGTTCGCCCTTCGCGAGCAAGGCGCAAACAATGAGGGTTCTGGAGGCAAGCTCGACGACAATGTCGCGTTCGTTCTTCAGATCGTCCTCGCTCTCGCGATCGTCGTCTTTTACTTCGCGGCGCCGATCACGGCGATAGTGCCCGCAGGAGCCCTTCTTTACCTCATCATCCATCAGGGCAAGTAAAAACTGCTCCGAAGTGCAACCGACCTCCGAGCACTGCTCATAGCGCCGTTGCTTGCAACACAAGGTCTCGCTAGGCTCCGCAGATGGGTGTAGGGGACGAACTCAAGAACCTCTCCGAGCTTCATGCTCAGGGCACCCTGACGGACAGCGAGTTCGAGGCCGCCAAACGGAAGGTGCTTGAAGCCGATCAACACGACCCTGCGGCGCATCCCAGTGCCTCCTTCCATCATTCTCCGATTCGGCAACGGACGAATGGACTAGCAATTGCGGCGCTCGTCCTGGGCCTCATTGGCATGGGTGTGGGTCACATCCTGGCGCTCATCTTCGGATACCGCGCAAAAAGACAGATCGACGCCTCCCCTGATGAACAACGAGGACGAGGTCTCGCCGTCGCAGGCATCGTCCTGGGGTGGGTCGGCGTCGGCGCGCTCGTAACCCTTGGCGGCTTGGCTATTTACATGACGGTATGGGGAGGTGGGATCGACTTCAGTGGATCACTGGCCACTCGGGCGGCTACCGTCGACGAGTTGAAGGAGGCCGTTGAGAAAGATGCCGGTGTCGGCTGCGTGCGCTGGTCAGAATTCGGGTTAAACGGAACCGGCAGTACCTGCGCCCTCCTCGAGGATGATGGGGGTCCTGAATACTGGATCCACATCTCTCTAGTGCCTGATGGCGCTAGTCCCGGCTCCGTGGTTGAGGAGCAGTTCAGCAAACAGAGCGTCGATGACGGATATTTCGTTCCCCCTGAAATTTGCTACGTGGTCACACCTCACTGGGTGATGAGCACAGGTGCGCCCTCCGTGGCCTCCAAGCTGGTCCAAGGAATCGGTGGGGAATTGGAGTGTCGCAACACCTAACCCTGCCCACCCTTCTCAGAGGCGACACCTCCGGCAGCTCGCCGGTGGCGCGTCCTGAAAAGGCTCCGTCACGCGCTCTGCTTCTCCTCGACCAAGGACGCAGCCAAAGGACCGTCGGAGGCCGAATTACGCGTCGAAGCCCGGCCGAAGCCGGGCTCCGAACGTGCCGGGGTGAGGAGGGGTTACCCGGCGGCCGCCGCAGGGGCCGGGGAGCCCTCTGCGGCGGACTTTGCTACCTCTGCGGTAGCGAACTGAAGATCCGGTCCCACGTGGGTGACCTGGATCTCGACGCTCTGGCGCTTGTTGCCGTCGTTGTCCTGCCAGCTGCGCTGGACGAGCTTGCCGGCCACGAAGACCCGCATGCCCTTCTTCAGGGTGTGCGCTGCGTTCTCGGCGTTGCTGCGCCATGCCGTGCAGCGGAAGAACCCGTCGTTGACGTCCTGCCACTCGCCGTTGTGCTTGCTGCGGTGACTGACGGCGACGGTGAAGCCTGCGAGGGCCGCGCCACTCTGCGTGTAGCGGAGCTCGGGATCGTCGGTGATGTTTCCGACTAGAGCTACCTGGTTCACTGCTCACCTCCTGTTCTGGGCGCCTCCGGCGCCTTGCTGTTCTGACGCCTTAGTGACCAGGTCCCGCCATCAGCGACGTAGGGCAACCGATGCCGAAGGCAAGCGAGCATCCATGGACGCGCAGCGAGCGGTTGCGTGAAGGAGCGGCGGGCCTAACGTGGCGTCGTTACAGAACGGCAGCCGGGGAGCCGGAACGGTGAGCACCCAGGAGATCTGTCACAGGGAACCGTCACAATGAGGCCATGAGCGAACACGATTCGTGCCCAGAGTGCGGCTCGACCGAGATTGCACCGATCCTGTACGGGCTTCCGGGGTTAGAAGCGATGACCGCTGCTGGAGCTGGCCGCGTGATTCTCGGCGGGTGCGAGCCACATGACTTCACGCACGGATGCCGCTCGTGTGGAGCCAGCTGGAGGATCGGAAGCTGACGGTGGACGAGGATTCCAACGTCGCCGCCCGGCGGATCGCCGACACGTTCAACGACTATTTCAGCACGTGGGCCATCCACGTGCCTCCCTCAGAGATCCGCCCCGGCGCCCGAGACTCGTTCGCACAAGACGGTTGGGGGATCAACTACGTAGTTGACACCGACGACAACGGTGACCTCTATCTCGAGTTCTATGCAACTCATCGCATGACCGACGACCGCCACGTCCTCATCTCAAGCTCAGGAGAGATGACACACCTCGACGCGATCACGGGCATGTATATGTACGACCCAAAGGTCGCAGGCGACCGAGAGCGTGCGAGTCGAAGGAACACCGAACGGAACCGGCGAGTGGCCGAAGAGCTCGAGCGCAAAGGCCTTTACCCCGCCGCCGACATCAATGCCTTCCTCCGCACCGGGGGCATGGAAGCAGAAGACACCCTCAAGGAGATGGCGGAACTTCTCGAGAAGGCCGGCCTCCCGATGCCCCCGATCCCCGATGAACTCCAGTCGGGCATCTATCCGGTCAGGCGCTGGTGCTACGCGACGCGGGACATCGATCCACTAGACATGTACGCCTTCCACCCCTATCTGATCGAGGCGATCACAGCTCAGCCGGAGCCTTACTTCGCCTTTTCACACGCGGGCCACGGCATGAACTCCTACGCGATCAACTACCACGTCGTGATCAAAGGGCTAGCTCTCTTCGTTCAGGTGCCGTGGGGCGGGGTCTACATAAAGGGCGAACGCCAGGCGGCGATCATAGAAGCGCTCTTCAAGCGATGTGCCGAGCTGTTGCAAGTAGTTTCCGATGGGGCTAAAGGTCAACTGTTCGTAGCGACCAGCGAGCTTCGCGGCCACCGGCTCTCCGGACGGCTTCCGCCGGACCTAGAGGAAGAGGAAGCCCGTGTCTGGCTCCGGTCCGAAGAACTAAAGGCGCAAGACCCATTTGAACGAGCAATCGCGTTGTTGAAGGAAGCGGGGGCATGGTGACGCCTTCTGACGTTGCGGTTCACACTACGGTTGCTCAGATCCTCGGGCGCTCGCTTCACGAGTTCTCCAAGGCCTTCGACGAGGACGAGCTCGCGTATCTGGCTCTCACGTCGAAGCCCGAGTTCGTTGTTCGTGATCACCTCGCCTGGCGGTTACATCAAGAGCTGCCGGCTTCAGTGACATCCGCGCGTGAGTGGAAACCGCCACGGAGGCCCGAGAAATGGCGTACGGACCTCGCCGTCCTACGAACGAGCCAAGGGAACACGACCCCGGAGGTGCTCCTGGAGGTGAAGTCCTGTTACACGTTCGACGCGCTCAAAGGCGAAACCGCCGTCGAGAAATTCCCTATCAAGGCCGTGAGTGATGACATCGACAAATCCTTCGAGTACGCAGAGGCGCACACTGCGATCCTAGGTCTCCTGATCGTCATCCACCCCCGAGCTCCTGTTGATCCCTCGCTCTTTCAAACGGTCAAATACGCAATCGAGATAAACAGAAAACTCCGTAATCGACACGAGACGGAGGTTGAGAAGGTAGCAACCAACTTCCTGAACAACCGCCTTCCGCAGCTAGCTCCGATCGTGAGCCACGGCACCATCGCCAGCGGCTCGGCATTCGGCATCCCTACGGACCTACTCTTCTGGCTGATAGGGCCGCGCTTCAAAGACGAAGCCGAGACAGCTATAGAGCGCTAGACGCCACCTACCGGTGTTTCGCAGCCAGGGGCAACAGAGCTACTTCGTGGCGACCTTCTTCAGGTAATCCTCAGCCTCGTCGAGCCGCACCTGCTTCCACTCCCTGGCCCCCGGGAAGCGCATCTTGGCGTAGTTGTTCTCGAGGCCCAGCGCTCTGATCAACAGTGCCTCCATCTCTGAGATTGCCTGCGGTGTCGTGCCCCTCGTTTTCTGCCTGGGCTCCTTTAGTCGCTGCAGACCCATCTCGTTCCTTGATGTCAAAACCGGCCGGAAACCGAACCAGGAGAACCGGCTCCACTTGCCGGCGTGACGATCGTTGAGGTGTTGCTTGAGACGACGGCCGAATCGGTCGGCCTTTCCGACGTAGTAGGGCCCGTAGTCCCCATAGAGGATGTAGAGCCCGCTCTGGGTGCGGAAGTCAGTCAGTTGCAGCTTAGGCCGCTGCTTTCCTTGCCTACCCAGCAACATGTACCGACCTTTGTTGCCTCCGCCCGGATACCACTCGACCTCGTCGGCGCTCCAGAAAAGGCCATAGGCGCGGATCAGCATCTCAGTCCTCTACAGCGATCGCGTAGACGTAGGCCCTGCCACGGGTGGCGGACCGAAGTCGCGTGACCCCTACTGATTCCTCAGCCAAACGATCCAGCCGCCGCTTCACCGCATCGACCTTCATCTCGCTCCCGCCTTCTGCCAACGCCTCCGCCACCTCGCGCGCAGAGACTGGGTATCCGATCGACCGCAGAGCCTCGAGCACCGGACTCAGATCCTCTTCGACCTCTTCGATCAGGTCCACGATACGAGGAGTTGCCGGGGTCGCATTCATCGTCACCCGGTAGGAATGTCCACGCTTGAGCCCGAGATCCGATTCGGCGAAGTCAACCTTCCCGGCGTAGCGGCTGTCTTCATCAACAACCTCATAGCGGTATCGGGTGCGGTTGTGAGGCGGGCCCAGATATCGGGCCTCGACAATCCGGATGACCATCGTCTGCCCCTCGACCCCAACACTCCCCGCCTCAGCGTTCGCCTCGCTCAGCTTCCTTCTCACGGAGGCCGGACGCGGCCGTCTCTGTAGCGGGCTGTCAGATGACTGCTTCGCAAGTTGGTCCACAGCCACAGCGTGGTTTCCCTTCTTGCCCTTCTTCCACTCGAACTGGACCCTTAGCCGGTGTTCATCGTCTAGCCGTCTCATGATTCGCAAGAGGTTCTTCCAGTCGGGCACGTTCAGAACGGCGTTGCCGTCGCTCGTATGCCAGCGGTTCTTTGACCAGTAGTTGATGGCTCGGCCGACTCCCTCCTTGACGTATTGGGAGTCGGTGCGGATCTCGATCTTGTCGAACTCGTCGAGCTCGAACGGAGCCCGCCCACTGAGTGCCAGTCGCAGCGCTTGGTAGGGCGCTTCCAGCTCCATCTGCTGATTGTTGGCCCCCAGCGTGGCTTCTAGCGCGTGGTCCCACGGATCCGACTCGTTCCCGTCGCCGTCGATCCAAACGAACCGGATGCCGATGCCTCCCCGCCGCGGCGACTGACGCATCGAACCGTCGACGAAGATAGTGACCACGCCATCGTCGAGCGGCTCGGGCACTTCCTTAGATCGGCCCATCACCTGAGTGTCGCGCTGGCCTCCGACATCGCCGCTACCGGTTCACTGGCGGCTCCGTCGATGCGACGACCTGAGAGGTCGGAAGACTTACAGCGATGTCATTTGTCACACCCCCTCCTCATAGTTGGTGACAAGCGCAATGACGAGCGCTTACGGGGGCCGGCACCGCAGCACGCCGGCAAGAAGGAGGGAACCATGGACCACATCGCAGCAGTCAAAGAGCTCATATCGGGAGGGCTCAATGCGAAAGGCTCAAAGAGCTCGGGCGGGCTCACGCTGGTGCCGCTCTTCGGCGGCGTGCTCGCCAAGGACTACATGGTGGGCGCCGACGCGATCGCAGAAGGGCTTCTATCGATCACCGAGGTCGACGAGCACGGAGACGTGACTCACCTCGAGGCATACAACATAGCCAACTCACCTGTGCTCCTCATCGACGGCGAGCACCTCGAAGGGGCGAAGCAGAACCGGATCCTCAACGCCACCGTCCTGCTCGCTGCGTCCCGCAAGACGATCCTGCCCGTCGCCTGTGTCGAGGAAGGGCGGTGGCACTACGAGGCTGGCTCAGACTTCAACGCCGGTGATGACTTCGCCTACGGACGCCTACGTTCTCGCAACGCGTCGGTGAAGGCTGAGAACCTCCGTATGAGCGGAAGCCGCGACGTCGACCAGGGAGAGGTCTGGGCGGACATCTCCCGCAAGCACAACGAAGCAGGATCGATATCTCCTACCGGGGCCATGCGGGACGCCTACGAACATCACCGCACCGATCTCGATGACATGAAGGTTGCGTTCTCGGAGCCCGAGCCCGGTCAGACTGGTGTGATCGCCTGTGTCGCGGGGCGCCCTGTGGCACTCGATGCATTCGATCGGCCTGAAACTCTCACCAAGTTGTGGCCGCGACTGCTGTCGGGATACGCGCTCGACGCGGTCGGCCACGAGAAGGTTGCTCTCGCGCCAAATGCAGTCGACTCGTTCCTGGAGGCCGCAGGCAACGCCACCACGACCAGCCATGAGGGCCTCGGCCTTGGGATGGACGTTCTGATTACTGGCGAGTCCGTGGTGGGAAACGCTCTCACGTGGGGTGAAGGCGTCATCCACCTGGCGTTGTTCGCACGAGCGGTTGACGGACCGGACGCCAGCCGGCGGGCTAGTCGGATCGAGGCACCGAGCCATCGCCGGCACAACTTCAGGCACTGAGCGCAGGCATGGAGCTCCTGATTGCGGCAGTCATCGGCGGAGTCCTGCTGGCCTTCATCCTCCTGAAGCTGATCTGGATCGTCGTTTCGGGTGCCGTCGACAACGGGACCGATTGGCTGGTCCATACCTTCGGTAACGAGCGGGCCGCTAAGGAGGTCGAGGAGAAGTGGCGCAAGCGTGGCGACGCCTAGAGACCGACCGGCTTGGCACTCCGGTCGGGATCGGTCATCCCATCGTGGGCTAGGACCGAGCCGGCAAAGGCAGTTCCGCGCCGGGCCGCCTCATGCACACCCGCCATCCCGTCAGCCGCGAGTCGCAGTCCTGTTCCGGTGATGACCAAGCAGTTGCGCTCTCTCGTGAGGTGCTGGTACCAGTCAACCGGCGCGGCTGACAACGGGTACTGGAAGAGCTCACCGGCCTCGTCGATAAGAGCGAGCTCGTCGAACTCTTCCAGCATCGTTAACACGTAGCCCTCGAGGTATGGGAACGACCAAGCGTCAACATCCAGCCGCTGGAATCCTCGTTCCAGTAGCGACGAACTTGTTTCGCCTGTCGTCTCTTCGTCCAGAGAGAACACGCTCGGGTCGTAGGGCTCGAACACCAGCAGTGGGCGCTCACCAAGCGCGCCCGCGGGCCACTGCAGGCTCGAGAACAGGAAGATTGCTGTCGGTTCGATCATGAGGCCCTCTCCATCTCCTCATCATCTTCTGTGGTGGCAGCGAGACATCCCAGGATGGACTTGGCGCACTCGATCACACGGGCTGCGGTCTCTTTGATCAGGTCCGCCGACCCGCCGGCCCAGCGAGCCACGTAGGGGAAGCTGTAGTTGCCGGTGTCCAACCCGATCGCATCGCACACGATGAATGCGACCGATTCGACCTCGGTCTCGGCGACCTCGCGGCTTGCCACCGGCCCCTCAGAGTGAAGCAGAGCGTGGCCGAGCTCGTGGATCAGCGTCTTGACCGCTTGAGCGGGTGCGATGTCGGGTCGAACCGCGATCTGCTTGTTGAGGAAATCGCAATAGCCGTTCTCGCCGCCCTTGCGATCGCGCACCACCTCGAAACCGACCGATGCGGCGTGGCTTACCAGCGCGTCCCAGACACCAATCGGCGCTTCTCCGTCAAGGAGTTTGGGTCGGACCGCGTCGAGGTCGGGCAGCTCTGCCCCTTCGGTCTGTGAGATGTCGAAGACGTGGACAACCCGGAAGCCACGCACCTGCTGAAGGGTCTTCTCGTTCCCGTTGTCGTCTTCGATCTTGGTCCTGTACTTGCATGGAGCGAAGATCGCCAGCCCTTTCTCCCCCTTCTTCACGAAGCGGCCGAGCGACTTCCAACGGTTGAAGCCGGCAACCACGCTCGCCTCCGGGCGCTGGAGGAAGATCATCAGCTGGTTGTTGAAGCTGTAGTTGTGGAACTTGGCAGCAACGCTGAGCATCCGCTTCCACTCATCGCCAGAGACGATCTCAGCGACCGCCTCTTGGAGCTTGTCGTGTGCGGCCTGGAGCTTGTCGTTCATCACTCCGCCTCCTGGTCGTAGCGAAGCTCGAGAGCGACCTCGACCAGGTCGGCTTGGCACCTGATGCAGTTACCGAACATCTCACCGTCAACATCTCGGTCGGCGTGGATGCCGTTGCATCTTCCGCAGAGACCGAACGCCGGCTGCAGGCACTCACCGGTCTTGAACGACTCCAGCCACGGCTCCAGGTCTCGTGGCGTCTTCACGATGTGGACCCGTCCGTCTCGCAGGTCTTCGATCGCCATGATGTAGTCGTCGTCTCCGACCGGCTTGAGTCCGACGACACGCCCCATGGGGCGGTGTGACAGGTAGTCGGCGACGATCGCCACTGTCCGCTGCTTCACGACTGCACCTCCTGTTGCTCGGCGGCTTTCCGAGCCGGAGGCAAAGCGCCGTTACCTAGTCGACGAGGTCAACCGTCGCCGAAGGCGAGCGAGCATCCATGGACGCGCAGCGTGCGGTTGACGGAGGAGCGAACGGCGCTAGAAGGAAAGAGCTAGCCGCCGGGCTGGAGGGCCGAAGCAGCAGGTGGCGATGCGATAACTGTCACACCCCTTGGCTACAGTGATGGAACGACGTAACGGGGAGGGTTTCAATGGCGGTTGCGTGTCCGGAGTGCGGCTCTGCAGAGCTTGATCTGGTCGAGGTACTTGAGGACGAGCGCCGCCGAGTGAAGTGCGAGTCGTGCGGTCACGAGTGGCTTCGAGGCGAGGCCAGGGTCGTTTACAAGACGACAGCTTCGATCGACGATCTGCGCAAACGCTTCCCGTCGCCCGAGGACGTCAAGCCCGACATCCTGGACCGCGCGGACCTACTCAAGCACCAATATCTGAAAGACCACCCGTCATCGACGGCGCAAGCCGTCGAGTTCCGCGAGCGGTACCGACAGGTCTTTTCCAAAGAAGGCCTGAAGGACGCCGCGCCCCAGGATCTCAAGGACTTCGCCAACTCCAGCCTCGCAGGCAACCCCGGCAACATGAGTCGTTTCAATGACGCGTGGAATGAGATGGGGGCCGAGGAAGGCGCCCAGCGCGTGAAGGATGCGATCGAGTACCTCCTATATGGACCTGATGACACCTTCATCGAGGACCGCCTCACCAATCTCATCGAGGGACGACGCGGTTTCGGGATGACCGGCTTTCGGGAAGCCCTGCTGACGAAGGTGCTCTGCATGGTGGAGCCCACCAGGTTTCTCCCTATCAACAAGTACAGCGGCGTTGCTGGGAAGAAGGAGATCGCTAAGTGGATCTACGACCTCAACCTGCCTCGCCAGGAAACGGTGTCGTGGACCATCGGGCGCTTGATCATCTGGAGCAACGACCTACTGCTCGAGCTAGTTGGGAGCGGTTTCAGCGACACGGAACACGCGGCTGGTTTCCTATGGTGGGCCAAGGACGAAATGCGTCAGCGCAGTGGTCAGACTCCTACAGGCACCGAAGAAACTGAGCCCGATCTTCTGGTGTTCAAGGACGACGACGAGGGTTTCCGCCGTTGGATGGTTGAGCACCCAGCCGGCTTCTATCTGAATGCGAATAGAGCTCCCGCCTCAGACGACGTCCTTCTCCACAAGGTGGGATGCCCCCATGTCGGCGACGCTGAACCTGGCGAGGTTGCATGGACCGAGCAGTACATCAAGGTTTGCTCCATGACATCTATCGAGCTCGAGGCGTGGAGCAGGATCGAAGCCGGTCAGGACGCTCGTCACTGCCAAACCTGCGCCTAGGCAGGAGTTCACAACCTTGGGAACGCGGTACGACGTCTCGCGAGTACCGCTTCAGGGCGGCTACGTCGCCAAGTTGTGCCCGGTCAAGGCGCAGAACGACGCTTTGCTCCCGGCCGAACCGATCCCTCCCTCACCCGCGCTGGAACGAAGATTCGAGCTCGGTCGGGACTTCGAAAACCGCATCCTCGCTGAACTCCAGGCAGCACATCCCGATCTCGTCGTAGTCACCGGTGAGACATCCGCCGACAAAGAAAAAGCGACCGTCGACGCGATGACCCAGGGAGCGCAACTGATCTTTGGGGGCAGGCTCCCTGCCGATCCCGTAGGCCGCCGGGTCGGCAAGCCCGACCTGCTGGTGCGAGCGGAGGCCGAGGGCCCACCGGTGTACCACCCGGTGGACGTGAAGCATCATCGGACGCTCGCAGCCTTCGACAAGCTTCCCGCTCTCTGCTCCGAGCTCAAGGCCCCAAGTCTCGTGGCCGCGCAACCAGATCCGACGATGTCAACCCGCAAGCGCCGCGACGATCTTCTGCAGCTCGCGCACTACCAGCGCATGCTCCAAGCTTGCGGGATGGCGGCGGTCGACAACCGCGGCGGCATCATCGGCGTCGAAGGCAAAGTGACCTGGCACGACCTCGACGCCCCCATGTGGCTCACGCCTTCGTCGACCGGCAAGAAAAAGCGGCGATCCACGATGGAGATCTACGACTTCGAATTCGACTTCCGCCTG
>Ga0247713_1000815_pt1 | contig 17296 bp, 15 predicted proteins | sample 21E_NmetaG_FD_189936 | JGI IMG/M metagenome (GOLD analysis project Ga0247713, IMG submission 189936) | Soil microbial communities from hillslope of Landscape Evolution Observatory, University of Arizona, Oracle, AZ, United States - 2-1-E_N | ecosystem: Engineered > Artificial ecosystem >... | reverse complement strand
CGACCGAGCGCACGTTCCTCGCTTCGGTGGCGATCAACGTGCACGGCATCCGTGCCAGCTCGGCCAACATCCCCCTGTGGTCCTTGTCGTCCAGGATCCCGATGACCACTATCGCGCGGTCGAAAGGCATGGCTTCCGTCAGACTCGTGACCGCGGCAGCCATGCCGGTCGGGTTGTGCGCGACGTCGAGCACGACGGGCGGCGCGTCCTCGTCCTCGGGACGCAGGACCTCGAGTCGGCCCGGGACGGCTACCTCCGCGAACCCTTCCTGCACCACCTCCTCGGCGAGGCTCTCGTCCGGAAGCAGCGTGACCGCCGCCTCGAGCGCGACGGCTGCGTTCCTCGCCTGATGCACCCCGTGGAGCGGGAGGAACAAGCCTTCGTAGTCACGTCCCGACGTTCGCAGCGATAGGTAGCGTCCTCCGACCGCGAGTGTGTTGTCGAGGATGCGGAAATCGCGCTCGATCTTCGCGACGGGCGCGGCTCGCGCCTGCGCCTCAACGTCGATCACATCGAGGATCTCCGGGTCGAGTTCTCCCGTCACGACGGTCGTCCCGTGCTTGATGATCCCCGACTTCTCCTTTGCGATCGTCGTGCGCTCTCTCCCAAGCATCGCGACGTGGTCCAGGTCGATATTGGTGATCACGGCAACCGGAACGTTCGTCAGCACGTTGGTCGCGTCCCACCGGCCCCCGAGCCCGACCTCCACGACCGCTACGTCGGCGGCGTCCGCCGCCCAGAGGAAGAACATGCCCGTGAGTACCTCGAAGTAGGACAACCGCTCTTCGATCTCCTTCTCGACGAAGTCGATGTACGGGCGGATGTGGTCGAAGACGGCGCCGAACTCATCTTCGGGAAGAGGCGCTCCTCCGAGAGCGAGGCGCTCTCGCACACCCTGGAGGTGAGGAGAGGTGTAGGTGGCGACCTTGAGGCCCGCAGCACGCAGGACGGAAGACGCGATGCGCGCCGTCGACGTCTTGCCGTTGGTCCCCGTCACGTGGATGGCGGTGATCGCCTGCTCGGGGTGACCCAGCGCCTCCATGAAAGCTTCCATCCGGTGGAGCGACGGGATCAACGACTTCATCGAGTCGACGCCCAATGAATCGAGATAGGCACGCGCCTCGCCGTAGCTCACGCCTTCTTTTCGATCTCCCCTAGCGAGGCCTCCGCAACGATGTCCTGCGACCCCTCGTGGACGACCAGCGCATAAGAGCCGGCATTGAGAGTCGCGACCACGTCGTCCATCACGCCCTCGAGCCGGCGCACCACATCATGCGGCGCGCGCACGTCGAGATGATCGACGGGTGTCCGCAACGAGACCTTCGCCTCGGACTTCTTCCGCCGGACCTGCGTCAATACCTCGACGGCGGCGTCGAAGCGGCCGTCGTCCTCGCCTCCGGGCAGCTCGTCGACGCGTGGCCACGACGCACGATGGATGGAATCGCCCGAGCCGAAGCCGTTCTCCCAAACCTCGTCGGTGATGTGCGGGAGGACGGGCGCGAAGAGGCGGAGAACCGTGGAGAGACCCAGGCGCAGGGTCCCGATGGCGCTCGTGTCGCCGGCATAGGCACGGCCCTTCGCCATCTCGAGATAGTTGTCGCAGAAGTCGCCCCAGAACCACGCCTCGGTGGCCGCCAATGCGCCGGCGTGGTCCCAATCGTCCCAGCGGGCGGTGACGTCCTCGACCAGGTCTCGAAGCCGCGCGACGAGCGCGCGATCGGTCGGATGCTCGGGCTCGCCGCCCTCGCCCTCGAACGCTAGGACGAACCGCGCCGCGTTCTTGATCTTCGTCACGAGGCGCTTGCCCTCCCGCATGACGTTCGTGTCGAAGGTCGTGTCGACGCCCAACCGGGCGGAAGCCGCCCAGTACCGAACGGCATCGGCGCCGAAGTCGTCGATCAGATCGGTCGGCAACACGACATTGCCCTTCGACTTCGACATCTTCTTGCGGTCGGGGTCGACCACCCAGCCTGAGATGGCCACGTGGTCCCATGGGATCGAGCCGTCCATGAGCATCGACCGGGTGATCGTGTAGAAGGCCCAGGTCCGGATGATCTCGTGGCTCTGCGGACGCAGCGAGGTCGGATAGAGACGCTCGTGGCGCGCCCGATCGTCGGGCCAGCCGGACGTGATGAGCGGGGTCAGCGAGGACGTCGCCCACGTGTCGAACACGTCGGCTTCGCCGATGAAACCGCCGGGCTGCCCCCGCTGCGATTCGTCGAAACCCGGCGGCGGCTCTGCCGCGGGGTCGACGGGGAGCATGTCCTTCGGCGGGACGATGAGCTGTGAACGATCGATCGAGCCGTCCTCCCGCACTCGGTACCACACAGGGATCGGGACACCGAAGTACCGCTGGCGGCTCACGCACCAGTCCTGGTTCAGCCCCTCGACCCAATCCTCGTAGCGCTTCCGGAAGAAGTCGGGGTGCCATGTCACACGCCGCCCCTGTTCGAGGAGACGTTCCTTCTTGTCGAGGATCTTCACGAACCACTGTCGCGTGACCACGAACTCGAGCGGGCGCTCTCCCCTCTCGTAATACTTGACGAACTGCCGGGTCTTCTCGGCATCTCCGTCGAGTGCGTCCGCCTCGTCGAGCAGCTCGACGACCCGGCGCCGCGCCTGATTGACGAACAATGACGTGAGCTCGTCGTACGCCTTCTGCGCCGCCGGCGCGTCGAGTGTCTCCCACGGATCCTCACCCCATGCGGCCGCGGCGATGCGACCGTCCCTCCCGATCACCTCCCGCGCCGGCACGTCCAGTCGCCGCCACTTCTCGACGTCGGCCGCGTCGCCGAAGGTGCAGACCATCAAGACCCCGGTTCCCTTCTCGGGTTCCGCCGACTCGTCGGCGTAAATGGGGACGGGCGAGTGGAACAGTGGCGTGATCGCTCGCTTCCCGAAGAGATGCCGGTAGCGCTCGTCTTCCGGATGCGCCACGACCGCGACACATGCGGGAAGCAGCTCGGGCCGGGTGGTTGCGATCGTGAACGACTCTCCGCCCTCCACGTCGAAGCGGATCCGGTGGAAGACGCCTTCTCGCTCGCGATCCTCGACCTCCGCCTGCGCCACCGCGGTCTGATAGTCGACGTCCCACATCGTGGGCGCTTCGCGCAGCTCGGCCTCGCCGCTCTCGAGCAGGTGGAGGAAAGAAAGCTGGCTCACGTAGCGCGACCGGCGATCGATCGTGGCGTAGGTCTCGCTCCAGTCGATCGACAGGCCGAGACGTTGCCACAGCTCTTTGAACTGTTTCTCGTCCTCCTGCACGACGCGGTCGCAAAGCTCGATGAAGTTGCGCCGGGCGACCTGGAGCGTCTCGCCCTCCCGGCCGGGCGCAAGCGACAACGACGGGTCGTACGGCAACGACGGGTCGCAGCGCACGTTGAAGACGTTCTGGACGCGCCTCTCGGTCGGAAGACCGTTGTCGTCCCACCCCATCGGATAGAAGACGTTGTCTCCCTGCATCCGGCGGTACCGGACCATGAGATCCGTGTGCGTGTAGGAGAAGACGTGTCCGATGTGGAGCGAGCCCGACACGGTGGGTGGCGGCGTGTCGACCACGAACGTCTCGTCGCGCGAGCGGGTCGGGTCATAGCGATACGTGCCGGACTCCTCCCAACGTCGGCGCCAGCGCGCTTCCATGTCGCGCAGCTCGTCCATCCCTTTGGCTTTGCTCACTCCGCTCCGATCACCACCCGTTGCATCACGACGTCGCCGTCGAGCTTAGAGCCTGCGATGACATGCGTAAGAGGACGGACCCACGGTGCAACGCGATCGCGATAGTTCTGGTCGGTGTTCGCTCCCATGTTCTCCACGAGCGACACGATCGCGTCCGCGTCGAAGAACATCGCGGGAGCGAAGTCGTCTCCCAGCGCCGCGCGCGCGCGGCCGAACGTCTCCGACCCGGCCAGACGCTCTCCGCTTCCCAGCGCATCTTCGGTCGCTTTGCGGCCGTAAGCGACCACGACTTTGTCGTCCGCCGCCATCGCGTACACCGGCTCGGGCATGCCCCGCTGCTGCAGTCCGTATCCGACTCCGTCCCCGAACTCATGCGGCACGACATCGAGGTTGTTGCGGATGGCGAAGGCGGCGAGAGCATCGAGCGCTTTCCGAGAGGACGCAGGGTCGGTCGTCTCGAGGACGAGGCCCCCACCCAGGTCGAGGAAGCCTCTGCCCTGGACGAATAGCCCTGCATCTCCCATCCACGAAAGCACGTTGTCACGGAAGTCGAGGCCGGTAGCGGCGGTGAACTGTCGTTCGGGAAGGTCTGGCTGCGCGCCCGGCGGGGCGAAGCTTTCTACGAGATCGAGAAGACCCTCGAGCCCGGCCCCCAGATCACCCGCTCCCAACGCGATCCAGGAGCCGCCCGGTAGATCGGACACGAAATCCCCGCCGAGGCTCTCGGCGCCGCCATACGCGGCGAAGACCCCGGACAGCCCCGTCGATGCACTTTCCAGCACAACGGCGTCGTCGCGCAGGGACAGCGCCGACACCGCGGGACCCGCCTCCTCCAGACCCAAGCTCTCGAACGCGGCTCGCTCATCGGCGGTCATGCCTTGTGCGCCGGCGAAGCGCATCGCCGCCTCGAAGAAGGTGCCGAGGTCGGCGTAGAACAACGCGACGCGATCCTCCGCCACTCGGTCCACGACCCCCTCGAACGCCTCAGAGCCCGCTAGGGACTCGCCCGAACGTTCCGCGTCGACGACGGCCTTGAAGCCGGACTCGGACCCGAGCACCCAGAAGCCGGAGACGAAGCCGCTCGCGATCTGCTCATCGGGATAGACCTGGTAACGCACCCCCTCGTACGTAGCGTCCTGCGGTGACGCGCCGAATCGCTCGTTGAGTTTCGCGATCATCCTCCGCGTCGCGACCTCGTCCTCGGTCGCGATCAACGTCGCGACCTCCGGGACGAGCTGGTCGAACTTCCCCACGTACAGCGCAACCTGATGACCGAGCCACGGCTCCACGTCACGCTCGAAGGTCAACCCTGCATCGCGTAGCGCCTCGTCGATCAACGCAACCAGCTCGTCTTCAGCCTTCTCCGGCGTACGGACGGCTTCAAACTTCGCGAGCAACGACTCGAGAGCGCGCTTCTGCGACGTCGACGGCGACAGGAAGACGTTGACGTACACCACCGAGTGACGTGGCACGATCGTGATCGCATCGTCGGCGGCGCCCGCGTAGAAGCGGCTCAGCGCGAACGCACCACCGGCCACAACCGCGACCGCCAAAACGCCTGCGAGGACCTTCAGCTTCATGCTGCCTCCGGACAGAAGATCGTGATGGAGAGCATGGCAGAGCTCGGCCGAACGTGGAGCCGCGGGAGGTCCGGTTACGCGGAGCGTTCGCCGCGGGTCCGCTCGGGCCGCTCTTTGCGGGGCACGAGCGTGGGATTCACCTTCTCGAGGACGACCTCGCGGTTGATGATGCACTTGCCGACGTTGTCCGCACTCGGCAGGTCGTACATGACGTTGAGAAGGACTTCCTCGAGGATCGCTCGAAGGCCTCTGGCGCCCGTCCCCCGCAGCATCGACTGATCTGCAATCGCTTCGAGCGCATCGAGCGTGAACTCGAGCTCGACCCCGTCGAAATCGAAGAACTTCTTGTACTGCTTGATGAGAGCGTTCTTCGGCTCGGTGAGGATCTGGACGAGCGCTTCGCGGTCGAGGCTGTGGACGCTCGTTATGACGGGAAGCCGCCCGACGAACTCGGGGATCAAACCGAACTTGAGCAGGTCCTCGGGGAGGACGTGGCTCAGGACGTTGCCGACGTCCTTCTCGTCGAGGTTGCGGATGTCCGCGCCGAAGCCGATGCCCTTGCGCCCGATGCGGCTCTCGATGATCTTCTCGAGCCCGGCGAAAGCACCGCCACAGATGAACAGGACGTTCGTCGTATCGATCTGGATGAACTCCTGGTGCGGGTGCTTCCGGCCGCCCTGCGGAGGAACGCTCGCGGTGGTGCCTTCGAGGATCTTCAGCAGGGCTTGCTGTACGCCTTCACCCGAGACGTCGCGCGTGATCGACGGGTTCTCGCTCTTGCGAGCGATCTTATCGACCTCGTCGATGTAGATGATGCCGGTCTCGGCGCGCTTGACGTCGTAGTCGGCCGCCTGGATGAGCTTGAGGAGGATGTTCTCGACGTCCTCACCGACATAACCGGCCTCGGTGAGAGCAGTCGCATCTGCGATCGCGAACGGCACGTTGAGCATGCGAGCGAGCGTTTGCGCGAGGAGGGTCTTGCCGCAGCCCGTCGGCCCGAGAAGCAGGATGTTCGACTTCGCCAGTTCGACATCGCTGTCGCCGCGGGTCCCGACCTGGATCCGCTTGTAGTGGTTGTACACGGCGACCGAGAGAACCTTCTTCGCCTGTTCCTGTCCGACGATGTAGTCGTTCAGGAACTCGTAGATCTCTTTGGGCTTGGGAAGGTCCTCGAGCTTGAGCTCCGGCGTCTCGGCGAGCTCTTCTTCGATGATCTCGTTGCAGAGGTCGATGCACTCGTCGCAGATGTAGACACCGGGGCCGGCGATCAGCTTCTTTACCTGCTTCTGCGACTTCCCGCAGAAAGAGCATTTCAGCAGGTCACCGCCGTCGCCGAACTTCGGCACTCCCGACCCCCCTAGCCTTCCGGCTTCTCGCTGGGAGAAGCCTCGCTCTGCGGTGCCCCACCGATCGCCTGCGGACCGGCCCCCGACAGAGCAGCGGCTACGCCCGAGACGGCTGCCCGGTTCACCAAAACGTCATCGATAATACCGTAGGCCTTCGCATCCTCGGCGGTCATGAAGAAGTCGCGGTCGATGTCCTTCTCGACCTTCTCCTGGGGTTGGCTGCAGTGATGCGACAAGATCTCCGCCATTCTCTTCCTGAGCGACAGAACCTCGCGTGCGTGGATCTCGATGTCGGTCGGCGTCCCCTGGAAGCCCGCCGAACCCTGATGGATCATGATCTTGCCGTTCGGCAGCGAGTAGCGCTTACCCGCGGCGCCGCCGGCGAGGAGGATGGCGCCCATCGACATGGCCATGCCCATGCAGATCGTCGAGACGTCCGGCTTGATGTACTGCATCGTGTCGTAGATCGCTAGTCCCGCGTACACCATGCCGCCGGGTGAGTTGATGTAGAGGCTGATGTCCTTCTCTGGGTCTTCGCTCTCGAGGTGAAGGAGCTGCGCCACGATGAGGTTCGCGATCTGATCGTCGACCGGCGTCCCTAGAATGATGATGCGCTCTTTGAGGAGTCGCGAGTAGATGTCGAACGACCGCTCGCCGCGGCTCGTCTGCTCGACCACCACGGGGACGAGGTAGTTGCGATATTGCTCGTTCGGATCCATTCAGGAACTGCCTCCGTTCGGCTCGGGCCGGTCGTCCGCGTCGCCGGCGCCGGGCCTCCCAATCACATTGACCGTCTCCACGACGTAGTCAAGGGCTTTCCGGCGCATGATATCGGCCGCTACCGCGCTCAACCGACCGCTTTCGACCAGGTTCTTCGCTACTTCTTGCGGGTCTTGCCCGGCGCGCGCGGCGGCCATCGCAACCGCGCGACCGAAGTCATCTTCGGTGACCTGGAACTCCTGTTCACGCGCGATCTGCTCCAGAAGAAGCTCGGCTTTCACCGAGCGGAAGGCGCCCTCCCGAAGATCGCGTCGCATCTCCAACTCGGTGATGTTCGCCTGCGACTCGTAATCGGACATCGAGAGGCCCGCCGCGGCGAGGTCTCTCTCGAAGTGTTCGAGGCGATGCTCGAACTCGTGCTCGATCAGAGATTCAGGCGGGTCGAGGTCGGATGCGTCGACCAGCACTTGCAGCGCCCGCGACCTGATCTCCTCCTCGGCCATCTCCCGCTTCAGCGTCGCGATCCGATCGCGCAGCTCGTCTCTGAGCGCGTCGACATCGTCGAACTCACCGACCGTCTTGGCGAACTCGTCGTCGAGCGGGGGGAGCTTCTTCGCCTTTACCTCCTTCACCAGGACGGTGAAGGAAAGCTCTTCCTCGCCCTCGGGAAGCGGCGTGCGCGCCGTGAACTTCAAGATGGCGCCGGCCTTGTTCCCCTGCAGCTCATCGTCGAGCCGAGGAGGGCCGCTGCGGGATCCGACCTCGTAGAGATAATCCGGAGCACTCGCCTCCTCGACCAACGTCTCGCCCCGGTAGGCCTTGAGGTCGATGAGGACGTGGTCTCCCTCCCGCGCTTCGCGGGGAACGGTCTCGAGCTCGGCGAAACGGTCGCGGAGGCGCTCCAACTGCTCGTCGACATCGGAGTCGGTGACGTCGGCGGGGGGCGCCTCGACCGTCAGGGAAGAGAGATCCGGGACCTCGATCTCGGGGCGGACGTCGACCGTGGCCTCGAACACGATCGGCGCGCCGGGGGCGAACTCCACCACCTCGATCTCGGGGGCGGCGATCGCCTCGAGGTTCTCGGCCGCCATCGCATCCCGGTAGAGGTCGGGAAGTGCATCCCGGAGAGCCTCCTCGCGGATCAGTTCGGGCCCGACCCGAGCATCGATGATCTGGCGCGGGACGCGCCCCTTGCGGAAGCCCGGGACCTTCATCTGTCCCGCCCACCGCTTGTAAACGCCGTTCAGAGCGGGCTCGAGAGCCGTCTCCGGCACCTCGACGCGCAGCTTCACCCGGTCCTTGTGCACCCGTTCGGCGGTCGTCTGCATGGGCGCCGATCCTACTTGTGGGGGATGACGATCCCGGCGCAAGCGAGGAAAGCGGAGGAAAGGGTGCCCGGGTGTCGAACGAATCCGGCGGCGGGAAGCGGGAAGCCCGGTTGGGAGTCAGGAACCGCGCTAGGCGGACGAAAGTGGGGATGACGGCCCCTGACTCCCAACCCGGCCGCCCGGCCGCGTCGCCCGCACCTGTTACACGCCTCCTTCCAACCACGGTAACGGCGCGCCCCTTCCCGCCGGTGCCGGGGCCGACCGTGGGATGCTTGGTCTACGGGGCGTGGCGCAGCTTGGTTAGCGCGCGTGCTTTGGGAGCACGAGGCCGGCGGTTCGAATCCGCCCGCCCCGACGAGATCCTCCGGCCCGGAAGCACGCGAGCGGCCGCAGATACACTGGTGCAGCCGATCTCGCGGGTGTAGCTCAATGGTAGAGCTCCAGCCTTCCAAGCTGGTGATGAGGGTTCGATTCCCTTCACCCGCTCGACAACCGCTCACCGGAAAGGGGTCCCGTGACCGTCCGCGACGTAGTGGCGCGTAATGCAGATTCCTACATCGGTTGGCTGCGCGAAGCCTGCGCGATCCCGAGCCTCGCCGGACGGCCTGAGGACCTAGACCGGATGACGCAGTGGCTCGAGGCGCGTTTCGACGACCTGGGAGCAGACGTCCGCCGGCTCACCTACGAGGGCGCACCGGATGCCGTCCTCGCCCGCATGGGCGGCGGCCCGAAGCGGGTCCTCGTCTACGACCACTACGACGTGCAGCCGGTCGACCCGATCGACCTCTGGGAATCCCCGCCTTTCGAGCCGACGATCAAAGATGGTGTCTTCTTCGCCCGCGGAGCGGCCGACAACAAAGGTGATCTCGTAGCGCGGCTGGCGGCGCTCGACGTGTACCGGGAGGTCTATGGGGATCTACCGGTACAGGTGAAGTTCCTCGTCGAGGGCGAAGAGGAGACGGGCAGCAAGTCGTTCGAGGGGATAGCGACCCGCTACGCCGGCGATCTCGCCGCCGACGGCTGCATCTGGGAGGGCACCGGCATCGACCACGCCGGCCGCCCTGAGCTCGTTTTCGGAGCGAAGGGCCTCGCCTACGTCGAGCTGATCAGCCGTGGCCTTAACGACGACCAGCACTCCTCCGTTGCGGTCATCGCCCCGAGCCCGGTATGGCGCCTGGTGGAGGCGCTTGCAACCTTGCGAACGCCGGATGGTCGCGTCCTGATCGACGGCTTCTACGACGACGTCGTCGCTCCGAGCGAAGCCGACATGGAGCTCTTGCGCGCGCTGCCGTTCGAGGAGGAGGCGGAGCGGACTCGCCTCGGCGTCGAGACCTTCGTCGGCGGCGACACGGGCATCGACCTGGTGCGGAGGTACTTCTTCGAGCCGACCTGCAACATCGCCGGGATCGTGGCGGGCTTCACCGTCCCCGGCGCCTCCAAGACGGTGCTCCCCAAAGAGGCGCTGGCCAAGCTCGACATGCGACTCGTGCCGGATCAAGATCCCGCCGACATCTGCGCCAAGCTACGGAAGCACCTCGATGAACGAGGTTTCTCCGACATCGAAATCAACACGAACCTGTCGATGGAGCATCCGGTGCGCTCCCCCGCCGACTCGGCGATCGGTAAGGCGGCGGTCGCCGCCGCGCACGGGGTGTTCGATCAGGAGCCGGCGATCTCCCCGATGATGATCGGGACGGGCCCGATGTACCCGGTGGCGAGAGGGCTCGGCATCCCGACCGTTTCCCCCGCCGGCGTTTGTCGTCCCGATTCCAATATCCACGCGCCGAACGAGCACTGTCGGGTCGACGATTTCCTGAAGATCGTGGAGTACACGGTGGCGTGGTTGCGCGCCTTCGCCGAAGACGATGCCTGACGAGGCGCTCCTGGTCGACTTCCTGTTCGACCCTCCCCTCGACGACCGCCTGCAAAGCTCGCTGGTCGACCTGTGGACGGAGGTGGCGAATGCGGGCGGAGCGGTGGGGTTCGTCCCGCCGGCCGCGCGGGAGGATGTGGAGGAGGTCGCCCGCCGCGCCTTCGCCGGAGTGACCGATGGTCCCGATCACCTGGTGGTGGCATCGATCGGAGACGAGGTCGTTGGACTCGCCTTCCTGACTCATCGTCCTGGGCCGCTGTTCCGACATTGGGCGACGGTCAAACGGCTACAGGTTCACCCAACCCTTCAGGGCAAGGGCATCGGGGGCCGCCTCCTCGACGCCGTCCACGCGGCGGCGGTCGATCTCGGCCTCGAGACATTGCACCTCACGGTGCGGGGCGGGACCGGAACCGAGCGCTTCTACGAGAGTCGCGGGTACCGGATCGTCGCCGAGATACCGGACGTCATCCGGCTCCGCCCGGGCGACGATCGCGACGAGCTCTACCTCATCAAGCGGCTGTAGCGGGAAGCTCCCTCAGGGTCGGACCCGAACCGCGTTGCGCCGATAGCGCGACCCGTACTCGTAGACGTCCGGGCACGCGAGGTCGTAGATCGGCTTCTCCGCATAGAGCAACATGTCGAAGACCCCGGGCGCTGCGTTGCGGAGCGGGAGCGACACGTGCGCCTTCCCCTGCGCGTTCGTCTCTGCGATCGCGGCCAGGAAGAGGCCCTTGTGCCGCAGGGCGAGAGCGGCGCGAGCGTTTTCGACCGGCACGTCGGAGTTCTTGCGCCGGACGACGAGCGTGACGTCGATCGTCTCGCTCGTGCGGTAACTGCGCTTCAGACCGCGGACCTCGACGTCGTAGGACTCCAGGCCGACGTTGTTACAGGAGGGCGCCGCGCGGACGGGGGAAGCCGGGATCAAACCGGTGAGGGCAACCGCCGCGACGACCAGGAGGATCTTCGCTCTCATCGCCTGCTCCTTCCGGCTGCTCCTCCGAGGTATGCCCGTTTCATCCCGGATTATCCGCCGCAGCCGAGCTTCCTATCAGCTCGTCCGGCGCGCCGAGAAGATCTCGACGTCCGTGGGTGCGCCCCGCACCGGCACGGCTCGGGGAGCCTCGAACACGACGGTGGAAAGGCGCTGCGCGGCCACCTCCTTCGCGGCGGCCGACACGACCACCTCGCCCGGCTCGCAATGCTCGAGCAGGTGGGCGGTGAGGTTCACGTCGTAGCCGAGGAGATCGTCGTTCACAACGGCCGGACGACCCGCATGCACCGCGATCCTCAGATCCACTCCGGAGAGAGGGTCGACCTCCCGGAGCGAGCCGGCGCGCCGCGCCAGCAGGATGGCGGCCCGGACGGCCTGAGACGGCGAGGGGAAGGCGAGGAGGAAACCGTCACCGAAGCTCTTGACCATCTCCCCTCGCCCCAGGGCCACGGCCTCCTCTACGAGCGTCTGCGTGAGCGCGACGAGTTCGATCGCGGCGTCGTCTCCCCGGCGCGCCGTGAAGGTCGTGAAGCCCACGACGTCGACGAACGCGAGGCCCATAGGGCGGTCGGTGGCGAAACGATCGAGACGACCCGGTCGTCGATCGAGTCGCGCCAAGATCGCCGCGCCCCGCCACCCCAGACCGGTCAGCCGCCCCGGGCGTTCCCGCGCCGCCTCGGCCAACACCGGCTCGAGCGCGCGAGCGGCGCGACCGACCACCGCCACGGGCTCCGCGTCCCACCGGCGAAGCCGCTCCAATCGCCTCGGAAACGTCATGCGCCGATGATACAGTCTATGTCATTATGTATCAGCAAACCGAGGTTGAGGCGACGCCTATCCTCGACGCCGCCCTCGAGCATCTGGAGACGTTCGGGTTGCGGCGGCTCACGATGGAGGAGGTGGCGCGGCGCGCCGGCGTCTCGCGGGTGACCCTCTACCGCAGGTTCCAGTCGAAGGATGCGCTCATCCAGGCCGTCGTCCTGCGGGAGGTGCAGCGGTTCTTCGCGCTGCTGGAAGAGACGGTGGAACCGCACGCCACGGTCGACGACCGCGTCACGGAGGGGTTCGCCTTCACCCTCGACTACCTTCGCAGCCACTCGCTCCTGAACCGACTGCTTCGCACGGAGCCGGACGCCGTCCTCCCGATCGCTACGATCGGGGGCGGCCCGCTGCTCGCTACGGCGCGCCACAACCTCGCAGCTCTTTTCACGAAAGACGTCACCGAAGGACGACTGCCGCCGCTCGACGTCGACCTACTGGCCGAGCTCCTAGCGCGTCTCGTCCTTTCGTTCCTATTGACCCCGCAGAGTGCGGCGCCGCTCGAATCGGCCGAGGATGCGAGGGCTTTCGCGCGCCACGTGCTGGTCCCGATCGTGCACGCGCAGGCGAAGGGACGCCGCGTCAGCGACCGGTGAGGCTTGGATCCGAGACGACGCAGCCGGCGAGCACCTCGTCTATCCGCTCCATCAGATCGTCCTCGAGCTTCACGCCCGCGGCACCCGCGTTGTCCTCGACCTGCTCGGGACGCGAGGCGCCGATGATCGCGGCCGACACGTTGTCGTTCTGGAGGACCCACGCGAGAGCGAGCTGCGCCATGGACAGTCCGGCGTCGGCGGCGAGCGGCTTCAGGTTCTGCACCGCCTCGAGCGTGCGCGTCTCGAGATACTTCCGACGGACGCCGTGCCCGTATGCGGCGCGGCTGTCCGACGGCGGCGGACGCCCCGGCTCGTACTTGCCGGTGAGAACGCCCATCGCGAGCGGCGACCAGACGATCTGCCCGATGCCCTCCTTGCGGCAAAGGGGCATGACCTCTTCTTCCGGGACACGCCAGAGCATCGAGTACTGCGGCTGATTCGTCACGATGCGGTCGAAACCCATCTCGTCGGCGATCTGCAGCGCCCGCTTGATCTGCGCCGCGTCCCACTCACTCACGCCTACGTAGAGAACCTTCCCGGCCCGCACGAGGTCGTCCCACGCGCGAAGGGTTTCGTAGAGCGGGACGTTCGGGTCGAAACGATGCGCTTGATACAGATCGACGTAGTCGGTTTGAAGGCGCCGCAACGAATCGTCGATCGAATGCATGATGTGCTTCCGGGAGAGGCCGCGGTCGTTGACGTCGTCGCTCATCGCGTTGAAGACCTTCGTCGCCACGACGTACGTGTGCCGCGGGACCGCCTCGAGGGCTCGTCCCAAGATCTCTTCCGCCGCGCCGTACTCGTAGATATCGGCGGTGTCGAAGAAGTTGATCCCGGCGTCGAGAGCGGCTCGGACGCTCTTCTGCGCCGCCTCGGCGCCAACCTGTCCGCCATGCGTGACCCAGTTGCCGAGCGCGATCTCGCTCACCATGACTCCGGAGGCGCCGAGATGCCGGTATTCCATCGCGACGATGCTACCCACGGCGCGCCGTGACGATCGCCCGTCGGAGGAAGAGAGTGCTCAGCAGGACGGCATGCTGAGGGTGGTGCCGGGGTCGCCTCGCGACGAGAAGATGACCGTCACCCACACCTGGTCGCCGTCCTGCCGGACGCCGACGCCGAAGTGGCGGAAGCCGCTCTTCAGGATGTTGGCTCGATGCGACTTGGACCGCATGAACATACGGTGCAACCGCGCCACGTTCGGGCCGCGCCCCACGTTCTCGCCCAGCTTGCGCCAGTTCGTGACGCGCGCCGCGAGGACATCTGAGGGCGTGTGATACAGCTTGTCGTCCGAGTCCATCTCGCGCGAGTGCACGCGAGCGACCTTCGAGAGCTCAGGGTCGAGCCGCAGCTTGCGGATGCCCCGGCTCCCCCGCTCGCGGTTGTGAAGACGGGCGAGCCTCTTCTCGGAATCCGACCAGGACCAGCAGGAAGCCTGGGCCCCGCTGGAAGGAGCGACGGCGGCGAGAAGCGGAGCCATGAGCACGCCGGCGAACAGCGCGCGCAACGCGAAACGAGACACGTGGTCGAACCCCCGCATAGAGACAGCTACTCGGACATTCCGGACGCCCGCGCGTCCTCTTGTGCGGTGCACGCTAGTCAACGCCTCCGCACGTTTCCACCCACTTCTGCATATTCGGCCGCGCGATAGCGTGGCTTGAGTGAAAGACGCCGTCATGTCACTGCTGACGACTACCAGGACCTGGGCGATTGTGGGATGTTCATCCAGCCCGTACCGGGACAGCCACGACGTGGCGCGCTTCCTGCTGCGACACGGATTCGAGATCGTGCCGGTGAATCCGCACGTAAATGAGGTTCTCGGACGCACGTGCTATCCCGCGCTGGCTGACGTGCCCGTCCCCGTAGACGTGGTCGACATCTTCCGCCGCTCAGATGCCGCCGGGGCGCACGTCGATGAAGCGATCGAGATCGGCGCTCGAGGCGTCTGGATGCAACTCGGCGTCGTGGACGAGGACGCCGCCGCGCGGGCGCGCGCCGCAGGCCTCGAGGTGGTCATGAACCGCTGTCCGAAGATCGAGCTTCCGCGCCTCCGCCCGGCGTAGCATCTCGGCCATGCCGCGCCGGGACGAACGCACGCGTCCCCCAGTCGGGATCGGCGCGCCGGATCCGCGCCGGCGCGGTCGGTGGGTCGACCGTCTCATGCACCCGGCACGCCTCTCGGTTGGAAGCTTCGCGATCGCCATCGCGATCGGTAGCGCACTGTTGTCACTTCCGGTCGCTCGGGAAGGGGCCGGATCCGCTCCCCTTTCGGTAGCGGTCTTCACATCCACGTCCGCCGTATGCGTCACCGGACTCGGCGTGGTCGATACCTCGGCTTACTGGAGCACGTTCGGCGAGGTGGTGATCATGGCGCTGATCCAGATCGGCGGTTTCGGCGTGATGACGCTGGCGTCGATCCTCTCGTTCATCGCCTTCCGCCGCCTCGCGCTGCGGGAGCGGCTCGTCGCCCAGCGGGAGACGCGAACACTGGGGCTCGGCGACGTGCGTCAGGTGTTGAAAGGCGTCCTCGCCTTCACCGTCTTCTTCGAGACGATCTTGTTCGGGGTCCTCTTCGTCCGGCTGTCGACCACCTATGCCACCTCCACCGGGCGCGCGGCGTACGAAGCCCTCTTCCATTCCATCTCGTCGTTCAACAACGCCGGCTTCGCGCTGTACCGCGACAACCTCGAAGGTTTCGTATCGGATGCGTGGGTGCTGCTTCCCGTCGCGGTAACGATCATCGCGGGCGGGATCGGCTTCCCCGTGCTGGCAGAGCTCCGGCGCGTTCCGCTGCGGCCGAGGCGCTGGACCGTCCACACGAAGCTCACCGTAGGGATGACCCTCCTCTTGCTCGCCGCCGGGACCTTGGGCTTCGGATTCTTCGAGTGGACGAACAGCGAGACGATCGGCGACTTCACCACGAAAGGAAAGTTACTGCCGAGCTTCTTCCACTCGGTGGCGACCCGCACCGCGGGCTTCAACGTCTTCGACGTCGGTGAGATGGAGGAGACGTCGTGGCTCCTCACGTGCGTCTTCATGTTCATCGGCGGAGGAAGCGCGGGAACCGCCGGCGGCATCAAGGTCACAACGTTCGCGTTGCTCGGTTACATGATGTGGGCGGAAGCCCAGGGAGAACCGAACGTCAACATCGGGTCGCGGCGCGTGCCGGATACGACGCAGCGGCAAGCCCTGACCGTTGCACTCCTCGCGATCGGCGCAGTCGTCGCGGGCACCCTCGCTCTCATGTCGATCGACCCGCTCCCGCTACCGAAGGCATTGTTCGAAGCGTTCTCCGCGTTCGGAACGGTCGGCCTCTCGACCGGCGTCACCGCGGATCTTTCGGTCGCCGGACGCGCCGTGGCGGTCGTGTTGATGTTCGTGGGGCGATTGGGGCCCATTACACTCGCTACCGCTCTCGCGCTGAAGGAGCGAGGGCGGAGATATCGCCTACCGGAGGAGCAGCCGATCGTTGGCTAAAGCACGCGACGGCGCCGTTCTCGTCATCGGTCTCGGACGCTTCGGGCGCGCCGTCGCACTCACCCTCGAACAACTCGGCCGCGAGGTGCTGGGCGTAGACCAGAACCCGCGCATCGTGCAGGAGTTCTCGAACCGCATCACGCATGTGGTCGAGGGCGATGGGACGGATGAGGAGACGCTGGAACAGCTCGGAGCACGGGAGTTCCGGCGCGCCGTGGTGGCGATCGGAGCCGACATGGAGGCGAGCATCCTCGCGACCGCGGCTCTTTCCGACTTGGGCGTGGACGAGATCTGGTCGAAGGCCCTGACGCGCTCTCACGGCCGCATCCTTGCTCGCATCGGCGCGGACCACGTCGTCTTCCCCGAGCACGACATGGGTGAGCGGCTGGCGCACGTCGTGACGGGCACCATGATCGACTATGTCGAGCTCGATGAGGGCTTCGCGCTCGTCGAGACGTCGGCCCCCAAGGAGTTGTGGGACAAGCGCCTCGGCGACACCGCGCTCCGCAAGCGCTTCGGCGTGACGGTCGTGTGCATCAAGCCGAAAGGGGCGAGCTTCACGTATGCCACGCCCGATACCGTGGTCGGCGAAGGGGATGTTCTCGTCGTAGCGGGTGAGACGGCCAAAGCCGAGGCCTTCGCCGAGCTCGACTGATACGCCCTGCCGCCATCGCACCGCGTAGACTCTTCGGGCTGCGCCCGTAGCTCAGTCTGGACAGAGCGATGGACTTCTAATCCATTGGTCGCAGGTTCGAATCCTGCCGGGCGCGCCGTGTGATGTCGCGAGACATCGGAGACAGATGTCGCGAGACATCGTAGACAGTTGCGGCGGTCTCAGCCAACCGGTTGGTAGTCCTTCGTCGGATCGAGGATGAGGTTACGCAGCGGCGC
>Ga0247713_1000814_pt1 | contig 17297 bp, 15 predicted proteins | sample 21E_NmetaG_FD_189936 | JGI IMG/M metagenome (GOLD analysis project Ga0247713, IMG submission 189936) | Soil microbial communities from hillslope of Landscape Evolution Observatory, University of Arizona, Oracle, AZ, United States - 2-1-E_N | ecosystem: Engineered > Artificial ecosystem >... | reverse complement strand
TCCCAGATGAACCTCGTCGCCGTGAGCCCGACGCGGGGGAACAGCGTCGGGCTCACGGCGACGAGGTTCATCTGGGATGAGTAGAAGCCCCTTGCCGCCACGTCGTCGAGGGGACCGAGTGAAACCGACGCCCGCGCCTGGTTGATAGGGTTGAGCCAAGCTTTGTTCATATAGCCGCCGGTCAGCCGCCAGGCCGCCCGGTTGATGAGCCGGCCGAGCGAGGGAAGGCCTTCGGGAGGGCGGCTGCCGGTTGGTATCTGGGTGGGGACGAGGGTTCCGGTGATGCAGGGCGTGCCGGTGGTTTCCGCAGCCGTTCTGCCGGCTATTTGAAGGAAGTGGCAGATCGTGACGTCTGCCCAGCCTGCCAACTCGGCGCAGCGAGCGTGCATCTGTTCGAACACCGGCAGCAAGAGGTCGTCGAGTATCAGGCGGACGGCCCGGACCGGATCAGACAACTTGATGGCGGCATCCGCAGTCCTCAGGTACTCCTCCCCGGCCGCCGGTGCCAGTGGAATCAGCTCCAGCCCGTGGGTGCCGGCCAGCTCGGTGAAGCCCGCAAGTGGCTGGATCCCCAGCCGCACCTCGTGGCCCGCCTTTTGAAACGCCGTCGCAAGAGCCAGGTAGGGCTGGAAGTCGCCCCTGGATCCCCATGTGACTATGGCTACCTTCAAGAGCCTGCGCTTTCGTGGGTTGAGGGCTATTTCGACGGAGTTTATTGGGTGCCCAGGAACTAGTCCACGAGCCGGTCACCTTCTCCAAACCGGCTGTGAGATGCCGTGCCTAACCGATAGAAGCCGGGTCTTTTCTCGTCAAGGCGACCCGGACGACCTCGAGCAGGGCCAGCCCCAAACCGCCGGCAAAACCGGCAAGCACCAGACGACGCCAGGCGGAGCCGGACAGCTCAAGCCCTGCTACGGACCAGACCGCCGCCGGATCGAATGCCCCCGAGCGTGCCGGCAACAAAGCCATAGGCAGCAGGATTCCCACCACCGCCAGGTAGCCGAGCACCAGGACGCTGAACCAACCGTGGCGGGAGGGTTCGAGGTTGTCCAAAGCAGCCTCCAGGCGTTGCTCCTCGGACTGGAGCGTGGCAAGCTCCGCTGCAGCGAGCTCGTGTTCAGCTTGTGTCCGGCGGGATGCCGGCGATGAGTCCGAGCCGTCAGGAGCGAGGGCCAGTTCAGCCTCGAGCTGGTCCAGGCGCAAGGTGCGCAGCCGGATCGTGGTGCCGGCCTGCATGCGGCGCAGCTCGAGCCCTCTGCGCCGGGTGGCGGTCGAAAAACCGCGGGATGCGAGGAAAGCCGCAAGCATGACCAGAGTGAGCGTGGAGGCGAGAGCCACGGTCGACAGCAGCCAGTTCGGATCGCCCGGTAGGTCGTTCATAACGGCAGTGTATTAACAGTCGGTGCCCGGGTTCCAGGCCGCGCCCGGTGCGCCGGCTTGCCGGTCATCGGCCCAGGCGGTGGTCCGGCGGACCCCAGCGGCCGAGGAGGAAGTCGACCAGACCGCGCAGACGGGCAGTCACCGAGTGCCTCTGCGTGGGGGCAGCCGGCCGCACCAGGTCGGCGGCGACGTCCCGAAGCACCCGCAGGATCTCGCCGGCAACGAACCTGCCCGGCGCAGTGGCCTGGATGAACCCCAGCGAGTTCCGGGTCCTGAAGTACGGGGCGATGGGGGAGGGCTCCTGGGCCGCCCGGGCCGCCGCAATGCACTCGACTCGCCAGCCCTGCTCCGCCAGTTTCACCAGGTACTCGGCCTCCTCGTAATAAAGGAAGTACCGCTCGTTCAGCGAGCCCGCCAGTCTCAGGGCGTCGGCCCGGAGCAGCACGCACGCACCGTCGAGCCACTCGACCCTGCGGGGCGGCCGGTTGGCCCAGTCGGAGACCGGCTCGCCGGAACCCCAGTGGTCGGTATTGCGGGTTGCCCGCTTGACGATTCCGCCGGCCGACCACACCCGGCCGGGGTCGCTGCGGTAGGACAGAAGCGGTCCGACGGCGCCCAGCCGGTGGTTTTGTTGCATCCTGCCGGACAGCCGGTGCAGGCAGTGCGGATCCAGCACGCAGTCGTGGGTCAACAGCAGGATGTGGTCCATCCCCTGTTCGAGCATCCGCTCGATACCCAGGTTCATCCCGCCGGCGTAGCCGAGGTTGGCCGGCGCGGCCAGTATCTGCGCTTGCGGGTACGCCCCGGCAATCTCCGATGGAGCGGCGCCCCCGGAGTGGTTGTCCACCACTACCACCGCGTCCGCCGGGGCGGATTGTGCGAGCAGGGAGTCAATCGTCGCCCGGATCGCGGGCCAGTTGCGGTAGTGGAGGACTACCGCGCCGACCTTCGGGGGCGTCACGCGCTCAGCTCCCGGCCAGGTTCAGCTTTGCCGCCACTGTGTCCAGCCGGCGGGCGATTCCGGGAATCCTCACTGCGGGATCCACCGGGAGGAAGAGTTCCCATGCGGGCAGGGACGCCGCCGAGCCGGCAAGTTGCCTCACCCGTCGGAGCTCCGCGGGTTCGCCGCCCCCGGGCAGGTTGGCGGAGAACGACTCCAGAATCGCCCTCAGGTTTGCACTTCGGCCGATGTGTCCCAGGCGGGAGCCCTTCTGTCCGCCGTGCTTGACGACCACCGTCCCGGCCAGCTCGTAGTTGCCGGGACTCCATTCCGGACCGGTCAGGATCCAGCGGCCTCGGTCGTCGACGGGGGCGGGGTGGGCGATGTCGGATTCGGCCAGCGCCTCGGGAGGAACATAGAACTCCTTGACTATCCCCCCGATGTGAACCCTCCCGCCTTTGGTGCTCAGCACCACCGAGTCGTCGCTGAGCGCTCCCCACCCATTCTTGAGAGCTGCGAGCACCGTGGTGGACTTGCCGGCGCCGAAATCGCCGAGCACCATAACCGCGCTTTTCCCGCGGATTATCGCTCCTCCGCGCAGAACCATGCGGCTGTGGAAAGCGAGGGAATAGGCAATGGTGAACGGGAACAGGTAGCTGAGCACGGGGAAAAGCTCCGCTGCGCGGACCCCGATGTCGATTGTCGACCGTGATGCCCGGACGCTGAATTCTCCCCTCCAGTCCAGATGGATGACTTCACCCTCCCTCCACACCGCCAGTTCGTCGTGGAGCTCATCGGGCGGCCCGGGAGGATGCGGCGGGCCCCGGTCGGTGAACAGCATCGAGATCGCGGGCGTGCCCCGGTGAATCGGGAGCCGTCGCAAGAAGTCCATTGCCTCGGCTCGGGGCAGGTCCAGAGCCCGTAGTCCGACGGCGATGCCCCCGATGTCGACGACGCGGCCTCCGAGCAGATCGTTTGCCGTAGCTGAGGTCACGCTAGATTGTCGCTGCCCCTGAGGGTACGCGGCCCCTGAGAATGACCTTGTGAAAGGAGCCGACCCGGTTGGCCACCGGGTAGCGGTCCACCTCCTCCACCGGGTCGAAACCGGCAACCTCCATCATTTTGCGCATGGATTTGATGCTGTGACCCCACCAGGCGCCGACCCGTTCGGTGCCGACGAACTCGCTGACCGGCCGGTTCAGCATCTCCAAGCCCGGATCGTACGGCTCGGCGATGATCGCGATGTCCCGGCACACCGAGAACATGTTCTCGATCACGGTTTGCGGGTCCCGGAGCCGAAGCAACAGCTGGCTGATCAGCACCACGTCGAAGGTGCCCACCTCCTCGGGGCTGAGGTCGTAGACGCTGAGCGGCTTGCGGATGACTTTCGAGCCGAGAATTTCCTTGGCGCACCGAAACCCTTCCCCCGGCAACTGCAGGCCCCCCTCGGCGATTCCACCTTCGATCTTCTTTAGGAGCTCGGGATCGTCGAGCAGAAGCTGCCTCGCCGGCCGGGGAAGGTCGTGGTCGAGCCGGGAGTCGACATCTATTGCGATCACCTCGGCTGCGCCCCGGCGCTCCATCTCGAAGGCCCAAAATCCGTCGTAGGTCCCGATGTCCAGGCACCGCTTGCCGGTAAGGTCGGCGGGCAGGCCGAAGTGGGTGACCGTCGGGCGGTTGTCGATGAACCCCGGAGTCACGATCCCGTGCCCGAGCTCTATCGTGTGATACCAGCCGACGTGGGCGATCTTTTCCCAGATTGCCGCAGCCTCTTCGTCCTGGAAATCCGGAACCGCCGCCGCCGCCCCAGCCGGCGGGGGAGCGGGTGCTGTGGGTTTCTTGCCGATCTTGGACAGGACGCCAAGGCCCGGTCTCACCAGGTAACGAAACACCGGGCTGCCGTAGAGACGAGCGGCTGTTGCCGGCTCCAAGGCCACACTGATGTGTATCCCCGCGAACTTCAGCTCCATTGGTCATCCGATTCACTGTGCGAGCCCGACGTCGCTGCCTGCCGAGGCCGGCGCGGCGCGTGGCGGCCAATCCTGCGATGGGCTCCGGCTTGTATATCATCTGTCCGGCCTCGCGGCTGCCCCTGGGCTACGCTTGAGGCCCGTTGAGCGTGCCCTTGGGCAACCCCAGGATTTGAGGTCGCAGTGAAGCACCTGCTGGTATGTGACGAATACCCTCCGGCACCGGGCGCGGGTATCGGAACCTACGCCCGTCACATCTCGACCCTGCTCGCCGAACGGGGAGAGATTGTCCACGTCGTCGCTCCGCTCGTCGCCGGAACCGCCGCTACCGAGGAGGAGCTCGAAGGCCGGCTGATCGTCCACCGCATCCCTTCGCAAGCCGGCGGAGCGGGGGCAGACAACGGTTACCTGAGCGAGGAGGACTTGAACATCGCCCGCCGGCTCGAGGAGGGGCTCCCATCGCTGGGCTTTGCCTGGGGGGCCGGCGTGCTCTGCGAGCGCCTGGTTGAGCAGGAGGGTATCGACGTTGTCGAAGCCCAGGAGTACGGGGCCCTGCTTTACTTCTTCCAGCTTCGCAGGGCGCTTGGCATGGGGCCGGCGCGCAGGCCTCCGACGGTGGTCCACCTCCACTCGCCGACCGAGTTCATCGCCCGATACAACGGGTGGGACGTTCACAGCCCGCAGATATCGCTGAGGAAGCGGCTGGAAGGTTTCAGCATCGTCTCGGCGGATGCACTGCTGTGTCCCAGTAACTTTCTTGCCGGAGAAGCGGCTCGCCGCTATCGGGTAGACCGCAGGTCCATTGAGGTGATGCCGTACCCCAGCGGCGGGGGCACCTTCCTGGACCGTCCTCCCAACGTCTGGTCCGGCGGGACCATTGCCTTCATAGGGCGGATGGAGCCCCGCAAGGGCGCGATCGAATGGATGGATGCCGCGCTGGAGGTGGCCGGGGAGCGGAGCGGGCTGGTGTTCGAGTTCGTCGGGCCGGACCGTCCCTACCGCAACGGGGAGACGGTCCTTCAGACGTTGCAACAGCGGGTCCCGCCCGGGTTGGGAGCCAGCTTTCGCTTCCACGGTGAGAAGAGGCGCGCTGATGTCGCTTCAGTTCTCGTCCGCGCCCGTATCGCGGTCGTCCCCTCACTTTGGGACAACTACCCGAACAGTTGCCTGGAGGCGATGGGCTCCGGGCTGCCGGTGCTGGCCACCCGGCAGGGGGGAATGGCCGAGATGATCACCGATGGCGAAAGCGGTTGGCTGGCAGCTGCCCCTACCCCGGCAGGCCTTGCCGCCGGCTTGCGCCGGGCTCTAGAGGAGTCACCCGAGCGCCTGGCGGCCATGGGAGCCCGGGCGGCCCGGGACATCGGCAAGCTCTGCGACAACGACACGATTGTGGCTCGGCAGCTTGCCTTCCGGCGGGCGCTGGCCGACGCGGGGGCAGGCCGGTCGCTGCGGCTGGTGACCCAAAGGCGGGACGACGACCCCGAAGCCGGCCCCCCGGGCCGTAATCCGAGGTCCACCGGTGGGATCGCAGTGGTGGTCACCGCCGCCGGGGACGATCAGGCGATCGGCAGGACTCTCGACTCCGTCGAGCGGCTGACCCCCGGGGCAAGCGGCGTGGCTGTCGTCTGGGATCCCTCCGGCATCGACGAACCGGTATCCCGGCCGGATGAGAACGGGCGGTCACACTGGATCCGGCTGGAGCGGCGACCGGATCAGTTCGCCGCCGCGCGGAACGAGGCGGTCGATGCGCTGCTGGCACGGGACCCGGCCATCGCCGGCTTTGCGTTCGTCGCTTCCGGCGTCGGCATCGCTGGGGATTTCGTCTCGGTGATGCAGGGAGTGCTCGATGCCTGTTCCCGGGTTGGGCTGATCTCGGCCTGGTCCCTCGGTCCCGCCGGATTGTCTCAGGCCGCTCCCGGCCCCTCCTTTCCATACCAATGGGTGAGAGACGAGGCGGCGAGATTCAGTGTCATCCGGACCGAGGCCTTCAAGGAGGCGGGTGGCTTCACTCCGGCGCTCGCCCACGGCTACGAGGCGTGGGATCTGCACAACGCGGTCATGCTGGCCGGCTGGGACGCGGTGACGGCGCCCGTGGTGCTGGCCGACACCGGCGGCGTGGCGGACTCCTCGCCGGTGGACGGCCACGTCCAGGGCGTCATGCGGGAGCTGGTACTGGACCGGCTGAACGAGATGTCCCCGAGCGAGGTCGGCGAGATCCTTCTCCTTGCCGAAGCCGAGCTCCGTTTTCCCTTTACCCCTGCGCCATCGCGGCGGGAGCGCATCCAGCATCGCGTGGAGGTTGCGCTGATGAAGAACCTGCCGGCACCGGCGGTGAGTTTTCTGCAGGAGGTGAAGCGGCGGCTGCGCATTCCATCGGTCCGCTGAGCCGTTCGAGGCCGCAGCTCACAAGACCACGGCTCGATGCCGGACCGATCCCAGCCGCAGACAGACGAACGCCACCGCGTCGCGGGCCAGGTACAAAAGGACCCGAGTGAAAAAGCTCCGGCCGCGCACGTTATGGATCCGCACGAACGCCACCGCGTAAGGCAGCGCAAGCAGAGCCGCCGACCGGCGCCACCGGGAGGCGAGCATTCCGGCGACGGCCAGGTCCATCAGCAGGTGCATGGGCCGGACCCAAAGACCAAGAAACAGATGCCGGCGAAAGCCGGGATGCCGGGCGGTGTTGGCACACCAGACGAAGTAGTGCCAGGGCCACATAACCCACTGTGTCCGGGTCATGGAAAGGACCTCATGTTTCACCAACGCTTGCGGGGCGAAGCAAACTTCCCAGCCCTGCTCGAGCACGCGCCACCCCAGGTCCATGTCCTCCCACTGGCCCCATGAGCATGCCGGGTCGAACAGCTGGCCCTCCAGCGCCTCTCGCCGGTACACGATGTTTGCGGTGGCAAACGTGCCGTCGACGCCCCGGGTCTCCACGTGGCGTGAGAGAAAGCTGGAAGTGGGGCGGGCGGGCAGCGTCCGGCCCTGTACCATGCCGGTCTTCGGGCTCTGGAATGCGTCGAGCGCCGCCCGAAGCCAGCCCGGTGACTGGACGCAGTCGTCGTCGGTGAAGGCGATGAAGCGGCCTTGGGCCACTGCCAGACCGGCGTTTCGGCCGACTGCCGGGCCCGAGTTGGCCTCGAGCCGCAGGTAGGTGACCGGAATCGTCGTTTCTTCCAGCAGGCGGAGCATTCGATCCGGTGTTCCGTCGGTTGAGGCGTCGTCGACGACGACGAGCTCGTACTCGTCGGGGAGATCCTGGGCGGCGACCGCGGTGACCGCCCGGCTCAACATCTCCTCACGGTTGTGGCTGGCGATGATCACCGAAACCAGGGGATCGACGGCGGGGACCAAAGAGCAGGCGCGGCGGGAGATTGCCGGGTTCACAAAACCATCTGCCGGGCCTTGGCCGACCCAACCGCCAGCCCGGCAAGCCAGACCAGCTGGCGGGCGGTCAGCATCCCCAGGTTGCCGAGTGACCTCGGCCATGCGGCCGGGGGCCAGAGATCGACGACCCGCGCCGCGGACTTCCCCCATGGAAGGGCGAGCAGCAGGTATGCCGGCCGGCGGCGAAGAAGGACCAGGGCCAGGCCGGCCAACGTCAGGTCGAAGGATCGGGTGGCGGAGGTCAAAAACACCCGCTGCTTCAACAGCGTTCGCCGCAAAGCGGGCATCCGGCGGATACCCATGGGGATCTGTTGGGCTCGCCGGTACTCCTCCCGCACCCATCCCAGCCCTGCCGGGACCGGGAACTCGCGGGAAAGAAAGATTGTGTTCTCGAAGGAGGTGGCAAAGCCGGAGGCCTCCAGCCGGTAAGCAGCATCGCTGTCCCATCCCCAGACCGCACCCTGCGATTCGTCGAACCCGCCGACCCCGGCCAGGCCCTCCCTGAGGTAGAAGCTGTTGCAGGACGGGAACAGGAGCCGATCGTACTCGTTGCCGTTGGCGGTTCCGCGGGAACCCGGCAGGGCAAGGACCGGGTGAAGGCTGCTGCCTTCGGCGACCACCTCACCCGTCACGGCCGCCGTCCATCCTGCGGTCCCTGCGACTCCCGATTCCACCCACGGCGGTGGGATGCGGCAACGATCGTCGGTGAAGGCGACGACCTCGCCGGCAGAGTGCTTCAAGCCCAGGTTGGCGGCGGCCGGGCCGGTGGTGAGGGGCAGGGGAATCAGGCGCACGGGCAAGCCCGCATCCCCGGCGGCCAGTCCGCCGAAATCCCCTGCTTGGGGGTGCAGGAAGATCGCCTCCATGCGGCTGCGGGGGTAGGTGGACTGCTTGAGGTCGCCGAGCACCTGCTCCGACCGGGAGCGGTCCTCCGCAGAAACCACGACCGAGACCAGGGGGAGGTCCGCCTCGCCGGCAGCCGGCGTGTTGTCCCTGCCTCCCGCCGGAAGCGGACGAAGTGTTGCCACCAGGCAGTCCCGGAGGGCGGGAAAGTTGCTCCTGACAATGTAGGCCGCGTTGGCGATGAGCCAATCCTGGAGGCGCATTGCCACGATCGGGTTGGTGGCGTTGGTGTCCATGACCGGAGCCAGCTTCTCGACGGCGAAGCCGCCTCGTCTGGCCCATCGCCCGAGTTCCCACCGGTCCACCGTACGCTGGGGCGCCAGGGCCGGCCAGCTGAGCGAGACGGTGGTCTGCTCCCGCTCGGCTTCGGGCAGTTGGGAGCGCCCCGTCAGCCCCCGCAGCCGGTAGAGAAGCCGGCCGACCGACGCCGATGCAATGAGTACGCACCCGCCTGGACGGAGCAGGGACCGCAGGCGGGACAGCACCAGGGCGGGACTTTCGGAGGCGGCCTCCAGGACGTACGGGAGCACGATGATGTCGAAAGCCGGGGCGGATTCGGGTGGGGTAAGCAGGGCGTCCAGGTCGCCGGTCCGGCTCACGAATCGCTTCATCGCCCCGGTCAGGTCGGCCCCCGGGAGGTGCCAGAGCTCGATTTGATATCCAAGGTCATGCAGCGCGGTGGCGAGCAGCGAGTTGGAGCCGACCACCAGAATGCGGCCCTCCCCGGCCAGCTCCCGCACGGTGGCAACCAGCTCCTCGACCAGCGGCATCGTCTGCTTGAGGGCGTGAAACACCCGGTCGGTGACCTGAAGCTCGTTCAGGACATTGTCGAGGAAGAGGGCGGTTTCCCCCGGCGCCGCCATCTCAGCTGCCGTCGATGCGGGGACGCATGCTGAACCGGGACTGCCCGGCGTACCCGTCCACTATCTGCTCGAGCATCTGCTCCTCCAACGGTCCGATGCGGTCGAGGCTCCACCGGGACGCCCATTCCCGGCACGCCTTCCGGGTGCCGGGGCGCTCGGACAGGTCCAGGGCGTACAGGATTGCGTCGGCCAGCTCGTCGGCGCGGTTGACGCTTTGCAGGTCCCAGTAGCTGCCGAGGTCCACGGTGGCTCCGATCTCATCCGATGCCACGATCTCCCCCGGCCCGGCTTGAGCGCTGGATACAACCGGGGTGCCGCAGGCAAGAGACTCGGTCAGGACTATTCCGAACGCCTCGTCGAATGAGGGAAGCACGGTTACCGACGCCTGGGAGTACCAGGTTGGGAGGGTATCGACGTCGCCCGGTCCCCGCAGCTCTATCGCCTCCCGAGCCGCCGGGTCACGGACCAGGCGGAAGCGTCCCAGCATCGTGTGGGTGAAGTGACCCTGGTGGAACCCGGCCAGGCCGAACGGACCGGCGAGGACGAGCCGGGCGTCGGGCCGGTTGGCGTGCACCTTGTTCCATGCTCTAAGCAGCAGGGTTCCCCCCTTGCGCTCGTCGGCAAGGTCGGCGGTGAACAGGACTATCGGATGCTCCCGCTCCCGCTCCGCCACCGGCCTGAAGATCTCCATGTCCACCGGGGGCGACAGGACGTCGCAGGGTACGCCGTACTCCTGGGTGACTCGGCCGGCCCCCCATTCGGTCAGGGCGGCCACCCGGTCGGCCTTTCGAACGTACTGCTCGAACAACTGGCGATCGAGCCTCCACGGCAGGTCGTGATGGACCATCATGAAATGAAGCAGGTACGGCAGGCCGATCAGCGGCCGCAGGATCGGCGCCCAGTTGATTCCCGAATAGGTCCACAGGTGGGCGGCGTCGGCTCGCTCGGAGATCAGGACCCTGGTGGCGGAAATGCTGAAGTCGGTGAGCCTGATGAGGGGGGCGTAGGCATACAGCAGGGGGTGACTCAGCTGGCGGAGGTAGGTGATCTTGACGCCCTCCTCGTATGCGGTGCGGGGGCGCCCGGGCGTGGAGGTCACTATGTGAACGTCGTGTCCCCGGCGGGCCAGGTAGGTGCTGAGGTCATGAATGCAACGTTCGGCGCCGCGCCGGACGTAGGGCCAGTACGCCGGATACGGAAATACCACCTTCAATCCGCGGCCCCACCCCGTGCTCTGAGAACGACCTTGGGAAGCTGGAAGTCGGTTGAGGTGCCCAGGGTCAGCCGGGCGACCTCCTCCACCTCGGCGAAGCGTGCCATGCGTAGCATCTGCTTGAGCGACGAACTGGTCGGATACCACCACCAGCACCCGCTGTACTCGTCGAGCGCCATCATCATTCTCATGGCGTTTTCGTGGGCGCCCTCTTCCAGCTCGGGATCGAAGATCTCGGCGATGATCGCCTCCCCGTCCGCCCGAAGCACCGAACGGACCGCCTCGATCGCCGCCATCGGGTCCCGTAGGTGGATCAACAGGTCCGACAGGAACACGAAGTCGAAGGTTCCGACGGTCGCCGGCGACAGGTCGTAGACCGAGTGCACCTTGCGCTGCACCTGGGAGCCCCGGGCCCGCTTGGCGTAGGCAAAACCCCGGCCCTTGATGTTGCCGGCAACTCCCCTCTCGTACTGTTCGTAGAAGTGGATCGGTATGTCACAGTCCCGCAGGCTGTGCAGATCGATGGCAACCACCTCGGCTGCTCCCCGCGTCTCCATCTCGAAAGCCCAGAATCCGTCGAAGGTGGCCACGTCCAGACAGCGCTTGCCTTCCAGTGAGTCGGGTAACCCGTACAGGCCCACCTGCTCGCGGTGGTCGACGAAACCGGGCGTGACCGTTCCGTTTCCCAGGTCGATGGTTTGGTACCACTCGATCTGCTCCAGCCGGAGCCCGTCGAGCGGCGGCTCTCCGTTGCGGACCACGGGGACCTTGGGAAGCCGCCGCAGCAACCGGTAGGGGAGGCTGGCCCTCAGACGCTCGTATAGCTCCTTGTCCAGGGCAACCGAAAGCTCCACTCCGCCCAGGCGAACCCTGGCGGTCCTGTTCTCCTCACTTTTGTGCCTAGCCATTCGGACCTTCCCGATCGGTCGGGGAGGGCTGGATCTGCGGTTCGGCTTGAGATGCCACGAACCGGGAGACTCCGACGACCAATTGGGGAGTCATCACGACGAAATCGATCGGTCCAAGCCGCAAGCTGTTTGCCCAGTCCGCCCCGCTCATGCCGGCGTGCTCTCGGTAACCGCATATTGCTCGATGAGCCACTGGGGCATGGGGGTGGGTTCCACGCCGGCTCGGGAGGAAAGCTCGGCGGAGTAGGGGCCCCAGAGCCGGTCTAGCTCCTGCTGGTCCTTGTAGGTGTCCATCGATCGCCAGAAGGCCCGGTGACGGAAGACGTTGAGCATCCGGCGATTGGCCATTTCGGGCAGGATGTCCCGCTCGAGGTTCTCGCCGGGGACGCTCAACAGCGCCTCCTTGTCGAAGACGAAAAATCCCGCATTGATCCAGTAGTCGCTGAGGACCGGCTTCTCCTCGAACTGGGTGACTCGATCGTCGGCATCGGTGTGCAGGATGCCGTACTGCGACCGAAGGGGATAGGCGGTCAAAGTCGCCCGGCCTCCGTGCGCAACGTGACATGCGACCAGGTCGTTCAGGTCGACGTCTCCCAGGCCGTCGCAGTAGGTGGCGTGGAACCGGTCCCCCAGATGATCGAGGCAACCACGAATTCGGCCCCCGGTGTCGGTGGCCGCGCCGGTGTCGACGCAGGTGACGTTCCACCCGCTGGATTGCCCGAAGTACCGGACGATGTCCTCCATGAGGTGGCCGCAGGATAGAACGAACTCGTCGAATCCCTGAGACGCATAGATTCGCATGACCTGCTCCACCACGGGCATGCCGGCCACAGGTAGCAGGGCCTTGGGCATCCGGCGGGTATACGGATAGGCTCGAGTCCCCTGGCCGCCGCAAAGAATCAGGACCTTCAACCTGTCGCCTCGCTCCGGGCGGGGGATTCGAACTGCGGCTCCCCGGACAGGTAGGACCGGTACCAGTCGACCGTCTGCCGCAATCCTGACGATAGTTCTGTCCTGGCGGTCCATCCGAGCACCTCGCGGGCCTTTGTCGAATCGAGGAACTGGCGGTCGATCTCCCTGCTTGCCTGGCCGAGCACCCGAGGGTCGGTGTTCCCGCCGGTGAGGCTGAGGATCTGCTCGACCAGGTCCAGCACCCCGACCGCCAGTCCACTGCCCGCGTTGAATGCCTCGCCCGCAACCTGTGGAAGGGCGTCCGCCAGCCGGAGGTAGGCGTCCACTGCATCGTCGAGGTAGAGGTAGTCCCGCTCGGGGGTTCCGTCGCTCCGGATGACCGGGCTTTCACCGTTGAGCCCGGAACGAATAGTGCCCGGTATCAACCGAGTCCAGTTCAGGTCGCCGGCCCCGTAGGTGTTGGCGCAACGAATAATCGCTACCGGAAGCTCATAGGAGACCGCATAGGAGTGGGCGATCACATCCGCGCACGTTTTCGAGGCGTCGTAGGGAAAGCTGCCTGCCAACGGAGACTGTTCGGTGTACGGCAGGTCCGGCTGGGAACCGTAGGCCTTGTCGCTGGAGGCCACTACGATCCGCTCGACGGGAAGGCGCCTTGCCGCCTCCAGGACGTTCCAGGTACCGGCGACGTTGGTCTCGAAGGTGGAGATCGGAGAACGGTTGGCTACGCCAACCAGGCTCTGGGCGGCCAGGTGAAAGAGGGTGTCCACCTCGTATTCGTTAAGAGCTCTTTCAACCAGGCCCGGCTCGTTGATGCTGCCCCGCACGACGTTCACTCGATCGAGCACCCCGCGTACCTCCAGAAGTTGGACGTCGGTGAAGTCCCGAACCACTCCCACTACCCTGGCCCCTTTTTCCACCAGGGCCTTTGCCAGAGCGCTACCGATGAACCCTCCGATGCCGGTGATCAGAGCGGTTCTCGAAGTCCAATGCGAGTTGTCAGCCATGAACAAAGCCACCTTCAAGGATGCGGTCGGTTCCCGAAAGAGCACGTGACATTCTTGCCAACGCTCTCGCATGGACGCTTGGGGCAATCACCGCCGCCATACTAGCTTTCGTGCGGCCGGCCGGTGGCACGACAGGCGCCGCCGGAGCCGGGCCCAAGCCGTTGCCGGAGGACTGCGCTTTCGGCGTTCTTCGGGTAATCGTACGAGAACGAGGTCATGTAGAAAACACCTATGAGTCTGCTGTCCGGGCGTCCGAGAATCCTGCTCGTCACTCCCTATCCGCCCACGCCGCCCCTCGGCGGCGGCCGCCGGCGTCAACTCGAGCTGCTGGGCTGGCTGGCGCAACGGACGGAGCTGACTCTGGCGACCGTGGTTTTCGGCGACGAGGATGTACGGGCGCTGGAGTCGGTTGTCCCGGCCGAGGTTCGGGTTCTGCACGCACGACCGGTGCGGGGGGCGCTCACCCGGCGCCTTCCGCTTGCCCTGCAGTGGTGCTGGTCGGCAAAGCTGGCCGAGCTCATCGAGAGTGATCACGCCCGCTCGGGCTTCGACGCCGTGGTGGTCTCCCACAGCTACTCATTCGTCTACGCCGAGAACCTGGGGGCTCCTACCGTCGTAGATGCGCAAAATGTCGAATCCCGACTGTTCCACCAGTTCTCCCGCCTGCCCCGCACCGAGCGGGCGCTCATCCGGCGCCTGGCGGGGAAGGCCGGCCTGGGCTTTATCGGGGCCTCTCGGACTGCAGCCGCGGTCGCCGGGTTGGAAAGGTCGGTCTGGAGCCGGGCCGGCGCAGTGCTGTGTGTTAGCCGGGAAGAGCAGGCGATGGTGGCCGAGGTTGCCGGCCCGAGGACCCTGTACGTCCCCAACTGCCCGAGTGAAGCCCCAACCGAAGGCGGCGATCAGGGTGTTCAGCGCCCGGTCGTGTCCTTTGCCGGCTCACTGGACTACCTGCCCAACATCGATGCCGCCGTCCTGCTTGCCGACCGGATCGGCCCCGGCATCAGAACGATGATTCCCGAGGCCAAGCTGATAGTTGCCGGCAGGCGTCCCAGCGAGCGGCTGGTCCGTTACTGCAAGGACCGCAAGGTAGAGGTGATCGCCGATCCCCCCTCTATGCACGAGGTGGTCAGAGGAAGCGTTTCGGTGTGCCCGGTGCGGCTGGCGGGTGGAACCCGGCTCAAGATTCTCGATGCCCGGGCGCATGGGCTTCCGGTTGTGGCCACCCCCGCCGCGGTGGAGGGATTGTCTCTCGAAGGCGACCCCGGCCTTCGAATTTGTGAACATCTCGAGGACTTCTCGGCTCAAGTGGCCGAACTGCTCGATGCTAGGCCCGCGGCGCCTCCAACCTGGGTCGGGATGTCGTGGAACCAAGCGTGGGAGCCGCTCGGTTCGACTTTGAACCTACCTGCGGGCTGACCCCCGATCGGGCCATGAGGCGACGACACCGTTTGGGCGTGTCAACTACGGTTCTTGTGCCGGTACGGGCGCCGGGGCGGCCTCCGGACGCAGGTCCGGCGGGATGCGGCCGGCGGCGGTGGGATCTACCCGCACCGCCTCGTCGAACATCGTTCTTGCCTCTTCCGGCCGGCCCATCTGTGCCAGCAAGTAACCTAGATTGATGTAAGCGGGAACGCTGTCCGGGGATAGTTCGAGAATCCGCCGGTAGGTCTGTTCGGATTCCTCGTACCTGCCGAGCCGTTCCCGCAGGATCGCCAGGTTGAACAGTGCCGGCAGAAAGGCGGGATCGGTCTTCAGGGCGTTGAGGTAATACGGCTCAGCGTCGTCCAGCCGTCCCGCCGCCTGGGCAGCAACCCCCAGGTTGAAAAGTGCCAGCTTGTTGTTGGGGTTGACGGCCAGAACCTCCCGGTAGAGCTGCTCGGCCTCGTCCGTCCTACCGGCTTTCTGGGCGGCTGCTCCCCGGTCGATCTTGCTCTGTACCGTGTCGGCCGGCCTTGGGATGAACCAAATGCTCGCCAGGACGGCCGCCGCCGCCGCAAGCAGCAGGAGCGCTTTGCGCCAGGGAAACCGGCGCGTTTTATGCGGCGGGGATGGGGATGCGGAAGCAACAGGTTTGCCGTTGGCCCTGCTGGCTGGTTCGGGTCCCCCGCGGGGCCCCGTGCTGCCCGCCTTCTCGGAGGCCGTTGGGGTGGCTTGGGTCTCGACCGGGCGAGCCGCCTGCGGCGGGGGCGCTTCCGTTCCGGCCCGAGAAGGTGCCGCAGACGTGACCTCCGCCTCCCCCGCCTGAGGAGCCGCGGCGGGAATGGGGCCGGCCGCTCGTTCCGCCTGCGGGGCGGGCGCCTCGAGGACAGGCTCCGCCTGCGGGGCGGGCGCCTCGAGGACAGGCTCCGCCTGCGGGGCGGGCGCCTCGAGGACAGGCTCCGCCTGCGGGGCGGGCGCCTCGAGGACCTCGAACACATCGCTGGCCGACATCTGCTGACCGCCGTAGGTGGCAGTCCACACTGCCTCCCAGGTGCCGGCCGGCGCGTCGGGGGCTACGTGGTAGTCGTACCGGAAGACTCCTACCTCTTCTCTGATCGGCACGGCATCGTGGACGGCAATCCTTCCGAAGGGACTCACGACTGTGACCCTCAGGTCGTCGGGATCGGCTGGTTCATCGCCCGAGGAGAAGTCGGCGGGCAGCTTGATCCATTTACCCTGCACTACCCTCAAATCCATCCGGCACCGTTCCTTGTGCACCGTGAGTCGAGCCAGGAGCCTGAGTGATTATTGACGGCAGGGTAGCAATTCCGTGGCTTCGACGGCCGGCTGGGCCCCGCCTTCGCGGAGGAAGGTACCATCCAATAGACAAGACAAGCCATGATCGCCGCGGCTGGACCCGGCGCGTCCGGCTGAGGGAGGGGACCGTCGAGCGATGATCGTAATCAAGACCCCCGAACAATTGGAAAAGATGGCACGCGCCGGTCGGGTGCTCGCCGAAGTGATCAAGGAGATGGGCGAGGCGGTCCGTCCCGGGGTGAGCCTGAAGCACCTGGACGAGATGGCCGAGAGGTCGATGCGGCTGCGCGGGGCGGTGCCCTCGTTCCTTGGTTACCGGGGGTTCCCCGCCAGCATCTGTGCTTCGCCCAACGAGATGGTGGTTCACGGCATTCCCGACGAGCGCAGGCTGAAGGAGGGCGACATCTTCTCCGCGGATTTCGGGGTGATCCTGGACGGGTGGCACGCCGACAGCGCCTATACGTTCCCGGTGGGGAAGGTCTCGGACGAGGCCCGCAGGCTCCTGGAGGTCACCCAGGCCGCCCTGGCGGCCGGGATTACCTGTTGCCGGCCGGGCCGCCGGCTCGGGGATATCGGCAACGCCATCCAACGGGTGATCGAGGATGCGGGTCTCAGTGTGGTCCGGGAGTTCGTCGGACACGGCATCGGCCGGTCGCTGCACGAGGACCCCCAGGTCCCCAACTACGGAAAGGCGGGGGTGGGACCGGTCCTGGAGGAGGGCTGGGTGCTGGCGATCGAGCCGATGGTGACCACCGGGGGCTGGGAGACCAGGATCCTGGACGACAACTGGGGGGTGGTGACCGCCGACGGCAGCCTGTCGGCGCATTTCGAGCACACGGTCGCAGTCACGGCGGATGGCCCGAGGATCCTGACCGGACTCTAGGCCGGCCCAAAGTCGGCGGTTACGGGGCCACCAGGAGGTGGCATATCGACCGGTCGTTGCACTGCTGCGGGTCCAGGGTCGCGGCCCGCTCGAGCAGCTTGGACACCTCGGAGCGAGCTTTGCTCAGCGACTCCATCTTGTTGTCTATGTCCGCCAGCCGCTCCCTCAGCAGCCCTTCGACGTGCCGGCAGGGGG
>Ga0247713_1000813_pt1 | contig 17313 bp, 16 predicted proteins | sample 21E_NmetaG_FD_189936 | JGI IMG/M metagenome (GOLD analysis project Ga0247713, IMG submission 189936) | Soil microbial communities from hillslope of Landscape Evolution Observatory, University of Arizona, Oracle, AZ, United States - 2-1-E_N | ecosystem: Engineered > Artificial ecosystem >... | reverse complement strand
CGGGGATGCAGGAGATCACGTTCACGCACGAGGGCCGGGCGCAGACGGCCTTCGCAGAGGACGACCGGATCGTCCACGTCGTGGACGGATGGGACCTCCTGGCGCCCCGGCCCGTCGGCGGCTAGCTAGCGCTCGTCAGGGCTCGAGATCGGCGGCCGTCAGCGGCGAGGCGTCGTCGCGCTGGCCCGCCTTCAGCGCAGGCGGTGAAGCGCCCGCGCGCGCGACCGTGCGTGCGGCGACGACGGCCGCGAACGCCGCCGCCTCTGCGACGAGCTCGCCCGAGCGCAGCTCGTTGCGGCCGAGGCCGCGCGAGGTCCACCACGCGAGAAAGCCGCCGCCGAAGGCGTCCCCGGCGCCGATCGTGTCGACGACCTGCGCGGCCACCGGCGCGACCGGGTGCTCGCCGCCGCGCGTGACGACCGCCGCGCCGTCGGCGCCGAGCGTCAGCAGGACGGCCGCCGGGCCCAGGTCGAGCAGCGCCGTCGTCGCCGCGGCGCGCGAGCGCCCCGGCTGCAGCCAGTCGAGGTCCTCCTCGCTGAGCTTGACGACGTCGGTGCGCCGCAGGACGCGCTCCAGCCGCGTGCGGTAGCGGTCGGCGTCGACGATCGCGTGCGGGCGCACGTTGGGGTCGGTGACGACGAGCGTGTGGCCGGAGAGCCGCTGCACGACCTCCTCGAGCGCCGCGGCCAGCGGCTCGAGCACGAGCCCGAGGGTGCCGACGTGGAGCGCCGCGACGACGGGCGGCAGTACGGCCAGCGCGCCGGCGCCCGTGAGCCCCGGCGCGGCGGTCCCGTGCGTGTAGAAGCCGTAGCTCGCGACGCCGTCGGCATCGACGCTCGCGAGCGCGAGCGTCGTGGGATCGGTCGTGCGGACGGTCGCGCGCAGGTCGACGCCGTCCTCGCGCAGCATCCGCTCGTGCGTGGCGCCGAGCCGATCGGTCGACAGCCGCCCGAGGTAGGCCACCGGCCGTCCCAGCCGGCCGAGCGTGCGCGCCGTGTTGAACGGCCCGCCGCCGGGATGGCCGGTCAGGTCGCCGCGCGCGTCGGCGACGAGGTCGTAGAGCGCCTCGCCGGCGACGACGATCGGCGCGGACGCTGTCGTCGCGGGCGAGGGCACGCCGTCCAGTGTGGCGCACTGCCCGCGGCCGTGGGGGCGACCGCGGGCAGGAGCCTCGCGTCGGTCAGCGGCGCTTCTTGGGGCGCTTGACCTTCACGGTCTTGGTGGCCGTCGGCAGCGACGACAGCGCGGTCTGGGCGCTGAGCCGCAGCGAGCCGCCCTTCGTGCGAAGCCGCCGCGCGGTGGCGCGCGAGAGGCTCATCGTCACCGGCCTGGAGGTGCTCCTCGGCAGCGCGAGCAGGAGGTCGGACGTCGCGCGACGGCCGGCCACCGTGCCGCTGATCTTCACGAGGCATCCCCTCGGGGCGCTCGCCGGGCAGCTGAGGCGGAAGCGGACGCTCGTGCGCTTTTTGGCGACCTTGACGGCGCCGAGCGTCGCGCGGTAGCCCGTGAAGGCCGGCGCTGCCGGGCGCGCGCCGGCGCCCGGCCTCGTCGTCGTGCCGCCGCCGGTCGGTCCGCCGCCGGTCGCGCCGCCGCCCGTCGGTCCGCCGCCGGTCGCGCCGCCGGCCGGCGCGAGCAGGACGGTGATCTGCGTGATGACGTCCTGCAGCGGCGCGGTCGCGGGCCCCGCCGGGCTGCCGGCCAGGACGGCGTTCGCGGTTGCGAGCAGCCCGCTCAGGACGCTCGTGTCAAGGCCGGTCGTCGCGAGCAGGGAGCGGACCGTCGTCAGCAGCGCGCCGACGTCCGCAAGCTGGCCGGCGTCCGTCGGCAGCCCGCCGCCGAGCAGCGCGCCGACCTGCGCCAGCAGCGCGTCGACCGCCGGCGCGGCGGGCGTGCCGGCCGCCAGGCCGGTCGCCGTGCCGAGCAGGCCGCCGATGACGCTCGGCGCGCCGCCGGAGGCCAGCAGCGCGGTGATCTCGGCGGGGCTGAGGCCGCCGACGATCGCGGCGAGGTCGCCAGGGCCAAGCGTCGCGAGGGCGCCGGCGAGCTGCCCGCCGGTGAGCGCCGCGAGCAGGCCCGTCAGCTGCGCCGGGGCGGCGCCGGCGAGCAGCGCGCCGGTCTGGCCGGCGGTGAGGCCGTCGACGACCGACGCGAGCTCGGACGCCGTGAGCGTGTCGAGGGCAGCCGAGATCTGCGCGGCGCTCAGGACGCCGAGCACCCTCGACAGGGTCGGGCCGGTCAGCGGCGCGAGGACGTCGCCGGTCTGCGCCGGGGTCAGCGTCCCGAGCGCCGCCGCGAGCTGTCCGCCGGTGAGCCCGGCGACGACGCGCGGCAGCTGCGTGGTGTTGGCCGCGGCGAGCAGCGCGCCGGCCTCCATCGCGGTCAGCGTGCCGAGCGCGGACGACAGGCCGCTGCTCGTGAGCCCGGCGAGCAGGGTGTTCAGCTGCGTCGCGTCGGCGGCCGCGAGCAGGTCGCCGGCCTCCGTCGGGGTGAGCGTCGCAAGCGCCGACGCGAGTTGCGTGGGCGTGGCCGCCTCGAGCAGCTTCGTGAGCTGCGCGGGCGAGGCCGCGATCAGCAGGTCGCCGATCTGCGTCGGGGTCAGCGTCGAGAGCGTCGCCTGCAGCTCGGCGGTCGTCTGCGTGAGCACGTTGGCGAGGACGCCGGTCAGCAGCGGGTCGACGAGGCCGCCGAGGAGCCGCGCCGACGCCTCGGGCGAGCGGTCCGCGGACGTCTCTGACGCGAAGGCGGCGGTGCCGCTCAGCGCGCCCGTGGCCAGGAGGGCGGTCGTTGCGAGCGCGGCGATCGCGCGCCGGGGAAGAGGTTGCATGCGAGCGAGGCTCCTTGTCGAGGGAGGGCGAGTGCGGCCGCGCTCGCCTTCGAACTACGGAGAGGGATCGGCGCGGTGGCCGGGTTCTTGAGCGCTCGTGGACGCCTCGTTGTGCGTGCAACTACTTTGCTATCGTCAAGCGCATGGAGCTTGGGATCTACACGTTCGCCGAGGTGGCGCCCGATCCGGCCACCGGGCACGCCGTCAGCCCGGCGCAGCGCATGCGCAACCTGCTCGAGGAGGTCGAGCTCGCCGACAGCGTCGGCCTCGACGTCTTCGGCGTGGGCGAGCACCATCGCGCGGACTTCGCCGTGTCCGCGCCGGCCGCCGTGCTCGGAGCCGCCGCCGCGCGCACGCGCGACATCCGGCTGACGAGCGCCGTGACCGTGCTGAGCTCCGACGACCCCGTACGCGTCTGGCAGGACTTCGCGACCGTCGACCTGCTGTCCGGCGGGCGCGCCGAGATCATGGCCGGGCGCGGATCGTTCATCGAGTCGTTCCCGCTCTTCGGGCAGGACCTCGACGACTACGACGAGCTCTTCGCCGAGAAGCTGGACCTGCTGCTCGCACTGCGCGAGAGCGAGCGCGTGACGTGGTCCGGCTCCGGACGCCATCGCCCCGCGATCGACGACCTCGGCGTCTATCCCCGTCCGCTGCAGGACCGGCTGCCGATCTGGATCGCGGTCGGCGGCAACCCCGGCTCGGCCGTACGCGCCGGCACGCTCGGGCTGCCGATGGCGGTCGCGATCATCGGCGGGCGCCCGGAGCGCTTCGTGCCGCTCGTCGAGCTGTACCGCGACAGCGCCCGCCGCGCCGGACACGACTCCGCGCGGCTGCCCGTGAGCATCAACTCCCACGCGTACGTCGCGGCGACTTCGCAGCGCGCGGCCGACGAGTTCTTCGGCCCGTACGCGGCGATGATGACGAGGATCGGCCGCGAGCGCGGCTGGCCGCCGATGAGCCGCGACCAGTACGACGCGCTGCGCGGCCCGCGCGGCGCGCTCGTCGTCGGCAGCCCGCAGGAGGTCGCCGAGAAGATCCTCTTCCAGCACGAGCTGTTCGGCCACGAGCGCTTCCTCGGGCAGATCAGCGTGGGGCCGATGGCGCATGCGGACGTCATGCGCGCGATCGAGCTGTTCGGCACGCAGGTGGCGCCGGTCGTGCGGGAGGAGGTCGCGCGCCGGGCCGCCGGCGCAAGGGCGCTGCAGCCCGCGGCGGCGGCCGAGCGGCGCCAGCCGGACGCTAGTCGCGCTTGAGCTTCAGGCCGTGGCGCTCGGCCCACAGCGCCGCCTGGGTGCGGTCGGTGACCCCCAACTCGCGGAAGATGCGCGTGAGGTGGGACTTGACGGTCTTCTCGCTGATGTCGAGACGACGCGCGATGAGCTTGTTCGGCAGCCCCTCGACGAGCAGCGCGAGCACCTCGCGCTCGCGCGCGGAGAGCTCGCCGATCGGGTCGGGATCGGCGCGCGCGCTGATGATCGTCCGAGCGGCCCGCGGATCGAGCGGCGACTCGCCGCGCGCGGCGGCGCGGATCCCGTCGGCGACCTCGTCGGATGACGCGTCCTTGAGCAGGTAGCCGCATGCGCCGGCCTCGAGCGCCCCGATGATCCGCGGGCGGTCCGAGAACGACGTCAGCACGAGCACCGCCGTCGACGGATGCTCCTTGCTGATCAGCTGCGTCGCCTCGATGCCGTCCATGCGCGGCATGTCGAGGTCCATGAGGACGACGTCTGGCGCGTCCTGGCGGCAGCGCTCGACGGCCTCCAGGCCGTCGCCGGCGACGCCCACGAGCTCGATGTCGTCGAGCGCGCCGATCAGCCGGCCGAGCCCGTCGCGGATGACGCCGTGGTCGTCGGCGATGAGGACGCTGATCACCGCGGCACCTCGAGCTCCACGCGCGTGCCCTCGCCGGGCTCCGACTTCACGACGAGCGTGCCGTCGACCTGCGCGACCAGCCCCTCGAGCAATTTGAGGCCGACGTGGCCGTCGGCCTGGCGCCGCGCGCGGTCGCCCGGCGCGAAGCCGCGACCGTCGTCGGTGACGACGAGGCGGGTCCTGTCCGGCGCCGGGTTCGTGACCTTCACGGAGACCATCGTGGCATCTGCGTGCGCCTGGGCGTTGCGAACGGCCTCGCGGGCGGCGCGGTACAGCAGCGCGTCGTGCCTGGAGCCGGTCGCCGCGCCATCGGCGACGTAGAGCTCTGTCGCGATGCCGTCGGCCACGAGCGGGCTGAGCAGATCGTGCAGCGCGGCCTCCAGCCCCGCCGACTCGAGCGTCGGCGGATGGATCTGGACGAGCAGCATGCGCAGCCCGCGGATGCCCTGGCGCAGCCGTGCGACGGCGTCCTTGAGCGCCGTCGCCTCCTCCGGTGCGTCACGGCGCTCGGCGTCCTCGGCGAGCGGCGCGAGGCCGAACGCGACGCCGGCGATGTCCTGCACGACGCCGTCGTGCAGGTCGGCGGCGATCCTGCGCCGCTCCTGGTCGGAGGCCTCGATCGCGCTGGCGAGCAGCATCTCGCGCTCGCGGTGGCCGCTCTGCAGCCGGCGCGCCATCGACCATGCCAGCGGCGCCTGGAAGAGCAGCAGGACGACGAGTCCGCCGATCAGCGGCGGCGCCAGCGCCCTTAGCAGCCGCCCGGCGTTCGCGCTCACCGCTCCGAAGCGCTGGTAGATCTCGAACAGCACGGGCGTCTTCGTCTCGGGCGTGCGGATGACCGTGTGCGCCTCCAGCAGCTTGCCCTCGTGACGCTCGTAGCGGTTCTCGGGCTGCGAGAGGTCGCTGAGCTCCGCCTCGACGCCGCCCTTCTCGAAGAGCTCGCGCTCCTCCTCGCCGAGCGTGAAGCGCTGGCCGATGAGCGCGTGGGCGTCGGAGTACAGGATCCGTCCGTTGCGCGTCCAGAGCTTCACGCGCACCACGGAGGTGTTGTTGAGGATCTGTCCGGCGACGAGGTCGTCGAGGCGTGCGACCGCCTCCGGCTCGCCTCTGAGGATCCCCTCCGAGAGGCCGACGAGCTCGACGAGGCGGCCCTCCAGCCGCACGCGCTCGCGCGTGTCGCGCTCGGCCTGGTCGATCGTCACGCTGCGCAGGCTGAAGAACCCGCCGACGACGACGACCGCGAGCGCGCCGAGGCTGCCGAGCATGAAGCGGGCGACCGCCCACGTCGTGCTGTCCTTGTCGCGTCTGCCGAACATCCACCCCCATCTTGCCGCGCCGGGCAGCGCGGCGCGAAGGCGGTGCCGCAGCTCTGTGCGCCCGCCGCATGGTCGGCGCCCGCCTGCGGGTACTATGCGCCCGTGCGCAGCGGCTCTGAGGCGACGGCCGATCGCGAAGCGCTCGACGCGTACGGTCCCGTCGGGCGCTCGGAGTGGATGGACGTCGACTGGAGCGCGCACCTGCGCTGGGTCCGCGTCGAGGACCGCTGGATGAACGTCCTGGACTACGGCACCGGCTCGGGGACGCCGCTGCTGTTCATCCACGGGCTGTCGGGCTGCTGGCAGAACTGGCTCGAGAACATCCCCTTCTTCGCCCGCGAGCATCGCGTGCTCGCGGTCGACCTGCCGGGCTTCGGCCAGTCGGAGATGCCCGAGAAGGCGATCTCGATCAGCGGCTACGCGGACACGATCGACGCCCTCATGACCGAGCTGGACATCGAGACGGCGCAGATCATCGGCAACTCGATGGGCGGCTTCATCGGCGCCGAGACGGCGATCCGCCACTCCGATCGCGTCGAGCGGCTCGTGCTCGTCGCGGCGGCCGGGCTGAGCATCGAGCACGTCCGCACGGAGCGCAAGAAGGGGCTGCGCCACCGCGCCGAGAACGTCGCGTTCTTCTACCTCGGCTGGCTGGCGTCCCAGTCCGACGTCGTGGCGCGACGGCGACGGCTGCGCACGGCGCTCATGCTGCTCGTCGCAGCGCATCCCGAGAAGCTGCCGCCGGCGCTGACGATCGAGCAGGTCAGCGGCTCTGGCAAGCCGGGGTTCTCCGACGCGCTCGACGCGATGTGCGACTACCCGCTGCGCGACCGCCTCCAGCACATCTCGTGCCCGACGTTCATCGTCTGGGGCGACAAGGACCGGCTCGTCCCCGTGCGCGACGCCGCGGTCTTCGAGGAGCTCATCCCCGACGCCCGGTCGGTCGTCTACCAGGACACCGGGCACGTGCCGATGATGGAGCGCCCGGCGCGCTTCAACGCCGACGTCGACGCCTTCCTGAGCGAGGCGACGGAGACGCGCGACCCGCAGACGGGCGCGCGCGAATACGCCGCCTGAGGCGCCGCCGGCGGGCAACCGGGGTCCGCGCGCGCCGCGGTGCGCTAAAGCTGTCGGCGATGGCGGCGGCCTGCGGAGGGAAGGGCTCAGGGCGGGCACTGCTCGTGTGCGTCGTCGTGCTGCTCGCGGCGGCGCCGGGGGCACCGGCGCGCGTGGCGCTCGTCGCCGCGGGCACGCCGGAGCTCGTGCTGCTGGACATCACGACGCGCGACGTCGCCGCACGCCTTCGGCTGCCCGGCCGTGCGACCGCGGTGGCGGTCACGGCGAACGGGCGCCGCGGCTTCGTCGCGGCGGGCGGCGAGGTCGTGGCGTTAGACGTCAACGGCCGGGCGCAGACCGGACGCTCGCAGCTCGGCGGCGCTCCGATCTCGGACATCGAGCTGTCGCCGTCCGCGACGGCGCTGTACGCGGTGCAGGGCGGCCGGCTGCTGGTCCTCGACGCGGGCACGCTGGGAACGCTCGCCGCCATCGACCTGCGCGGCGAGGGCGGGCAGCTCGCCGTCGACCGGCGCGACGCGCTGGCCGCGGTCGCCCTGCGCAACGGGCGCGTGGCGATGGTCGACCTGCGCCGGCGCAGCCTCCTGCGCCGCGTCGGCGTCCCCGGCGCGACCGGCGTCGCCATCGCCGCAGGCGGCGTGACGTACGTCAGCGCACGCAACCGGCTGCGGACGATCCCACGCGGGCGCAAGCGCGTCGCCAGGCGCGCGATCGACCTGCCGCGCGGGGCGGGCGGCGCGCTGACGTGGTCGCCGTCGCGTTCGCAGGTCGTCGTCGCAGCCGCCGCCGGGGGCGCCGCGGCGGCGCTCGTCGATGTCACGAGCCGGCGCGTCCGGCGGCTGGCCGCCGGCCGCGGTCCGGGCCGCGCGGCCTGGTATCCCGACGCGAGCCGGATCCTCATGGCCGACGGGGGCGCGGGCACGATCTCGTTCGTCAGCCCGTTCAGCCGCACCCGCGTCGGGCTCGTGCGGATGGCCGGCAGCGTGCCCTCGGACGTCGCCGTGCAGCCGGGCCTGGCCCTCATCACGGGCAGCGAGGCCGCCGACCGGATCATCGGCACGCGCGGCCCCGACAGGATCGAGGGGCTCGGCGGCGACGACGTGCTGCGCGGCGGCCGCGGCCGCGACGTGCTCGGCGGCGGCCCCGGCAACGACCAGCTGTCGGGCGGCTCCTCCAGCGACGTGCTCGGCGGCGACGACGGCGACGACTTCCTGCTCGGCGGGACCGGCGACGACCGCATGCGCGGCGGTGCCGGCAACGACGGCGCCGACGGAGGCACAGGCAACGACGAGCTGCACGGTGACGACGGCGACGACCGTCTCGACGGCGGCGACGGCGACGACACGATCTTCGGCGGCCTTGGCAACGACGTCATCGAGGAGAAGGGCTTCGGCGACGACAAGCTGCTCAACGGCGGTCCCGGCGACGACATCGTCCGCGGCGGCCGCGGCTCGGACAGGCGCATGTTCGGCGAGGACGGCGACGACCAGCTCTTCGGCGGAAGCGGCAACGAGCGCATCCTCGGCGGCGCGGGCAACGACCTCGTCGACGGCGGCGCCGCCGGCGACCGGCTCGAGGGCGGACCGGGCGACGACACGATCTTCGGGCGCGCCGCCAAGGACGGCCTGTACGGCGAGGACGGCGCCGATCGCCTCGACGGCGGCTCGGCGGTGGACCTGCTGCAGGGCGGCGAGGGCAACGACGAGCTCATCGGCGGCTCGGGCGCCGACACGCTCGACGGCGGCCCGGGGGACGACTCGATCCGCGCCGCCGACGACAGCCCCGACACGGTGCTCTGCGGTCCCGGCAACGACACCGTGTACGTCGACGCCGCCGCGCCGCAGCTCGACGCGCTGACCGACTGCGAGCTCGTCGTGCCGGTGCCCGCCGAGTCCGACAACGACGACGCGCCCGCGAACGTCATCCGCGGGACGCCGGGCGACGACGTGCTGCGGGGCACGAACGGCGTCGACTCGATGTTCGGCCTCGACGGCGCCGACCGGATGTTCGGCCGCGGCGGCGACGACTACGTCGACGGCGAGAACGGCCCCGACCGTCTGCACGGCGGTCCCGGCGACGACATCGTCGCCGGCCGCGGCGGCGACGACACGCTGTACGGCAACGGCGGCGACGACCGCATCACCGGCGACCGCGGCCGCGACCGTATCTTCGGCGGTGCCGGCAACGACGAGCTGTTCGGCAACCTCGACGCCGACCGCGTCGACGGCGGCGCCGGCAGCGACCGCATCAACGTCGTGCGCGGCGGCGTCGACCGCGTCGTCTGCGGCCGCGGCCGCGACGTCGTCTTCGCCGACGCCGACGACGTGGTCGCGCGCGACTGCGAGGACGTGCGCCGCTAGCCGCCGGCCGCTGCACGCACTTGACCGCGGATCGCGTCCGCGGCTAGCCTCGCGGTGAGTGGACGAGCGCCGCCTCCAGCACCTTCCGCTGTTCTCGAAGCTGAGCAAGCGCGAGCGCAAGCGTGTCGCGCCGCTCGTCGACGAGGTCGAGGTGGACGCCGGGCGCACGTTGGTGACCGAGGGCGAGCTGGCCCACGAGCTGTTCGTCATCGAGGAGGGCACAGCGTCGGTCCGCCGTGAGGGCGCTGCGGTCGCCGACCTCGGGCCCGGCGACTTCTTCGGCGAGATCGCGCTGCTCGACGACAAGCACCGGCGCACGTCGACCGTCGTGGCGACGTCGCCGATGCGCCTGGCGGTCGTGCAGGGCCACGACGTTCGCGTGCTCGAGCGCGAGCTGCCGGACGTCGCGCGCCAGATCCGCGCGGCGATCGAGGCGCGCACCGGCGGCGCAGCGGCCTCGTAGCGCCGTCCCGACAGGCGCATCCGTAGGGTGCGCGCGGTGAAACGGCGCCGCGTCCGCAACTTCCTCGCGCGCATCGTCGTCGCGACGCGGCGCGCCGTCGAGGAGTTCATCGACGACCGCGGCCATCGCTCCGCCGCGCAGATCGCCTTCTTCGCCGTCCTCTCGTTCATCCCGCTCGTCCTGCTCGTGGCGGGCGGCTTCGGGTTGTTCTTCGAGGACGCCGCCGTGCGCGAGCGGATCATCCGGACGGTCTTCGACAACGTGCCGCTTGCAAGCAGCGCCGACCGGCCGCGGCTGGAGCGCGCGGTGGACGACGCCCTGCGCCGCGCCGGCAACCTCGGGATCCTCACGACGATCCTGCTCGTCGTCGCCGCCAGCGGCGTCATGGGCGCGCTGCGCCACTCGATCAACGAGGCGTGGGACATCGACGAGCGCCCACCGCTGCTCAAGCGCAAGGCGCTCGACTTCGCGCTGATCCTCGGCGGCACGTCGATCCTCGCGCTGAGCGTCTCGGTCACGTTCACGCATCGTCTCGCGGACGTCGTCGACGACGAGGCCGGGGGCGGCCCGCTGCTGGCGGCGGGGCTCGACGCCGCCGGCGAGCTGCTGCCGGTGGTCTTCACGGCGCTCGGGCTGCTGTTCGTCTATCGCGTGCTGCCGATGCATCGAGAGCCGCTGCGCCACATCTGGCCGGGGGCCGTCGTCGCGACGATCGGCCTGACGATCGTCAAGCTGGCGCTCGAGCTGTACTTCGAGCAGCTCGCGGACTTCGGTGCGATCTACGGGTCGCTGGGCGCCGCCATGGCGCTGCTGATCTTCGTCTACGCGGCGGCCAACGTCGTCGTCTTCGGCGCCGAGTTCTCCGCCGAGTGGTCGCGGCTTCCGCGGCGGGCGACGTGACGACGGCCCGCGGCACCATAGGATCAGGCGCGTGAGCGTCGTGAAGATCAACGCGATCACGGTCCCACGCGAGCGCTTCGCGGAGTTCGAGCAGCGCTTCGCCTCGCGCGCCGGACGCGTCTCGTCGGCCGCGGGATTCGAGGCCTTCGAGCTGCTGCGCCCGAACGACGACCGCGAGGTCTGCCTCGTCGTGACGCGCTGGCGCTCGGAGGAGGACTTCCAGGCGTGGGTCACCGGCCCGGACTTCGCCGCGGGCCATTCGCAGCACCGCGCGGCAGGCCCGGTCGGCACGGCCAGCGAGCTGTGGTCCTTCGACGTCATCGAGTCCGAGGGCCCGCCGCCGACCGCCTGAGCGCCGGACCGTTTGGCATCCGGAGGCTGTGGTAGCTTCCAGAGTGTCATACGCCTAATCGCGCCGTCTCCGGGCGCCGCGAGCGGGGGAACCAACGAGCCGCGACGTGCGGCTCAGGGGCGAATCGCCGCATCTGCGGCGTAGCGCGCGAGCGCGAGCCCGTCAGCTCACCCCGTAGGCGACGACGACGACGACGACGACGAGGGACGACGTGCCACGCGACCACGCGTTGTGCTCTGCGACGGCGATCACCGACGGACCTGCAGCGGCGGGCAGCGCCGCCGAGCCGTCGCGCACGACGGCGCGCGGGCGCCGGCAGGAGCGCCGATGACGCTCGCGGGACTGACCGTCACGTCGCGGTCGGAGGGCGCCACGGAGCATCTGCGCGTGCGCGGCCAGATCGACATCGCGACCGTCGACGCCCTCGCCGACGAGATCGGCGAGGCGCTCGCGCGCGAGCCGCAGACGGTCGTCGTCGACCTCTCGGCGGTCGGCTTCATCGGCTCGGGCGGGCTGCGCGCGCTGCTCGAGGCCGACGTCCGCGCGCGCGCCGGCGGCTGCCGGCTCGTCGTCGTCCCCGGCACGGGCGTCGTCCGCCGGCTGCTCGACCGCACGAACGCCGACCGCACGCTGACGCTCGCGCCATGACGATGCCGATGCCACGCCAGCCGGCTGTGCCGGGCGGCGCCCCGCCGCGTCCCTCGCGCCGGTCGATGTCGCTGCGGTGCACGCTGACGCGCAGCGCCGGCAGGCCGATCGCGGCCCGCACGCTGGACGTCGGCACGACCGGCATGCGGGTGGTGACCGAGCGCCCGCTGGCCGTCGACGAGACGATCGCCTTCGACCTGCCGTGCGGCGACGTCCGCATCAGCGGCGAGCTGCGCGTCGTCTGCCAGGAGCGCCCCGACGTCTACACGGTGCGCTTCTCGCGGCTGCCGCAGCCGATGGCGCGCTGCCTGCACGACGTCGTCTCGCGCCAGCCCTCCGCTTCCTGAGCCGCGCGCGCGGGCGCGGCCGGCGGGTAGCCCCGCCTCCGTGAGCGTCGACACGCGCAAGCTCATCATGGGCGACTGGTCGCGCATCGTGCGCGACCCGCTCGACGTCCTGCGCCTCGCGTTCGCCGGCGGCGCCGCGGCCTTCGCCGTGGCCGGCGACGTGGCCGGCGCCTTCAACCTGCTGCTCGGCTTCGCGGTGCTCGTGGCCGCGCGCCTCGCCAACCTGCCGCGCCTCTACGACCTCGCGGTGATCGTCGCGCTCGTCTTCACGCAGTGGGGCGAGGCGCTGAACGTCTACGACGCGCTGGACTGGTACGACCGCGTCGTCCACGTCGTCGTGCCGATGTTGAGTGCGCAGGTCGTGTACCTGTGCCTGGCGCGCATCGAGGTCATGCCCGATCCGCGCGGTCCGACGCTGCCGCGCCACGAGGCCGGGATGTTCGTCGCCGTCTTCGCGCTCGGCCTCGCGGTCGGGGCGCTGTGGGAGATCTTCGAGTACACCTCCGACGCGGTCTTCGGCTCGCAGCTGTCGGAGGGCAACGCCGACACGGTCGGCGACCTCGTGGCCGACGCCGCCGGCTCGCTCGCCGGCGGAGCGCTCATGGTGCTGTGGGCCGAGCGCGGCTGGGGCTCGGTCCGGCGGATCCCCGGCGAGAACCGCCGCGAGGACACGATCGCCTGATCGGGCGCCGCCATGCGGGCGAACCGCTGCCGCGCGCGTGGAGCGACGGCTGGCAGAATCGGCGAGCCGTGCGACTGGAGCCGATCTTCGAGATGGAGCTGGACTATGCCGGCGGCTTCTTCGTGATCGCCCCGTACGGCGGCACGGAGGGCGCGGGCTACGGGAGCGGGGAAGGCCATGTCAGCGGAGAGCGACTCAGCGGCTCGGTGCGGTGGTCCAACCACCCACGGCGCCGGGAGGACGGCGTGCTGCTACCCGACGCCCATGGCGTGATCGAGACGGACGACGGTGCCCGCATCGTGTTCCATCTCGGCGGCTACAGCACGGTGATCGACGGCGAGCCGGCCAAGCGGAGCGTCCTCTCGCCGGCCACCTTCGCCACCGACGACGATCGCTACCGGTGGCTCAACGACGTCGTCGCCGTCGGCGAGGGGATCATCGACTTCCGGACGCTCCGGCTTCGCTTGCGCTACTACGCCGTCGTCAACGAGATGGCCTGACGCCGGCAGCACGCGGGTCGGCGTGCGGTGAAGCAGGCGCGGTCGCGGCGGTCGCTGCCGGACCGGACGCCCGGGCCGGCTCGTGGCGAAGCCCAACGTGAGCCGCGCGGCTCGCGAGAAGACGGCCGGCGGAATGAAGCGGTCGGCGTCGGTGAGCAGTCGGCGGGCAGCGCCCGGTGGCGCTGCTTCATGTCGCGAGCGCCTCGCGTGCGCTGCAGCCGGCGGACGCGGTCGGGCCGGTTCGTGAACGGCGGCGCCGACATGAGGATGATCCGGTCGACGGCACGATACGCCGAGCGAGCGTCGGGCGGCCGCGCGTCAGCCGGCGCGCGCGCCCTCGGCGGCCTCGCCGAGTGCCCGCAGCTCCGCCCGCAGCAGCCCCGGGAGATCGTGGACCTCCGGCAGCGCGTCGGGGTCGGCGTAGCAGCCGAAGAACAGCTCCTGGCGATAGCGGACCATCCCGATCGCGAGCGCGTGGCCCTGCGCGATCGGCACGACGGAGTAGACCTCGTCGAGCTCGCAGCCCAGGAGGTACAGCGAGCCGCGCGGCGCCGGGGACTGCGAGACCGTGAGGTTGAACTGCCGCGGCGTCGCCATCGCCCGCGCGACCGGCGAGCGCAGCGGCGTCGGAAGCAGGCCGGCCGCCTGGTAGAGCGTCTGCGTGCCGGCCGGCCGGTCGGTGTGCTTCAGCAGCGCTGTCTGCTCGCGCACGCGCTCGAGGCGCTCGCGCGGTGAGGCGAGGTGCACGGGCAGCGGGACGTTGACCATCGCGATCTGGTTGCCGGCGTCCGTGTCGCCGGGCCGGCGGGTGCTGACGGGGACCATCGCCTTCAGCGGCTCGACCGGCGGCGGGCCGCCGTCGCGGACGGCGAGCGCGCGCAGCGCGCCGGCGACCGCTGCCAGCCCGACGTCGTTGAGCGTCCCGCCGGCGCGCCGCGCGCGGCGCAGCTCGTCGCGGCGGGCGTGGAGGCCGACGAGCGTGCGCCGGGCGCCGATCGGCCCGTTGAGCGCCGACCTCGGAGCCGCCGGCAGGACGTCGTCGGCCACGGCGCCGAGCAGCTGCCTCGCGCTGCGCACCGCGCCGTCGACCGCCGCCTCGGGGCGGCGCACCGCGCCGGCGACGGCGCGCAGCGCGCCGACGCCGTCGCCGACGGCCTGGCCGACGGCGTCGAGCGCCCAGCCGACGGGGCCGGGGCGCCCGTGGGGCGTCCATCTCACGGGTGGCTGCGAGTCGACGTCGGGCTCCGGGTCGACGAACAGGTGGACGAGCTGCAGGGCCGCGAGACCGTCGACGAGCGCGTGGTGGATCTTGCCGATCATCCCGACGCGGCCGTCCTCGAGCAGCGGGACGAGAAAGACCTGCCACAACGGCCGCGAGCGGTCCAGCGGCGCGGACAGCACCGTCGAGCGCAGCGCCTCGAAGCTCGCGTAGCTGACGCGGTCCTCGGGCCGCGTCAGCTCGACGAAGTGCGCCGCGAGGTCGAACTCGCGATCGTCGACCCAGCGCGGCTCGGACAGGCCGAGCGGCGCCTCGTCAAGTCGCCAGCGACACCACGGCACCTCGTGCAGCCGCCCCGCCGCTCGCTCGCGCAGCGCGCCGATCGCGGGGCGCGGGCGCCCGGACGGCGCCGAGAAGACGGCGCTGAAGCCGACGTGCATGTGCGCCTGCGGCGACTCCAGGCGCAGGAACGAGCCGTCGACGGCCGACAGCCGCCGGCCACCGTCGGTGCCGGCGGTCTGCGGATGGGGTGTCGTTGCTGGCATGGGCGCCTCCTCTCAGGACGTCGGCTGCGTGCGGGCGACGGGCATCGCGGCGCTGCGCGGCCGCGCGCGGGCGCCGTCGCGGGCGCACGCGCCGAGGCAGCGCACCTCCTCGGCGATGAGCTGCGGCAGCAGCGAGGCGTCGGGGAGCGCATCCGGATCGGCATGCAGCCCGAAGTGCAGGTGGCGGTGATAGCGGAGCATCCCGATCGAGAGCGCCTGGCCCTCCGCGACCGGTACGACCGGGTAGACCTCGTCGAACTGCGCGCCGAGCATGCTCATCGGCGTCCGCGGTCCGGGGATGCTCGACACGGTGAGGTTGAACACGCCCGGCGAGGCGGCGCGCAGCATCGCCCCGCGCAGGCCGCTTGGCAGCAGCCCCATGCCGCAGATCAGCGCGCGGACGCCGGCCGGGCGCTCTGCGCGCTTGAAGCGCTCGGTCGACGCGCGAACGTGCGCGAGTCGCGCCTCGGGCGAGCGCACGTGCAGCGGCAGCCAGACGGCCGCCAGCGAGACGTGGTTGCCGAGCGCGCCGCGCTCGTGCGGGCGCCGCACGTCGACCGGGACGAGCGCCTTCAGCGGGTGCGCCGGCTCGCCGCGCTCGAGCGCGAGCGCGCGCAGCGCCCCGGCGACGATCGCCAGCCCCGCGTCGTTGAGCGTCCCGGCGCCGGCGGCGCGCACGTCCGACAGCGCCTCGCGGTGGCCGATCAGCGTCCGCCGCGCGCCGAGGCCGTGGTTGAGTCGCGAGCCGGGCGCCCGCGGGAGCAGGTCCTCGGCAAGCGCGGCCGCGACGCGCCGGGCGTCGCGCACGACGCTGCGGGCGCTGTCGCGCGGGCGCAGCGCCGCGCGCGCGGCGTCGCCGACCGCGCGGGCGGTGATCTCCGCGCCGCGCAGCAGGGGATCGGCGGCGATCGCCGCCGGCGTGGGTGCCGGCTCCGGGCGCCAGCGCTCTGCGCCGCCCGCGTCGTCGGCGCCCGGAGCGTCGAGCCCGAGCGCGGCGATCTGCAGGGCGGCGGCCCCGTCGGCCATCGCGTGGTGCACCCGCCCCAGCACCGCGGCGCGCCCGTCGTCCAGGCACGGCGCCAGCGCGATCTGCCACAGCGGGCGGTCACGGTCCAGCGGCGAGGACAGCAGCGCGTCGCGCCGCCTCGCGAAGCGCTCGGCGCTCAGCGGCTCGCCGGGCTCGCCGAGCGCCACGACGTGCTTCTCGATCGCGAACGCCGGGTCGTCGACCCAGTGCGGCTCGCCGAGGCCGAGCGGATGGAACTGCAGGCGTTGGCGGCAGCGCGGGACGTGGCGCAGCCGCCCGGCCACGCGCTCGCGCAGCATCTCGATGGTCGGCCGCTCGGCGTTGTCGGGCAGCGAACAAAACGCACTCCATCCCACGTTCATGTGAGTACGGGCGGACTCCAGATGGAGAAACGATGCGTCGATCGGGGACAGGCGGGACACCTTCACCTCTCAGGCGAGCGGCAGGGGACGTCCCCGCGCGCGGCACTCAGCGCGGGGTCTCTGACGTAGGCCATACCCACGCTGACGGACCGCGAACGCATCGGCGTTCGATCGCAGCGTGGCTGATCGTCGCCGTCGCCGGCCTCGTGCTCGCGGCAGGCGTGAGCCTCGCGACCGCGCCGCCCGCCGACGCGCTGCCTCGCCTCGCGCAGTGCGCCAACAACATCGACGACGACCGCGACGGCAAGATCGACTTCCGCTTCGAGCCCGGCTGCACCTCGGCGGAGGACGCGAGCGAGGCCGATCCGATCGTGCCCCCGCTGTGCTCCGACGGCCTCGACAACGACCTCGACGGGATCATCGACTTCCCGGCGGAGCCGGGGTGCCGGTTCGCGGCCGACGACAACGAGGCCCGGCCGGGGGCGCCCCCGGCGTGCTCGAACGGACGCGACGACGACCGCGACGGCGCGATCGACTATCCGCAGGACCGCGGTTGCAGCTGGGCGGCGGAGACGTCGGAGGCCGACACGGCGTGCTCGGACGGGCTCGACAACGACAGCGACCTCAAGGTCGACTTCCCGACCGACTTCGGCTGCTCGGACGTCAACGACGCCAACGAGATCGATCCCCCCGAGTGCGACGACGGTCGCGACAACGACGGCGACGGAACGCTCGACTTCGACTCGACGATCCCCGGCCAGACGCCGGACGCCGACTGCGAGTCGGCGCTCGACACCGTGGAGGGACCGCCGCCGCCGC
>Ga0247713_1000812_pt1 | contig 17314 bp, 18 predicted proteins | sample 21E_NmetaG_FD_189936 | JGI IMG/M metagenome (GOLD analysis project Ga0247713, IMG submission 189936) | Soil microbial communities from hillslope of Landscape Evolution Observatory, University of Arizona, Oracle, AZ, United States - 2-1-E_N | ecosystem: Engineered > Artificial ecosystem >... | reverse complement strand
TCGCGCGCCGCCTGGACGCCACCGCGCGGGTCCTCGCATCCCTGCGGGGCGTCGACGAGGTGGCGTTGCCGCCCGACGCCGGCCGGCGCCTGCGGGACCGCCTGGCCGCGGAGCCCGACGCCGCGGGGGACGCCGCGGTCGCCCCGCTGGACGCCCGGCGGCACCCGCCGTGGCGCGCGGTTGCGGGCGTGGCCGCCGGCCTGGCCGCTCTCGCGCTCGTGGGCGGCGGCCTGCTGCAGGCCCTCGGCACGCGCGGGACCGACGTGGCCCTGGAGGGCTCGGCCCCCGGGGGGCAGGCCGAGGAGCGAGCGCGACCGGAGACCATGGAGGCACCCGCCGCCGGCGAGGTGCCCGAGGGGGATCTCGAGGGGTTCGCCCAGCAGGAAGGCACAGCCGACGAGCAAGACGCGGTGCCGCCCGCCCTGGACGCGGCCCCGCGGCCGGCCGACGGGCCGGTGATCCTGGACGAGGAGGTGGTCCTCACGGGGGAGACCGACGGGCGCGCCCGCTACCAGGGGCTGCCGGAGGTGGCCGGGTTGCTCGGCGAGCCCGTGCCGTCCGCAGCCGGCCGCGCCGCGGCCTACCGCGCCGCGGTGGCCGAGGCGCCGGCGTTCGGCTCGGGCGTCCGTCCCGGCGTCTGCCTTGCGCAGGCCGGCCGGGGGGACCCGGTGATCCCCGTGCGGGTCGAGTCGGTGGTGCACGAGGGCCGGCCGGCCCTGGCGTACGTGCTCGTCAGCGCGATGGAGGGCTCGCCCACCCTCGACCGCGCCGAGGCGTGGATCATGGATCCCTCCGGCTGCACGCCTCGGCTGCTCCTCGACGTCACCTGACCGCGACCGGCGGCGGCGACGGTCTACCGGTGCAGGCCGCGGATGGCGAAGTAGCCGGCCGCAGCCACGCCGAGGGCGAACCACAGCCCCTGCGGGCCCATCGGCAGCGGCGTGCCGAGCCCGATCCAGAACGCCACCAGCAGACCGCCGGCGGCGCAACCGGCGGCCACAGCCGGGAAGGGGTTCTGCGTCTGCCCCTTGACCGCCCAGGACACCACCATCCCGACGCCGAACCCGAGCAGCGCGGAGAAGATGATCACCCCAAAGCGGATCGTGGCGATGACCTGCAGCATCGCCAGCCCGCCCATCACCGCCAGGGGCACGGCGACGCCGATCGCGCGCACGTAGTGGATCGGCTTGCCGACGGCACGCGCGCTCCGCGGGGTGCGCGCGCAGTCCGGACATTTCTGGCCGACGGCGCTGGGGCGCATGCATCGCGGGCAGATGGGATCCCCGCACGACGAGCACGACACCCGCGTGTCCTCGCGTGGGTGGTTCACGCAGGTGGGAGTGCTGGCCGCCACCCCGGTAGTGTAGTCGGCGAGGAATAGCCGGCCCGTGGGGTCGGTTCACGCGGGTAGGCCCTTTGGCGCCACCATGAGTCAGGAGCTTCGCTGATGGCCACCGCCGACCACGACGTCATCATCATCGGATCGGGCCCTGCGGGGCTCACCGCAGCCCTCTACGCCGCCCGCGGCGATCTCGAGCCGCTGCTCTTCGAAGGCCGCGACGCCGGCGGGCAGCTCATGCTCACGTCCGACGTCGAGAACTACCCCGGCTACCCCGACGGGCAGACGGGCCCGGAGATGATGGCCGACCTGCGCCGGCAGGCAGAGCGGTTCGGCACGCGCTACGAGACGAGGGACGTCGACGAGGTGGACTTCACCGACGGCTCGCCCTTCAAGGTCGTCGCCGGTGACGACACCTACTGGGCGCGCAGCGTGATCGTGGCGACCGGCGCGACCGCCCGCTGGCTCGGACTGGAGAACGAGAAGCGGCTCACCGGCCGGGGGGTGTCCAGCTGCGCCACCTGCGACGGGTTCTTCTTCCGCGACCAGGAGCTCGTGGTGGTGGGCGGCGGGGACTCCGCGATGGAGGAGGCCACCTTCCTGACCAAGTTCGCCTCGAAGGTGACGATCGTGCACCGCCGCAACGAGCTGCGCGCCTCGAAGATCATGCAGGAGCGCGCCTTCAAGAACGACAAGATCGAGTTCATCTGGTCGGCGACCGTCGTCGACGTCCTCGGGGAGCAGGCCGTCGAAGGCGTGGTGCTCGAGGACGCGGAGACCGGCGAGCGCTCCGAGCTCCGCGTCGACGGCCTGTTCCTCGCCATCGGCCATGACCCCACGACCGCGCTGTTCCGCGGCCAGCTCGACCTCGACGACGAGGGCTACATCAAGGTCGCCGAGCCGACGACCGCCACGAACGTCAAGGGCGTGTTCGCCGCCGGCGACGTCGTGGACAACATCTACCGCCAGGCGGTCACCGCGGCCGGCATGGGGTGCAAGGCCGCCATGGACGCAGAACGGTGGCTCGGCGCGCCACCCGACTCGAGCACCTGGTAGGGACCTGTTACCGACGTTCGCACAAGTGGTGTTACCGACGTTTGCGCATCGGGATGCCGAAGGGTGTAGTCTGACCGCAGACATCACGATCCGCGGTTCGGCTGTCCCCCCGTCATCCGAACCGCGCGCGAGGGGCGCTTCACGGCGCCCCTCGCTTCTTTTTGGCCGCCTCCTCCCCGGTTGCCCGGCGGACCGGCGGGAATACTGAGCTTCCGACTGCGGTTGCCCAACTCAGACGCAGCCCGATTCCCTTGCCCCCCGGAGGAAGCCTCGATGAGCGATGTGAAGGCCGTCAGCGACCGCGACTGGGACACTGAGGTGCTCGGTTCGGACACGCCCGTGCTCGTGGACTTCTGGGCGGAGTGGTGCGGTCCCTGCCGGATGATCAGCCCCATCGTCGAGGAGATCGCCGGGGAGAAGGCGGGCAAGCTCAAGGTCGTGAAGCTGAACGTCGACGACAACCCGAACACGGCGAGGACGTACAAGGTCATGTCGATCCCGACGCTCATGCTGTTCGACGGGGGCGCCGAGAAGAAGCGCATCGTCGGCGCCCGCGGCAAGAGCCAGCTGCTGTCCGAGGTGGATGACGTCCTGTCCGTCTGAGCGCCACCGACCGACCGGCTCCGCGGCCTCTCTAGACTGCGGGCGTGCCCTCAGCCATCCGCTACGGCGACGCCAGCCCGGCCGTCCGTGACGTGCAGCAGCGCCTGGCATCGGTGATCGCCCCGGACCTGGAGGTCGACGGGGTCTTCGGGGAGGCCACACGGGTGGCGGTGCAGCGGTTCCAGCGCGACCGGGGACTGGCCGCCGACGGGATCGTCGGGCCGGAGACGTGGCGCAACCTCGTCGAGGCGGGATACCGGCTTGGTGACCGCCTGCTGTGGCAGACGCGGGTCATGCTGCGGGGTGACGACGTGCGGGAGCTGCAGCACCGCCTCAACCAGCTCGGCTTCGACGCCGGCAGCGAGGACGGCATCTTCGGGCCGCTCGCCCAGGCCGCCGTCGAGGAGTTCCAGCGCAACGTCGGCATCGACGTCGACGGCGTGGCCGGCCCGGAGACCGTGGACGCGTTGCGGCGCATGCGCCGGGAGCACCAGACGAGCGGCGCGGGCATCCGCGCGCGTGAGCGAGAGGCTCTGCGCCGGCTGTCCTCGCGCGGCCTGGTGGGTGCCCGGGTGCTCGTGGACCCCTCGCACGGTCCCGGGGACCCCGGCCACGTCGGCCCCTCCGGTGTCACCGAGGCGGAGGTGAGCTGGCAGATCGCCGCCCGGCTCGCGGCGCGGCTCGGCGCGCACGGCGCACAGGCGCTGCTGGCACGCGGGCCCGCGAACAACCCGACCGCGCGGGAGCGAGCCAAGCTCGCCAACGACCTGGGCGTGGAGGTGATCGTGTCGATCGGGGTCAACGGCTTGGGCGACCCTGCGGCCTCGGGGTCGGCGGCCTACTACTACGGGTCTCCGCACTTCGTCTCGGAGGCGGGCTACCGCCTGGCCACGTTGGCGAGCGACCGGATGGTGGCCGCCGGCTGGACACCCGACTGCCGGGTGCACCCGATGACGTGGGAGCTGCTGCGCGAGACCCGCATGCCGGCGGTCGTCGTCGAGCCGGGCTTCCTCACCTGTCCCGCCGACGAAGCACGCCTCACCGACGCACTGCGGCAGGAGGGGCTCGCCGCCGCCCTGGCCGACGCCGTCGCCGGATTCTTCAAGGTCGGCGCAAGCCACCCGACAGCGGTCGCGTCCGGCAACGTGTAGGCCGGGGGGCCGCGCTCAGCGTGGCCTGCGAGGTTCCGGTTCGCGCGACAGCTGCCTCGTGATCAGGCGCTCCTTGAGCCGGGCGCCGGGGCCGACCACGGCGAAGGCGTGAGCGGCCACGCCGATGCCCCAGCCCCAGAAGTGGCCCGCGCCGGGGCGGAAGCCGGTCTGCGTGAACAGCACGGCGTTGACCAGCAGGAAGGCCAGCAGGTGCGCGGCCAGGCCGCCGAGCCGTTCCACTCGGCTGCCGGCGACGACGTAGCGTTGAACGGTCATGGGCGTGCTCCCTCGGGTTGAGGTGGACGGGACGGGTCAGCGGCGGCGGGTCGTCGCAGCACCTGATGAGCGGGACCGTCCGCGACCAGCCGCAGGTCTTCGCGGGTGGAGTCGAAGCCGAAGCGTTCGTAGAGCGCGGCCGCTGCGGGCACCGCGGTCTCGAGCGTCGCCGGCCGCTGCATGCGGTCGGCGCGGGCCAGTCCGTGGGCGAGGAGCCGATCGCCCACCCCCTGGCGCTGCGCCGTCGGGTCCACGCCCATGGCCTGCAGGTACCACGACGGCTCCCGTGGGTGCGCGGCGGCTATCCCCGCCCCCAGGCGGGTCACGTCGGCGAACGACCGCGGCGCGGCGCGCAGCATCGCCAGCAGGCCGGGGAGCGTGCGCAGCTTTCGGCCCGCGGTCATGGGAAAGCGTCCTGGCGCCAGCCAGACCGCGACGCCCAGCAGCCGGTCGCCGACCGTGGCGACGTCCACCGCTCCGAAGCGTGTCGCGTCGCTCACCGCGAGGCGGAACAGCTCCCGCAGGACGCATGCCCGCCGGCGCGGGTCCGGTACGAGCCGGCGGTAGACGGGGTCGGCGTGGAAGGCCCGCGCCAGCACGTCGGTGGCCTCGGTGCGGCGGGCCCGCGCGAGGCCGCTGACGTGCACGTCGGTCATCATGTCGCTGCGCCCCTCCAGTCTCTCTCTGGTCCTAGTACCGTCCACAACGGACTGTCGCGCCGTCATCGTAGACCTGCCACAATGGAGGGTCAAGGCGGAACATCACGTGAGAGGTTGTCTGTGTCCGATCGGAACGACAGGGCCGGCAAGGAGCTGAACGCGACCGCCGCCTCGCTGCTGGGCTTCCTGCACTACGGCTCCCAGACGGGTTGGGACCTGCTCAAGGTGGCCGAGATGCTGATCGGCGACTTCTGGTCGCTGACCCGCAGTCAGGTCTACCGCGAGCTCGCCGCGATGGCCGAGCGGGGGCTGATCGAGGCCGGGCCCACCGGGCCGCGCGACCGCCGCCCCTACACCCTCACCGACGAGGGCCGGGAGGCGTTCGCCGCCTGGGTGCGGCGGAAGCCCGGTCAGGAGACCATCCGCTTTCCGCTGCTGCTGACCGTGACCTTCGGCCGCCACCTGCCACCCGAGCGCCTCGCCGACTTCTTGGAGCACCACCGCCGCGAGCACGCCGACCGCCTCGCCGACTACGAGCTGCGCCGCGAAGCCTTCACCCAGGAGGGCACCGCCGACCCGTACGCGCTCGCCACCCTCGACTTCGGCCTGCACTACGAGCGCGCCGTCCTCGCCTGGTTCGACACGCTGCCCGCGACGCTGGGTTGCGGCCCTCCTCCACAGGGAGCCAATGCCACACAGTGATGTGGGGTCAGGCCCCGCCGGACACCGGGGGGACCCCGTGCGGCTGCCCGGCCGTGGCCTCGCGCGCGGCGAACGGCCCGCCCTGCAAGGAATCCGTCGGCTCGGTGGGGTGATCGTCGTTCGCGGCCACCTCGCCGGCGAAGCTCTCCGCGTCGTCAGCGGGCCGGTAGCCGATGCGGTCCGCCTCCGGGTTGTCCCACCAGCTGCGCGTGTTGGCCGACAGGCCGTAGACGATCGCGAACCCGAGGGCCGGGGCGTCGAGGCAGCAGCGCACGAGGTCGACGGCGTCACGATGGGACAGCCACGTGGACAGCTCGCGGCGGCTGGTCGGGCGCTCGCGGAAGCTGCCGATCCGGAGGCACGCCACCTGCATCGCGAACTTGTCGACGTACAGCCGTCCGAGCGCCTCGCCGAACACCTTGGACACGCCGTAGTAGGAGTCGGGGCGGACCGGTGCGTCGGGCCCGATCCGCTCGCTGACCGGGTAGAACCCGGTGGCGTGGTTGCTGCTCGCGTACACCACCCGCTGCACCCCCTGGCGTCGGGCGGCCTCGAACACGTGGTAGGTCCCCACGAGGTTGTGCTCGCAGATGTCGGCGAAGGCCGCCTCGCCCGGGATCGCCCCCAGATGCACGACCGCGTCGACCCCCTCCGCCGCCGCCTCGACGCGCGCGTAGTCGCGCAGGTCCGCGGTGACGAGCTCCTCCCCGTCACGCGCCGTGCCGAGGTCCTCCACGTCGAGCAGCCGCAGCGCCGCGTACCGGCCCCGCAGCCCCTCCCGCAAGACCGCGCCGATGCGCCCCGCCGCGCCGGTCACCAGGACCCTCGCGGTCACGCGGAGCCACCCGCGCGTCGGCTGTCGGCCGGTGCACGTACCACACGAACCCTCGTCCCTTGACGGTGACCGGCAAGGCCGTCGGCCGGTGACGGCCAAGCGTAGGCGACCGCTGCGGCGGCCGCTGTCGGATGGAGGTGGCAAAGCGTCCGCCGGAGCGACAGGATGGGCGGCTCTGGGCCGTTGGCGGCCTATGTGAAGGGACCGGAGGAGCCCGGCTTGGACGTGATCGCTCGGAACAACGTGACGGTCTCGGGGCGCGCGGACGGCCGGCCGATGGTCTTCGCGCATGGGTTCGGCTGCGACCAGCACATGTGGCGGTACGTCGCGCCGGCGTTCGCCGACGGCCACCGCATCGTGCTGTTCGACCACGTCGGCTTCGGCGGGTCCGACCTGTCGGCGCACGACCCGGACCGGTACCGCTCGCTGCACGGTTACGCCCGCGATCTCCTGGAGATCTGCGAGGCCCTGGACCTGCGCGACGTCGTGTTCGTCGGGCACTCCGTGAGCGCCATGATCGGTGCGCTGGCGGCGATCGAGGCGCCCGAACGGTTCTCGCGGCTGATCCTCGTGGGACCGTCGCCGCGCTACATCGACGACAACGGCTACACCGGGGGGTTCAGCCGCAGCGACATCGCCGAGCTGCTCGATTCGCTGGACAGCAACTACCTGGGCTGGTCGAGCGCCATGGCGCCCGCGATCATGGGCAACCCCGACCGGCCCGAGCTGGGCGAGGAGCTCACGAACAGCTTCTGCCGGACCGACCCCGACATCGCCCGGCACTTCGCGGAGGTGACGTTCCTCGGCGACAACCGGGAGGATCTCTCACGCGTGTGCACCCCCGCGCTGGTGCTCCAGTGCTCGTCGGACGTGATCGCCCCGCAGTCCGTCGGCGAATACGTCCACCAGCGCCTGCCCGACAGCGAGTACGTCCTGCTGGCGGCCACGGGCCACTGCCCCAACCTCAGCGCGCCGGGGGAGACCATCGCTGCCATGAAGGCGTTTCTCGCCTCCGACGACCATGGGTAGCCCGTCCGTGGAGCGGCCCTTTGAGGTGGCTCCACCCCCAGGCGATCCCGTGGTGGCCGACGACGACGCGGAGCAGCTCTACGAGCAGGCTCCCTGCGGCTACCTGTCGACGCTGCCCGACGGCTCGATCATCCGGGTCAACCAGACGCTGCTGCGGTGGCTGGGCTACCGGCGCGACGAGCTGGCCGGCAGCCGGCGCTTCGTCGACCTGTTGACCGCCGGCGGGCGCATCTACCACGAGACCCACTACGCGCCGCTGCTGGCGATGCAGGGCAGCGCACGCGAGATCGCCCTCGACATGGTCCGTGCCGACGGGAGCGCCCTTCCCGTGCTGGTCAACGCTGTCCTCGTGCGGACCGCGCAGGGCGAGCCGCACGTCATCCGCACCAGCGTCTTCGACGCGACCGACCGGCGGGAGTACGAACGGGAGCTGCTGCGCGCGCGGGAGCGGGCGGAGCGCTCGGAGGCCCGCGCCCAGGTGCTCGCCCAGACGCTGCAGGCCAGCCTGATCCCGCCGGCTCCGCCGGAGATCCCCGGGCTGGACGTCGGCGCCGCCTACCGGCCGGCGGGCGCCGGCGACGAGGTGGGAGGGGACTTCTACGACGTGTTCGAGACCGGCAACGGGGACCGGGGCGTCGCGGTCGGTGACGTCTGCGGCAAGGGCGCCGCCGCGGCGGCGGTCACCGCGCTGGCCCGTCACACCATCCGTGCCGCCGCGATGCGAGACGGCCGCCCGAGCGTCGTGCTGGCAACGCTCAACGCCGCGATGCTGAACCACGGGGTGGACCGATACTGCACCGTGGTGTACCTGCGCGTGTGCCGAGACCCGGCAAGCGGCGTGGAGGTCACGATCGCGAGCGGTGGCCATCCCCTGCCCATCCTCATCGGCAGCGACGGCGCCCGTGCGGTCGGGCAACCCGGCGCGCTGCTCGGCGTGCTCGACGACCCGCCGCTGCACGACACCAGCCTTGTCCTCCGCCCCGGGCAGGCGCTGTTCTCCTACACCGACGGCCTGGTCGAGGGGCGGCAGGGCGACGAGTTCTTCGGCGAGACGCGCCTCGACCAGGCCCTCGTCGCCCACCGCGAACGCCCCGCGGCCGAGCTCACGCAGGCGGTCGTCGACGAGATCGTGCGCTTCCAGCACGGCAGGCCCCGCGACGACATGGCCGCCGTGCTTGTCGGCGTGCCCCCTGTGGCTGCCGGGGAGCGCGCTGGTCCACGCCGCGATCGACGGACTGATGGCCAGGGCCGGCGGCCGAGGCCCCCTACTCGGGGATGACCGGGCCACCCCGCAGCGGCCGGTCGCCGAGGGCGCGCCGCTCGTTGTCGCGGACGCGAGGCTCGTAGTGGGCGAAGAAGATCTTGCCGATGAGGTCGCGCCGGCTGCGCACGCCCGTCTTGTCGAACACGTGCTTGAGGTGCTGCTGGACGGTGTGGGGAGAGACGTACAGGTCGGCGGCGATCTCCACGGTCGAGTGGCCCTGCAGGACCAGGCGGGTGACATCCTGCTCCCGTTCGGTGAGCCCGTAGGCGGACATGAGCAGCGGAGCGATGCGCGCCGGATGGGCCGGCTCGACGATCACGGCCACCCGCCGGGAGGCGCCGGATACCAGCGCCGCCCCGTGCAGCACGACCCAGACGCCAGAGCGCGACAGCACACGCGAGAACGTGGCGGCGCCGGCCTCGTCGGGATGCTCGTCGGCGCGCAGCGCTCGCCCTGCGACGGCCACCACCGACGACGGCAGCCGGCCCGCCTCCCAGTCACCGTCGGGCAGGTCGGCCAGCCAGCGCCCGACGCAGGAGGTCGCCGACTCGACCTCCCAGGTCTCGGAGAGGACGAGCAGACCGGGCGCATCGGGCCGGTCCGGGTCGGTGGCCTCGCCGAGCAGCAGCGCGCGGCGCGCCCCCTCGGCCAGGTGCGGCGCCACCGCACGGACGAACGCGAGCTCCTCGCGGTCGAACAGGTCCTGTCCCGGCTCGCGGTAGAGCCCGACGGCGCCCCACACCTGCCCGCCGGAAGTGCGCAGGGCGGCGATCATCTCCTGATCGCCTCCGAGGGCCATGTTCTCGTGCCAGCGCGGGCTCCGGCTGGGGTTGCCGGCGGTGGCCTCGTGCAACGTGGAGATCCCGCGTGCGGAGCGCGCCACGTCGGCGAGCTTGTTGACGTCGTCGCCGTAGTACTCGTGGGCGAGCGCCTCGGGCGGCAGCTCCAGGACGCCGTCGCTGTAGTGGCTCGTGACCAGCAGGGAAGCCGGATCGAGGGTGAACCAGCACGGCGACAGCCAGTGGGGGACCGCTCTCGCGATCGCCTCGCCCGACGCCTGCCAGAACGCCACCAGGTCGTGGCCTTCGCCGGCGAGCCGAGCGATCGCGTCCTTGGCCCGCTGCTTGGTGAACCCCCTCACCCGGCTCAGGGTAACCCCGGAAATACCAGATTTCTGGAATGGGGGCAGCCCTTGCACCTCCGTACCGTCCGTCCTGCACGAACCGTACGCACCTGAAAGACGAGGAGGCAGCCGTGAACCAGCCCGACGAGGTCGTGAAGCAGTACCTGAAGGCCATCGAGGCGCGGGACGCCGACGCGTTCGCGGCGCTGTTCGCCGCGGACGCGGTCGGGTACCACCCGCTGTTCGACGGGCCGGTCCGTGGGCGCGACGCGATCCGTGCGGGCGAGCAGGCGGTGTTCGACGCGTTCTCCGACGTCGCCGTCACCGCGCGCTCCCTGCTCGGCGACGGCAGCCGCTACGCGATCGAGGTCGTCCTCACGGCGGTCAACACCGGGCCGCTCGACATGGGGGGCGGCGAACCGCTGCCCGCGACCGGCCGGACGATCGAGCTGCCGGCAACCTGGTGGCTGGAGCTCGGGGAGGACGGGCTCATCGTCGAGGCGCGTGACTACCTCGACACTGCCACCCTCATGCGGCAGCTGGGCCTCGGGGACGTCTAACCTGCGTCGCGGGACCCCAGCGACAGGCGAGCTCGCTCGCACCAGGCGCTCCAGAGCCGGCCGGAAGGGGCGCAGCGCGGGAGTGTCGGGCAGACCGCCGGCGCTGAGTTGCGGGCGATGCCCTTCCCCGCTCATCGTACGGTCAGCCGTCCCGACATGGGACCCTGCACGTCCTCGGTCGGATTGGGCTTCGCGGGTCGGGGAAGAAACGAGCGATGGGCTCCTCTGGACCGACGTCCCAATCAGGCGACGGCGGTGTGCGCGACGAGCACCTCCAGAGCGCCTTTCGCCGCTCCGTGGACGACGGGCAGACGCGGCTCGGGCGCAGCTGGCCGAACCTGTTCGCGACCGGGTTCATCGGCGGCATCGACATCGGCATCGGCGTCCTGGCGCTGCTGGTCGTCGAGGCGGAGACGGGCTCGCGGGTCCTCGGCGCGCTGGCGTTCGGCATCGGCTTCGTCGCCTTGATGCTGGGGCGCAGCGAGCTGTTCACCGAGAACTTCCTCGTGCCGGTCGCCGCGGTCGTCAGCGGCCGATCGAGCTTCTGGTCCCTCCTGCGTCTGTGGGCCGGCACGGCCGGTGCCAACCTCGTCGGCGGCTACGTCGTCGCGAGCCTGATCATGGGCGCGCTCCCGCATCTGCACGAAACGGCGGTGGAAGCGGCCCGGTTCTATCCCGAGCTCGGCATCGGCTGGACGTCGTTCTCCCTGGCCATGGTCGGGGGCGTGGTCATCACCGTCATGACGTGGATGGAGCGCGGGAGCGAGACGGAGTTCGGTCGGATCGTGGCGGCGCTGTCAGCCGGCTTCCTGCTGGCCGCAACGCCACTCAACCACGTGATCGTGGTGTCCCTGGAGATGTTCGCGGCCCTGCAGGTCGGCGCCCCGTTCGGGTTCGCCGCATGGGCCGGCGTCGCGGCCTGGGCCGCGCTCGGCAACGTGGTCGGCGGGTTGCTGCTCGTCACGGTGCTGCGCCTCATCCAGGTCGGCGGCGGTGAGATCTCCGACCAGCGCCGGCAGGCCGGCCAGGACCCGCAACCGAGATCCGCCGCCGACCGCACCTGATCTCGTCGCCGCGGACCGCTGGGTGGGCTGCCGGTAGCTACCGCGCCGAAGGGACCGACCGGGCAGGCACGGGGGTCCGCTCGCGGCGGGCGAGCGCGGCGGCGACGCCTTCGAGCGCCGCCGACAGGGACTCCTGCCAGCGCACGGTCTGGCGCAGGTCGAGGCGCAGCAGCGGTGTCGTCCGATGCTCGCGCAGGATGGTGAAACCGTTGGCCAGGAGGAAGCCCTCGTCGAGCATGCACGTGCGCAACGCGTCGCTGTCGCCGGTCACGCGGCGGTCGGCGTAGGCCTCGAGCGCGCGGGCGCCGCGTCGGTGCGTCTCGCGCAAGACGCTCTGGAGCAGCACACGAGCCAGCCCCGCCCCCCGGTAGTCGGGCGCGACCCACAGCGCGGCGAGGAGCAGGGCATCCTCCGACGCGCCCCCGAGGCGGATGGCCCGCGGATAGTGCTTCGCGGGAGCGAACGCGGCGAACCCGGCGAGGCACCCGTCGACGTAGGCCGCCTTGCCGGGGGTCCCCCACTCCAGCTGTGTGGCCTGCCACCACGCCTCCTTGCTCTGCCGGCCGGTCTCGGCGTCCGCGGCGGGCCCGCGGTCCGCGTCGGCCACCTCCCAGAAGACGCACGCGCGGCACGCCTCCGGCAGATCGTCGAGGAGCTCAAGGCTGAGATCGCGGAGGCGGCGGGTCATGCGCTCACGTGACGACGGGGACGGTCTCCCGCTCCCCATCAGCCCGGCTGGTGCGCTGCTCGCGGCGGGGCGTGACGAGCGCGGCAACCCCGCCGGCAGCCAGGCCGAGCAGGAACCCTGTCGCCGCTCGAGCGGCCGCCGACTGGCCGCCTTCCTGCGCGCTGCCGCGGCGCAGGGGGCCTCCGGAGTGGTCGCGAGAGCGCCGGCGTGCGGGCACGCTGCCTCCTGGGTCGGGGCTCCTGGGTCGAGCGGTGCGTGGTCCCGAGTGTAGCTGCCGGCCCTGCCGGCAGGTGTACCGTTGCGGGCGACGCGAACCGGGAGGAGGCTGTGGCGTGAGCGAGATCCAGCTCGACCGCTACCGCGCACGCTACGCGCAGCGCACCCGGGGCATGACGGCCTCGGAGATCCGCGCCCTGTTCGCCGTGGCCAGTCGGCCGGAGGTGGTGTTCCTCGCCGGCGGCATGCCCTACACCGCGGGGCTGGACTTCGACGCGGTCTCCGAGGTCACCGAGTCGGTGATCCGCGACGTCGGTGCGACCGCCCTGCAGTACGGCGGAGGCCAGGGGCTGCCGGAGCTGCGGGAGGGGCTCGTTGACGTGATGGCCGCCGAGGACATCGCCGCCCACGCCGACGACCTCGTCATCACCAGCGGGGGACAGCAGGGCCTTGATCTCGTCGCGAAGCTCTTCTGCGATCCGGGCGACGTCGTCCTCGTCGAGGGCCCTTCGTATGTTGGGGCCCTCGGGGCGTTCTCGGCCTACCAGGCCGCCGTCATGCACGTGGCCATGGACGACGAGGGGCTCGTGCCCGAGGCGCTCGAGCAGACGCTGCAGTGGCTCGTCGAGACCGGCCGCACCGCCAAGTTCCTCTACACAGTGCCGAACCACCAGAACCCGGCCGGGGTGTCGCTGTCCACGCCCCGCCGCGAGCGGGTGCTCGAGGTGGCGGCGCGCTTCGACCTGCTGGTCGTGGAGGACAACCCCTACGGGCTCCTCGACTTCAAGGGCGAGCTCCGCCCCGCGCTGAGGTCGTTAGCCCCCGAACGAGTTATGTACGTCGGAACGCTGTCGAAGGTGTTCTCCCCCGGCATCCGCATCGGGTGGGTGGCGGCCGAGGGACCGGTGCGGGACAAGCTGGTGCTGTTGAAGGAGGCGGCCGACCTCTGCCACTCGAACCTCACGCAGTACATCGCGCAGCGGTGGCTGGCCACCCAGCCCTGGTTCGAGCACGTCGTCCGCTCACGCGAGACCTACCGCGAACGCTGCGAGGCCCTCCTCGACGCCTTGTCGAGCGAGATGCCGGCCGGCTGCAGCTGGAGCGCGCCGGCCGGCGGCTTCTTCATCTGGATGAAGCTGCCGGAGGGCATCGACGCCCGTGAGCTGCTGGCCCGGGCGATCAGGGCCCGGGTGGCCTACGTGCCCGGGCAGGCCTTCTACGCCGACGGCGGCGGGGGCGACCATCTGCGGCTCTCGTTCGGCTACTCGACGGCTGAGCAGATCCGTGAGGGCGTCCGGCGTCTGGCGAAGGTGACGCGGTCCGAGCTCGAGCTCGTGCGCGCCCTGCGGGTCGGCGGCCGGTCCTCGGCGCCCCCGCCGTGAGCGGCGAGCCCGTCCCTCTGCGGGTGGCCGTCCTCGCCGGCGGTCTGTCGCTGGAGCGAGAGGTGAGCCTGCGCTCCGGGCGGCGGGTTGCCGAGGCCCTGGGCGACCGCGGGCACCAGGTGACCCGCCTTGACCTCGACGAGGGCCTCGTGGACCGCCTCGTCGACGCGGACGTGGACGCGTGCTACCTCGCCCTGCACGGCAAGGCCGGTGAGGACGGAACGATCCAGAGCCTGCTCGAGCTGCTCGGGCTGCCCTACACGGGACCCGACGCCGTGGCGTCGGCGATCGCGTGGGACAAGGTGGTCTGCAAGGGGCTCCTCGCGCGGGCCGGGCTCGCCACGCCGGACTGGGTGGCCGTGTCCTCCGACGCCATCCAGGACATGGGGGCTGCGGGGGCCCTGGACAGGGTGTCGGATCGTCTCGGCAGCGCCCTGGTGGTCAAACCCGCCCAGGGCGGCGCTTCCATGGGCGTGCGGCGGGCGCAGGCCGGCGAGGACCTCTCCGGCGCTCTAGTGACCGCCTTCAGCTACCACGACGTGGTGCTCATCGAGCGGTTCGTCGCCGGGACGGAGGTCGCGGTGTCCGTGGTGGACGGCGCCCCGCTGCCCGCCGTGGAGATCGTGCCGCGCGCAGGGACCTACGACTTCGCCGCTCGGTACACGCACGGGGCGACGGAGTTCTTCTCTCCCGCGCGCCTGGACGAGGCGGCCCTGGATCGCTGCCGTGAGATCGCGGTCGAGGCCTACCGGATCGTGGGGTGCCGCGACGTGAGCCGGGCCGACCTCATGGTGGACGCAGACGGCAACCCGTGGCTGCTGGAGCTGGACACCTGCCCCGGCATGACCGAGACGTCCCTGCTGCCCATGGCCGCCCAGGCCGGTGGTTGGGACTTCTCCGTGCTGTGCGAGCGCATCGTCCGCCTGGCGGCCGAACGCCGGCGGCCCGCGCACGCCTGATGACTCCTGAATCGTCCGAGCGCCAGCCAAGCGCTCAAGCAGCGAAGCGGTAGCCCCCATGAGGCGATTCTCCGCTGTGCTGGGGTGTGGCGGTCGCGTAGCGACCGCCATGGTGTGCTGACTGCCGGGTCGGTCCTGCGCATCGGCGCGCCGAGGAAGGAATTACCAGAAAGTAATTACGTGTTCGTATTGCAGCCTGTCAGGAGGGTTCGCTCATCAGGTCCTCGCCGGTGCCCCGGCCGAGCACCGCGAGGAGGCGCTCGAGGTCCTCCTGCCCGGCGTAGTCGATGACCACCTTGCCCCGCCGGGGGGTGCCCGATATGCGAACCCGTGTGGCGAGAACGTCGCTGAGACGGCGCTGCAAGCCGGCAAACGGCGCCGACCGCCCTGCGGCAGTCCCTTGTTCCTGGGGATCCTGGCCGTTCTCGGCCGGCGAGGGCAGCAGCCTGCGTACCAGCTCCTCGGTCGCCCGCACCGACAGTCCCTCCGCGATCACCCGGCGCCCGACCTGCTCCTGGCGTGAGCGCTCCTCCAGGGCGAGGATCGCCCGTGCATGCCCAGCCGTCAGGGTGCCCGCCGCGACCGCCTGCTGGAGACCGGCTGGCAGACTGAGGAGCCGAAGGGCGTTGGAGATTGCCGGCCGTGACTTGCCGAGCTTGCTCGCGAGGGCATCGTGGGTCATCCCGAAGTCGTCGAGGAGCTGCTGATAGGCGGCGGCCTCCTCGAGGGGGTTCAGGTCCGCCCGATGCAGGTTCTCCACGAGGGCCTCGGTCAGGAGCTGATCGTCCCCCGACTCGCGGACGACCGCGGGGATCTCCTCCAGCCCGGCGAGGCGGGCTGCGCGGACGCGCCGTTCACCCGCGATGAGCTCGAACCGTCCCTCGCCGGCCGGGCGAACGACCACCGGCTGCAGCACCCCCACTTCGCGGAGCGAATGGGCGAGCTCCTCCAGCGCCTGGTCGTCGAAGAGCCCGCGTGGCTGCCGGGGGTTCGGGATGATTGACGTCAACCTGAGGGTGAGGAACCCACTTCCTTCAGGTCCCGCAGAGGGGATGAGGGCTCCCAGCCCTCGGCCAAGACCGCTGGGGCGGCTCATACCGGTGCTCCTTCCGCCTGCCGCCCGTCAGGCGGTGGGCCGTCGTCATTGCGGGTGAGACGGGCGAGCAGCTCGACCGCCAGGCGCCGATACGCCATCGCGCCACGGGATGACGGGTCGAACACCGTGATCGGCTGACCGAACCCCGGCGCCTCCGCGAGGCGGACCGACCGGGGGATGCGTGTGGTGAAGACGAGCTCGCCGAAGTGGGCGCGAACCTCGTCCACCACCTGCTGGCTCAAGCGGGTCCGCGCATCGAGCATGGTCAGCACGAAGCCGGTGATGTCGAGGTTGGGGTTGAGCTGTGAGCGGATGAGCTCGACGTTCCGGCGCAGCGCGCTCAGCCCTTCGAGGGCGTAGTACTCGCACTGGATCGGCACCAGGAGCCCATCACCGGCCGACAGCGCGTTCACGGTGAGCAGTCCCAGGCTCGGGGGGCAGTCGATCAGGACGAGGTCGTACTCCTCGCGGACATCCTCCAGGGCGAGCCGGAGCTTCTGCTCCCGGCTGAACGCGCTGACCAGCTCGATCTCGGCCCCCGCCAGGTCGAGCGTGGACGGCAGGACGAAGAGGTTGCGCACGCTCGTGGGCTCGATGGCGTCCTCCACCTCGATGCCGCTGAGCAGCACGTCGTAGACCGTGGGCCTGTTCTGCGGAACCCGCACACCCACGCCCGAGGTGGCGTTGCCCTGGGGGTCGAGGTCGACCAGCAGGACGCGACTTCCGAGATCGGCCAGGGCGGCGGACAGGCTCACCGCGGTCGTCGTCTTTCCGACGCCGCCCTTCTGGTTGGCGATCGTCAGCACGCGGGCCCGGTCGAAGTGCACAGGACCACCGTCCGCGAGATGTGCAGCGGCCGCCGCGCCCGTTCCATCCCCGTTGGACGGGACGACGGGCGGCGCGGCTTCGGTGACGGGTGCCTCCCGGACATCCGAGGGGGGTGACGCGCGGCTCAGAGCCTCAAGTCCCGGTTGAGCCTCGTGCGCCTGCGAAGCTGGTGACGCCCCGCCGCCCGTCGGCACCGCGTCGCGCGGTTCGTGAGGTTCCACGTGGAACGGCGGGGCGCCCTCTGCTAGGTCCTGTTCCACGTGGAACGTCGCCGGCCCCTCCGGTACCGGGTGCTGTTCCACGTGAAACGATCGCGGCTGCTTCGCCCGGCCGGTGGGCTCGAGCTGGGCCGTGGGCTCATCGGCAAGATCGTCGTCCGGGAGGTCGTGCTCCCAGTAGCGGTACCACGGCTGACGAGGCGTCTGCTGGCTCACGTGCTCTCGCCTCTCCCGGGTCGTCGGACGGGCTGTCGGGCGGATCCCAC
>Ga0247713_1000811_pt1 | contig 17332 bp, 14 predicted proteins | sample 21E_NmetaG_FD_189936 | JGI IMG/M metagenome (GOLD analysis project Ga0247713, IMG submission 189936) | Soil microbial communities from hillslope of Landscape Evolution Observatory, University of Arizona, Oracle, AZ, United States - 2-1-E_N | ecosystem: Engineered > Artificial ecosystem >... | reverse complement strand
GCGAGCGGGCTCGTTCGGTTCATCGGTCTCCTCGTATGACTTGACGAACGGTCGACCGGTGTTCAGTGTAGGGTGTCATGCGTTCGCTGTACCGAACACTGGACCGTGACGACGTGCGCGACGCGGCGGCCCTCGCCGCGGCGATCGGCGTCGTCGGCGCGTCCTTCGGAGCCCTCGCCACGGCCGCCGGAGTCCGGCCCGAGCTGATCGTGGCGATGTCGCTGCTGGTCTTCGCCGGCGGGTCCCAGTTCCTCGCGGTCACCGTGGTCGCCGCCGGCGGCGGGGGGGTGGCCGCGGTGGTCGGCGGCATCCTGATCAACGCCCGGCACCTGCCGTTCGGCCTGGCGATCGGGGACACCGTGGGGCGCGGTCCGCTGGCGCGGCTGGTCGGCGCGCACCTGCTGATCGACGAGGCCGTGGCCTTCGCCCGGGCGCGTGGCAGCGGCCCGCGGGCCAGGGCGGCCTACTGGCTCTGCGGCGGGTCGTTCTTCGTCTGTTGGAACGCGGGCACCGCACTCGGGATGCTCGGCGGTGCCGCCGTGCCGGACCCGGCGGCGTTCGGTGTGGACGCCGCGTTCCCCGCGGCCCTGCTGGCGCTGCTGCTGCCCGCGCTGCGCGACGCCGACGCCCGCCGCGTCGGCCTGGCCGCCGTCGCCGTCGCGCTGCTGGCGACCCCCGTCCTGCCACCGGGGCTGCCCGTGCTGCTCGGCGTGCTCGGCGTGCTGGCCGCCGGACGCGCGACGCGGCGGCCGGCGCGATGAGCTGGCCGACCGTGCTCGTGCTCGCGGCCGGCACCTATCTGCTGCGCCTGGCCGGGCTCCTGCTGCGTGACCGGATCCGGCTCTCCGATGCGGTGCAGCGCCGGCTCGACCTCGCGGCGACCGCGCTGCTCGTCGCCCTGGTCGCCGTCGCCGCCCTGACCGAGGGCGGCGGGTTCGCCGGCTGGGCCCGGCCGGCCGGAGTGGCGGTGGGGGCGATCGCCGCGTGGCGGCGCGTCCCGTTCGTGCTGGTCGTGGTGCTGGCGGCGGGCACCGCCGCCGGCCTGCGCGCCCTCGGCGTCCGGTGAGCCGGACGCCCCGCAGGGGCTACCGCGCGGTGTGCGCGACGGCCGCGGGGGTGACCAGCCGCCGCGCCGCCGGCAGCGCCAGCACCACCGCGACGGCGGCGGCGACCACCGCGAGCCCGGCCAGCGGGCCGCGGAACCCGCCGTCCCCGCCGATGGCCGACAGCAGCACCGGCACCCCGAAGCCGAGGTAGGCGCAGGCGTAGAACGTGCCGGTCAGCGCGCCGCGTTCGGTCGGCGAGGCGAGGCGGGCCACCGTGGTGAGCCCGGCGGCCAGGCACAGCCCGTAGCCCCCGCCGAGCAGCACCGCCACGGGCACGAGCAGCGGCCAGCTCCCGGTGGCCCCGGCGACCAGGCTCAGCGCCAGCCCGGCCGCCCCGCTGAGCAGGCCGACGGGGGCGGCGCGGACCGCGCCGAGGCGCCGCTCGAGCGGCTGGGCGAGCACCCCGGTCAGCAGCGTGACACCGGCGACCAGTCCCGTCACGGCCACGGCGATGCCGGGCATCGCCGGGATCAGCAGCAGTGGCAGCACCGTGACAGCGGTGGACGGGAACGTGAACACCGCCACCGCGACCGGCAGCACCACCAGGGCGAACGGCCGGCGCGCCGGGCGCGGCACGCCGAGGTTGAGCAGCGGCCCGTCCCGGCGCCGGCGCTGCGGCGGCAGGGTCTCCGGGACGGCCCGCAGCAGGACGAGCGCGCCGGCCATGAGGGCGACGTGCAGCAGGTAGGGCAGCACGGTCGGCCACGGCAGCCACTGCGCCATCAGCCCGGCGGACAGCGGGCCCAGCGCCCACCCGGCGCTCAGGGCGCCGGTGGTGAGGCGGGCCGCGCGGCCCGCCGCACCGACCAGCTCCCCGAGCCAGGCCGTGCCGACGCTGATCACCACCCCCGACGCCGCCCCCTGCAGGAACCGCGCCGCGAACAGCGCGGCGAGCGACGACCCCGCGGCGAGGAACAGGGTCGACGTGAGCGCGGCGAGCACGCTCGCCGGCACGACCAGCCGACGCCGGCCGAACCGGTCCGACGCGGGCCCGGCCAGCAGCAGCGCGGGGACCAGGCCCGCCGCGTACAGGGCGAACGCCCCGGTCAGCGCGGTGGACGAGAGGCCGAGTGTCTCGCGGTACACCAGCAGCAGCGGTGTCGGCACGTTCGTGCCGAACGCGACGACGAACAGCGCCACCCACAGTGCCGCGACGGTGCGGCGGTCCCGTCTGGTGTCCGGCACCGCCGCACGGTACCCCGGCCGACCGCCCGTTCGGGTGGTTCGGACCGGAGCATGCCGCCCGTCAGCGCGGCGCCGGCTCGTACCGGGCGAAGGTCCGGGTGAACGTGCCGGTGCCCGACGTCATCGCGCGCAGGTCCACGGCGTAGCGCAGCAGCTCCACCGCCGGAACCTCCGCGCGCACGAGCGTGCGGCCCGGTCCGGCGACCTCCGTGCCCAGCACCCGGCCCCGCCGGCCGGACAGGTCGCCCAGGACGGTGCCGAGGTGCTCGTCGGGGATCCGGATCGTCACCTCGTCGAGCGGCTCCAGCAGCACCGTCCCGCACGCTTCGGCGGCCTCGCGCAGCGCGAGCGCCCCGGCCGTCTGGAACGCCGCGTCCGAGGAGTCCACGCTGTGCGCCTTACCGTCCACCAGGGTCGCGCGTACGTCGACGACCGGGTGGCGGTCGTCGGTCAGGCCACGCTCCATCTGCGCGCGGATGCCCTTCTCGACGCTCGGGATGAACTGGTTCGGCACCGCGCCGCCGACGATCTTGTCGACGAACTCCAGGCCGCTGCCACGGGGGAGGGGCTCGAACTCGACGTGGCACACGGCGTACTGGCCGTGCCCGCCGCTCTGCTTCACGTGCCGGCCCGTCACCCGCGCCGGCTTCGCCAGCGTGGCGCGCATCGGTACCCGCACGTCCTCGGTGTCGATCTCGGCCCCGCCCGCGCGCAGCCGCCCGAGCACGACGTCCGCGTGTGCCTCGCCCATGCACCACAGCACGGTCTGGTGCGTCTCGACGTTGCGTTCCAGCCGCAGGGTCGGGTCGGCTGCGACGATCTTCGCCAGAGTCTTGACCATCGCGTCCTCGTCACCGCGGGTGCGGGCGGCGACCGCGACGGGCAGCAGCGGGTCGGGCAGGTTCCAGCAGGACAGCAGCAGCGGGTCGTCGGCGGCGGAGATCGTGTCGCCGGTCTCGGCCGAGCCGACCTTGGTCAGCGCGCAGATGTCCCCGGCGACGCACATCTCGACCTCGCGCAGCGTGGCACCCAGCGGGGAGTAGACGTGGGCGACCCGCTCGTCGGCGTCGTGCCCCCCGTCGTCGGCGCCGTCGCCGTTCGCCCGCTGGGTCGGGATACGTCCGCTGTGGTGACCGCTGACGTGAACGGTCGACTCGGGACGCAGCGTCCCGGAGAACACGCGCACCAGCGAGACGCGTCCGACGTAGGCGTCGGCGGAGGTGCGCACCACCTCGGCGGCCAGCGGGCCGTCCGGGTCGGTGGTCAGGGCGGGACGCTCCGAGCCGTCGATGCCCGAGACCCTGGGCAGCGGGTGCTCCAGCGGCGAGGGGAAGCCGCCGACGAGGACCTCCAGCAGCGCGTCCAGGCCCACCCCGTCGGTGACGCAGACCGGGATGACAGGGTGGAACGAGCCGCGCGCGACGGCCGTCTCGAGGTCGTCGATCAGCGTGTGCAGGTCGATGTCCTCGCCGCCGAGGTAGCGCTCCATCAGCGTCTCGTCCTCGGACTGCTCGATGATCCCCTCGATCAGGGCGGCCCGCTCCTGCTCGGCCCCGGCCGGCGCCTGGCCCTCGGGGGTCTGGGAGAGCAGGCCGTACAGGCCGGTGACGGCACCGGAGCCGTCGCGCAGCGGCAGGTAGAGGGGGGCGACGCCGGCGCCGAAGGCGTCCTGGCAGGCGGTCACGGTGGACTCGAGGTCGGCCCGGGCGTGGTCGCAGCGGGCGACGACGACGGCGCGCGGCATGCCGACCGCGGCGCACTCCTCCCACTGCGCGACGATCGCGGGGTCGATGACGCCCTCGCGGCCGGCGTCGGCCGAGACGACGAACAGCGCGGCGTCGGCGGCGCGCAGGCCCGCGCGCAGCTCGCCGACGAAGTCGCCGTAGCCGGGGGTGTCGATCAGGTTGATCTTGACGCCCTCGTGCAGGACGGGGGCGACGGCGAGGCCGACCGAACGTTGCTGGCGCACCGCGGCCGGGTCGTGGTCGCACACGGTGGACCCGTCGGCGACGCTGCCCTGCCGCGGGACCACCCCGGTGGTGGCGAGCAGCGCCTCCACCAGCGTGGTCTTGCCCGAACCGGACGGGCCGACCAGCGCGACGTTGCGCAGCCGGGACGGGTCGGTGACGGTGAGCTCCCCGCTCGCCCGGCCGGTCGCGGACCGGCCTCCCGTCCGCGTGCCCGCATCTCTGACAGCCATGACGACCACCTCCCACGGCGCCGCTCCTGGCGCGAGCAGCGCCTGCACGTCGAGTCGTTGCGTCGTTGCCTCACGGTGGCGACGCCTGCGCGTCACGTGTGCGCCATCTCACACCCGCGGTGGACGGGCCACAACCCCCCGAGGCGTCCTCCGCCGAGCGCGCCGGGAGGCTCGGTAGGGTGCGGGCGTGCCCGTCCCCGGCCCCGGTTACGCGATCATCCTGCGGGTCGAGGCGCCCGCGTCGGCGAGCGCGGCCGGCGACCTCGCCGTCGCGGTCGGGCGGGTCGGCGGGGTCGTCACGGCCTTCGACGTCGTCGAGGCGCACACCGCGACGCTGGTCGTCGACATCTCCTGCAACGCGCTGAACAGCGAGCACGCCGAGGAGATCACGGCCGTGCTGGAGACGCGGCCCGGCGTGCACGTGCGCAAGGTGTCCGACCGGACGTTCCTGGTACATCTCGGCGGCAAGCTGGAGGTCACCTCCAAGGTCAGCCTGCGCAACCGCGACGACCTCTCGCGCGCCTACACCCCCGGCGTCGCCCGGGTCTGCCAGGCGATCGCGGCCCACCCGGCGGACGCGCGCCGGCTGACGATCAAACGGAACACCGTCGCGGTGGTGACCGACGGCTCGGCGGTGCTCGGCCTGGGCAACCTCGGCGCGGCGGCCGCGCTGCCGGTGATGGAGGGCAAGGCCGCGCTGTTCAAGCGGTTCGCCGGCGTCGACGCGTGGCCGGTGTGCCTGGACACCCAGGACACCGATGAGATCGTCCGGACCGTGCAGGTCCTCGCCCCGGCCTACGGCGGGATCAACCTGGAGGACATCGCCGCCCCGCGCTGCTTCGAGATCGAGCGGCGACTGCGCGAGCTGCTCGACATCCCGGTCTTCCACGACGACCAGCACGGCACCGCGGTCGTCGTGCTCGCGGCGCTGCGCAACGCGCTGCGGGTGGTCGGCAAGAAGCTCGCCGACTGCCGGATCGTCGTGTGCGGGGTGGGAGCGGCGGGGTCGGCGATCATCCGCCTGCTGCAGTCGAGCGCCCCCGGCGACGTCCTGGCCGTCGACATCGACGGGATCGTCCACCCCGGCCGGCCGGGGCTGGACGAGAACCTCACCTGGATCGCGCAGCACACGAACCGGGACGGCGTCTCCGGCTCGCTCGCCGCCGCGCTCGTCGGGGCGGACGTGTTCATCGGGGTGTCGGCGCCGAACCTGTTCGGCGCCGCCGAGCTCGCCACGATGGCGTCCGACGCGGTGGTGTTCGCGCTGGCCAACCCCGATCCGGAGGTCGACCCGGCGGTGGCGCTGCAGCACGCGGCGGTGGTGGCCACCGGTCGTTCGGACTACCCGAACCAGATCAACAACGTGCTCGCCTTCCCGGGCGTGTTCCGCGGGTTGCTCGACGCCCACGCGCGCGACATCACCGACGCGATGCTGCTCGCCGCGGCGACCGCGATCGCCGATGTCGTCACCGAGCCGAACCCGTCGTTCGTGGTGCCGAGCGTGTTCGACCCCGCCGTCGCCCCCGCGGTGGCCGACGCCGTGAAGGCCGCCGCCGGCAAGCCCCGCGAGTCGCGCTAGAACCGTGCGCGGGTCGCGGTGGACCCGTGCGCGACGCCACCTCGCGCCCGGACGCCGCGCGACTACCCTGGGCGCGCGTGGTCCCCGTGATCGGAGTGCTGGCCCTGCAGGGAGACGTCCGCGAGCACCTCGCGACGCTGCGGGACTGCGGCGTCCGGGCGATCCCGGTCCGGCGCCCGGCCGAGCTGGACACCGTCGACGCGATCGTCCTGCCCGGCGGGGAGTCGACCACCATGAGCCGGTTGCTGGCGGCCTTCGAGCTGCTCGAGCCGCTGCGGCTGCGGATCGCGCAGGGCATGCCCGCCTACGGTTCGTGTGCCGGCATGATCCTGCTCGCGAACGAGGTGCTCGACGGGCGGCCCGACCAGCACCAGCTCGGCGGGCTCGACATCGTCGTGCGTCGCAACGCCTTCGGTCGGCAGGTCGACTCGTTCGAGACGGACCTGCGGGTCGAGGGCGTGCCCGGTGAGCCGCTGCGTGCGGTGTTCATCCGCGCGCCGTGGGTGGAGAAGGCGGGCTCGGACGTGGAGGTCCTCGCCGTCGTCCCGGCGGTGACGTCGTCCGGCGCGGCCGCGGGCGCGGCCGCCGGGCGGATCGTCGCCGTCCGGCAGGGCACCGTGCTCGCCACCGCCTTCCATCCCGAGCTCACCGGTGACGGGCGGGTGCACGCGCTGTTCTGCGCGATGGTGGATCAGATAATCTGATTCGGGCGTGAGATGACGACCTCGGAGGTGTCGCGCAACCTCTCGGCGGTGCTGGCCAGCGCGGAGCGCGGTGAGACGATCGCGGTCACCCGCAGCGGTAAGCAGGTGGCGATGATCGTGCCTGCGCCGCGGGACAACATCGCGGCACTCGACGAGGTCTTCCGTCGCTGGCAGGGTCGCACCGGCATCGACGACGAGTTCGAGGCGAACGTCGCGGCGATCCGCGAGATGACGGTCGTCAACCCGTGAGCCGGTACCGGATGAGCCGCGAGCTGTTGCCCACCACCGCCACCGACGACGCGTTGTGCAGGATCGCCGCCACCACCGGCGACATCGCACCCACCGCCGAGACCAGCAGTCCGGCGGCGTTCACCGCGATCGACATGCCGTAGTTCTGCCGGATCAGGCCGATGGCGCGCCGGCCGAGATCGCGCAGCTCGATCAGCCGGTGCAGGTCGTCTCCGGCCAGCGCCACGTCCGCGGTCTCGACGGCCACGTCGGTGCCGGCCACCCCCATCGCGATGCCTATGTCGGCCAGCGCGAGCGCCGGGGCGTCGTTGGTGCCGTCGCCCACCATCGCCACGGTGTGCCCGTCGGCCTGCAACGCCCGAACGACGTCCTGCTTCTCCTCGGGCATGACCCGGGCGCGGAACTCGTCGATGCCCAGCTCGGCCGCGACGGCGGCGGCGGAGTCGGGGTGGTCGCCGGTGAGCAGCACGATGCGGCGCACGCCGTCGGCGCGCAGCGCGTCCAGCACGGCGCGGGACTCGGGCCGCACGGTGTCGCGCAGCGACACCAGCCCGACCAGCCGCCCGTCGACGGCCAGCAGCAGCGGGGTCTCCGTGGCCTTCTGCAGCCGCCGCACCCAGTCGTGCGCGCGGCGGCTCACCGGCACCTGCTGCCGGCGCAGCAGCTCGCGGCTGCCGATGAGCAGCACCCGCCCGTCGCTCTGCACCCGCATGCCCTGCCCGAGCAGCACCTCGCACTCCTCGTGCGGCGGGATCGCGATCGCGCGTTCCTCGGTGGAGCGGATGACGGCCTGCGCGAGCGGGTGCCGGGAGTGGATCTCGGAGCTGGCGGCGTACGCCAGCACCTGCTCGGGGGTCCAGTCGTCGGAGAACGAGACGACGTTGGTGACCACCGGCCGGCCGAGGGTCAGCGTGCCGGTCTTGTCGAACACGATCGCGTCGACCCGCCCCGCCGCCTCCAGGTGCGCCCCGCCCTTGATCAGGATTCCTCGGCGGGCCCCGTTGCCGATCGCGGCGCTGATCGCCGTCGGCGTGGCCAGTCCGACCGCGCACGGGCACGCGACGAGCAGCATCGTCATCGCGCGCCGGACGTCGCGGGTGACCACCAGGGTGAGCGCCGCCAGCGCGAACGAGGTCGGGACGAAGCGGCGGGAGAAGTTCTCCCCGACGGTCTGGATGGGTGCGCGGTCGTGCTGGGCCTGCTCGACCCGGGTGATGATCCGGCCGATCGCGGTGTCCGGGCCGACCGCCGTCGCGCGCACGACCAGCCGCCCGCGCAGCAGCACCGACCCGGCGTGCAGCGCCGTGCCGGGCCCGACCGAGACCGGCAGCTGCTCACCGGTGATCGCGGCCTGGTCCACCACGCCGTCGCCCTCGACGACCACCCCGTCGACCGGGAGCACCACCTGCTCGTGCACCAGGACCTCGTCGCCGACACCGACCTCGTCGATGTCGACCTCGATCTCGGTGCCGCCGGCCAGGCGCATCCAGGTGCGGGTGCGGGTCCCGCCGATGAGCTCGGAGATGGCGCGACGGCTGCGGCGCAGCGTGAGGTCCTGCAGGTACTCGCCGATGTTGAGCAGCCACAGCACCGTCAGCGCGACGACGTTCTCGCGCAGCACGAGGCTCGCGACGGTGGCCGCGGAGACGAGGGTGTCGGTGCCCGCCCCACGGCCGCCGGCGAGCGAGCGCACGGCGCCGCGCAGGAAGGGGTAGCCGGTGAAGATCGTGACGCCGGTCGCGACTGTGCGGCTGGTGGGTCCGAGCACCGCGGGGCGGCGCAGCGCGTAGCGGCGGAGCCCGAGCCCGGCCAGGGCGAGCCCGCCGACGACGAGCCGGACGAGGTCGCCGTTGTGCACGTCGGCCGAGCGGGGGGTGCGGGCGGCCGTCGCCTCCGGGTCGGCCCCGAGGCCCTTGCCGAGGGCCTCGACGAGCTCCGCCCGGTCGCAGCGCGCCGGGTCGAACCAGACGACGACGTTGCCGGTGCGAGGGAAGGCATGGACCTGGCGGACGCCCGCCACGGCGTCCACGGCGTCCTCGACGGCCACCGCGAGCGCGGGCGAGCCGATCAGCGCGGGGGTGTCGAACCGGGCCCGGCCGGCGGCGTCGGAAACGCAGGTGATCGGTGCGGCGGGCACCTCGCTCAGTGCTCGTGCCCGTGGCCGGTGCGGCCGGCAGGCGGCGGAGACTGCTCGCCGAGACGCTCGCGCGCCTCGCTGACGATGTCCGCGGTGACCAGGCGGGCCCGCTCGGCACCGGTCTCGGCGGCGCGCGCGCCGCGCAGGCCCCACGAGGTGACGGTGACGGCCGCGCCGTGCATCGCGCGCGGGTTGACCACCTTCCTGACGCCGTCGTAGGCGACGGCGCCCGCGAGCCCGGTGACGACGAGCCCCGCGGCCTTCCCGACGAACGCGCCGAACACCACGGCCCACCTCCTGCTGATCGAGTTCGAGGTCAGGCTACCCGGCCGCCCCGTAGCGTACGAAAGCGACATGGTCGCACCCGTGCATATCGATCTTGGGTGCCGCCCGCACGGGGTCGGCCCCCCACGCGCCGGTACCATCGGGGGATCTGTGCACGGTAGGGAAGGAAGGCGATGAGCGGCCACTCCAAGTGGGCGACCACGAAGCACAAGAAGGCCGTCATCGACGCCCGCCGCGGCAAGATGTTCGCCAAGCTGATCAAGAACATCGAGGTGGCCGCCCGCACCGGCGGCGGTGACCCGGACGGCAACCCGACGCTCTACGACGCGATCCAGAAGGCCAAGAAGAGCTCGGTGCCCAACGACAACATCGACCGCGCGGTCAAGCGCGGCTCCGGGGCCGACGCCGGCGGCGCGGAATACCAGACGATCACCTACGAGGGGTACGGGCCCAACGGGGTCGCGCTGCTCATCGAGTGCCTCACCGACAACCGAAACCGCGCGGCCACCGAGGTCCGCACCGCGATGACCCGCAACGGCGGCACGATGGCCGACCCGGGGTCCGTCGCCTACCTCTTCTCCCGCAAGGGCGTGGTGATCGTGCCCAAGACCGCTCAGGTGGGCGAGGACGACATCCTGCTGGCGGTCCTGGAGGCCGGTGCCGAGGAGGTCAACGACCTGGGCGAGAGCTTCGAGATCGTCTCCGAGGCCGGTGACCTGATCGGGGTGCGCAGCGCGCTCCTCGACGCCGGGATCGACTACGACTCCGCGGACCCCATGTTCCTGCCGTCGGTTCAGGTCGAGCTGGACGCCGACGCGGCGAAGAAGGTCTTCCGGCTGATCGAGGCACTCGAGGACAGCGACGAGGTCCAGAACGTCTGGGCGAACTTCGACGTGTCCGACGAGGTCCTCGCCGAGGTCGGCTGAGGCGCTGGAGGCGGTGATCCGCGTCGCGGCCCTGCGGCCCGAGCACGCCGGCGAGGCCCTCACCGTGCAGCGGGCCGCCTACGTGACCGAGGCCCAGCGGTACGGCGCGCCGTCGATCCGGCCGTTGCGCGAGACGCTCGACGAGCTGCGCGACGAGCTCGCCGCCGGCGTCCTCGCCCGTGGCGCCTGGCTGGGGACGCGGCTCGTCGGCTCGGTACGGGGAAGGCTGGAGGCGCACCGGCTGGAGATCGTGCGGTTCGCCGTCGCGCCGGACGTGCAGGGACGCGGGGTCGGCCGGGCGCTGCTCGCGGCGGTGCACGCCGCCGCACCGCCGGCGGTCACCCTGTTCTGGCTGGTCACCGGCGCGCGCAGCGACGAGAACCTGCGGCTCTACGGGGCCGCGGGCTACCGCCCGTGCGGCACCGTCGTCGACGACGCGGGCGTGGAGCTCGTGCGGATGGAGCGTCGCGTCAGCTGATCAGCTTCGGGTCGGCGAGCGTGAGCCCGCCGCTGCAGTTCTGCTGCGCAGCCAGGGTGGAGACGGTGAATTCCAGGGTCAGCGCGCCGACCACGGGGAGCTCGATCTCCTCGGTCGACCCACGCTGGACGGTCCACGTCCCGACCGGGATCCCGTCGACGAACACCTCGACCTTGTACTGCCCGGAGCTGTCCGAGGCGTCGGAGACCCCCAGCAGCGATTCGAAGGAGGTGTAGGCCCGACCGAGGTTGTACTCGATCTCCCGCGGGTCGCTGACCCCGTTGCAGTCGAGGTCGTGCAGCACGTGGGTGTAGGTGCGGCCGTCCACCTGGTCGGTGCCGTCCGACCCGTACCACGACCCGAGAATGGGGCGGATGTCGGCGAGGTAGGTGATCGCGCCCGAGCCCACCGGTGCCGTCGAGGGTCCGCTGCCGTCGGGCGACAGGGTGAGCGGCGCGGTGGTCGGTGCCGCGGTCGCCGGCGTGGTGGGGACCGCGCTCGTCTCCGGCGCGGCGATCACGGGGGACGGCGAAGGGCCGGGTGCCGTTCCCCGTGCCTCGGAAAGCAGCCCAGGCAGGAGCAACCCGCCCACCACACCGAGCGCGACGAGCAGCGCCGCGGCCGCGACGAGGAGCTTGCCCCGTCGCTTGCGCGGCGGCGGGGCCGGCCCGACCCGCCTGCCATCGGACAGGACGGCGGTGCGGTCCTCCGGCCGGCCGCCGCGGGCCGTGGCCGGCACCGGTTGCGCGGTGGGCGGGACCGGCGGGAGCTGGGCGGTGCGCGGGTCGAAGCGGCGCGCCGCGGTGGTGGCGCCGGTGCGCAGGGTGCGCACCCAGTCCAGGGCCGCGGGACGCCGCGCCGGGTCGGGATCGAACATCAGCATCAGTGCGCCGAGGCGGCCCGGGTCCCCGCCGCCGATCATCGGCACCGAGGCGAGCCCGGTGTGCACGGCGCCGAGATCGTTCGGCGGGACCTCACCGGTCAGCAGGAAGTAGCCGATCGCGCCGAACGCGTAGCGGTCGCCCGCCGGTGAGTACTCGCCGGCGGACCAGACCTCGGGAGCCGCGAACCCCGGGGTGAACGCGGGCCGCATGGTGCGGTGCGAGGTGAAGCGCGTCAGCCGTGTGAGCCCGAAGTCGACGAGCACGGCCTGGCCGTGGGTGTCGACCATGATGTTGCCGGGGGAGAGGTCGCCGTGCACGACGACCCGCCCCGACGGCGTGGCGCGGCCGGAGTGCAGCCAGTCGAGCAGCTCGGCCACCTGCTCGAGGATCGTGAGCGAGCGCAGCAGGCCCTCGACGCCTGGGTTGAGCACCATCCAGTCGCGCAGCGCATGGCCGTCGACCCAGTTCATCACCAGGCACAGGGAGCGGTCCGGGGTGCTCGGCCCCTGGCCGGCGGCGTGCACGGAGGCGCCGACGAAGTGCTCCCGCACGCCGACGACGCCCGGGTGCTGCACGAAGCGCAGCAGCTCCGCCTGCTCGGACCAGCGCCGGGTGAGGTCGTCGAGGTCGCCGTGCAGCTCGGGGCGCAGCACCTTGACGGCCACCGGCTCCGACTCGCCGGCGAGCGTGAGCACGGCCCGCCAGAGCTGAGCCTCGCCGCCTGCACCGAACTGCTGGAGCAGCCGGTACTTGTCGGGGGCGTCGTCGGGACCGAGGAAGTAGCTGTGCTGGGGGGCGTTCACGGGCTCCTCGTCTCTGCACGCATCGCCTGGTAGTCGACGGGTGCTGGGCCACCGTTACGTCGTGCGGTCGCCCCACCTGATCCTGTCGGTGCCCGGTCCTAGACTCGCCCCGATGCCTCCCGCGACCCGCACCCCCGCCCCGTCGAGGTCCGCCCCGTCGAGGTCCGCACCGCCGGGGCCCGCTCCGGCGAGCACCGGCCGCCGGCTCCTGCTGCTCGACGGCCACTCGTTGGCCTACCGTGCGTTCTTCGCGCTGCCCGCGGAGAACTTCCGCACGGGCACCGGGCAGACCACCAACGCGGTGTACGGGTTCACCTCGATGCTCATCAACCTGCTGCGCGACGAGCAGCCCACCCACCTCGCGGTGGCGTTCGACGTCTCCCGGCGCACCTTCCGCGCGGAGCGCTACGCCGACTACAAGGCCAACCGCACCACCACGCCGGACGACTTCCGCGGTCAGGTCGACCTCATCAAGGAGGTGCTGAGCGCGCTGGCGATCCCCGCGTTCGGTGTGGAGGGGTACGAGGCCGACGACGTCATCGCGACGCTGGCCACCCAGGCCGTCGCCGACGGGTTCCAGGTGCTGATCACCACCGGCGACCGGGACGCCTTCCAGCTGGTCGGCGAGGACGTCACGGTGCTCTACCCGCGCCGTGGCGTCTCGGATCTCGCCCGGGTCGACCCGGCGGAGGTCGACGCGCGCTACGGCCTCACCCCCGCGCAGTACCCGGACTTCGCCGCCCTGCGCGGCGACCCTTCGGACAACCTGCCGTCGATCCCGGGCGTGGGTGAGAAGACGGCCGCGAAGTGGGTCCGGGAGTTCGGCTCGCTGGCCGAGCTGACCGACAGGGTCGACGAGGTGAAGGGCAAGGCCGGCGAGGCGCTGCGCGCGAACCTGGCCGGCGTGCTGCTGAACCGTCAGCTCACCGAGCTCGTCCGCACCGTCCCGCTCGACGTCGACCCGGCGGACCTGGAGGTCCGCCCGTGGGACCGCGACGCGGTGCACCGGCTGTTCGACGAGCTGGAGTTCCGGGTGCTGCGGGAGCGCCTGTTCGCCACGCTGCAGAGCGCCGAGCCGGAAGCCGAGGAGGGCTTCGAGGTGCAGGGCGGGGCGCTCGGGCCCGGCTCGGTGCGGGCCTGGCTCGACGCGCACGCCCGCGACGGGCGCCGGGTGGGGCTCGCGGTGCACGGTCTGCGCGGTGGGGTCACCGAGCGCGATCTCGAAGGGCTCGCGCTGGCCGCGGGAGAGCCCACCGTCGAGGCGCGGGCGGCGGGTGCGGCCGCCGGCACCGCCGTCGCCGGCTACCTGGACGTGGCCGGCCTGACGCCGGACGACGAGGCGGCGCTGGGCGAGTGGCTCGCCGACCCGGACGTGCCCAAGGCCGCACACGACGTCAAGGCGGCCCTGCACGGGCTGCGGGCCAGGGGCTGGGCGCTCGCCGGGCTCACCAGTGACACCGCGCTGGCCGCCTACCTCGCCCGGCCGGGGCAGCGCTCGTTCGACCTGGCCGACCTCGCGTTGCGCTACCTGCGCCGGGAGCTGCGGCTGGAGGGCGAAGCGGACGGCGGGCAGCTGTCGCTGCTCGGCCGTGCCGATGCGCTCTGCGCTGACGCTCCGAGCGGTGCGGAGGAGGCCGACGCCGCGCGGGCGCAGACGCAGATGGTCGCGGCCCAGGCGGTCGCGGAGCTGGCCGACGCGCTCGACGCCGACCTCGCCGAACGGGGCGGCACCGAGCTGCTGGCCGGCCTCGAGCTGCCGCTGGCCTTCGTCCTCGCCGAGCTGGAGACGGCCGGGATCGCCGTGGACGTCGAGGCGCTGTCGGCGCTGGAGGCCGAGTTCGCCGGCCAGGTCCGCCAGGCCGCGCAGGACTGCTACGGCGTGATCGGCAAGGAGATCAACCTGGGGTCGCCCAAGCAGCTGCAGGTCGTGCTGTTCGACGAGCTCGGCATGCCCAAGACCAAGCGCACCAAGACCGGCTACACCACCGACGCCGACGCGCTGGCGAACCTCTACGAGGCGACGGGCAACGAGTTCCTGCGCCATCTGCTGCTGCACCGCGACGCCACCCGGCTCAAGATCACCGTCGAGGGGTTGCTGAAGTCGGTGGCCGCCGACGGGCGGATCCACACGACCTACAGCCAGACGATCGCGGCCACGGGCCGGCTGTCGTCCACGGAGCCGAACCTGCAGAACGTGCCGATCCGCACCGCGGCCGGGCGGCGGATCCGGGAGACGTTCGTCGTCGGCGCGGGTTTCGCGGAGCTGATGACGGTCGACTACAGCCAGATCGAGATGCGGATCATGGCGCACCTGTCGGAGGACGCCGCGCTCGTCGAGGCCTTCCGGTCCCGGCGCGACTTCCACTCGGAGACCGCGGCGAAGGTCTTCGGCGTCGACGCCGCCGAGGTCACCCCCGAGCAGCGCGCCAAGATCAAGGCGATGAACTACGGCCTCGCCTACGGGCTTTCCGCCTTCGGGCTGTCCGGCCAGCTGCGGATCTCCACCGAGGAGGCGCGCGGGCTGATGGACGAGTACTTCCAGACGTTCGGCGGCGTGCGTGAGTACCTGCACTCCGTGGTCGACCGCGCCCGCAAGGACGGCTACACGGCCACGATCATGGGTCGCCGCCGCTACCTGCCCGACCTCACCAGCGACAATCGCCAGCGCCGCGAGATGGCCGAGCGGATGGCGCTCAACGCGCCGATCCAGGGCAGTGCCGCCGACATCATCAAGGTGGCGATGCTCGGCGTGCACCGGGCGCTGGCTGCCGAGGGCCGGCGTAGCCGGATGCTGCTGCAGGTGCACGACGAGCTGGTGCTGGAGATCGCGAACGGCGAGCGCGAGGCGGTCGAGGCCCTGGTCCGCCGGGAGATGGGCGCGGCCGCGGAGCTTTCGGTGCCGCTGGAGGTCTCGGTGGGCTACGGCCGCAGCTGGGACGACGCCGCGCACTGACGGCGCGCACCGGAGGGCTCGACGCGGGGCGGCCCGTTCCTGCCCTCGCACACGACCCGGACGCACCGCACACAGGCCGCGGCTCGTGTGCGGTACCCCGGAGCTGTGTGCGCCTCGAGCCGACCTCGATACCGGCACAGGGGCGTACGGGCGGCAGGTCAGGCGTGCCCGGGCGCGCCGCTCGCGCGCCGGGCACGCAGCGGCCCGCCTGCGGCCCACATCGCCCACACCCGGGCGGCGACCTCCCGGTGCGCACCACCGCGTGAGCGGGGCACCCTGCATCACCGGCGCCGGATGATCGTCGGTCGGGCGCGTTTCCGTACGGATTCCGCACGGGGCCGTGGTGCAGCGCGTCGAGCTCATGCCCGCTGCTGCTGGCCCGCACCGACCTGCTGGTCTGGCTCGACCTCACCCGGTGGCAGGTGGCTCGGCAACTCGTGCCGCGCACGGTCTCCCGCCGGCTGCACCGGACGGAGTTGTGGAACGGCGACTCGAGCCGCCGCTGTGGACGGTGCTGACCAACCGCGAGCACATCCTGCGTTGGGCCTGGTCGACCTATCCGCGCTCCGAGGAGCGGGTACGCGACGTGCTCGCCGCTCCCGACCCGCCGGTCGTCGTGCGGCTGCGCACCCGCGACGAGGTGCGGGCCTGGCTCGCCGGTCCGGTCGCGCAGCTCGCCGGTGTCACGCGGGCACCGGCACCCCGAGGACCTCGACGTCGTCGCGGTGCAGCCGGTAGGACTCGGCGTACTCCATGACCCGCGCGACCTCGGCGCAGAAGTCCTCGCCGTAGCCGGCCCGGCGCAGCAGGTGGAAGCCGAGCTCCATCCCGGAGGTGATGCCGCCGGCGGTGATCACCCGGCCGGCGTCGACGACGCGGGCGCGGCTGATCCGGCAGGCGGGCGCGATGTCGGCGAGCCGGTCGATCGGCACCTTGCCGGGCGTCTTGGCCTCGACCCGGTCGGGCTCCTTGCGGCTGGTGGCCGGCAGCCCGTCGAGCAGGCCCATCGCGCCGTAGACCCAGGACCCGGTGCAGACGCTGGTCAGCAGCGTCTCCTCGGGCAGGGAGCGGACGAAGTCGTGCAGGCGAGCGTTGCGGATCTCCTGGCGCAGCCCGAATCCGCCCGGAATCACGAAGGCGTCCATCGCGGGCCGGTCGGCGAAGCAGTAGTTGGGCAGCACGGTGAACCCGGCCTGGGTCTGCACCGGCCGCATCGCGTCTGCGATCAGGAACGCCTCGAGCTCGGGGTCGAAGCGGCGCGCCACCGCCCACACGCCGTGCGGTGCCGCGAAGTCGACGATCTCCGCGTCCTTGCAGACGTAGATGCCGAGCCGGAACCCGCTGGTCGCCATGATCTCTCCCTCGGTGGAGAACCAACGTTCTCCCGGGCGCAGTCTAGGTGTCCCGGCGGTGGGCTCGGCATCGCGCGCTCAGCGCTGCTTCGGCACCAGCACCCCGCGGCTTCGGGATCCTCCCGCCGGGCGTGCATAGTCGACGACCGCGCGCAGCGGGCTGGCGCCCTGCGCATCGCCACCTCGCGCGCGGCGGAGAACCACCGGGCCGCCTCAGCGGCCCGGGCGTCCAGCGCGCACAACCGGGCGAGTGCCGTGCCCGACTTCGGCGAGACGACGCCGCGGCGCGCCCCGCGTCCCCCGGCGGAGCGCGCCGGTAGCGTGCCGGTGGAACAGCCGAACAGCGGGGGTGCGCGTGCGGGTGCTCGGCGTCGACCCGGGACTGACCCGCTGCGGGCTCGGGGTCGTCGAGGGCGGGGGCGGCCGGGGTGTGCGCGCGGTGGCCTCCGGGGTCGTGCGGACGCACGCGCACCCCCGCTGTTCGGCTGTTC
>Ga0247713_1000810_pt1 | contig 17340 bp, 15 predicted proteins | sample 21E_NmetaG_FD_189936 | JGI IMG/M metagenome (GOLD analysis project Ga0247713, IMG submission 189936) | Soil microbial communities from hillslope of Landscape Evolution Observatory, University of Arizona, Oracle, AZ, United States - 2-1-E_N | ecosystem: Engineered > Artificial ecosystem >... | reverse complement strand
GCCAGGAGCACCGGGAGCGCCAGGAGCACCGGGAGCGCCAGGAGGACCGGGAGGACCGGGAGGACCGGGTTCACCCGGAACCGGCGGGTACGCCTGGGCCAGGGCGGGAGCCGCGGCCAAGGCGAGGAGGGACAGTCCCATGATGAGGACTGTGAGGCAACGACGCATATCTCTTCCTTTGTCTAGGCCCTACGCCCGGGTTGCGCTGCCGCGCACCGTGCCCCACCCGGGACTGCTGTGATCGAAGGCAGGCGGATCATCACACACCGGGTTGAGATGCACAAGTGCCCACTGCGGACCGATCGCTAACCACTGTAGCCACTCCAGCAACAACGCCACACCTCCGCGGCCCCTCTTAGAAGGGCCACGCAAGCGGGATGACGAGCAGGCTGACCGCGGCCACCAGGACGGTCAAGGGAAAGCCGAGACGGACGTAGTCGGTGAAGCGGTAGCCGCCGAGACCATACACCATCGTGTTGGTCTGATACCCGATCGGCGTGAGGAAGGATGCGCTGGCGGCGACCGCGACCGCGATGGCGAAACCCCGAGCGTCCGCACCGACCGCGTCGGCCGTGGCCAGGGCGATGGGGAACATGAGCACAGCCGCGGCGTTGTTGGTGATCAGCTCCGTGAGCATGATGGTGGCGAGGATGATCCCGGCCAGCGCCCCGAGGATCCCGAACACCGCGAAACCGTCCACCAGCAGGCCGGCCAAGCGGTCAGCCAAGCCCGTCACCGCCACCGCCTCGCCGAGACCGAACGCGGCGGCGATCACGACGATCACGTCCAGGTCGACCGCGTCACGGGCCTCACGCATCGTCAGCGCGCCGGTTGCGATGATGGCGAAAGCGGCGATCAGCGCGGCCTGCAGGATCGGCAGGACCCCCGCGCCCGCGAGGAGGACGATCCCCGCGGCGATGACCCCGACCACCGGTGCCTTGCGGGTCCGTGCGGGCGGGATGCCCCCGATGGGCGCCACCAGCAGGAAGTCGGGGGACTCCCGCCAACGCGTGTAGAAGGCCTCGTCGGCGAGGAGCAGGAGGGTGTCGCCGGTGCGCAGCCGCACATCGCCCAGCTTGGCGTCGACCCGCTCGCCCGCCCGGTGGATGGCCAGCACGGCGGCGTCGTAGCGGCCCCGGAAGCCGACCTCCTTCAGGGTGTGCCCCACCATCGGGGAACCCTGACCGAGGACCGCCTCATAGAACCGCTGCCGGGTGTCCTTGAGGCCCTCGAGGTGATGGTCCTCGGTGGAGACCAGGCCCCGGGTCGTCTGGAGGTCCACGATCAGGTCGACCTTGCCCACGAAGGTCAGCACGTCGTCGCCCGCAAGCCGGCGGTCGGGGTCGACAGGGGCGATGACCTCCTCGCCCCGGTCGATGCGCGCGAGAAAGACCCCCTGCAGATGGCGCAGGCCGGCGGCTTCGACCGTCGAGCCGTCAAGGGGACCGTCCGGGCTCACCCGCATGGCCACGCTGAACTCGCGCACGGCCTGCGTGAACGTCTGCAACGCCGCCTGACGGTACGGAAGGAACCGGGGTCCGAGGAGCACGAGCAGGGCCAGACCTGCCACCATGACCGGCAACCCGACCATGGTGATCTCGAACATGCCCATGGGCGGGCGCCCGCTGGCCTCGAGCAGTCCGGAGACCACGAGGTTGGTGGACGTGCCCACCGCCGTGACCAGGCCCCCGAGGATGGCCGCGAAGGACAGCGGCATGAGCAACGGCGAGGCGGACTGGCCACGCCGGGCCGCCCAGTCGGCGACCTGAGGCGCAACCATCGCGACGATGGGGGTGTTGTTCAGCACCGACGAGGCGACCGCCGTGGGTGCGGCCAGACGGGCGATCCGTCGGCGCGTGCCCGCTGGGGGGCGTCCGTCAGCCGCTTCGTCAGCGTCGTCGGGCGAGGCCAGCAGCCGGGCGATCACGCGGTCGAGGGCCCCGGTGATCTCCACCGCGCGGGCGAGGACATAGAGGGCGGCCACCGTGATCGGTGCGGGGTTGGCGAACCCGGCGAACGCCTGCGGCGCGTCGATGACCCCTGTGACCAGCAGCAGCACCGTGGCACCGAGGAGCGCCGCCGAGGCGGGGACGAGGTTGCGCGTGAGCAGGCCGACGGTCCCGATGACCACCGCGAGGGTGAACCAGGCCTCCCCGCTCACAGCGTGCCCCTAGTCATCCCGCGCCGGGACCCACCCACGCTCCTCGAGGTAGTCGAGCACCCGGCGCGCGGAGGCCTCGGGGGGTTCCTGGTCGGTGCGCAGGTGCAGCTCGGGCTGCTCGGGCGGCTCATAGGGGTCGCTCACGCCGGTGAAGTGGGGGATGTCGCCCGCCAGCGCCCGCGCGTACAGGCCCTTGACGTCGCGTTCGATGCAGGCCTCGAGCGGCGCGTCCACGAAGATCTCGGTGAAGTTGGTGGTCATCTCCCGCACCCGGTCTCGCGTCGCCGCGTAGGGGGATATCGCCGCGGTCACGACCCCGACCCCGTGGCGGGACAGGAGGCCCGCCACGAAGCCGATGCGCAGGATGTTGATGTCCCGGTCCTCGCGGGAGAAGCCCAGCCCCCTGGAGAGATGGGTCCGCACGACGTCGCCGTCCAAGCACTCAACCGGCGCCCCGCGCCGGGCGATCTCCGCGGTGACGATATCGGCCACGGTGGACTTGCCGGCACCCGAAAGGCCGGTGAACCACAGCACGTAACCTTCCTGCACGCCTGCTACGAGTCGCGCTGGCGATCGAGGAGCATCCCGGCCGCGACGGTGTTGTTGGTCGCCTCGTCCATGAGGATGAACGAGCCGGTCGACCGGTTCCGCGCGTAGGGGTCGTACAGCAGCGGCGCGGTGGCACGCAGGCTGATGCGCCCGATGTCGTTCAAGCCGAGCTCACCCGCCCCCTCGTCGCGGTGCAGCGTGTTGACGTCCAGTCGGTACGCGACATCGGTGACCATGGCCCGCACGTTGTTGGTCGTGTGCTTGAGGGCGTACATGGTCCGCGGCGACAGGGGGCGATCGGTCATCCAGCAGACCATGGCTTCGAGGTCCTGGCCGACGATCGGGCGGTTGCCGGGCCGGGCGAGCAGATCGCCGCGGGACACGTCGATGTCGTCGGCCAGGCGCACGGTGACAGACATCGGGGGGAACGCCTCGCCGACGGGGCCGTCGAACGTGTCGATCGCTGCGATCGTCGTCTCCAACCCCGACGGCAGCATGGTCACCGGATCACCGGGCTTCAGGATGCCCCCGGCAACCTGGCCGGCGTAGCCCCGGTAGTCGTGATGCTGATCGGACTGGGGCCGGATCACCCACTGGACGGGGAAGCGCACGTCGACGAGGTTGTGGTCGCTGGCGATGTGGACGTGCTCCAGGTGGTACAGCAGTGCGGTTCCCCGATACCACGGCATGTGGTCGCTGACCTCCACGACGTTGTCGCCGTGCAGGGCGGAGACGGGCACGAACGACACGTCGGCGACCTCGAGCTTGGCGGCGAAGGCGGTGAACGCGGCGCGGATCTCCTCGAAGCGCTCCTGCGACCAGCCGACGAGGTCCATCTTGTTGACGCACACCACCAGATGGGGGATGCGCAGCAGGCTGGCGAGGAACGCGTGGCGGCGCGACTGCTCCGTCATGCCCTTGCGGGCGTCGATCAGCACGAGCGCGAGACTCGACGTCGACGCGCCGGTGACCATGTTGCGGGTGTACTGCGGGTGCCCGGGCGTGTCGGCGATGATGAACTTGCGCCGGGGAGTGGCGAAGTAGCGGTAGGCCACGTCGATGGTGATGCCCTGCTCGCGCTCGGCGCGCAGGCCGTCGGTGAGCAGCGCCAGCTCGGTGCGGTCGAAGCCCTGGCGGCGGCTGGCCTCCTCGACGTCGGCCAGCGTGTCGGTCATGATCTGCTTGGTGTCGAGCAGCAGCCGGCCGATCAGCGTGGACTTGCCGTCGTCGACGCTGCCGGCGGTGGAGAAGCGAAGCAGGTCCATGCCGGTCGCGCCGGTGGACTCCGGCGCCGTGATGTCGGGGGCGGCCGTCAGAAGTAGCCCACCTTCTTGCGGTCCTCCATCGCGGCCTCGCTGGCACGGTCGTCGGCGCGCGTCTCGCCGCGCTCGGTCACCCGCGAGGCGGCGATCTCCACGATCACCTCCGGCAGGGTCGACGCGGAGGATTCCACCGCTCCGGTGCAGCTCATGTCCCCGACCGTGCGGAAGCGCACCTTGGCCATGAAGGGCTCCTCGCCCTCCATGCGCTCCACGTGGTCGCTGACCGCGTAGAGCATTCCGTCGCGTCGGAAGACCTCGCGTTCGTGCGCCAGGTAGAGGCTCGGCAGCTCGATGGACTCCGCCATCACGTACTGCCAGACGTCCATCTCCGTCCAGTTGGAGATGGGGAAGACCCGCAGGTGCTCGCCCTTGCGCAGCCGGGCGTTGTACAGGTTCCAGAGCTCCGGCCGCTGGTTCTTGGGGTCCCACTGCCCGAACTCGTCGCGGTGACTGAAGATCCGTTCCTTGGCGCGGGCTCGCTCCTCGTCACGGCGTGCGCCCCCGAACGCGGCGTCGAAGCCGTGCTCGGCGATCGCGTCGAGCAGCGTGACGGACTGGAGCTGGTTGCGCGACGCCCGCGGCCCCGTCTCCTCCACTGCGCGGCCGGCATCGATCGAGTCCTGCACCGAGGCCACGATCAGGCGCTCACCGAGCTCGGCGACCCGCCGGTCACGGAACGCGATTGCCTCCGGGAAGTTGTGGCCGGTGTCGATGTGCATGATCGGGAAGGGAAACCGCCCCGGACGAAACGCCTTCTCCGCCAGGCGCAGCAGCACGGCGGAGTCCTTGCCGCCGGAGAAGAGCAGCACAGGCCGCTCGCGCTCGGCGGCGACCTCGCGCATAACGTGCACCGCCTCGGCCTCCAGGGCGCGTAGGTGCGACAGCTGGTATTCCATGTAGCCACGAAGCGTAGCGGACGCTTTCCGGCAGTTGTTTCGGTAAATACCCCTTGCTCCTTGGCGACAGCCGGTCTTGCGCGGGCACTATCGGTCCCACGTCAACCAGGAGGAAAGCATGGTCACGACACCGGTGCGGCGCCGCAAGAAGGAGGAGCCGACCTGGGAGCTCGTGCAGCGGCGCAACTCGATCGAGCGGCTGAAGTCGGAGAAGTTCCCGCTCGACATCGTCGACGACCTCCCCAAGCTCATCGCGATGGGCTACGAGGCGGTGCCCGAAGAGGACATCGTCCGCCTGAACTGGTGGGGGCTCACGCACGACAAGCCCAAGATCGGCACCTTCATGGTGCGCATCAAGGTGTCGGGGGGCTTGCTCGACCCCGCGCAGCTGCGCGGGGTGGGCAGGATCAGCCAGGAGCTGGGACGCGACTATGGCGAGCTGACGACCCGCCAGGGCCTGCAGCTGCACTGGGTGCGCCTGGACCAGCTGCCCGAGGTCCTCGCGGCGGTGCGCGGCACGGGGCTCACAACCGTCGGAGGCGAGGGCGACACGGTGCGCAACATCACCGGCTGCCCGGTCGCGGGGATCGCCAAGGACGAGCTGTTCGACGTCACCCCGGTCATCGCTGAGGTCGCCCGCTACTTCTACGGCAATCGGGAGTACTCCAACCTGCCGCGCAAGCACAAGTTCACGATCAGCGCGTGCCCGGGCCAGTGCAACGCCCCGGAGATCTCCGACGTCGCACTGGTCGGGGTCATCAAGGACGGGCGCGAGGGCTTCGCCCTGCGGGTGGGCGGGGGCCTGTCCAACACCCCGCGGCTGTCGCGTGACCTCGGGGTGTTCGTGCCCAAGGACGACACCATCGCGGTGCTGCGCGCCGTCACCGACGCGTGGCAGTCCGACCCCCGCTACCGGGTCAGCCGCGCGAAGGCGCGGATCAAGTTCATGGTGGACCACGTCGGCCCGGAGGGCATGCGCGCCCTGGTGGAGGAGCGCCTGGGCCACGCCCTCGAGGACGGCGCCGCGCCGGAACCCGAGCCCGGGCACGACCACCTCGGTCTGCACGAGCAGACCGGCGGGCGCGCGTACGTCGGCCTGTCGGTGCCGATGGGATGGATGAGCGGCCAGCAGATGATCGACGTGGCCGACGCCGTGGAGGCCGTCGGCGGCGACATCCGCCTGACCCGCCAGCAGAACTTCATCGTCGGCAACGTGCCCGCCGGGCAGGTTGGCGGCCTCCTGACCTCCCTGCACCGCATCGGCTTCCCGGCCACCCGCAACGCCGTGTACGGCAACTCGGTGGCGTGCACCAGCCACAAGTTCTGCAACTACTCGGTGGCCGAGACCAAGGGCAAGCTCGAGGAGATCCTGGAGCTGCTCGACGAGCGCTTCGGCGCCGACGTCAACCCCCTGAAGATCTTCATGGACGGCTGCCCGCACTCGTGCGCCCACCACTGGGTCGGCGACATTGGCCTTCAGGGCACCACCACGACCGTGGCGGGCACCGGTCAGCGCGTGGAGGCCTACGACGTCACGCTGCGCGGCGGCCTCGGCGTGGACGCCGCGATCGGCAAGCCGCTGCTGCGGCGCATCCCCACCGACGACCTCGACGACGTGATGGTGCGCCTGGTGGCGGGGTGGCTCGCCGAGAAGTCCGCCCGCAACGGCCACGGCGGCGGCTACAGCTTCCGCGACTGGTGCGACGACCGCACCGACGAGCAGCTGCAGGCCATCGCGTTCCCGGAGGTGGCCCGGGCCGAGGCCGACGACGACCGCCCGATCGTGCGGGTGCCCGGCACGCTGATCGAGCTGTCCGCCGGCGCCGACGAGATCCCCGTCGACGCGGCGAGCGTCGGGCAGGTCCTCGACGCGCTCGCCGGCGAGCACCCCCGGCTCGTGGAGTACCTGCGCCTGCCCGACGGCACCGTCAACCCCGTCGTGAACCTCTACATCGGCGAGGACGACGTCCGCGCCCTCGGGGGCCTCGACGCGCCGCTGGAGCACGGGCAGGAGCTGATGATCCTGCCGGCGCTCGCCGGCGGCTGATATCCCGCTGTCCCGCGAGTCGATTCGCATTGGAGCGTCTGTGCCCACCGACCTGATGGACCGCGTCGTCTTCGACGACCTGGAGATCGGCGAGATCTCCGTCGACCTCGATGACGGCGAGCCCGAGGACGTCATCGACTGGGCGGTGGAGACCTTCGGTGACCGCCTGGCGATCATCACCGCCACGCAGGTCGACGGCATGGTCCTGCTCGACATGGCCTACCAGGTCAAGCCCGACATCCGGGTGGTGACCGTGGACACCGGTCGGCTGCCCCCCGAGACCCTGGCGTTCCTCGACGAGGTACGCGGGCGCTACCCGAAGGCCAACGTCGAGGTGCTCGAGCCCGACCAGGCCGAGGTCGAGGCGATGGTCGACCGCCACGGCCCCGACCCGTTCTCCAAGTCGGTGCCGCTGCGGCTGGTCTGCTGCCAGATCCGCAAGGTCCGCCCGATGCTGCGGGCCCTGGAGGGCCTCGACGCCTGGTTCACCGGGCTGCGCCGGGATCAGTGGGCGTCGCGGGCGGCGATCCGCAAGGTCGAGCTGGACCACGACCACGACGGGATCGTGAAGCTCAACCCCCTGGCGGACTGGGCCAAGGAAGAGGTGTGGGACTACGTCGCCCGGCACGGCGTGCCCACCCACCCGCTGTACGCGCGGGGGTACACGAGCATCGGCTGCGGCCCGTGCACCCGCCCGGTCAACGAGGGCGAGGACGACCGCGCCGGGCGCTGGTGGTGGGAGACGAACGCGCCGAAGGAGTGCGGGATGCACTGCCCGATCGAGACGGGCGGGTTCGAGCACGAGTTCCATGCGATCCTCGGGGAGGCGCACAGTGACGGCCACCGGCACTGACGCGCCCGCAGCCGATGACGCCGTCACGCTGAGCGACGACGAGCGCGAGCTCGTCGCCCTGGAGCTGGAGGTGCTCCTGCCGGCCTTGCACGGGGGGCGACAGGAGCGCTACCAGCAGCTCCGTGACGCGGTCGTCACCGGCCGCGTCCCCGCTGAGCTGGCGGCGCCGCTGGCGTCGCTGCTCGAGCTCACGCTGCAGACCGCTCGCGCGCGGCAGCTGTACCGCGCCGAGGGGGAGAAGATCCTCACCGACCTGCTGCGTCGCACGCCGCGGGGGCGGGAGCTCGCCGGCCAGCTCGCCGACGTGAACACGGCTCTGAAGGCCCTGAACGGTCACCCGGTGGAGACCATGAGCGTGCGCATGCGCACCATCGGCCACTTCACGGTCACCGTCGCCACCCCGGCGGTCACCCTCACCCTGGCGATACGACCGGACACCGTCAACATCGAAAGCGTCGAAGCCGGCGGCGCCGCCTGACTGCCTGAGTGGGGGGCCCTACCGCTTCGCTACTTGAGGGCCTGATAGAGGGCCCTACCGCTGGTGGCAGGCTCGCACGATCCCGATGACGCGATCCTGGTCGGCGGGGGCGAGGTTCGAGCCGCTGGGCAGGCAGAGCCCGTGGGCGAACAGCTGGTTCGCCACGCCGCCGCCGAGCGCGGTGCACCCACCGAAGACCGGCTGCAGGTGCATGGGCTTCCACAGCGGCCGGGCTTCGATGTCGGCGGCGTCGAGCGCGAGGCGGATGTCGGTGACGCTCGCTCCGAAGGCCTCCGCGTCCACGGTCAGACAGGTCAGCCACCAGTTGGGCGTGCCGTAGCCGGCTTCCGGCATGAACTCGATCCCGGCCAGGTCGCCGAGCCCCTCCCGGTAGCGGGCGTTGACCCGCCGGCGGGCGGCCACCTTGTCGTCCAGTCCAGCCAGCTGACCACGGCCGACGGCGGCGAGCAGGTTCGACAGGCGGTAGTTGAACCCGACCTCCGAGTGCTCGTAGTGGGGAGCCGGGTCGCGCGCCTGGGTGGCGAGGAAACGGGCACGCTCGACGAGGTCACCGCGGTCGGACAGCAGCGCCCCTCCGCCCGAGGTGGTGAGGATCTTGTTGCCGTTGAACGAAAGGACGGCCATCTGCCCGAAGGAGCCGGCCTGCCGGCCGCGGTAGGTGGCCCCGAGGGCCTCGGCCGCGTCTTCGATCACCGGGACCCCGTGCTCGGCGCAGACCGGCAGGATCGCGTCGTAGTCGGCGCACTGTCCGTACAGGTCCACCACGACGACCGCCGCGGGCAGCCTGCCGGTGCGCCGGCGGTCGACAAGGGCCTCGGCCAGAAGGGCCGGGTCGAGCTGCCAGGTCGCGGGGTCGGCGTCGACGAACACCGGGCTCGCGCCGACGTAGATGATCGCATTGGCGGTCGCGGCGAACGTCAGCGTCGAGCACCACACCTCGGCGCCGGCAGCCACGCCGAGCAGGCGCAGCGCGAGGTGGAGCCCCGCCGTCCCGCTGGACAGGGCCGCGGCATGGGCCACGCCGACGCGGGCGGCGAGGTCGTCCTCGAACGCGTCGACGTGCGGACCGAGGGGCGCGATCCAGTTGGAGTCGAACGCGTCGAGCAGCAGCTCGCGCTCACGTGTGCCGACGTGAGGCGGCGACAGGAAGATGCGGGTCACGCGGCGCCGCTCACGTCACGGGTCTCTCGGTACCCGTACCTGCGGCGCAACGGCCACACGAGCAGCGCCAGCAGCCGGACGTAGGGCGGGGTCGGAGGAGATCCCGACCGGTCGGGGGCTTGCAGGCGAACGGCCGGCCCCCGTCTCATCCGGTTCCCCCCGACGCCGTGGCCGGCGGGGATCTCACCGGCGGTCACCTGCGACGCGACGGCCGACAGGTCGCAGCCGATGAAGGCGCCGACCCTGCCGAGCGTCGCCCGTGGATCACCGACCAAATCCTCGTACCGCACGAGCAGCAACGGCTCGCGCGAGCGTCGCCGCACGAACTCCACCAGGGTGTTGGCGACGATCCACCCGAGCAGGCTGCGGAGCACGCCGAGCCGCGTGCCGCCCTCCACGCCCGCCTCCAGCGACGTGTTGGTGCCGCGCTCCACCGAACGCATGACGTCTGCGGGGTCGCGCACCAGGTGGATCGTCCGCAGGCTGTTCGGCGTGTGCGCCCTCAGCATGCGCGTGCGTCGCACTGTCCGCCGCGCGGACTTCGAGGAGTCGACGACGACCGAGCGCCCCGATTCGTCACGGAGCGCGGTGATGAGCTCCGTCCACAGCGTGGCATAGCCGGCCGGATCGGGATGCCTGCTGAGAAGGCCATCGCTGTCGCGGGTGATCGCAGCCGCCTCGTGCCACGTGAACCCGCTCTTTCGGACACGCTCGAGGACCGGACCCCAGAGCGAGCAGTCGACCAGAGGCTGGCCGCACGCGCACGGTCGGCCGGCGAGCACCTCGTTGAAGAGGAAGGTCAGCTCCCCTGTGCCGATGATGTCCTCATGGGAGCCGAGGATCATGTCCAGCAACGTGGAGCCGCTGCGTCCGTAGCCCGCGATGTAGACCATCAGGGGTTGCTGGAGCCCGGACGCGCTCGTGTTCACCGCTCCCCACCGATCGCCCTCGGACCGAATCGTCGCGGCGAGACGGTAACATATGCGGCCTTGGCGGGCGCCTCGACGGCGCCCACCCAGTCGAGTCACAAGCCGGAGCTCCGAACCTCCACCAGGGGTCCTTGCCATGCAGGTTGCACCGACGCGGACGCGATCAGCGGGGCTTGTCCCGCGATTGCAGGAGCTGCCGCGCAGCTACCGGGGGCCTGCCGGGCTGCTCATCGCCTATCTGGCCACCTTCCCCCTCTACCTGTCGCCCAGTGGGCTGCCCCAGATCAGCTCGGTCATCGCCGCGGGGCTGTTCGTCGTCCTGATGGCACGCCATCGGCGGTTGTTCGTCGCCAGCAACGACCTGCCGGTCCTGTCGGCGCTGGCCCACTTCGTGCTCTACGCCTGGTTGGTGAGCATGGTCTGGGCGGTTCTGCTCACGACCCCCGCCGCCCTCGTGCCCGCCGCCTACTTCACCTACAACGCCGCCCTGTTCGCCGCCATCCACCATCTGCGCTGGGGCCTGGGCGAGCGTCTGCACCACATCGCCATCGTCGGCATCCTCTTCGCGCTCGGCTGGCAGACGCTGTGGTGGGCCCAGCAGGTGCGGGCGACGGGCTTCACCCGGGAGGTGCTGCTGTTCAACAACCCGAACCAGCTCGGCTACTACGCGTTGCTCTGCGGGATCATCCTGGCCCTGCCCGCCTCCGGGGTCGTCGCGGCCCGATGGCGCGTCGCCGGGCTCGCCGCCAGCGCGCTGCTCGTCGTCTTGTCGCTGTCGAGCGCGGCGATGCTCGCCTTCGCGCTGCTCCTGCCGATCTCCGTGCTGGCTCACCGCCGCAACCTGGGGGTCACCCTTGCGGCTGTCGCGCTGATCGTCGTCGGCGTGCTCCCCAACACCCAGGATGCCGTCACCTGGCGACTCGAGAAGAGCGCCGACGAATCCGTCGTCACCCACCGTGGCTATGACCGCCTCCTCAACCACCCCGAGCAGCTGGTGTTCGGGGCGGGCGAGTACGGGCACGGCCTGCGGTTCGAGTCTGAGCTCGACCTGGAGCTGCACTCCAGCATCGCGACCCTGCTGTTCTCCTACGGCGTCGTCGGGTTCGTGTTGTTCGCTCGGTTCGTGTGGCGCTTGTCGGCGGGGGCGGTGGGCCGCTCGTGGCTCTACCTGTTGCCCATCGCGTTCTACGGACTGACCCACCAGGGCCTGCGGTTCTCCATGGCGTGGATCGCGATCGCGCTCCTGTCGACCAGTCGACCCCGGAGCCCGACAGGTGTCCCGGTGACGTCGAACCGGCTGGTGTTCGAGCATTAGCGGTCCGCGATGACCCGCGACGCGCGGCGAGTGCTCGTGACCGGCGCGGCCGGCTTCCTCGGCTCGCACATCGCGGAGGCGTGCGCACGGGCGGGGCACGAGGTGCAGACGCTGGACGCTTTCCTCGACAACTATGACCCCGAGGTGAAGCGTCGCAATGTCGTCGAGATGGCCGCGCGACGCCCCGGCTTGGCCCCGGTGGCAGAGATCGACCTGCGGGACCCCCGAGCATTGCACGACGCGATGGGGCGCTGGCGCCCCGAGATCGTGGTCCACTGCGCGGCCCTGGCAGGTATCCGCCCAAGCCTGCAACGCCCCGCCCGTTACAGCGAGCACAACGTCACCGCAACGATCAACCTCCTGGAGGCGATGCGCTCGGTCGGCTGCGGCAAGCTCGTCTTCGCGTCCTCGTCGTCGGTGTACGGCTCCGACGCACCGGTCCCTTTCACCGAAGACCACCCGGCGGTCCGGCCCGCGTCGCCGTACGCGGCCACCAAGAGGGCATGCGAGCTCCTCCTGCACACCTACGCGGACCTCTACGACCTCGACTACCTCGCCCTGCGGTTCTTCACCGTCTACGGTCCCCGCCAGCGCCCCGACCTCGCCATCCACAAGTTCACCGCGGCCATACTGCAGGCCCGGCCGATCACCCTGTACGGAGACGGCTCCTCCTCCCGCGACTACACCCATGTGGACGACGTGGTCGCCGGCGTCATGTCCGCGGTGGCCCATGTTGCGGACACAGACGGCGTTCGCGAGATCGTGAACCTCGGCTCCGCGGCCCCCACGCTCCTGCGCGACCTCGTCGCCATGATCGAGAAGGCCTGTGGTCGCGAGGCTCTGATCCAGTGGCGACCCGACCAACCCGGCGACGTGCCGCGCACGTATGCAGACCTGGCCAAGGCGGAGCGCCTCCTCGGTTATGCGCCGCAGCGGGACCTCGTCGAGGGCATCGAGGACTTCGTCGCCTGGTGGCGGCTCCGGTTCATGCCGACGGCACGCTGAGGGCCGGGACGGTGCGCGAGAGTTCATCCCGGGTGGCGATCGCTGTAGGCGCGGTCGCCGTCGCCACGCTGGTGGCGGGCGGCTGGGCCCTGGCGTCGTACCACCGGGCCGAGCTGGCAACGGGCCCGAGCCCGAGCGGGCCCCCGGTGTCCCGTTGGCCAGCGGTGAGCCCTTGAACGCCCTCGAGGTGGACGGCGTGGCCTGCGACGGGCGGGGGTCTGACCACCTCCAGGCGGCGATCGACCAAGCCGCGGTTGAGCAGCGCGTCCTGCGGATCCCCGCCACGGGCGCCGCCTGCCTGGTGGACGAGCCGTTGTGGACGCCGGACGGGACGCGCATCGAGGCCGAGCCAGACGCGGTCGTCAAGGCCCTGCCGGGGTTCTCCTTCGACGACACCGTGGAACGCGTCACAGCCGACGGCAACCTGCGTCTCGGCTTCGCGAGGGCCTAGGGTCTGATGCTCGACACCATCCGCAAGCTTCTCGACCTCATCGGGAGGGACCAGCATGGCCGTTGGGCGCTGATCGTCGCGCTCGCCCTTGCGGTGAGTGCCCTGGAAGCCGCCGGCGTCCTCCTCATCTTCACCTGGTTGGGTCTTCTCGTGAGCGATGGCGACCGGGTCGCCCTCCCTCTTGTGGGCGACGTCGGGCTCAGGACGAACGCGCATCTGGTGGGGATGGGCGTAGCGGTCGCCGCCTTCTTCCTCGTCCGCAGCGCCATCATCGTCGGACAGTCCTACGCGCAGTTCCGAGCGGCCGAGAAGACGGGGGCACGGGTGTCGACGCGGATGGTCGCCGGTTACCTCTCCATGCCCTACGCGTACCACCTCCAGCGCAACTCGTCGGAGATGGTGCGCAACGCCGTCGACAGCGTGCAGCGTGTCGTGGCCGAGGGTCTCGTACCCGCCGTCGCCGTCGTCTCGAAGTCCGCGGTCGTCGCTGCGGTGCTCGTCGTGCTGGTGGCCGCGAGCCCCACGGAGAGCCTGCTGGCCGTCCTCGTCCTCGGACCGATGCTGTGGCTGATCCTCCGCGTCGTGCAGCCGCGGGTGAAGCGGCTCGGCGCCACGGCGCAGGCCATGGCGAAGCAGAACCTGCAGACGCTGCAGCAGAGCCTGCAGGGTGCGCGGGACATCGTCCTGCTCGGGCGGGAAGAGGCCTTCGTCCGCAGCTACGCCCGTGATCGGCGACGACTGGCACGAGCCCGGTACCTGCAGCGCACCGCCGGTCAGATCCCGCGTGTGGGCATCGAGACGGGTGTCGTCCTCTCCATCGTCGTGTTCGTGATCTTCCTGGTGGGAGACGACACCGGAGCCGACGCCATGATCCCCGTGCTCGGGCTGTTCGGGTACGCGGCGATGCGTCTCATGCCGGAGTTCAGCATGATCAGCAAGAACCTGAGCCTGCTCAAGTTCGTGACGCCGGCACTGGACGACATCCTCGAGGACCTCGCGGCCTTCGAGCGGGTCGAGCGGCCGCCGCCCACCGAGAAGCCCCTGCCGTTCCGCCGCGAGCTCGCGCTGGAGGGCGTGTCGTTCAGGTACCCGGGGGGTGCCTCCAACGCCATCTGCGAGGTCGACCTCGTCGTCCGGGCGGGTGAATCCGTCGGCATCGTGGGGCCCACGGGCGGCGGCAAGTCCACGCTGATCGACGTCATCCTGGGTCTGCTTCCGCCGACCGAAGGTGCGGTCCGCGTCGACGGCCTGGACATCCACACGCGGCTGCGAGGATGGCATGCGAACCTCGGCGTGGTCTCCCAGACGGTCTTCCTGACCGACGACACCCTCCGCCGGAACATCGCCCTCGGCGTCCCCGACGAGGAGGTCGACGAGCAGGCCGTGGAGGAAGCGCTGCGCCTGGCCCAGCTGGAGGAGTTCGTCGCCGCCCTGCCGGGAGGCCTCGACACCGTCGTCGGCGAGCGGGGGGTGTGGATCTCGGGTGGGCAACGCCAGCGTCTGGCCATCGCCAGGGCGCTCTACCGCCAGCCGCAGGTCCTCGTGCTGGACGAGGGCACGTCCGCGCTCGACAACGAGACCGAGGCCGCCTTCCTCACGTCCCTGGGGCGGTTGAGGGGGAGCTATACACTGCTGACCGTGGCTCACCGGCTGGCGACCGTGCAGTCGTGCGACCGCGTGTTGCTGCTCCGGGGAGGACGGATCGTCGACAGTGGCCCGTACCCGGAGCTCGCGGCGCGCCAGGCCACACTCAGGTTGAGCCCGACTGAGTGATCGTGGGATGGGTAGGAGGAGTCCATGCGGTCCTCGCGGTTGAAGCGCATGCTCGATGTGGCGGGCAGCGCGGCCCTGCTGGCGGTGTTCGCGCTGCCCATGACCCTCGTCGCACTGGCGATCATGCTGCGCATGGGGCGTCCGGTCCTGTTCACGCAGATCCGCCCCGGCCTGCACGGGGAGCTGTTCCGCCTCTACAAGTTCCGCACCATGCTCGACGCGCGGAACGCCGACGGTGAGCTGCTGCCCGACGAGGAGCGGCTGACCGCGCTCGGCCAGTTCCTGCGCTCCACCAGCCTCGACGAGCTTCCCGCCCTGTTCAACGTCATCAAAGGCGACATGTCCCTGGTCGGTCCGCGGCCACTGCTGCCGGAGTATCTGGAACGGTACACACCGCAGCAGGCGCGCCGGCACGACGTGAGGCCGGGGATCACCGGCCTCGCTCAGGTGGGAGGGCGCAACGCCCTGTCCTGGGAGGCCAAGTTCGAGCTCGACGTCCGCTACGTGGACACCTGGTCGTTGTGGTTGGACCTGCGGATCCTGACGAGGACCATCGCGAAGGTGCTCCTGCGCGAAGGTATCGCCCAGCCCGGGCGGGTGACCGCCGACGAGTTCCTCGGCTCCTCCGCCGACACGGAGGGACAGGGGCCCGCCACGCTCGCCGGATGAGCGGCCGGTCAGACGAGCCCGGCGACCTGTTCGTACTCCTCGACGGCCTTCTCCAGCGTGAAGCGCTCGAGGGACGACGTCAAAGGGGGGTGGCCGTCGGAGGGCACCTGCGGCTCGAGCGTCTGCATGATGCCCGCAGCGAGGGCCTCGGGGTCGCCGGTGGGCACCAGGGCACCGAGGCGGCCGCCGTCGAGCACCTCGGCCGGCCCGCTGGGGCAGTCGGTGGACACCACCGGGGTCCCGAGCGCCAGCGCCTCCACGAGGACGGCGGGCAGGCCCTCCCAGATGGAGGAGACCACACAGACGGCCGCGCGCTGCATGTACTTCGCAGGGTTCCCCTCGAATCCCGGCAACGCCACGTCGTCTCCCAAGCCGAGGTCGTCGACCAGGGCCTCCAGCCTGGCCCGCTCCTCTCCCTCACCCAGTACCAGCAGGTGCGCATCGCGCTCCTTGCGCACCAGCGCGAACGCTCGGAGCAGGGTCGGGAAGTCCTTCGGAACGCTCAGCCGCCCGACCCCGAGCACGACGGGAGGCTGACCCGGCGAGAACCACGGATGGTCCACCCGCTCCTTCGCGTCGTCGAAGAGCTCGGGGGTGATGATCGGGTTGTAGATGATCCGGACGCCGTCCCGCGGCAGGCCCATGTGCGCCACGAGATCCTCGGCCACCCCCTGGGAGATCGCCACCACGGCATCCGCCGAGTTGCGGTAGAAGGGGCCGGCCCATCTCATCGTCGAGCGCCCTCGGAAGGTCGGGGCGTCCACGGCCTTGCGGCTGAGGGTGCTCCCGACGTTGATGACCACGCGGGTGGAGGCTCCCGCGAGGCGACGGGCCACGCACGCGACGACGTTGGCCTCGTTGCGTGCGGAGAAGACCACGTCCGGCTGCGTCCTCCTCAGGTACCGGGTCATGGCGGGGACGCTGGTGAGGGTTCGTGAGGCCTGAAGGTCCACGATGCGCACATTCGCCGGGACCCGCTCCAAGAACGGTCCCTTGGCTCTCGCCAGGACCAGATCCGTCGGGTAACCGCGTTCTGCGAAAGCTCCGGCCAGGCGCAGCGTGGCCAGCTGCGTCCCTCCCACCGACATCGACGGAACGAAGAAGGCCACCTTCGGCCGACGTGCATCACTCATGGAGCGGACGCAGGTGCCGCGAGATCGAGATCACGCATGGGCGGAGTTTATCAGCGGCCTGTCAGCGGAAGATCCGGTGTCCCGGGAGGCGGGGTGCCCGCCTGCGGCGCCACAGCGTCCACCCGAGGGCCGCCCCTGCGACCATGCCCGTCACCGCCAGGAGCAGCGAGGGTGTGCCAGCCGGTGCGGGACCCTCCGCTGGACCACGGACGGCGCCAGCGGGGGTGTGGTTTCGTGCCCGCAACACGAGATCGGGCGTCAGCGGCAGCTCGTTGAGCGCCTCGCCGTGTCGCCCGAGCGCGGCCGCGGCCGCGTTGGTGACCGCGGCCGCCGTGCCGAGGATCCCGGGCTCGCCGGCGCCGCGCATGACCGTGCCCGGCGGTCGTCCCCGGGGGGTGAGCACGTGCGCGCTGACCCGATCAACCTCCCGAGAGGTCGGCACCCCGTAGTCCACCAGCGTGCTCGACAGGGGCTGGCCGTCCTCGGCGTACCGCAGAGCTTCGAACAGCGTTCCCCCGATCCCCTGGACGGCGCCGCCCACGAGCTGGCCTCGCACCGCGGCGGCGCCGTCCAGGGG
>Ga0247713_1000809_pt1 | contig 17366 bp, 18 predicted proteins | sample 21E_NmetaG_FD_189936 | JGI IMG/M metagenome (GOLD analysis project Ga0247713, IMG submission 189936) | Soil microbial communities from hillslope of Landscape Evolution Observatory, University of Arizona, Oracle, AZ, United States - 2-1-E_N | ecosystem: Engineered > Artificial ecosystem >... | reverse complement strand
CGCCGGCGTGTAGCGGCGTCAGCCACCCTCGGCCGAGGCCGCGGCCGCGTCCTCGGTCGGCTCGGGAACCGGGTCGGGCGCCGGTGACTTCGTCGGCTTGGGCTTGGGGCTCTTGCTCGGCTCCGGTTGCGGTTCCGGCGAGGGCGACGGCTTGGGCGACGGCTTCGGGGAGGGTTCCGGCTCGGGCTCCGGCTCGGGCGCCTCGGTTTCCTCCGGTGCCTCCGTCTGGGGCGCCTCGGTCTCGGTGGGCTCCTCGTCGACGCAGACGCGATCACCGTCGCTGGACTCCGACGCGACCTCCCCGTCGGCACACGGCTCCTCCGACGGCGGCGCTGGGCGGACGACATCCAGCCCGCCGGGCGGCGGCGGGAAGTCCTCGACCTCCATGTCCTCCATCGCCGCGGACATGAAGTCCCCCCACGTCGCGGCGGGAAGGCTTCCGCCGGTGTACTCGCCCTCCATCGGCTCGTTGTTCTCGACGTTGCCCATCCACACGGTGGCCGTGATCTGCGGGGTGTAGCCCACGAACCACGCGTCGCCGTTGCTCTGAGTCGTGCCGGTCTTGCCGGCGGCGGGCCGGCCGATGTTCGCGGCCATGCCGGTGCCCTGGTCGATGACGCCGCGAAGGACGTCGGTGACGTGCAGCGCCACCTTGGGCTCCATGGCCTCGTCGCCCTTGGTGCGCGCCTTGAAGATCGTCTCACCGTCGCGGCGGATCTCGGCGACGGTGTGCGCCTTGCGGTGGACGCCACCGGTCGCGAACGTCGAGTAGGCCTCCGTCAGCTGCAGGGGGGTGACCTCCTCGGTCCCCAGCACCAGCGCCGGCACGGCGTCGAGCTTGCGCTTGATGCCGGCGTCCTCGGCGATGTCGCGCATGTCCTTGGGGTCCACTTCGAGGACCAGCTGGGCGTAGACGGTGTTGACCGACTTCCACGTCGCCTCGCGCAGACTCATCTCCCCGTAGGCGGCGTCGGCGTAGTTGCGCACCTTCCACGGCTCCAGCGCCTGCTCGCGGCCGAGCTTGTCGTTGATCTCCGAGGCGCTGAACTCCAGCTCTCCCGGCGCGTCGAAGTACGAGTCCGGCGACTTGTTCTCCGCGATCCAGGCCGCCAGCGCGAAGGGCTTGAACGTCGACCCGGGCTGGCGTCCCTCACCGACGGCCAGATTCAGCTCGCTCTTGGCGTAGTTCTTGCCGCCGACCAGCGCGCGCACGCCTCCGGTGGCGTTGTCGATCGCCACGAGTGCCGCCGACGGCTTGATCTTGCTCTCGACGAACGCCTCGCGGTAGCTCTTCTCCGCCTTGGCCTGCATCTCGACGTCAAGCGTGGTCGTGACGACCAGGCCGCGGTAGATCTCGTCGGCCTCCAGCTCCTTGTTCCTCTCGAGCTCCTGCTTGACCAGCTGGAGGAAGAACGGGGCCTGCTTGAAGACCACGCTCTTGGACCTGCGCGTGGCCGGCGGCTTGGCCGCCAGCGAACCCGCGCGCATCGGCTCCATCCAGCCCTTCTCGACCATCTGGTCGAGCACGTAGCGGTACCGGGCGTGGGCCTTGTCGGGGTTGTCGGTCGGGTCGTACGCGGAAGGGGCGGCGATCACCCCGGCGAGCAAGGCCGCCTGACCGGGACCGAGCTTGCGGGCGGGCTTGTCGAAGTAGGCCTTCGCCGCCGCTTCGATGCCGTAGGCGCCCCGGCCCCAGTAGATCGAGTTCAGGTAGAACTCGAGAATCTGGTCCTTGGAGTAGTTCTGCTCGAGCTTGACCGCCAGCGCCGCCTCGCGGACTTTGCGCAGGACGGTCTTCTCCTTGTCCGTCGTGATGTTCTTGACGTACTGCTGGCTGATGGTCGAGCCGCCCTGACTGACCTCACCGGACGCGACGTTGCGGATGGCCGCACGGAAGATGCCGGGCAGGCTCACCCCGCGGTGCTCGTAGAAGGTCGCGTCCTCGGCGGCCAGCACGGCATGCACGACGTGCTCGGGCAGGTCGTCGAGGTCGATGTCCTCGCGGCTGGTCTCCGCTTGCAGGGTTCCGACCTCGACGCCGTTAGTGTCCAGGATCACCGTCGGCGTCGCGCCGATCGCGTCGGGCAGCGGGACCGAGGTGAAGAAGTAGAAGAACAGCACCAGTCCGGCGAAGCCCAGGAGCACGCCGGGAACCATGAGCAACGCCGCGACCGGCCGGCGGTACCACGGCTTGCGACCGGTGCGGCGCGCCGCAGGCCGGCGACGGCTGGGCGGCCGCCGGCGCGGGGGCCGGCTGGCGGGCCGGCGCGCGCCACCCGCCCGCGGCGGCTGCGCACGGCGCGGCTGTGCGGTCGGCCGTGCAGGCCGTCGTGAGGCGGTCGCGCGCGGACGGCCCGCACGCGCCGAAGCGGCGCGGGGTTGGGAGGCTTGGCGTGCGCGGCCCCTCGACGACGACCGCCGTGGGGGCGGGGTCGAGGTCATCGGCTCAAGTGTGCCACTGCCTAGCCGCCCCCGACCACCACCAACCGGACGAAGCCGTGCTTACGCCCGACGCGGCGGTGTCAGTCCTTGCCGGCGGGCGGATCCAGCCGCTTGGCGGTGCCCGTCGGCTCCGCGGTGCTCGTGGACGGCTCCAGATCAGGAACCGCGATGTCGACCGGTCCGCCGGCCTGGGTCGTCCCCTGCGGACCGGGGCCAACCACCACCGGCGGGGTCACCAAGCCCTGGTCTGACGACGAGGAACCGCCGCCCGTCAGCTTGCCGATCTCGTCCTTGGCCTGCCGTGCGAGGTCGGATTCACCCAGGTCGCGCAGCGACTGCAGCAGCTTGTCGTACTGCTCGCGCCCCGCCCGGGTGCCGAAGACATAGCCGAGCGCAAGGCCGGTGAGGAATCGCAGCTTCATCGTCGATGGTCACTTTCGTTGGCTCGTGGGACCTTCTGCATTGCCCGCCGGCGGGTCGCCTAACCACCGTCAACCCGCGTGCGCGCTGCCCAGCAGATAGCTCTCCACCAGGTGGTTCCACCCGCACACCAGGCAGCACTCCACGACGTACGCGGTGAACGAGCGGTGGCGCGCTGCCAGGCCGTCGAGCTCCTCACGAGTCCACACCACATGGCCTGACAGCCGGCGCAGGTCGTCGCCGTAGACGTAGGTGACCAGCCGCAGACAGTTGGTCTCGTCGCTGGGCACGTCCGCACGATCGTCGGCCAACCGACAGATCGGACACGACCGCGACGTCGCCTGGCCGATGTTGCGCGCGGCGCGCAGCAGCTCCGGGTGCGCGTCGCAGACCGCGGCCGGCGGGAGCGCGCCCACCGTGACCTGGCGCACGATCGCGCGCTTGGCCATGCGGTAGTCGGTACGGCCTCTCATGGGCGATTCAGTGTAGGTGCGGCGGAGAATTGAACGCGGTGAGGCCCCGACGTATCATCCCGCTATATCGACGCGATACATCGCGGCGATAGTCCCCGGACACATCCGTTCGTCCCGACCTCCCGTGAAAGGCGCCATCCGTGCTCGAGCTCGCCATCTTGGGGCTGCTCAAGGAGCGCGCCATGCATGGCTACGAGCTGCGCAAGCAGCTCGGGCAGAAGCTCGGCTTCTTCTGGACGGTGTCGTTCGGTTCGCTGTATCCGACGCTGAAGAAGCTCGAGCGCCGCGGGGTCGTCGAGAAGTTCTTCCCCGGTGACCAGACCTCGCGCCGCAAGCAGGTGTATCGCATCACCGCCGCCGGCGAGGCGGAGTTCCTCGAACTGCTCACCGAGGGCGCCCACTCGGCCTGGGAAGAGGACAAGTTCCCCTTGCGTCTGGCGTTCTTCCGCCACGTCGGTCCCGAGACCCGGATCCGGCTGCTCGAGCGGCGCAAGGCGTATCTTGAGGACAAGCTTGACGAGGGGCGGCGCGTACTCAACCGCGCGCGTCGCGGCATGTCCGACACCTACACGCTGTCGCTGATGCGCCACGGGGTGGAGACCACCGAGCACGACCTCGCCTGGCTCGACACCCTCATCACCGCGGAGCGGGCCACGCTGAGCGACGGCAAGGCTGCAGGCGCTGCGGCCCCCGCCGGCGCCATCGCAGAACCCGGTGCGCCCGAGGACCCCCGACCGACCGAAGAACTCCAGACGAAGTGATCGTGACCCACAAGGAGACATCGATGTCCCGAAGCAGCCGCGGCAGCGTCCGCGTCGCAATCGTCGGCGTCGGAAACTGCGCCAGCTCGCTGGTCCAGGGCGTCCAGTACTACCGCGACGCGGATCCCGACGACCGCGTCCCCGGGCTGATGCACACCGAGCTCGGCGGCTACCACGTCCGCGACCTGCAGTTCGTCGCCGCGTTCGACGTGGACGCCAAGAAGGTGGGGCGCGATCTCGCCGAGGCCATCGTCGCCCCGCCGAACAACACCATCCAGTTCGCCGACGTCCCGCCGATCGGCGTCGAGGTGCAGCGCGGTCCCACACTGGATGGCTTCGGTGAGTACTACCGGGAGGTCTCCGAGGAAAGCGACCTCGCGCCGGTCGACGTCGCCGAGGAGCTGCGGCGCGCCCGCGCCGACGTGCTGGTGTGCTACCTGCCGGTCGGCTCCGAGCAGGCCGCCCGGTACTACGCCGCCGAGGCGATCAAGGCCGGCGTGGCGTTCATCAACTGCCTTCCGGTGTTCATCGCCAGCGACCCCGAGTGGGCCGACAAGTTCACCGCGGCCGGCGTGCCGATCATCGGCGACGACATCAAAAGCCAGGTGGGCGCCACGATCACCCACCGGATCCTCACCCGCCTGTTCGAAGACCGTGGGGTCGCCATCGACCGCACCTACCAGCTGAACTTCGGCGGGAACATGGACTTCATGAACATGCTGGAGCGCTCCCGCCTGTCGTCGAAGAAGGTGTCCAAGACCCAGTCGGTCACCAGCCAGATGGACGCGCCGATCGGCAAGGACGACATCCACATCGGGCCGTCTGACCACGTCCCGTGGCTGGAGGACCGCAAGTGGGCCTACATCCGCATGGAGGGCCGCAACTTCGGTGACGTCCCCCTGAACATCGAGCTGAAGCTCGAGGTGTGGGACTCACCGAACTCCGCCGGCGTCGTGATCGACGCGGTGCGCTGCGCCAAGCTCGCACTGGACCGCGGCATCGGTGGCCCGCTGCTCGGCCCCTCGAGCTACTTCATGAAGTCGCCGCCGGCGCAGTACCCCGACGACGTGTGTCACCGGATGGTCGAGGAGTTCATCGCCGGCCCCGCCGACGACGACGAGATCGTCGGGCTGACCGACGAGGTCGGCGCGCAGCAGTAGCCCGCGCCGCATTCGAAGACGACGGTGCCGGCGGCGATCGACGCGGTCGTCTTCGACGTCGGCAACGTCCTGGTCCGCTGGGATCCGCGCAACCTGTACCGGTCGCTGATCCCGGACCGCGCCGAGCGCGAGGAGTTCCTCGCGTCGGTGTGCACCGAGGCGTGGAACCACCGCGCCGACCTCGGTGAGCGGTTCGACGACCTGGTCGACGAGCTGGTGGCTGCCCACCCGGAGCGTCGTGAGCTCATCACCGCCTACCGCGACCGCTGGTCCGACATGCTGGGCGAGCCGGTCACCGAGGCGGTGGCGTTGCTCACGGAGCTGCGGGCCGCCGGTGTGCCCGTGTACGCGCTGACGAACTTCTCCGTCGAGACGTGGCCGCAGGCCGTGCGGCGCTACCCGTTCCTGGACGACTTCGACGGCGTGGTGATGTCGGGACGGGAGCGCGTCGCCAAACCCGACCCTGCGATCTACCGGCTGCTGGTCGAGCGCTACCACCTCGCCCCGTCACGGACGTTCTTCACCGACGACAAGCAGGTGAACGTCGACGCCGCACGGGCGGCAGGACTCGTGGCCGAAAGGTTCACGGACGGCGCGGTCCTACGCCGGCAGCTGGTCACCCTTAGGGTCCTGCCGTCCTGAAGGTCCGGTCACGCGGCGTGTTCGATGCGCGCCTGCCAGCAGACCGGCGGGCAGTTCGGGCCGTTGGGCTGCGACCGCTCGAGGTGCACCTCGCGCTGCAGGCTGATGGGATCGCCGCCGTCGACCCGCAGCCACAGCGAAACGTCGTGCGCTGTGGCTTCGTCGTAGTCCTCTCCGTCCAGGTGGAAGGTGACCTCGACGCGATCCTCGCTGACGCTCATGTCGACCCGGGGGTTGTTCCAACGCGCCGAGCCGTCGGGACGCTGCCGGTACCGGGCGCGCTCGCAGTCACCGTCGACGCAGATCTCGGCGACCACCCTGCCGCCACTGGCGTCTAGCCCCACGCCGCTCACGGCGAACGTCACGCCGCTGTAGCAACCTATCTCGGTGCATCCGGCCCCGTCGAGACCCGTGCCTGCCGGCGCCCGGCACGACACCACCATCAACACCATCGCCAGCATCCACCACCGCCGCATACCGCCTCCTGTCGCAGCCATCGACCCGTGAGACGGCGCGCCGGTACCGTGGGTTCCCGCTAGACCCGCCCCGCACGGTGCGCCGGCGCGTAGCGGTACCACACGCGCCCGTGTACCGCGTCCATCGGGACCGGTCCGTAGTGCCGGCTGTCGGTGCTGCGCTCGGCGTTGTCGCCCAGCAACACGATCCCCTCGCCGGCGGCCAGTGTTCGTCCTTCGACGACGACGGACTGACCAGGAAGGGCGACGACCCGCTTGATCACCCACCGACCGGGCTCGGACGGGTCGGCGACGACCACGAGGTCCCGCCGCCGCAGTCGCTTGGACGGGTGCACCAGCACGTGGTCACCCGGCAGCAGCGTGGGTGCCATCGACAGACCCTTGATCGACACGCGGCACGGGCCGATCGACCACATGCACGCCATGACCGCGAGCACGTTGGACAGCCCTCCTTGGAAGGCGACGAGCCCGTTAGGGGCCGCGAGCATGGGTCTAGAGTAAGGAGCCACTCGCTGGATACCGATGAAGTGCCGCAACGAAGGAGACCTCGATGACGCTCGTTTCCCGACTCCTGACGCTTGTCGACCGCGTCGCACCGCCGCTTGAGGTCTCGGCCCACTGCGACGTCCCGTGCGGTGTGTACGACCCGGAGCAGGCCCGCATCGAGGCGGAGTCGTGCCTGAAGATCATCGAGAAGTACCACGACTCAGACGACGAGATCTTCCGGGCCCGCGCCGTCGGGATCAAAGAAGCGCGGGCCGACGTGGCCAAGCACCACCTCTACGTGCTGTGGAGCGACTACTTCAAGCCGCCGCACGTCGAGCAGTACCCCGACCTCCACGACGTGCTGTGGCAGGCGACGAAGCAGTGCTCGGCGGTCAAGCACAGCATGGACGCGGACGCCGCCCGCAAGCTGTTGGAGCTGATCGACAAGGTCGACGAGATGTTCAAGTCGACCGGCGGCCTGGACGCCAACCGTGTGAACGGCCGTCCTGGCAACTAGCCGCACCGCCACCCGACGGTGAACCCCGCGCCAGCGGGGTTCTTTCCTGCTCGGGGAGGGCACAAGGGGCGCCATGCCGACCGAACCGATCACCGGCGACCTCGCCGCCCTCGCCCAGGCGATGGGCGTCGCCACCTCCTATGAGGACTACCTGCGCCGGCCGGTGCAGGTGGCCGCAGCGCCGGTGCGCCTGGCGCTGCAGGCGATGGGCGTCCCTGCGGGCAACCCCGACGAGGTCGCGGCGTCACTGGCGCAGGTCCGCCACGCGCGAGCCGCCCGGACGCTGCCGCCCACGCTGGTCGTGCGGCCCGGCAAGTCCCCCGACCTGCCCGACAGTCCCCTCCTGCTGACCACCGAGGACGGCGCGGAGCAGACCGTCCGCGGACACCTGCCGCAGCAGCTGCCGTATGGGTACCACCGGTTGGCGTCGGCCGCCGGCGAGTCGACCCACCTGATCGTCACCCCCGGCCGGTGCCCGCTGCCGCTGACCGCGCCCGGGTTCGGCTGGATGGTCCAGCTGTACGCCGCCCGCTCTGAAGCCTCCTGGGGTATGGGCGACTACCGCGACCTGGCCACGGTGGCTGGCTGGGGCGGTGACGTCGGCGCCGCGATGATCCTGGTCAACCCGCTGCACGCCACTGCACCCGTGCTGCCGCAGGAGGCCTCGCCGTACTCCCCGACCAGCCGCCGCTACCGCAACCCGCTGTACCTGCGGATCGAGGACCTGCCGGAGCTTGAGCTGTTGACGTCCGCCGACCGCCAGGAGGTGACTCGTCTCGCTGAGACCGCACGCCGCGCCGGCGGTGCCGACCGCATCGAGCGCGATGACGTGTTCACCGCCAAGATGGCGGCGCTGGCGCTGCTCCACGCCGTCGCGCCCCGGGCCGAGCAGCGAGACGCCACCTACCGTCGCTGGCGGGACGCGGAGGGCACCGCCCTGCGGGACTTCGCCACCTTCTGCGCTCTGGCCGAACGCCACGGGGCGCCGTGGCAGGACTGGCCGGCCGCCCTCCAGCATCCGCGCAACGACGCCGTCGCCGCCGAGGGCGCCGAGCTGGCTGATCGCGTCGAGCTGCACTGCTGGCTGCAATGGTTGTGCGACACCCAGCTGGAAGCCGCCCAGGCGGTCGCCGTCGACAACGGGATGGCCGTCGGGATCGTCCACGATCTCGCCGTCGGCGTGGATCCCGGTGGGGCCGATGCCTGGGCGTTGCAGGACGACTTGGCCACGGGTGTGACGGTGGGGGCGCCTCCGGACGGCTTCAACCAGAAGGGCCAGGACTGGGCTCTGCCACCGCTGCTGCCGGCTCGTCTGCCACAGACCGGCTATGCCCCGTTCCGCGACATGCTGCGGTCGGTGCTGCGGCACGCCGGCGGCATCCGCATCGACCACATCATGGGGCTATGGCGTCTGTGGTGGGTACCCGCCGATCGCAGCGCCGCCGAGGGCACGTATGTCCGCTACCCGGCCGAGGATCTCCTCGGCGTCCTCGCGCTGGAGGCCCACCGTGCGGGCGCGATGGTCGTCGGCGAGGACCTCGGTACCGTCGAGGAGGGGGTGCGGGACACCATGGCGGGCCACCAGATCCTGTCCTCGCGCGTCACGTACTTCGAGCGCATCGACGACGACCCTGAGCAGCCGATGCTGCCCAGCGACCAGTACCCGGAGCTGGCGCTGACCTCGATCACCACCCACGACCTCCCAACGCCCGCCGGCTGGTGGGCCGACGAGGACGTGCGCGTGCAGACCGAGCTCGACCTGTTCGGGTCTGACACGACTCCCGAGCAGCAAGCGGAACGCAAGGCCGGCGAACGTCGCGACATGCTCGACCTCCTGCGATCCGAGGGCCTGGTCGGTCAAGATCCGACCGACGATGAGCTGTTGTTCGCCATGCACGCCTTCCTTGCCCGGACTCCGTCGCGACTGGTCGCGACCGGGCTCGGCGACGCGCTGGGCGACCGTCGTCAGCCGAACATGCCGGGAACGACCACGGCGTACCCGAACTGGCGACTGCCGTTGGCCCGGTGGACCGGCCAGGCATCCCAGCCGGTCTCGTTGGAAGCGGCGCTCGTGGACCCTGGCGTCCAGCGGATCGCCGAGATTCTCCGGGCACGGCCGCGCGACTAAGGGTCATACCGTCCATACGGACAGTTTGTCGACCTCCCCTTGAACTACACAGTGTTATTAGGGGGTGACTATTTGTGGCTATTCGGGTACAACTAGTGCCGACAGGCTGGTCCGAGGAGGTGACAGTGGACGACGCGGCAGGGAGCCACGTCCTTGTGGTGGACGACGACGAGGTCCTGTCGTCGCTGTTCGTGGAAGCGCTGTCACTGGCCGGATTCACCGCGACACGCGTCGGTGACGGTCATGCGGCGATGGAAGTCCTGGCCGACCAGCAGGTCGACGCCGTACTGCTCGACAGCCAGATGCCGGGCATGAGCGGTTACGACGTGCTGCGTGCCGTGCGGCGCAACCCCCGTACTCGGACCCTGCCGGTGATCCTGGTCACCGGGCAAGGGCAGATCGCCGACCGCATTCGCGGCCTGGAGGCCGGCGCGAGCGACTACGTCGTCAAGCCGGTCTCGATCGACGAGCTCATCGCCCGCGTCCGCGCCCAGCTGCGCGGGCAGGCGGTGTGGGCCCGCCTGCTCGAGAGCCAGCTCCGCGAACGCGCCACGGTGACCGAGGCGCTGTGCCGGCTCCGTCCCGAGGCCAGCCCGAGCGTGACGGCGGAGCGGATCTGCATCGAGCTGGTCGGCTTGCGCAACCTCGACGGGGCGGTCCTGGTGATGCTCGGCGACGACGGCAGCGCCGTGCCGCTGGGTCGTCACGGCGCGGTCGATCCCGGGGTCCGCGTCGGTGAGCCGCTGCCTGCTGCCCTGACCCGCCATCTGTTCGAGAACGCACAGACCAGCGCATGGACGGAGGACCGGCACGAGCAGCCTCCGGGTGCCAGCGGTCCCCCGCTGCTGGGGCCTGCTGCCTCGGCGGGTGCCTACGCCCCGCTGCGCAGCCAGGGTCGCCTGCTCGGGGTGCTGGCCATCTCGGCCGGACCGGCGTCTGTTGACGCCCCCACCGACGAGGTGGCGCAGGCCATGTCCGCGGCCATCGACTTCGCCGCGGTGTCGTCCGCCCTGCTGGGTCCGGCGCTGCAGCGCCAGTCGGCGATGTCGATCAGCCAGTCGACGCTGGCGGCCATCGTCGGCCAGCGCAGGTTCGAACCGGTCTTCCAACCGATCGTGGACCTGATGACCGAACAGGTCGTCGGCTACGAGACCCTCACGAGGTTCCACGACGGCGTCGACCCGCAGACGCGCTTCTCCGAGGCGGCGAAGATCGGGATGGGACTGGAGCTCGAGCGCGCCACCATGGCGGCTGCGCTCGACGCGGCGAACGGACGCCTGGGCGGACGCTGGCTCAGCGTCAACGTGTCACCGCAGTTCCTGGCGTCCGGCGATCCGGCCCCGCTGATGCGCCGCGCCGACTGCGACATCGTCCTGGAGCTGACCGAGCACGACCCGATCGACAACTACGGCGACATCACCCGTGCCGTCGGCAGCATGGGCGACCACGTCCGCCTGTCGATTGATGATGCCGGCGCTGGATACGCCTGCCTCACCCATGTGCTGTGGCTGCAGCCTGCGTTCATCAAGCTCGACCGAGGGTGGGTCAGCGGGATCGACGGGGACCCGGCGCGTCAGGCGCTCGTCGCAGGCTTGGAGTCCTTTGCAACGCGCACGGGTTCGACGCTGATCGCCGAGGGCGTGGAGACCGAGGCGGAGCTGCACACGGTCCGCGGGCTGGGCGTGGACCTCGCGCAGGGCTACCTGCTCGGGCGGCCCGAGCCGGCGATCGCCCTCAGCAGCTGACGTGAGACCACTTCGGTACTCGATCAACGTCACGCTCGACGGTTGCTGCCACCACGAGGCAGGGCTGCAACCGGACGAGGAGTCGATGCGCTACTGGACCGCCCAGCTGCGACGAGCCGATGCCCTGCTCTTCGGCCGGGTGACCTACGAGATGATGGAGTCGGCGTGGCGGCAGCCGGCCACGGGCACGTGGCCTGACTGGATGCAGGAGTGGGAGATCCCGTTCGCCGAGACCATCAACCGGGCGCCCAAGTACGTCGTGTCGAGCACGCTCCACGAGGTTGACTGGAATGCCGAGCTGCTGCGAGGCGACGTGGGGCAAGCGGTCCAGCGGCTCAAGCAAGAGCCGGGTCAGGGTCTGATGGTGGGTGGCGTGACGCTCGATGCCGACCCACGGGGGTGATGAAGGACTCCGGCTAGACCCACTTGGCGAGCCACAGCTGCTCGCCGAGCTGTTCGAGGTTCGCCAGCTGCGTCTCGGCCTCGTCGACGTGGTGCTCCTCTTCTGCCAGGAACTCCTCGAGGAACGCGCGCGAGCCCGGGTCACCCTCCTCGTTGCACACGGAGATGCCGCGGCGGTACCGCTCCACCGCCGCCTTCTCCATCTCGTAGTTCAGCCGGAACTGCTCGACGACCGATTCGCCGACCCCGACGGTGAACAGCCGCTGCAGGTTGGGATGACCCTCGAGGAACAAGATCCGCTCGATAAGCGTCTCGGCGTGCTTCATCTCGCCGATGGACTCGTCGTAGTACTCCTTGGCGAGCTTGGCGTAGCCCCAGTCCGCGGCCATCTTGGAGGCGATGAAGTACTGGTTGACCGCCGTCAACTCTGCGGTGAGCGCCTCGTTGAGGATCTCGATGACCCGCGGGCTGCCCTGCATCGTCCGCCCTTTCGTCGGTAGGCGGTCAGCCTAGGGCGGCAGCCGGGGTGGCGTCCACGAGCGTCCGCAGCGGGCACGCCACACACTCGTCGAGCAGCCGGCCCAAGGCGGGCAAGCATCCCCCGCAATCGGTGCCGACGCCGCAGGCGGCAGCCAGCGCGATCTCGTCGCGCGCGCCGCGGGAGATCTCGCGGCGGATGCGCGCGTCGTTGACTTCGTTGCAGTGGCAGACGATCAAAACGGGGCCCCACCGTGACTTAGGTGAGCCTAAGCGTAGGCGACCGACGTCCCGGCCGGCAAACGCCGGGCGAGCAGCAGCAGCTCGGGGTGCCGCAGCGACGGCGCTCGGCGGGCGTAGTCGCCGGGCTCGACGCCGTACACACCGATCGTGGAGAGTCCGCTGTGATGCGCGAGCGCCCGCAGGTGCCCGCTGCTGTAGCACTGGGTCCACAAGTCGAACCGTCGGCTGACCCCGTCGCTGTTGCGCACGTCGGCGGCGCTGTGCACCAGCCCGCGCTCGACGTCGAACGCGTCGCCCGGCGCCAGCCAGCGGGCGGCGAAGGCCAGCGAGAAGGCGGTGAGGGCGAGCCGCCCACCTGGGCGCAGCACCCTGGCCGCCTCCTGCAGGACCAGGGCGTCGCCTCCGGGCGTGATCCCGAATGCTCCCTGGCATAGCGAGATGACGGCGTCCGCGGCGGCGTCACGCAACGGCAGCCGGCGGGCGTCGGCCCGGACGAGGCGCACGCCGGCGCCCCGGCCCGCAGCGGCCCGAAGCAACCCCTCGCTGATGTCGACTCCCACGGGGCGGCACCCGGCCTGGGCCAGCGCCGCGGCGTGGCGGCCCGTGCCGCACCCGATGTCCACGACGGTCGCGCCGTCCCGCAGCTGGAGCGCAGCGACGAGGAACGCGACCTCCTGGGCGGTGCCGCGGGCGAAGGCGTTGCGGTCGTACGCCTCCCCCTGCCAGTCGCCGATGGGGCCGTAGTACGAGCCCTCCGGCGGCGGTTCCGGCGCGGTGACCGGGGCACCGTCGTGGCCCGACCACGTCGTCACGCGCCGCTCAGCCCTTCGGACTCGGCCCACGCGTCGAGCAGCGCGTACGCCTGCTCTGGTGACATCGGACCGTGGTCCAGCCGCGCCTCGAGCAGCATCGTGCGGGCCCGGCCCACGACAGGCCCGGGCTCCAGTCCCAGGTGGTCCATGATCTGCCGACCGTCCAGCGGCGGGCGGATCTTTGCCACTTCCTCCTCGGCCTGCAACGCCGCGATCCGCTGCTCGAGCTGATCCATCGCCGCAGCCAACCGCCGGGCCTTGGCGCGGTTGCGGGTCGTGACGTCGGCGCGAGTCAGCTCGTTGAGGCGCTGCAGCTGCTGGGCCGAGCCGGCGTCGCGGACGTAGCGGCGGACCGCCGCGTCCGTCCAGGCGTCATCGCCGTAGCCGTGGAAGCGCAGATGCAGGTAGACCAGGTCGGCGACGTCGTTGATCTGCTGCTTGGGGTAGCGCAGCTCCTCCATCCGCTTGCGCGCCATGCGCGCCCCGACGTGGTCGTGGCCGTGGAAGCTGACCTTGCCGTCACCGTGGAACTCGCGGGTCGCCGGCTTGCCGATGTCGTGCAGCAGCGCCGCGAGGCGCAGGGTCGTGTCGTGGGGCGAGCACCGCTGGACGACGGCGACCGTGTGCGCGTACACGTCTTTGTGGTGGTGCACCGGGTCGCGTTCCATCCGCAGCGCCGGCACCTCGGGAAGGAACCGGTCAGCCAGCCCGGTGTCGCACAACAGGTCCAGGCCGGCGCCGACATGGGGGGCGCAGATCAGCCGGTTGAGCTCGTCGCGGATCCGCTCCCGGCTGATCGTGTCGATCTGGTCGGCCATGGTCGTCGCAGCCTTGACCGCCTCCTCGTCGGCGGTCGCGCCCAGCTGCGCCGCGAAGCGCGCGAGGCGGACCATGCGCAGGGGGTCGTCGGCAAAGCTGCGCTCGGCGGGCACCGGGGTCCGTAGGACCCCGCGGTTGAGGTCCTGCAAGCCGCGGAACGGGTCGACGAACCGGTGCTCTGGCACACGCACCGCCATGGCGTTGACGGTGAAGTCGCGCCGCGACAGGTCACCGGTGATGTCCGGGCCGTACGCGACCTCGGGATGCCGTGAGCCGGGTGCGTAGGTGTCCGCCCGGAAGGTGGTGACCTCGACGTGCCACTCGCCCTTGCGGGCGCTCACCGTCCCGAAGCGCGCGCCGGTCAGCCACAGGTCGTCCGCCCAGGGACGCATGACCTGCTCGGACACCTCGGGCGGTGCTGAGGTCGCGAAGTCCAGGTCCGGGCTGTCACGGCCCAACAGTGCGTCCCGCACCGCGCCGCCGACCAGGTACAGCTCGTGGCCGGCGCCGGCGAAGCGCGCGCCGAGGTCGTCGGCGATCGGATGACGCGCGACGAGTGCGCCGAGCTGCTGGTGCTGCGCCGCGGTGAGGTCGGTTCCCATGACCCCTCGCATGCTACGAGGGGCCGGACGTCAACTAGGTGTCGAGCCCCGCGGCTCGAGTGGCGATGCGGAAGTCGTGGGGGCTGGTCGCCGCGGCCAGGGCGTCAGCCATGGTGATGCGCCCCTCGCGGTACAGCGTCAACAGGTGCTGGTCGAACGTCTGCATGCCGTAGTACGCGCCATCGGCGATCGCGTCTTCGATCTGCGACGTCTTGTCAGGATCGACGAGGAACTCGTGCAGGCGCGTGGTCATCACCAGGCACTCGATCGCCGCGATCCGCCCGCCACCGACCTGGGGCAGCAGGCGCTGGCAGACGATGCCCTTCAGCGAGTTGGCCAGCGACATGCGCGCCTGGTGCTGTTGGTGCGGCGGGAAGAGGTCGATGATGCGGTTGACGGTCTCCGTCGCGTTGGTGGTGTGCAGCGTCGAGATGACCATGTGGCCGGTCTCGGCGGCCTGCAGGGCGGCGCTGACGGTCTCGGTGTCGCGCATCTCGCCGATGAAGATCACGTCGGGGTCCTGCCGTGCAACCGAGCGCAGGGCGGTCTTGAAGTCCAACGTGTCCACACCGACCTCGCGCTGGTCCACCACGGCGAGGTTGTCGGCGTGCAGGATCTCGATGGGATCCTCGATCGTCACGATGTGACAGCGACGCGTGGCGTTGATGTGGCTGATCATCGCTGCCGTCGTCGTCGTCTTGCCCGACCCGGTCGGACCGGTGACGAGCACCAGCCCGCGGTGCTCCTCGGACAGCTTGCGGACCGCGGGCGGCAGGTTCAGCTCGTCGAAGCTCTGATTGCCCGACAGGACGCGGCGCAGGACCAACCCCACAGAGCCACGCTGGTGGAACACCGCGACGCGGAAGCGACCCAGGCCGGCGATCGAGTACGCCAGGTCGGCCTCCTCGCCGGACTCGAAGCGGGCCCACAGCTCCGGCGACATGATCTCGCGTGCGAACCGCCGGGTGTCGTCCGGGGTGAGGGGGGCGAGATCGTGGATCTCCGACAGCTCCCCGTCGATGCGGATGAACGCAGGGCCGGCGGCCTTCAGGTGAAGGTCTGAGCCGCCCTTGTCCACCAGCAGGCGCAGGTAGTCGTGGAAATGCACGAGCGGGTTCTCCTTGACGGGGAAGATGGACGCATCCGAGGGTTGTTGTCGGCCGTCCACCCGCCGACCTTGACCGGTACGATGCCGCCATGGCCCGCTACCCCACGAAACAGGCCGTGTCGGCCGGTGGGTTGGTGTATGAGGACCGGCCGGACGGTCGCTGGGTGGTGCTGATCTCCCGGCGCAACGCCGCGGGGCAGCTGCAGTGGACGCTGCCCAAGGGGGGCCTGGAGGAAGGTGAGGGCCTGGAGGCCGCCGCCATCAGGGAGGTCGAGGAGGAGACCGGCCTGCGCTCGGCGATCACCAAGAAACTGGGCGTCGTGGACTACTGGTTCGTGTGGCGCCCCGACGAGGTGCGCTACCACAAGTACGTGCACTACTACCTGATGACCTATCTCGGCGGAGACACGCAGGCCCACGACGACGAGGCCGAGGACGTGGTGTGGCTGCCCATCGCCGACGCGATCGCCCGGCTGACGCACAGCAACGAGCGGCGCCTGGTCAGCGCCGCGGAACCCGGCGCCGCGGACGGCCAGGCCGGCGACCTGCCCGCTCCCGCCGGCGCCCCGCACGGCGACACGACGTAGACCGGCCGGCGCCGCGCGGGGACGCCGCTGGACTACACTCGACGGCGACGTCCGCCCCGCAAGGCCACCAGGTGACCGATCCCGCCGACCACACCGAAGCGATGGCCGGCGCACAGATCACCGAGCATCTGCGCCGCGTCGATGCCGTCGTGCTCGGAGGCCGCTACGAGCTGTCCGAGCGCATCGCCAGCGGGGGCATGGCGTCGGTGTGGCGCGCCCATGACGAGGTCCTCGCACGGACCGTGGCGGTCAAGCTGCTGCACGACCACCTCGCCGCCGACGAAGACTTCCGCGAGCGGTTCCGTCGTGAGGCCATCGCCGCCGCCAAGCTGACCCACCCCAACGTCGTCAGCCTGTACGACACCGGCAGTGACGGCGACCGGGTCTACCTGGTGATGGAGTTCGTCGACGGCGCCACACTGCGGGAGGTCATCAACGACCTCAAGCGCCTGGAGTGCGGTCAGGCCGCGGCCATCGGCGAGCGGGTCGCCCGGGCGCTGGACTACGCCCACGACCGCGGGCTGGTGCACCGCGACATCAAACCGGCCAACATCCTCATCGGCGACGACGGGGCGGTGAAGGTCGCCGACTTCGGCATCGCCAAGGCCGACGAGCACGACGGCGACCTGACCAAGACCGGCATGGTGCTGGGGACCGCGGCGTACGTCGCGCCCGAGCAGATCACCGGCCAAGGCCCCATCGACGGCCGTGCCGACCAGTACGCGCTGGGATGCATGTTGTACGAGGCGCTGACCGGCCGTCAGCCGTTCAAGGGCGACACCGCGGTGGCTACCGCCGCCCAGCGCCTGGAGAGCTCGCCGGCACCCCTGCGGTCATTCCGGCCAGACATCCCGCGTGGCCTGGACGCCATCGTCATGCGCGCCATGGCGCGCGACCCCGAAGACCGGTTCGTGTCCGCAGGCGCCATGGCCGACGCGCTCGCCGCGTTCGCCGACCCCGACGATGCCCACACCGCGGCGCTGCCGCATGCCACGGCCCACCGGGCCGCCCAGCGCCGCGGTGTGGGCATCGTCGGGGTCGGCGAACGCGGCGAGCGCGTCGGCCA
>Ga0247713_1000808_pt1 | contig 17380 bp, 17 predicted proteins | sample 21E_NmetaG_FD_189936 | JGI IMG/M metagenome (GOLD analysis project Ga0247713, IMG submission 189936) | Soil microbial communities from hillslope of Landscape Evolution Observatory, University of Arizona, Oracle, AZ, United States - 2-1-E_N | ecosystem: Engineered > Artificial ecosystem >... | reverse complement strand
ATCGATGCGGCGCGCCGAATCGCCGACTGAGACTGGAACGCTTTGTGTGCGCCGGCTATCGCCCGGCGAAAGCACAGGCACAGAAAGCTCCGCCCGGATCGCTTTGTGTGCGCCGGCTATCGCCCGACGAAAGCACAGGCACAGAAAGCCCGGAGCGGATCAAGAGACGGGGGCCGCGGGGGGCTCCGGCGCGCCGGGCTCGCCGGCCTCGTCGGCGACCGCCTGCATCGCCGCGATCGCCACCTCGATCTGATCGAGTGACGGTGGTTTCGTCGTGATGCGCTGCAGCGCGAGGCCGGGAAGCATGGAGATCTTGAAAAACATGCTGTCTTCGTTGCGGGACGCCAGCTTGATCGCCTCGTACGAGATCCCGGCGAGGAGAGGGATCGCCGCTATCCGGAGGCCGATGCGCGGAAGCAGCGCAGGCGGAAGAAACAAATCCATCACGAAGTGGGCGACGATCGTGAGGAACAACACGATGAACAAGAAGTTGGTCCCACAACGCACGTGCAAAGTCGAATACTTGTCGTCGATCAGCTTGGGGTCGAGCGGGTCCCCGTTTTCATACGCATAAATCGTCTTGTGCTCCGCGCCGTGATACTGAAAGACCCGTCGTACATCCTTGAACTGGCCGATGAGAAGCAGGTAACCGACGAACAACGACAGTCGGATTGCACCTTCGATGAGGTTGAAGGTGAGCTTGCGTTCCGGGGCGACGTCGAACAGGTTCTCGATCAACCTGGTTCCGAGCACCGGAAGCATGATGAAGATCGCCGAGAACAGCACCATCGACACCGTCAGCGTCCAGCCGAGCTGCTTCTCGGATAGCTGCTCTTCCTCTTCGAGAGCATGATTCGCGGAGATCATCAATGCCTTGACGCCGATGGTGAGCGACTCCCCGAGGACCATGCACCCTCGCAGCAACGGCTTTTTCAGCCATGGATGGCGTTCCGCCAATGCAGGCAACGGGTGTCGCTCGACCGCGATGGTCTCGTCCGGTCGTCGGCACGCGACCGACCACGACTTCGGCCCGCGCATCATCACGCCCTCGAGGACCGCCTGTCCTCCAATGGAGGGGCGGGAACCCCGTGGAGACGAATGGATGTGTTCCGTGTCCCCCACAGGTCGCGCGGCTACGCCTGATCCGAAGGCGCCGAGCCGCCCGCCGGAGCCTTGGCGCCGGAACGGTTCGCATACTTGCGCTGGAACCGCTCGACGCGGCCTCCGGTGTCGACCAGCTTCTGCTTCCCCGTGTAGAAGGGATGGCATTGGTTACACAGCTCGACGTGAAGCTCCGGCTTCACGGACCGGGTGGTGAAGACGTTGCCGCAAGAGCACGTGACGCGGGTCTCCACGTAATCGGGATGGATGTCCTGCTTCATTGTTGTTCGTCCTCTCTCAGTTCCTCGCGCAGCTGCCGCTGCAGTTCCTCGTGCTCGGCTCGAGCCTGGCTCTCACGCCGGCGGCGCGCCTTCTCGTAGGACACCGACGCCCTCGCCATGATCTTGAAGGTCAAGAGCAGCCCGCCGACGAGCCCGATGATAGTCAGCCACTGAGGCCAACCCAAACCCAGCACAGATTATTTCTCTCCCTTCACCGGCGCCTTCGAGATTTCTCTCAGAAACTCGCCGTTACCGCGCGTCTGCTTCATCTTGTCGATCAACAACTCGAGTGCGCCGCCGTCGGCGAGCGCGTGCAGCACCCGGCGGAGCCGCCACACGAGTTGCAGCTCCTCGGGTGTGAGCAGCAGCTCCTCCTTGCGGGTGCCGGAGCTCTGAATGTCGATCGCCGGGAATATGCGCTTCTCCGACATCCGCCGGTCGAGACGCAGCTCCCAGTTGCCGGTCCCCTTGAACTCCTCGAAGATCACCTCGTCCATTCGGGACCCCGTCTCGACCAGGGCGGTCGCGAGGATCGTCAGAGACCCTCCACCCTCGATGTTGCGGGCGGCGCCGAAGAACTTCTTCGGGGGGTAAAGAGCGGTCGAGTCGACACCACCCGACAGGATGCGGCCGGACGCCGGTGTCGCGAGGTTGTAAGCACGAGACAGCCGGGTGATCCCGTCCAGCAGGATCACGACATCGCTACCCAGCTCGACCAGTCTCTTGGCGCGCTCCAACGTCAGCTCTGTCACCTGGATGTGATCGTCGGAAGGCCGGTCGAAGGTCGAGTACACGACGTCGCCGTCGACGCTCCGTTGCATATCGGTGACCTCTTCAGGACGTTCGTCGACGAGCAGCACGATCAGCTTGATCTCGGGGTTGTTGGCGCGCATTGCGTTGGCAATTTCTTTCATCACCGAGGTCTTGCCGGCTTTCGGTGGGCTCACGATCATCCCGCGTTGCCCCTTCCCGATCGGTGCGATCAGGTCGATGATGCGCGACGTGATGGCGCGGGGATTCTCGACCTGTTCGAGCGTCAGCCGCTGCTCCGGATAAAGCGGAGTTAGGTCGCCGAAACGTGGCCGGTTCTGTGCCTTCTCGGGCTCTCGGTCGTTGATCGACTGGATCTTGAGCAGCGCCTGATACTTCTCGGAATCCTTGGGCGATCGAACCGACCCGGTGACCTCATCGCCTTTGCGAAGATGGAAGCGTCGCACCTGCGATACCGAGACGTACACGTCCTTGTCGCCCGGGAGGTAGCCGGTCGTTCGCAGGAACCCGTAACCCTCCGGGAGCAAGTCGAGGATGCCGGTCCTCACCTCGGCGTTCGGATCGTCCTCCACCTCGGCGTCGTCGAAACGGTCGTCTCGCATGTAGTGCGGAACGGACGGGCCGCTGCCGCCACCGCCGCGGCGACGTCGGCGGCGACGGCCGCCTCCCTGTGGGTCCGCTTTCTCGCGCGGCCGGTTGCGGTTCTCTCGATTCTGCGGACGCCGGCGAGACTCGTCGGAGCGCGAGTCCCGTTCGTCGACCGCGTTCTCATCGCGCACGCGTCCCGGCTGCGACGCCGCGCCGGCCCCTTCCCCCGATGCCGCCTGAGCCTCCGGGGGGGAGACCGACGGTGTCGCAACCTGCTCGAGCGGAGGAGCCGTCTCGCGCGGCTTCTCCGCCGCCGCCTCCGGCGCGCTGGTTCGGGGGGCGCGCGCGGGGGGGCGCGCGGAACCGTTCCCGCTCGAAGACCCCGCGATGCGATCGATGATCTCGGCCTTCTTCAGGCCCGCGACCTTGAGGTCTAGCGATTTTGCAATCTCCCTCAATTCGGCCACGGGCTTCGTCTCGAGGACCGCCCGCTCCGTTGCTTCCGCCACCTGTTACTCCTCCTGCATCGAGGGTGGAAGCTCGCCCAGTTGGGCCTTGGCTCCCTCCCAGTCGCCTAAGAATTTCTCGTAGCCCGCATCTGTCAAAGGATGCTTGACCAGAACCTTGAACACCGAGAACGGCATCGTTCCGATGTCGGCACCCATCCGAGCCGCCTCGACCACATGAATCGGGTGGCGGAGGCTTGCAGCCAGCACCTGGGTGTCGTAACCCTGGACCGCATAGATCTCGCAAATCTGGGACAGCAACTGGAGGCCGTCCACTGCGATGTCGTCAAGCCTACCCAAGAATGGGGACACGATGTACGCGCCCGCCTCGGCCGCCAATATCGCCTGTGCGGGGGAGAACACGAGGGTGATGTTTACCTTGATCCCTTCAGCCGCCAATTTGCGGGTCGCGCCGAGGCCGCCCGGCGACATCGCGACCTTGACGACCGCGTTGTCCGCAATTTGGGCAATGTCGTGGCCCTGGCGCATGAGCACGTCGGGATCAAGTGAAGAAGTTTCGATCGAAACGTCGCCGTCGACCAGCGAGCAGATTTCCTTCACGAGCGGGAGGAAGTCCTGTGCCTCCTTGGCGATCAGGGACGGGTTCGTCGTCACCCCGCGTAACACCCCCCAGCCGATGGCTTCACGTATCTCGTCGAGATTTGCGGTGTCGAGCGACAGTTTCATCGAGCCATTCCCTTCTCGCGGTCGATGACCTCGACCGCGCGCTCCAACAACTTGTCCTCGGTCGAGTCGACCTCGACGCCACGCTCTGCGCTTTCAAGCGCCTTGGTGATGACGTGATCGATGATCTGCGTGAGCGTCGCGTCGAAGTCGTAGTGAGAGACGACCGGAACGCCGCGCATCAGTGCCGACGACATCATGTACTTCTGCAGCCGGCGGATCTTTTTGAACGCGTGTAGATACCTGTCGCTGGGTCTCTGCCTCGCCTCGCGGCTGCGCAGGTAGAAGTGGCTCTTATGGAGATCCTCGTCGTCGACGATCACAAGCAACGACACGATCACCGCTTGATCGGTTTCTATCCCTTGTAAGAAGCCGGGAACAAGATGAGCGCCCTCGATGATGAGATCCGTTCCTTCTGCTATCGCTCGATCGATCAACGCCTGCGCACCGACCGCAACGGCTGCCGCTTGCTCGCGGAAACCGATGATCAGCCTGTCGCCGGAATGTGGGATCGGCTGCCGCACGCCACGATCGGCTTCGAACGAAGAGGAATACAAAGTCGGGAACATCTGCTCGGTGAACGCGCTGCGAAGCACCTCCCGCACCGCATCGGTCGACACGACGCGAGTGATCCCGAGCCGAGATGCGAGTTGCGTTGCGATCGTCGACTTCCCGACACCGGTCGCGCCTCCGATCAAGATGATCAAAGGGATGTCTAGCTCGGCCACCGACTGCCATTTGAGAAACGCCTCCGCAAACTCGTCGCCCGCCTCGCGGCGCAAGACGTCGAGCGTGAGCTGGCGCAGACGGGCGGTTGGAACCGACTCCAAACCCAAGTCGCGCAGTTCCTGCTCCACTTTGTTCGCGACCGCGTACGCGCGGCCGGGCCCGATTCCGGTGACCATTAGTTGCGACGCAGTCATCCCTTTGGAGTAAGGGAGCCCGTGCTCACGCTCGGATATGAAGATGTGCTTGCGGCGCCTGGACTCGCTCATTTGTGTCCGTTCCGATGACGTTGCACGGCGCGTTCTGCGGCGGCGCGAACGATCTCGGCCGGGTCATCGCCGTGGACTCCGACCGGAACGTTATCCATGTAGACGACCTCGATCCCGGCATCGAGTGCCCGGCGCGTTGCCACGTCGATGCCCGCCGCCTTGATCTCACAAAGCAAGACGTCGGCTTCTCTTCGGTCGATCACGTCCAGATCCTTCTCCAACCTCGCCCGGTCGGACAGCGCGTGGCTGATCCCGACGACTCGACAACCATGCTCCTCTTCCAGAAAACGTCTGATGGGTTCCCCCGCGGGCTCGGGTGCGGTGGTCGCAACGAACGCCGTTCGTCCCTCGACTGAACGAGTCGGGGAGGCTCGGAACACGGTGCGAGCTACCTGGATTTCTCCCTCATCGCCTCCCGGTCCGATCGTCGAACGGAATGCAGTTCGAATTCGGTCGGTGATCCGGGAGACCTGGGAGAGCGTACCGAAAGGGTACTCACACATAGTAACCACGACAAAGTCCGCAAGCAACAACCGGTAGGGGCCGAAGTAACCGGCGATGTATTCCTCGGGACAAGACGCCGGCACGACCAGCCCGGTGACGTCGGCGTGTACGGGAGGGATCGCAGAGCCCGAGCCCTCGAGCAGCAACAGATCGCCGGGCAGGTCGTTTGCGATCTCGACGCCCCGGCCGACGTTCGAGATCTCGACCGCACCGGCGACTCCTCCGCCGCATCGCCGGCACCCCACGGTAGGGACGCGCCCCAGCAGGGCGTCCTCGATGTAGTCGCTGGCCGCATGCTTTCCCGAGTCCGCGAGCGCGAGGAGGTCGTGCGGTGTGAAATCGACTCGGTCCCCCCGCAGCACCTCCGGCTCCTCCGGCCCACCACGGCCCATTGCCACGATCACGGGACTGCGACCGGCGTCCGACAGCACGCGGGCGGCAAAGCCCGCGACCGCGGTCTTGCCGGTGCGCTTGCCGGTGCCGATGACGGCAATTGAAGGCTTCGTCGAAAGACGGGGCCGGGGAGGTGGTGCGAATCGAAAATCCGCCCCTTCGTAAGCTATGCCGCGATACAGGGCGATCGAGGCAAGCTCGTGGCGGCGTCGCGCATCGAGCACGGGCTCGTCGGACAGGTCCATTACCGCGTCGGGAGCGAGTTCGACGAGGGCACGCTCGAGGACGGCGCGCGGGTCGGCGCCGGTCCTCACCGGAATGTCACCGAACGATGCCTCTCCGCCGGCCGGGAGCTTCTCCGTGCCGCCCGCGAACACGACCGCTATCGGCGTACGCTTGCTCGCGGCAAGCTCGCCCAGAGCAGCTTCGACCACCGGCGGATAGTGCTCGCCGTCGACGACGACCAGGTAGCGGATGTGGGCCCCCTCGTTGGAGTCGAGATTTCGCCCGACGAGATGACGTCCGGCGCGCCGGTTATTCCGAGCGCCCTCGGGGAACTCTAAAGGCAGGTCACCAGTCCAGGCACGTATTTGAGAAGGGGGACGATCATGGCCACCGCGACCCACGCACGCCCGGCACCGGTGAGAGGCGGTGTCTCGCTTGCTGCGGTTCTTACGGGGGTCGTCGTCGCCTTCGGAACGATCTTTCTCCTCTCGGCTCTGCTGGGCGGCATCCTCACTGCGCTGGGCGTCGACGCCTCTGAGGTCGAGCCGACCGAGAACGTCAACCTAAGCATCGGGGTGGCGTTCGTGATCCTCCAGTTCCTCGCGTTCCTATGGGGCGGGTACACCGCCGGGCGCATGGCGCGGGGTTCGGGAGTTCTCAACGGTGTGCTCGTGCCGATAGTTGCGCTGCTGGTCGCGGCGTTGGTCGCGGGCGCGGTCGCCGCGCTCGGCGCGGCGGCGGACCTCAACGTCCCGTTCACGCGGAGCAGCCTGCCGGCGGAGGACGCGAGCTACCTGGTCGATCGCGGCCCGGTGATGGGACTTGTTGCCCTCGCCGCCGCACTGCTCGGGGGCCTCGCCGGAGGGGTGATGGGCGCGCGCTGGCACGGCCGATTGGAAAAAGATGCTCTGGCGACGACTGAGGAGGAACACGACCGCGGGGAGGCGGCTAAAGATCGGGGTACCGCGGCCCCGGCGGAGCGGACCGAGGCAACCAGGGCGACCACGGGGGGAGCCGCCGCCGGAGCGTCGACGTCGCCCCCGGCGCCACCGGACACGACCACCACCCCACACGACACCGCGCCGCGGCGGGAGCCCTGACCCGCAGGAAGATTTTGCAGCGCGGCGAACCGACTACGTATGAAATCCCAAATCCTCGCGTTGGTCGCCGCCTGCGCTCTGCTCGGTCCCACGGGAGCCGCGGCGGCGCCGGTCGATGCGGGCGAGCCGAGGCTGTTCGCAGGTGGAGGAACCAACCTGACCAACGGGTTCTTCTTTCCGGGAACTACCTTCTACGACTCCGAGAAGAAGGAATTTACGCTCGTGGGCCCACCGGTTCAGGTGGAGCAGGGGGGGAGCATCGAGTTCGTGAACCTCGATACCGCCGCGGTGACGAACTCGCATCGAATTCGCTCCGTGAAACTACGCAAGAACGGGCGGCCGCTCTTTCAGACCGGCCTCGTCGACGGGCCCGACACCGCCACGTTGTCGATCAAGCGCGTGAAGCCGGGGTCTTACATCTACCTGTGCACCACACACGCAGGGATGTTCGGGACGATCGAGGTGACTCGTAAGAGCTAGCGGGGCTATGACGTCGCGCCCTGCGACTCCCACTCGCTCACGAACACCCGCCATCCCGTTCCTCGCTCGCGGCAGACGCGCCTGATCTGCTCGGCGCGCGTCGCCACCTCCGGCCGAGGCACCACGAGCAGCAAAGACGGACCCGCTCCTGCCAGAGCGACCGCGAGACCGCCGCGACGAAGTTCCGCATGCACCGCAGCGGTCTCCGGCATCAGCTTGAGGCGGTGCGGTTCATGAAGACGGTCGTTCATCGCTTCGGCAAGAACATCGTTCCCCGCCCCGGTCGACATCGCGGCCACGAGCAGCGCCGCGCGCGAGGCCGTGAACTGCGCATCGGCGAACGCAACGTCGGCAGGCAGTGCCTTGCGCGCTTCGGCCGTCGGAAATCCCTCCGCCGGAACCGCCACGATGGGGACGAGGCGAGTGTTCGGCTCGAGCCGGAACCAACGCGGTTCGCCTCCGCTGTGGCCGCTATAGCAGACGATGAGGCCCCCGAGAAGAGCCGGCATGACGTTGTCCGGATGACCTTCGATGTCGATTGCGAGCTGCATCATGTCGATCTGCGGAACCGCGCGCCCGGTAACCGCTCGGGCCGCGAACAGACCGCCCACCACCGCCGCGGCCGAAGATCCCAGGCCCGACGCGAGCGGAATCGGATTCTTGACCCGCACGGCGAAGCCCGGCGGCCTGCGCCCGACGTGATCGAAGAACGTGTTCATCGAACGGATGACGAGGTTCGTCTCGTCGGCGGGAAGATGTTCCGCTCCCTCGCCCTCGATCGTGATGTCTATGGAGTCGCGCCGCGGCTCGATCTCGACCTCGAGGTGCATCCTGATTGCGGCGCCGAGCGCGTCGTAGCCGGGGCCCAGGTTTGCGACCGTTGCAGGGACTCGGACCTTCACGGCGGCTGGCATGTCGCCTCTTTGTACCGCATGCCGCGCTCGCGCTGCAGGATTCACCCCCCGCGCGATCCGAGGTTTTAAAGCCACCAGAACGTCAAAAGCACGTTATTCCGGGTTAAGAACCGGAAATCTCGCGCTTTGGGGGCGATCAGGTGAGGCCGAGCCGGTCGAGGATTGCCGGGACCTCGGCCGGAACCCGGATCGGGCGCGGTGCGGTCGCGAGCGCCCAGTCGGGGTCCTTGAGCCCGTGCCCGGTCAAGACGCACACGACGAGCGCGCCGGGTGGGATCAGGCGTTGTTCCTTCATCTGGCGCAGTCCCGCGACGCTCGCGGCCGACGCCAACTCGACGAACACTCCCTCTTCGGCGAGCGAACGATAGGCCTCCACGATTTCCTTGTCGCGCACCGAGGCGATCCGCCCTCCCGACGATGTCGCCGCGTTGGTCGCGCCGTCCCACGAGGCGGGATTGCCGATGCGGATCGCCGTCGCCACCGTCCTCGGATCCTCGACCGGCGCGCCGCGCACGATCGGGTTCGCCCCCTCCGCCTGAAAACCGAACATCCGCGGCAGGCCCGGCGTCCATCCCTTCTCGGATGCCTCGACGTAGCCCTTCCAGTAGGCGGTGATGTTGCCTGCGTTGCCGACCGGCATCACGTGGAGATCGGGGGCGCGCTCGAGTGCCTCGACGACCTCGAACGCAGCGGTCTTCTGCCCCTCGATCCGAAACGGGTTCACCGAGTTCACGAGCGTGACGGGATACTGCTCGGCCATATTCTTCGTAAGCATCAGCGCATGATCGAAGTTGCCGGCGATCTCGACGATGCGTGCGCCGTGCACGAGCGCCTGTGCGAGCTTCCCGAGAGCGACGTTGCCCTCGGGGATCAAGACGCCGCAGACTATTCCGGCGCGCGCCGCGTACGCCGCGGCCGACGCACTCGTGTTGCCGGTAGATGCACAGACGACCGCCCGCGCGCCGCTCTCGAGCGCCTTCGAGATCGCGACCGTCATGCCGCGATCCTTGAACGACCCGGTTGGATTCAGCCCCTCGTACTTGAGCCACACCTCGGCGTTCGTCTCCTCCGACAAGCGCTCCGAATAGACGAGCGGCGTATCGCCCTCATCGAGCGTCACGATCGGAGTCGCGCTCGTGACGGGGAGGTGATCGAAATAGCGACGAATGATTCCGCGGCGACCGGCGAGCGTGAGCGGGCCGCGGCCTTCGGTCATTCCTCGCCCGTTCCTTCGACCCGAAGGCGCGACACAAGCTGTCGCACGACGTCGAGGTGCTCGAGGTCGTTGAAAGTTGCCTGGTGCGCGCCTTCCGTGGCGACGTGGGTTATCAGCGCCAGGGTCGCCTCGTCGCCGGTCCCCTCCTGCCGCACGCTGGCTATCGAGACACCGTGCGACGCGAACACGCCGGCGACCGCGCTGAGAACGCCGGGTTGGTCGAGCACGGACAGGACGACGTAGTAACGAACTCGGCTCTCATCCTGGGGCCGGATGCGCGCCCGATCTCGGTAGCACGTGCACCCCGCGCTCCTTCCGCCGACGGTGAGGTTGCGGGCGATCTCGACGACGTCACCGACCACGGCGGCTCCCGTCGGTCCCCCGCCGGCGCCGCGACCGAAGAACATCAGCTCGCCCGACTCCTCGCCTTCCACGAACACCGCATTGAACACATCCCGCACGCTGGCGAGCGGATGCGTGCGAGGAACCATGGACGGATGAACCCGAGCAGAAATCTGCCCGTCGACGTTCTCCGCCACCGCCAGCAGCTTCACCTCGTACCCAAGCTCGCGCGCGGCCTTGACGTCGGCGGCACCCACCCGTGCAATGCCCTCGCGCTGAACATCGCCGGCCACAACGCGCGCGTTGAAAGCAATCGAGGCGAGAATCGCCAGCTTTGCGGCAGCATCGAATCCCTCGATATCGGCCGACGGATCCATTTCCGTGTAGCCGAGCCGCTCCGCCTCCCCGAGCGCCTCCGCGAAGGATTCCCCGGTTTCGCTCATGCGGGTCAGGATGAAGTTGGTCGTTCCGTTGACGATCCCCAGCACCCGGCGAACCCGGTCGCCGGCGAGGGACTCTTTCATCGGGCGGATGATCGGAATACCGCCGCCCACCGCCGCTTCGAACAACAAATCGACTCCCGCGGCATCGGCCGCCTGCATGATCTCTTCGCCGAGGGTAGCCAGCAGTTCTTTGTTCGCGGTGACGACGTGCTTGCCGGATTTGATTGCCCCAAGAATAAGATCGCGCGCCGGCTCGATCCCTCCGATGGCTTCGACGACGACGTCGATCGAGGGATCGTCGATCACTTCCCGCGGGTCGGTCGTGAACGTGGCGGCGGGAAGGCGGACGTCTCGCTGCTTGGCAAGGCTCCTCACCGCGATCCGCCGCACGGCGACGTCGACACCTGTGCGCATGCGAATCTCCTCGGTGTGCTCGGTGAGGATGCGTGCGGCGGCGCCGCCGACGATGCCACAGCCGAGAAATCCGACGTTGATGCCTCGGTCGTTCATCATCTCAACCTATCAACAGCGTGGGCCGCGACGTCCTGGTGGACTTAGACTTGGCCGCGACGGTCATCGCGTGCTGGGGGAGGAAACATGCGTCGCAAGATCATTTTTCCGGTCGTATGCGCGCTGGTCGTGATCGCGGCTCCTGCGGCGGCAATCACGTACGGGCAGATAGATGGGAACCGCCACCCTCAAACGGGCGCCCTCGTCGGAACCTTCAGCAGCGGTACGTATCCCTACTGCTCGGGTGCTTTGGTATCAGAGACCGTGTTCGTCACCGCAGCGCATTGCGACATCGGCACCGATAGAGTTCGAGTGACATTCGACAGCGAATACTCGTCACGAGCGAAGCTCTACCGCGGGACCTTCTACGGCCACCCCGAGTACACCTATTCCCAGGACGATCCGAAGGATTTGGCGGTCGTCGTGTTCGACCGACCGATCAAGGGAATCGTCCCGGCGCGCCTTCCCGAAGCGGGGCTTCTCGACCGCATGGGCCTCACCCAGGATTCGAAGTTCACTGCGGTCGGCTACGGAGGTACCGAGCCGGAGAACCAGCCGGGCGGGCCGGTCATCTCCTACCCCGACGTCCGCATGTATTCGGTGTCGTCGTTCAACTCGCTCAATGCTTCGTGGCTTCGGCTGTCGCAGAACAACGCGACCGGGGACGGAGGAACGTGTTACGGAGACTCCGGCGGACCAAACTTCATCGGCGCCCGCTCTACCGAGACGACCACGATCGCCGCAGTCACGGTCACGGGGGATGCTCTGTGCAAGGCCACCAACGTCACCTATCGCCTCGACACTCCGGTGGCACGCGCATTCCTCGGCCGCTTCGTCGCGCTCCCATGAACCGGGGGCGCGCGTAGGCGCATCATGCCCGAGCTGCCCGAGCTTCACGCGCTGAGCGAGAGACTCGACGACCTCCTGCGCGGCGAGGTCTTGACACGGGTCGACGTCCTCCATTTCTCGACGCTCAAGTCGGTCCACCCCGCTCCGAGCGACGTCGTGGGCCGCGTCCTCGAAGGAACGGCGCGCCGCGGCAAATACGTCTCGCTCCTGTTCGCCGAGTCCGAGATCGTCTTTCATTTTTCACAGGGCGGCCGTCTCGACCTAGAGGAGCCGCCGAAGACGACCAAGCCGAGGGGCGCCCTGGTTCGCCTCGTGTTCGGCGCGGATCGGGCGCTGCTTCTGCGCGAGCACGGCACCGAGCGGCGCGCCGCGCTGTGGATCCTCAAGTCCGGCGACGAAGGTCCCCGCGCCGGACTCGGGCCGGAGCCCACCGATGCTGCATTTGCCGACTTCCTCTTGTCGTCCGACGACACCCGTCAGCTTCACACCATTCTGCGCGATCAGCGAACGGTTGCAGGGATCGGCCGGGGTTTTGCCGACGACATCCTGCACGCGGCGCGCCTTTCTCCGCTCGCGTCACTCAGGTCTCTCGACGCGGCGGAACGGCAACGCCTGCTCGACAATGTTCGCACCGTCCTCGAGCGCGCGCTGTCGGCCGAACGAACGCGCTCCCGGGGACTGACCGGGAAGCTCCGCGATCGGTTCACCGTGCACGGCCGCCACGGAAGTCCGTGCCCCCAATGCGGCGATACTTTGCGGCGGGTCTCGTACGAAAGCCGTGAGGTCGCCTACTGCCCGGCGTGCCAGACCGGTGGAAAGATCCTCGCCGACCGGCGCCTGTCGCGCCTCCTGCGATAAGGCCGCCATCGGTAGGCGCGGCCGAGGTCTGGCCCGGACGCCACCGATTCGGTGGTCACAGGGACACACCTCCCCCGAAGGCACCGGCCACGCTTTCCACGGTGAGATGTTCGATGAACTGATCTCGACCGACGCACGAGAGGTTGAGGGGGCATTTGGAACGAAAGAAAAGGGGCCGGGTTTTTCGGCCCGGCCCCTTTTCGGCAACGCTCTCGTTGTCTTTACGGATTCGTGTCCTGGAAGATCCACAGACCGCTGTCGCGATCGCTTCCGAGAACGTAGGTGTTGCCGTTGCGCACCAGCGTCTCGACCCCCCAGAAGTCGTTCCCGTGGGGGTCGAGGTAACTGCCGGTCTCGACCAACTCGCAGGTCGAGGTGTCGGACGAATCCGAGCACTGGATTTCGAGGGATTTCACCCCGGCCGAGTAGTACGACAGGTACGCCTGGTCCCAGGCGCTCGGGTGAGTCGCCACCTCGTGGACCGTGAGGTCGCCGAACCCAAAGGCGAAGCTCTCCTCGTGCGCCTCAGGGATCGCATAGGTGTCGAGGCCCTGCAGCGTGTTCGCATCGAAGAGGTGCACGTAGCCCCAGCCGTCGAACGTCGGCGTGAAGCTCACGTGCTCGCCGAGGTCGCCGACTGCGGGTGAGGCCTCGGGGTAGGTGTAGCTAGCCGAGGAGTTGAACAACAGGTGCATCGAGCGGTGACCGATGCATACGGCGGGAGCGATCTTTTCGTACTCGTGTCCCTGACCCCCGCAGAAGTGGGCGTCGGGGGCCGAGCCACCCTGCGCTCCGGCATGGTGGTTCGCGATCACGACGGCGTCGTATCCGGCGAGCTGCCCGGACTCGATCTTCTCGGAGAAGAAGCACGCGCCTCCGGAAGCATCGGGGTCGTTCACGGGACCGCGCTCGAACACGATGATCGCCTCCTCGCCCGGGGCGAGCGCGCCGGCGGGGAATACGGTGGAGCGCGACGGAATACTCGAGCGGTCGCCCGGACAGCCGTAGCCGCCGAAGACGGTCGGTCCGTTCAGCACCCCGTCGGCGAGGGTCGTCTGGACCGGCGGGGTGAAGCCGAACTCGCCGGCAGGGTACTCGCCCGCGTTCGGCCCGGTGTCGATCGTGAAGATCGAGCGGTACGGCGAGAAGTCTTCATCGGTGCCGATGAAGAAGCGGTTGTCGGCGGTGAACTCCGCCTGGTGGCCGTTACCCTCCGGCGGCAGGGCGATGCCGGCGCTTTCGAGAAGCTCCGGGTCGGGATTGCTGTAGTCGGTGTCGCCGAGGAACGTTGCGCCGGTGGGATTGGTGACGTCGAGCAGCACGTAGCCGCCGTCCCAGTACGACAGCAACATGATCCACCGGCCGCCGATCATCTTGACCGTCATGTCGTGGAGCGACGACTCCTGGAGCCCCAATTCGGGCTGGTCGATCGGGTCGCCCAGTGCTCGGGTCATCGCGTTCAGGTTGTACTCCGCGATCAGGCGCGGCCGCTTCGGGTTGGTGATGTCGAGGATGTCTACATCGGTCGTCTCGAAGTTGTCGACCATGACTACGTATGCCCTATCGCCTGCATCCCACGCGAACGCGCTGTGGATGTCGTTGGTGTCGGCGAAGCCGCGGTCGCCGTGGTTCTGCGACAGCTTCTTCGGGCTCGTCGGGTTGGACACGTCAAACAGCGACACGCCGCCCTTGCCGTTCTTGCCGCACTGCTCGTTGTTGGTGACCAGCATCGTGCCCGAGAAGAACTTCGTGGTCACCTCGAGCGCCTGCGTGCCCTCGCCGGGCCGGCTGTCCTGCGAGTGCGCGATGAACCCGACCTGCTTGGGATTGGCGAGGTCCCGGATGTCGACCACGTAGACGCCGGCATCCGGGTTGTTCTTGCCGCCCGCCTCCGAGTTGACCGCGCAGTCCGGCCGGCCCCAGTTCGCCAGATAGGCGAAGTTGCCGCTCGGGTCCACGGCGACGTCGGCGACCAGATCGTCCACGTTCGTGACGATTGCCTTGCCGACTAGCTCGAGATCCCCGGATGCTCCGGTTCCCAGCAAGTGCCCGTCGGGCGTCCCATGCTGATCGGGATGCGCCGCCGCCATCGGCGTCACGAGCAGCGCCAACGCAGCAGCAGCCGCGATGATCGATTTCATAGTGCGTCTATGCACCATCACCCTCCTTGTCCCCCAATGAGTTCCGCGCCACCCCCGCGGGCGGCGCCGCTAGGGGGGCAGGCTATCAAGTGGGGGACCCCGACGCCAGGGGTTTTGAACGGTTGGTACGGAGACACCACTAGCAGACGGTCCTACTCCCGCCTACGTCGGAACGGCCGTCCCTGTCCGATAACGCGCCGGGCCTGCTGGGAGACGCCTAGCGGGCGAGGCGGCAGAGGTGTGCCGGGGAGCCACCGATTCGGTGGTCACAGGGACACACCTCGCAGCGTTCATCCCTTGCAACGATGACCCGGCAGGTTAGCGATGTTGCATCCGCCGGCAAAAAACGAGAGATCCGCTACAGAGTCGACCCGTCCGCTCTCCGGTCCAGCCGGAGAAGATCGAGGTGCGTCTCCCGGGCCACGATCTCCGTGGCGCGGCCGTTTTCGACCATGACCACCGGGGGCCTCGGCACGCGGTTGTAGTTGCTCGCCATTGCGTAGGTGTAGGCACCGGTCGCAGGAACGCACAGGAGGTCGCCGGGCGCGACGTCGTCGGGTAAATGCACGTCACGGATCAACAGGTCACCCGATTCGCAGTGCTTGCCGGCGACGGAGACGCGCGGCCCCGGCGCAGCCGACATCCGGTTCGCGAGAACGGCCTCGTAGCGCGCGCCGTAAAGCGCCGGACGAATGTTGTCGCTCATGCCGCCGTCGACCGAGACGTAGGTGCGCACGCCCGGAATGCGCTTGACGGTTCCGACGCGGTAAAGGGTGACGCCCGCCGCGCCCACCATTGCCCGACCCGGCTCGAAGAAGGTCGCCGGGACCGGAAGGCGATGAGTTTCGAACTCGCGCTCGACCGCGCCGCGGACCCGTGCGACGACCTCATCGGGATCAAGAGTCATCTCGTCTCCGGTGTGCGCGATGCCGAACCCACCCCCTAGGTTGAGCTCGTGTGCCTCGAAACCGAGCTCTTCGCGCGCCTCGTCCAGAAAAAGGGCGATTCGTTTCACCGCCAGGTCGAACGCGGCCAACTCGAATATCTGAGAGCCGATGTGGGCGTGAACGCCGACGACCTTGCACCCGGGGACCTCGAGCGCCTTACGCAAAGCGTCCAAAGCAATGCCTCCGGCCACGGTGAAGCCGAACTTCGAGTCCTCCTGTCCCGTCTGTACGAACTCGTGCGTGTGCGCCTCCACCCCGGGGGTGATCCGCACCAGGATCTTCGTGGCCACGCTTTCCTCGACCAGGCGGTCGATCTCGACAAAGGAATCGACGACTATGCGCCCCACCCCCGAGTCCCGTGCCGCCCTCAGCTCCCCCGCCGATTTGTTGTTGCCGTGGAAGATGATGCGCTCGGGGGGAAAGCCCGCCGCCACGGCCGTCGCCAGCTCACCCCCGGTACAGACATCGAGACCCAGACCGAGATCCCGCACGAGTTCGCATACCGCGACGCAGCAAAAAGACTTGCCCGCGTAGAAGATCTGCTCGGCCGCCAGCGCCGATGCAAACGCGCGCGCACGCGCGGTAAAGGTTCCCTTGTCGAAGACGATCAGCGGCGTTCCGAAGCGTTCGGCGAGCTCCGCCGTGTCGCAGCCGCCGACGAAAAGCCGGCCGTTCCGGACCTCCGCGCTATCTGGAAAGACCTCGTGCATCGCTGCAGGGTAGCGGCTCGGGAGCGTGACTAGTCCTTCTGTGCCATCCGAAATCCCCGATCGGGTCGTCCGCTCCAATCACCGGGTTACGTAGTACCCGCAATCGAGTCAATTGCGCTATTCCGCCGGCAATTACCGGCCGAAACACACCATGCAGGCGCAACCGAGGCAAAGGGCCAAAGGGCGCAACAACACGGACGGCGACTCGGAGCATCCGGGAGCCCCAGAACCTAGGAGGAGCGGTGAAAAAGATCTTCTCGAGGCGGACCGCGGTAACGACCGCCTTCGTAGTCGGCGCGTTGTTCGTCGGAATCGTGTTCGCAGCATGGACCTCGAACGGAACCGGCAGCGGCCGGGCGAAGTCGGGGACGGCCGGGGCCCTCACCATCACCGCCCGGACCGGCGCCGCGGACCTGTACCCCGGGTTCACCGGCGGTGACCTCTACTTCACGATCGCCAACCCGAACCCGTACGACGTGACCTACACCGCCGCTACCTTCGGCGCGGTCACCTCGTCCGACGAGACCGCATGCCCGGCCCTCAACGTGACGGCGCTTCCCGCCGCCGTTGTGAACTTCACGGTTCCCGCCGGCAGCACCGGCACCAACTTGAAGATCGACGACGTCGTCACGATGCTCCTGACCGCCCCGGATGGCTGCCAGGACAAGACGTTCGACATCGCAGTCACGCTCGCCCAGTAACGACGAACACGGGTACGGCGCACGCCTCGGGAGGGTCCTTAGGACCCTCCCGCCCCGTTCACATCACCACTACGAGGACAGGATGGAGCGACCCAAGGTGACACGGATGAAAGCCGGAACA
>Ga0247713_1000807_pt1 | contig 17414 bp, 16 predicted proteins | sample 21E_NmetaG_FD_189936 | JGI IMG/M metagenome (GOLD analysis project Ga0247713, IMG submission 189936) | Soil microbial communities from hillslope of Landscape Evolution Observatory, University of Arizona, Oracle, AZ, United States - 2-1-E_N | ecosystem: Engineered > Artificial ecosystem >... | reverse complement strand
GCCTCGCTGGCTTACGGACTCGACAAGGACGGCGCCGACCAGACGATCCTCGTGTTCGATCTCGGCGGGGGGACGTTCGATGTCTCTCTGCTCGAGCTCGGCGAGGGGGTCTTCGAGGTGAAGGCCACCTCGGGCGACACCCACCTCGGCGGCGACGACTGGGACCAGCGGGTGATCGATCACCTGGTGGCGACCTTCAAGAACAACCACGGCGTCGACCTCGGCAAGGACAAGATGGCGCTGCAGCGGCTCAAGGAGGCGGCCGAGAAGGCCAAGATCGAGCTGTCCTCCTCGCAGCAGACCACTATCAACCTGCCGTTCATCACCGCCACGGAGGCGGGTCCCCTTCACCTCGAGGAGACGCTCTCGCGCAGCGAGTTCGAGCGCATGACGGAGGACCTGCTGGCGCGGTGCGAGACGCCGTTCCACCAGGCAGTGAAGGACGCCGGGATCTCGGTCGACAAGATCGACCACGTCATTCTCGTCGGTGGGTCGACGCGTATGCCGATGGTCCGCGAGCTCGTCAAGCGGCTCACCGGTGGCAAGGAGCCACACCAGGGCGTGAACCCGGACGAAGTGGTCGCGGTCGGCGCCGCGGTCCAGGCCGGAGTGCTCAAGGGTGAGGTCAAGGACGTGCTCTTGCTCGACGTCACGCCGCTGTCGCTCGGCGTCGAGACCAAGGGCGGCATCTTCACGCGGCTCATCGAGCGGAACACGACGATCCCGACCAAGCGCAGCGAGGTCTTCACGACCGCCGAGGACAACCAGCCGTCGGTGGAGATCCACGTTCTCCAGGGTGAGGCCGAGATGGCGTATCGCAACAAGAGCCTCGGGAAATTCCAGCTCACCGACATCCCGCCCGCACCGCGCGGGATGCCGCAGATCGAGGTCTCTTTCGACATCGACGCCAACGGCATCGTCAACGTTTCCGCGAAGGACCTCGGCACCGGCAAGGAGCAGTCGATGACGATCACCGGCGGGACGAAGCTCGGTGAAGACGACATCCAGCGCATGATCCGCGAAGCGGAGGCGCACGCGGACGAGGACCGACGCCGCCGCGAGGAGGCGGAGGCGCGCAACCAGGCCGACTCCGTCGTGTACCAGACCGAGAAGACCATCAAGGAGCACGGCGACAAGCTGGACGACGCCGACCGCAAGCACGTCGAGGATGCGCTTCAGGCGACGAAGGATGCGCTGAAGGGCTCGGATGTGGCGGCGATCAAGAGGACGACCGAAGAGCTCATGTCGGCATCGCAGAAGTTTGCCGAGGTGATGTACCAGCGTGCGGCGCAGTCCCAGCCGGAGGGCGCCGCTCCGGCCGGTGACGAGGTCGTGGACGCCGAGGTCGTCGACGACGACGAGGAGCGCACGGCCTGATGACTGAGCGGGAGGAGGCACGAGCGACGGTCGCCGACGAAGTGGAGACGCTCGAGCCGGAGCTGATCGTGGAGGAAGGGGCGGTCGAGAACGAGACCGGCGCCACCGACTGGGAGCGGATCGCGCGCGAGCGCGAGGCCGATCTCCTGCGAGCCCGCGCCGACTTCGACAACTTCCGCAAGCGAGTCATGCGCGAACAGGCCGAGGTGAACGCGCGGGCCGCGCGCGGCTTCATCGAGAGGTTGCTTCCGGTGCTCGACAACTTCGACCGCGCCGCCGCGCACGGTGAAGCGTCGCCGGGCTTCCAGCTCCTTCATCGGGAGTTGATGGACGTGCTCAGCGGCGAGGGCGTAACGCGTCTCGAGCCGAAGGGCGAGCCCTTCGATCCACACCAGCATGAAGCGGTCGAGTCGCACGAGGACGAGCAGGTGGAGGAACCGACGGTGTCGGCGGTCCACCGGGCCGGCTACCTCTTCCGCGACAAGCTCCTCCGCCCGGCGCTCGTCGCCGTGGCGCGTCCCGCCGAGCCGTCTGCATCGGAGGCCGCCGAGCAGGACGGAGGCTGATCCCGATGGCGCAGCGCGACTGGCTCGACAAGAACTACTACGAGATCCTCGGTGTCGCCGAGGGCGCTTCCAAGGACGAGATCAAGCGCGCCTATCGGAAGCTCGCGCAGAAGCACCACCCCGACGCGAACAAGGGCGACAAGACGGCGGAGCAGAGGTTCAAGGAGATATCCGAGGCGCACGCGATCCTCTCGAACGACGAGAAGAGGCGTGAGTACGACGAGTTCCGTCGTTATGCCGCGCAGGGTGGCGTCCCCTTCGGCTTCGGCAACGGCGGGACGCGGGTCACCGTGGGCGACATCGGCGACCTGTTCGGCGACGGAGGGATCGGCGATCTCTTCGAGGAGGCCTTCGGGTTCTCGAGGCGCCCGCGCCGCGGGCAGGACCGCGAGACCGAGGTCCATCTGACTTTCGAGGAGGCCGTCCGCGGGACGACGGTCGAGCTGGGCGACGGAACGAAGGTGAGGATCCCGCCCGGTGTCTCTGACGGAGGCCGTATACGGGTTGCGGGCCGCGGCGGACCGGGCCCGAGCGGCGCGGCCGCAGGCGACCTCTACGTGCGCGTTCACGTCGAGCCCCATCCGATCTTCTCCGCCGGCAAGAAAGGCGACCTGATCGTCCACCTGCCCGTCACCTTCACGGAGGCGGCGCTGGGCGCGAAGGTACCGGTTCCGACGCTCGACGGGAGCGTCACGGTGAAGATCCCGCCCGGCACCCGCGCCGGCAAGACCCTGCGCGTCAAAGGGAAGGGCGCGCCGTACAAGGGCAGGGCCGGCGACCTGCTGGTGGTCGTCGAGGTGGAGGTTCCGCAGAAGCTCTCGCGCAAGGAGAAGGAGCTGCTCGAGGAGTTCGCCCGCGTCCACAACGCGCACCCGAGGCGCCACCTGGAGCATCTCATCGGTCGCAAGGAAGCGTCGTGAGGAGGAGAGTGATGGCCCACAGGAACGATCCCGAACAAGCCATCTACATCATCTCCGTGGCCGCCGAGCTCGCGGGCGTTCACCCCCAGACCTTGCGCGTATACGAGCGCAAGGGCCTTCTGCGGCCGCAGCGAACCGAGGGGAACACGCGCCGTTACTCCGAACGTGACATCGAGTTGCTCCGGCGCATCCAGGACCTCACCAATGAAGGCGTGAACCTCGCCGGCGTCACGCGCATCCTCGAGCTCGAGCGCAAGCTCGAGCGGCTCGAGGCTCGCAACGAGCGACTCGTGCGGGAGCTGGAGGAGACGCTCGCGCAGCTGACGGAGCTGCTCGACGCGCCGAACCACACGGCCCTCGTCCCCCTCAAGGACGTGCGGCGGGTGCGGCGCGCCCTCAAGTCCGAAGTTGTGGAGCGCGCCGCCGCGCGACGGACGTTCGCGGTGCCACCCGTTTCGTGATCGAGAGTTCTGCCGGCAACGTATCGACGCTCGTCGACGGCGATGGGAGCGACGGCGTGACCCTTGTCTTGGGTCACGGTGCGGGCGCCGCGATGGACCACCCTTTCATGGAGCACGTGGCGCAGGGCCTCGCGCGGCGCGGTCACCGCGTCGTGCGCTTCAACTTCCCGTACATGCAGGCGGGCCGCAAGGCACCGGACCGGGCGGAGACACTCGAAGCTTGCTTCCGCGCGGTCGCCGATGCGGTCGCCGGAGATGGACCGCTCGTCCTCGGCGGCAAGTCGATGGGTGGGCGCATCGCGTCGCAGGTCGCGGCGGGCGGCAGCCCCTGCGACGGCCTCGTCTTTCTCGGCTATCCGCTTCATCCGCCCGGCAAGCCGGAGCGGCTCCGCGATGCACACCTGCGCGAGATACGCGTTCCCATGCTCTTCGTCGAAGGCACGCGCGATCCGTTCTGCCCCCTCGAAACCCTCGATCGGGTGAAGGAGCGCTTCGTGGCGCCGACAACGATCCGCGTGATCGAGGACGGCGACCACTCCTTCCGCGTCCGCAAGTCATCCGGACGCGACACGTATGCGGCGTGGAACGAGGTCGTGGAGGTGACGGCGGGTTGGCTGCACGACTTGTCGTGAGAACGACATCGTTCTTCCCTTGATGAAGCCGCCGCCGGGAGCTTCGATGCAAGATCGCCCACCGGCGGCTGGAGAGCCATGACCCCGATCTCGACCTTCATCCCGAACCTCCCGCGGCGAGCGTGGATCGTGCTCGCCGGCGACGCCTTCAGCGCGTTCGGCAGCGGGTTGGTGCTGCCTTTCCTGGTCGTCTATCTGCGCGACGTGCGGGGCTTCTCCGTAGACACCGCCGGGCTGGTGGTCTCCACGATGGCGGTGGTCGGGCTGGCCGGGGGTCCGGGAGCGGGGTGGATCGTCGACCGCGTCGGGTCGAGGCGCGGCCTGATCCTGAGCCAGGTGCTATGCGCTCTCGGCGCGATCGCGATCGCGGCGATCGGCTCGACGTGGCAGGCGTTCGCGGCATCCGCACTTTTCGGCGCGGGGCTGATGATCCTGTGGCCGGCGTCGCATTCGCTGTTGAGCTCGATGGTGCCGGCGAAGCAGCGGTCTTCGGTTTTCTCCGTCCACTACATGACGCTCAACGCCGGGATCGGGGTCGGCGGGATAACCGGCGGTTTGGTCGCGGATGTGGATCGCGCCTTCACCTTCGAGCTCCTCTACGTCTTCGACGCATTGACCTTCCTCGGCTTCGCAACGGTTCTGTTCCTGCTGAAGGACGTGGGTGCGAGGCACGAGCCGGAGAACGATGTGGACCTTGGCCCCGGCGGTTACGGAGAGGTCCTCCGCGACCGGCTGTTCCTGAGGATCTGCGCCCTCGGGATCCTGCTCGTCGCGGTCGGCTACTCGCAGCTCGAAAGCGGTTTCCCCGCTTATGCCACCGCGGAGGGCGGGATATCCACCCGGATGCTCGGCATCACCTTCGCGGTGAACACCGCCGTGATCGTCGTCGGCCAGCTCATCGTCCTCAAGAAGCTGGCCGGCCGCCGCCGGTCGCGCGCCCTTGCCGTGATGGGCGGTCTCTGGGCGGTCGCCTGGCTCGTCACGCTGGGCGCAGGTAACGCGGGCGGAGCGCTCCTGCCGGCCGTCGGCTTCATGGTGGCGATGGCCTTCTTCGCGCTCGGCGAGACGTTCATGTCGCCGACGCTGCCGGCGATCGTGAACGACCTTGCTCCCGATCACCTGCGCGGGCGGTACAACGCCCTCTACTCCATGTCGTGGTCGGCGGGACACATCATCGGTCCCGCCGTTGCAGGTGTCGCACTCGAACGCGGCCTGGGCGACCATCTCTTCGCGGGCCTCGTCGTGGTGTGCCTTCTCGCGGCGCGGGCCGGGCTCCGCCTCGAGAGACACTTGCCGGCCGCGGCCAACCTCGTCGATCCAGGTGACGCCGCTCCGGGCGCAGAGGAGAAAACGCCGTCGCCCACATCTTCCGGCTAGCCGTCAGCCGGTGGCGGCCCCCAACGCGCTCTGTCTCAGCGCGGCGATGCGGCTCTCGAGCGGGGGGTGCGTCTCGAACAGGCGGTTGAGCCAGGCTCCCGGCGTCGTGGCGCCGGCCTCTCCGGGCGCACGCTCCGCGGAGAGCGGCGACTCGATCCACAGATGGGCCGTGGCGCGGCTGGCGGAGCGGACGGCGGTGCGATCATCGCGCAGCTTCTCGAGAGCTCGGATCAGCCCGTCGGGATAACGCGTGAGGAGCACGGCATCGGCGTCGGCGAGGTACTCGCGCCGCCGCGAGATCGCGAGTTGGATGACCTGCGCGAACAGCGGAGCGAGCAAGAGAAGTATGGCGCCCAGGAGCGCGACGAGGCCGCGCGCGCCGCTCCCGCGCTTCCCCCCAAGCGTCCCGCTGCCCCACCACAAAGCTCGGATCATCCAGTCGGCCAGCAGAACGACGACGCCTACGAGCGTCACCGTGAGGGTCATGACGAGCGTGTCGCGGTTCTTGATGTGGCTCAGCTCGTGCGCGATCACGCCTTCGAGCTCGTCGCGGTTCATCTTGGCGATCAAGCCGGTCGTCACCGCGATCGCGCCGCGGTCCGGATTCCGACCCGTGGCGAACGCGTTCGGCGCGCCGTCTTCCACCACATAGACGCGCGGCTTCGGCATCCCCGCCGCGATCGCCAGACCTTCGACGAGGTTGTGAAGCTGCGCGTGCTCCCTCTCGTCGGCCGGACGGGCGCGGCTCATGGCCAGGGCGATCTTGTCCGAGTTGAAGTACGACCCCCAGGTCATCAGCAGCGAGAGCACCACGGCAACCACGAGGCCCCAGTGGCCCACGCCCGTCAGGTGGCCGAACGCCCATCCGACCGCGATCACGAAGACCGCAAAGGACGCGATCAACAGATACGACTTTCGGACGTTCGACGAGACCCGCTCGTACACGAGCTGCGGCCGTTATTGCGGCTGCTGAGGTGCGGCTCCGCCCCCTCCGAAGTCGACGCGCACGTTCTCGCGCGACTCGGTCTCGGCCTCGAAGTAGGGCTTCTCCTCGAAATTGAACACCCCGGCGACGATGTTCGTCGGGAAGACCTGCCGCGCGTTGTCGTAAGCCAGCACCTGCTCGTTGTAGAACTGCCGCGAGAAGGCGATGCGGCCCTCCGTCCCGGTCAGCTCCTCCTGCAGGCTGAGGAAGTTCTGGTTCGCCCGCAGCTCCGGGTAGGCCTCGGCCACGGCGAACAGCTGCCGCAGCGCGCCGGTCAGCATGTTCTCCGCCTGCGCCTGCTCTTCGATGCCCTGCGCCTGAACCGCTTGCCGACGGGCCTCGATCACGGCCTCGAGCGTCTGCCGCTCGTGCGCTGCGTACCCCTTCACCGTCTCGACCAGGTTCGGGATGAGGTCGTACCGCCGGCGGAGCTGCACGTCTATCTGCGACCACGCCGCTTCGATCCGGTTGCGCAGTCGGACGAGGCGGTTGTAGATCGCGACCACTGCCAGCACCAGCACCGCGGCCACGGCTGCGAGGATGATCCAGGTCATGGGGCCTCCCGTCGGAAGTGTGTAGCCGTAGCCTGTCGCACCCGGACGATCAAGGCAAGGAGGCCGCGCGGCGTGTATCGCGACGAGTGGGATCCGTGGCTCCGAACACCAGCGCGCATACGAGCGCCGCGGCCACGCCCGCGACCGGACCGGCGGCGCTTTCGTGGCCACCGCCGATGACCACCACCGCGGCCCAGCCGGCGAGCCCGGCGCAGATGGATGCCGCCGCCGTCCAGGCGATGCGGGCGGCGCGCCCGGAGCGGCGCGCCGCGAGCCAATGGAGGGGGATCAGGACGGGGGCGGCGAACGCCCCGTAGAAGAAGGTGCCGACCGCGGCGAGCGTAACCAGCGCGAGACCGAAGCGTCCTGCGGCCGCCGCCCGGGAGCCGCGCGACCCGGTTGTGCGGAGCGCGACCCAGCCGAACGCGGCCGCGAGGAGCCCGATCGCGCCGGCGGCCTCCCACCACAGCATCGCGTCGCTGGTGCAGCTGCTCTCATAGGCGACGACGCCCGGACCTCCGCCACCACCCCCCAGCGTCGTCTCGGGGATCCACGAGCGGGTGATCACCCGGCCGTCCGCGTACTCGATCCGTTCGTGACAGCGCGGGGAAGGGCGGAAGGCGAGGAACACTGCGGCGGCGACCAAGAGGATCGCCGCGCCCGCGGTGACCAAGGAGCCGGTTCGGTTCACGTTCGGAGCGTAGCGCCGGAGGTGGGTACGGTGGTCGGAGTGAAGGTTGCGATCGAATACTGCGTCGTCTGAGGATACGAAGAGCGGGCCGCCGGTCTGGCGGCCGAGCTGAGAGCGGAGCTGGGTCTCGATGACGGTGACGTCGAGCTCGTCGAGTCGCGCGGCGGCGTCTTCGAGGTGACGGTCGACGGCGACCTCGTCTTCTCGAAGAAGTCTCTCGGGCGTCACGCACAGCCGGGAGAGGTCTTGCGCCTCATCCGGGAACGCCGGGCCTAGGACCGCAGCAACTCCGCGATCTCGAGCGCGAGCTCCAGGCTTTGACGGGCGTTGAGGCGTGGGTCGCACAGCGCCTGGTAGCGGTCCTCGACGTCCTCCTCCGGGTCGTGGAGGGCGCCGACGCATTCCGTCACCGCCTCGTGCGTGAGTTCGAGGTGCACACCGGCGGGCACGGTTCCCTCCTGCTGGTGGACGACGAAGAAGGTCTTGATCTCCGTGAGGATGTCGTCGAACGTGCGCACCTTGCGCCCGTCGACGCTGGTCGTGTTTCCGTGCATGGGGTCGCAGATCCACAGCGGCTTCCACCCCGCCTCTCTCACCGCTCGCACGAGAGGCGGCAGCAGGTTTTCGACGCGCGCGGACCCGAGCCTCGTGATGAACGAGAGACGCCCCGGCACGCGGTCGGGGTCGAGCCGTCGGCACAGGTGCACCACGTCGTCGGCAGTGGCCGCCGGTCCGAGCTTCACCGCCACCGGGTTCTTGATGCCGGATGCGAACTCGACGTGCGCGCCCTGCGGATCCCGCGTGCGATCTCCAACCCACAAGAGGTGCGCGGAGCAGTCGTACCAGTCACCCGTGAGGCTGTCGCGGCGCGTCAGCGCTTCTTCGAAGCCGAGCAAGAGAGCCTCGTGCGAGGTGTAGAGCTCGACCTGTTGCACCGCGGGCTCCCGAGAGAGGTCGACGCCGCAAGCCTCCATGAACACGACGGCGCGCTCCACCTCACGCGCGATGTCCGCATAACGTCGCCCCTGGGCGGAGGCGGTGACGAACTCCTGGTTCCAAGCGTGGATCCTGCGTAGATCCGCGAAGCCACCGGTCGTCAACGCGCGCAGCAAATTCAGCGTGCTTGCCGACTGCTGGTACGCGCGGATCAACCGCGCCGGGTCGGGCCGCCGCGCCGCCGCGTCGAATTCGTCTCCGTTGACGGCGTGCCCGCGGAAAGCCGGCAACTCGACGCCGCCGTTGCGCTCCGTCGGGCGGGAGCGCGGCTTCGCGAACTGACCGGCGATGCGCCCCACTTTGACGACGGGCAGCCCCGTTCCGTAGGTCAGGACGACCGCCATCTGCAGGATGATCTTGAGCTTGTCCCGGATCGAGTCGGCGGAGAAATCGGCGAACGACTCCGCACAGTCCCCCGCCTGCAGGACGAAGGCGCGGCCTTCGGCCGCCTCGGCGAGACGTTGCTGAAGACGGCGCGCCTCCCCGGCGAAGACGAGTGGAGGCAGGCGGCGGACGTAGCGCAGAACGTCGTCGAGCTCGCCGGCGTCCGGCCAGTCCGGCTGCTGCGCCACGGGCAACCGCCGCCACGACTGAGGGGCCCAGGTATCCACCCGCCTATGCTCGCGTGCCCGCTGCGGCCGCGTGGCACGATGGGCGCATGACCATGACCGGGCTGGTCTCGCTCGAGGACATCGAGGAGGCGCGGAGGCGGCTCGAGGGCATCGCGGTCGTCACACCCATGGACCGCTCCCGCGCGCTCTCCGACCAGTGCGGAGGCGAGGTCCTGATCAAGTGCGAGAACCTCCAGCGGACGGGGTCGTTCAAGATCCGCGGCGCCTACAACCGCATCTCGCGCCTCTCCCCCGACGAGAAGGAGTGCGGCGTGGTGGCGGCTTCGGCCGGGAATCACGCGCAGGGAGTCGCTCTTGCCGCCGCGATGGCGGGGACGACGGCGACCGTCTTCATGCCCGAGCAGGCGCCGCTTCCGAAGATCGAAGCGACGAAGCGGTACGGCGCGGAGGTCGAGCTGGTCGGCAAGGACATCGGCGTCGCGCTCGAGGCCGCTATGTCGTTCGCGAACGAGCGCGGGAGCGTCTTCGTCCACCCCTTCGATCATCCGCACGTGATCGCCGGGCAGGGCACGGTGGGCCTCGAGCTGTGCGAGACGGTCGAGGCGCTCGGGACGGTCGTGGTGCCGGTGGGAGGCGGCGGTCTGATCTCGGGGACCGCGGCGGCGGTGCGCGCGCTCCGTCCCGGCGCGCGCGTCATAGGCGTTCAGGCAGCCGGTGCCGCGTCGTATCCGCCGAGCCTGGCGCGCGGCGAGCCCGTCGTGGTCGAGGACCTCGTGACGATCGCAGACGGCATCGCCTGCAACCGGCCCGGTGAGTTCACCTTCGGCCACGTCCAGGCTCTGGTCGACGAAGTGGTCACGGTGACCGACGACGCGATCGCAGAGGCGTTGGTGTTCGCCGCCGAACGTATGAAGCTCGTCCTCGAGCCGGCGGGCGCCGCGGGCGTCGCGGCGGCGCTGCAATACCCGTCGCTCCTGAACCCGCCGGTCGTGGTCGTCCTCTCGGGAGGCAACATCGATCCGCTGCTGTTGCTGAGGGTGGTCCGTTACGGGCTGTCGGCGTCGGGCCGCTACTTCTCCTTCCACACGCGCATCGCCGACCGGCCGGGAGAGCTCTATCGCTTGCTCGGCCTGCTCGCAGAGCTGGGCGCGAACGTCGTGGGCGTCGAGCATCACCGCGAGGGGGCGCGCGTTCACGTCGGTGACGTCGACGTCGCTCTCCAGGTCGAGACGAAAGGGCCGCAGCACATCGAGGAGCTCGTGCAACGCTTGGCGGCCGCCGGCTATGTCGTCGAGCGGGCCTGACCGGGAAGCGCCGCCTCTCGCCTAGGGTTGCACCTCTTATGAGCGTCCTTCATTCCCCGCACGTGCGCGCCCAGGTCCGCGGCTTCCTCGCGGAGGACGTCGGGCGCGGCGACGTGACGACGGAGGCGGTGGTGCCGGCGGAGCTCCGGGGCACGGCGCGCCTCGAGGCGCGGGAGCCCTTCGTCGTGGCCGGTCTGCCTCTTCTCTCGGTCGTGCTCGAGGAGGCCGGCGGCGGCGTACGTGTCGAGGTCGAGAGCGCGGACGGTGACGAGGTCGACCGGGGTGCCGCCCTGGCGCGCCTCGAGGGGCCGCTCCGAACGATCCTGACCGGGGAGCGCGTCGCACTCAACCTGATCGCGCGGCTCTCGGGAGTCGCGACCGTCGCACGCCGTTATGCCGTCGCCGTCTCGGGGACGAGCGCGCGCGTCGTCGACACGCGCAAGACGACGCCCGGCCTCAGGATGCTCGAGAAGTACGCGGTGCGTACGGGCGGCGCGCACAACCACAGGTTCGGTCTCGATGACGGGATCCTCGTGAAGGACAACCACATCGCCGCGGCCGGCGGCGTGACGGAGGCCGTCGGCCGTGCCCGGGCCGCGGCGCCGCACGGCCTCCTGGTCGAGGTCGAGGTCACGGACGAGTCGGAGCTGGAAGATGCGCTTGCGGCCGGGGCCGATGCCGTCCTGCTCGACAACATGACACCCGATGAGGTCGCCCGCTGCGTTCGGCGCGCCGGAGGCAAGGCGCTCCTCGAGGTTTCCGGGGGCATCACGCTCGAGAACGTCGCGACTTATGCAGCGACCGGAGTCGACCTGATCTCCTGCGGCGCGATCACCCACTCCGCACGGTCGGTCGACATCGCACTCGAGGTCGAGCGGCTGTGACCGCGCCGCAGGCCGCGCCCCTCCTCGACGCCGCCTGGGCCGAGCAGGTGCGCGACCTGGCGCGACGCCGCGATGCCGTGATACTCGCTCACAACTACCAGGTGCCGGCGGTGCAGGACGTCGCCGACTACGTCGGCGACTCGCTCGAGCTGTCGCGCGTCGCGGCCGAGGTCGACGCCTCGGAGATCGTCTTCTGTGGCGTCCATTTCATGGCCGAGTCGGCGAAGATCTTGGCGTACGACAAACGGGTTCTGATCCCCGACAAGGACGCGGGATGCTCGCTGGCGGCGTCGATCACCGCCGACCAACTGCGAGCGTGGAAGGCGGAGCATCCGGGAGCCGTGGTGGTGATGTACGTGAACACCACCGCCGAGGTGAAGGCGGAGACGGATTACTGCTGCACGTCGGCGAACGCGGTCCAAGTCGTCAACTCGATCCCGCCGGACAAGGAGATCCTGTTCGGTCCCGACATGTTCCTCGGTGCGCACGTCGAGCGCGAGACGGGACGAAAGCTCCACATCTGGATGGGCGAGTGTCACGTGCACGCCGGGATTCAGCCGGCGGACATCCAAACGACCCTGGCGCGACATCCCGATGCCGAGCTGCACATACACCCCGAGTGCGGCTGCTCGTCCCAATGCATGTATCTCCTGTCCACCGGCGACCTCCCGCGCGAGCGCACCTTCGTTCTCGGGACGGGCGGGATGGTCAGGCGCGCCCGCGAGAGCGATGCATCTACTTTCGTGGTCGCGACCGAGACCGGCATGCTGCACCGACTTCGTAAGGAGAATCCGCGCGCCGGTTACATCCCGGCGAACGAGGAGGCCGTCTGCGGCTACATGAAGATGATCACGCCGACCAAGCTCCTGCGTTGCTTGCAGACCGGCCGTGACGAAGTGACCGTTCCCAAGGAGATCGCCGATCGGGCGCGCCTGGCGATCGAGCGCATGATCGCGGTCCTGCCGTGAGCGGGATCCGCTTGCGCCTCGCGACCGCATCGGCCGCCGTCGCCGCGGTGCTTCAGGCGACGATGCCGACGCGCGTCGCGGCGCGCCGCGAACGCATCTACGCGGTGCGGGTTGCGGAGGCGGAGCCTCGGGTGCCCGTCTTCATCACACGCCTCCGCCCGCACGCGCTCAGGCGGTCACCCTGGTAGAGCCGCTCAAGCCTCCACCTCCGGCGTTGCCACGATCCCAAGGATCGATCCCACGAGACCTGTGAAAGCCGCGACGGCCACCACCACCAGCCCCGCGGCGGGATCGATGTCGCCGATAACGTCCGCGCGCTGTGAGAACCCCGAGTTGATGTCGTCGATCCCGCGCCACGCCGCGATCGCTATGCCGCCGGCGACCACGGATCCGAGGAAGGAGAGCCACGCCCACGCCGATCGGCGCCGCACACCCAAGAGCGTCGCGCCGATCAACATCAGGATCGCCGCCACGATGATGATGTTGCCGTCGCCCGCCTCCACCCCCGTGATGGGTTCAGTGGGTTGCGGCGGCTCGCCCTCGAACGTCGTGTCCGGCAGCGGCGGAAGGACGCCCCGCGTCGTCCAGTTCATCAGGGCGCCGGCGAACGCGGCCGCCGAGGCGACGACCATCATCACGACCGCCACGAGGCGCGCTCTGTCGAAGGTGTCGCCGCGCACCCTTTCGGCCATGACGAAACGGTAGCCTACGCCGATGCAACCCAAGTCCCGCTGTCTGCTCGCGATCCACGCGCACCCCGACGACGAATCGTCGAAGGGGGCAGGGACGATGGCCAAGTACGCGGCCGAAGGCGTGCGGGTGGTGCTGGCCTGCGCCACCGACGGTGCAGAGGGCGACATCCTCAACCCGCGCATGGACCGGCCGGGGATCAAGGACCGGATGGTGGAGCTGCGGCGCGCCGAGCTCGAAACCGCGTGCGACATCCTCGGTGTCGAGCGGATCTACCACCTCGGCTACCGCGACTCGGGCATGCCGGGATCGGAAGCGAACCGGCATCCCGACGCCTTCTGCAACGCCGATCCTGAGGACGTGACCCGCCGACTCGTCGAGATCATCCGCGCCGAGCGACCCGATGTCGTGCTCGCCTATGACGAATCGAAGGGTTACGAGCATCCCGATCACGTGCGTGTGTACGAGCTGGGGACGCGGGCGTACCACGAGGCCGGCGACGCCGATCGCTTTCCCGACGCCGGCGCGCCTTGGCAGCCGAAGAAGCTCTACTACTTCGCTACGTTCACGCAGCGCAGGTTCCGGATCCTCAACGACGCCGCCGTCGCGGCAGGTGCAGAAGCCCCTTACGCGGGATGGCTCGAGAAGTGGGACGAGTTCGGGTTCGCCGAGCCGGAGATCACGACTCAGGTCGACGTGGCGGAATACGTCGAGGTGCGGAGCAAGGCTCTGCTCGCGCACGCGACGCAGATCGACCCGGATTCATTCTGGTTCGCGGTGCCGGACGAGCTGCAGCGCCAGGTGTATCCGTGGGAGGACTACACGCTGATCGACTCGAAGGTGTCTACCGAAGTGCCTGAGGACGACCTCTTCGCGGGGATCGACACGCCGGCGCCGCCCGCAGTGCCGGAGCGGCGCTAGACCTTCTCGGCGCGCCGGACCAGCGCCTTCTCGATGACCTCGTTGATCTCGTCGCCCAGCAGCTCGTCGTGCTCGAGGAGCGCGTCGCGCAGTGCCTCAACGAGGTCGCGATTCGTCTCGAGCAGATAGGCGACCTGGTCCTTCATGCGCCGGAGCATCGTGTCGACCTCACGCTTGGTCTCGTCGCCGCTCAGCACCTTGGCGACGATGTTCGCCGGCGCGCCGTGCTCGACGGCTTCGTAGGAGACGAGCGACGTGCCCATCCCGAACGACCCGACCATCTGCGCGGCGAGCGCGGTAGCGGCCTGCAGGTCGCTCGCCGGACCGGTTCCGGACTCGCCGAAGAACAGCTGCTCGGCCGCCATCCCGGCGAGTGCGATCTTCATCGTGGCTTCGAGCTCCGTGCGCGTGCGGGTGAAGCGCTCCTCGGTGTCGGAATGAGCCAGAAGGCCGAGAGCCTGCCGCCGCTTGATGATGGACAGCACTTCGAGCTTGCGATCGGTGGCGCAGAGGAACGCGGCGACGGCGTGACCCGCCTCGTGTGTCGCGATGATGTCGCGCTCGCGCCGGGTGTAGGCCACGGGATGCGCGAGGCCGATCTCTTCGCTGAGGCGAGCTCTCTGCACATCGCGCCAGTTGAGTTCACGGCGTCCGTCGCGCAGCGCCCAAACGAGCGCCTCGTCGAGGATGTGCTCGAGCATCGCCGGCGAGTAGCCCAGCGTCATGGACGCGAGCTCCTCGCGCAGGTCCTCGCGGTCCATCTCTTCTGCGTGCGAACGCTTGCTCAGGAAGTAATCGACGAGGTCACGGCGACCGGCGCGCCCGGGGAGATCGAAGTAGAGCGCGCGGTCGAAGCGCCCGGGTCGCATCAGCGCCGGGTCGAGCGAGGACGCCCGGTTGGTGGCGCCGATGACCAGCACGTTCGCGTACTGAGCCGGCCGCTTTCGGATCTGTCTCGTGCTCGGCAGGAAGAGGTTGAAGAAGTCGATGAAGCGGTTCCGGACCCGGCCGGAGAATGGGGGAGCGTCGAACGACTGCAGCTGGATGAGCAGCTCGTTGACCATGCTGCCTGCGTCGCTCGTCCCGAACTTCAACGCGCTGAAGGGGCGGTGGGGGCTCATCGATTCGACGCCCGACCGCGCGCCGCCGATCGCGTCGATCTCCTCGATGAAGCCGATCGCGCCGCCCTCCTTCCACGCCGCCTTCTTGAGGGCCTTGAAGAAGGCGCGGATCTTCCACGCCGTCATCCCGAAGAACATCGACTGGAAAGCCGGCGCCGATACGAAGAAGAAGGGGACCCCGGCTTCGGAAGCCATCGCCTTCGCCAGGTGCGTCTTGCCCGTACCCGGCTTCCCTTCGAAGAGGATGCCGCGGCGCGGGTTGCCGCCGAGCTCGTCCCGGAACGTCTTGTAGGTGAGGAAGATCTGCAGGGTGCGCGTCACCTCTTCGAGAACGACGTCGATCCCGCGGACGTCGGAGAAGGTGATCCCGATCTCCTCCGCGCTGAAGCGAAGGTGCGGAGAGCGACCCTGTGCGAACGGGAGGAAGATCGCGACCGAGATCAGCAACAGGATCAGCAGAGGAAAGAGGTAGATGACGGCGTCGGGACCGAACTGAGGCGGGCCGATGCCGATCGGGTTCCCCTCGATCGCACGCTTGCCGGTGTACGCGAGCAGCAACAGATTGAGATACACGAGGTACCGGAGGCGCCGCCGCCGGTTCCGCTCACGTATCTGGGCGACGTCGGCGCGATGGTCGGCGGCGACGGTGACGAAGGTCTCCGGCGCGGCCGGGGCGCGTTCGGCCTCCGTCGCCTTCGACTTCCTCACCACCTCGGGCCCCTTCTCAATAGATCCTCTTCTCCTATGCAGTCGGCGCGCCGTGGGGGGCACCTTTAGCAGCCAGGGCCGCGGCGCCCAGGAGGAACGGCGCGCCGAGGGCGCGGGACAGCCCCTCCGCCAGCGCGCGGCCGGCCCATGCGACTTCGTCCGGCAGCGGTTCGGCGGCGATGAGCAAGGCGAGCCGGCCGAGGACGGCGATCGCGAGCGCGGTCACAGCCCCCGCCAGCCAGAGCTCCAGGTTCCGGGGCCGGAGGCGGCGGAGCCCGGCGAACCCGGCTCGCCACGCGTCCCATACGGACGGCACGCGTCCGGCAAGGTCGCGCTCGAAGACCTGCACCGCGGCCCCGACCAGGATCGGGATCGCCGCGGCCTCGATCAGGACGAGGATCGGCCCGGAGGAGCGGTACGCGTCGACTTCATCGCGTCCGACGCCTCGGACCCGCTGGTCCTCCGGGAACCGGCCGATATCGTCGTGGATGTCCCGAACCGCGATGACGTCCCGGTGTGAATACGAGACCGCCACATGCAACGGGACGGTCAGCGAGGCCGCGAGGAGAAAGAGCGTCGCGAAGTTGCGGAACACAAGAGAGAACGCGCGGTCGAGAGACACCGCCGCAGTGTAGTGCGAGGCACCGTCCGACCCGGCAAGAGGAAGGATCGACGCGGGACAGATGAAGATCCTGTTGTGGCACGGATACCTGTTGTCCGGATCCGGATCGAACGTGTTCACCGCGAATCTCGCCCGTCGATGGCGCGCTCAAGGACACGACGTCCTTCTCATGTGTCAGGAGAGGAAGGCCGGCGACCTCGACTTCGTCGACGAGGCAGGGGATATGGGGGCGGACGATCAGTCGTTCACCGCCGTCACTACCGGCGCGCCCAGTGCCCGCGGACGGGTGACGGTACTCCGCCCCGAGATCGGAACGATCCTCCCGGTTTACGTCTACGACGAGTACGAGGGGTTCATCGCCAAGCGCTTCGTCGATCTTAACGACGAGGAGTTGACCCACTACGTCGACGCGAACGTCCGCGCGCTGGCGGCCGCGCTGCGGCTCTTCGCTCCCGATGCCGTCATCGTCGGGCACGAGGTGATGGGACCGGAGATCGCACGCCGCGCTTGCGGCGCGACCGGCGTCCCCTACACCGTCCTCTTGCACGGGAGCGCGCTCGAGTACGCGGTGAAGGAGCAAGAACGCTATCGGTCGTTCGCGGCGAGCGGTCTCGGCGCGGCGGCTGCCGTGGTGGGCGGAAGCCGTTACATGGTCGAGGAGGCGGCGCGCGTCGTTCCCGGATGGCTGGACCATGCCGCGGTCGTGAATCCCGGCTGTGACGTCGAGCTCTTCCGTCCGGTGCCGAGAGCGCTCGATCGAGATCCCGTCGCCGGGTTCGTCGGCAAGCTCATCGCTTCGAAAGGCGTCCACAACTTCCTCGCCGCGCTCGGCGCCACCCGGACGCCGTCGCTCACCGCCGTGGTGGTCGGGTACGGAGGTTACGAGCGCGAGTTGCACGCGCTGCGCGATGCGTTGGCGACGGGAGACCGGCGCGCCGCGATCGCGGCGACGGACGGCGCGGTCGAGGATTTGAGGCGGTTCCTCGACGCGGCCCCGGAGACCTTCTTCGAACGGGCGGCCTCGGTGCCGGTGCACTTCACCGGCCGCCTCGAGCACGGCCCGCT
>Ga0247713_1000806_pt1 | contig 17422 bp, 16 predicted proteins | sample 21E_NmetaG_FD_189936 | JGI IMG/M metagenome (GOLD analysis project Ga0247713, IMG submission 189936) | Soil microbial communities from hillslope of Landscape Evolution Observatory, University of Arizona, Oracle, AZ, United States - 2-1-E_N | ecosystem: Engineered > Artificial ecosystem >... | reverse complement strand
CGGCGGGTTCGGCGGCGGGCGCGTGGGCGGCGGCGGGTTCGGCGGCGGGCGCGTCGGCGGAGGACGATTCTGACCGCAGGCCGCCGCGCCGGCCGGCCCCGAAAACCGAGGAGGTTCCCGCATGGCCCGCACCGTCATCGGCAGGATCGGTCAGCTCGTCCGCGCGAACGTGAGCGCGCTCCTCGACGGCGCCGATGATCCCGAGAAGATGCTCGACCAGCTCCTCCGCGACTTCTCCGCGAGCATCGCCGAAGCCGAGAGCGCCGTCGCGCAGACCGTCGGCAACCTCCGCCTGCTCGAAGACGACCGCGACGAGGCCCGTGAGGCCGCCGAGGAGTGGGGACGCAAGGCGGCCGCGGCGGCCGCACGCGCGGAGCAGCTCGCCGCGGAGGGGTCCCCCGACGCCGACCGCTTCACCGAGCTCGCCCGCGTCGCCCTGCGCCGCCAGATCGGCTACGAGAAGCAGGTCGAGACCTTCTCGACCCAGATCGCCCAGCAGGAGGGGCTGGCGACGCAGCTGAGAAGCGGGCTCGACAAGGTCCGCGCGAAGCACGAGGACCTCGTGCGCCGCCGCGACGAGCTCGTCAGCCGCGCGCGGGCGGCGGAGGCCCGCACGAAGATGCACGAGTCCGTCCACAGCGTGCTCGACCCGGGCGCGGAGCTCGGCCGCTTCGAGGAGCACGTGCGGCGTCAGGAAGCCGAGGTCCTCGGCATGGAGGAGGTTTCGGCGTACTCCCTCGAAGCGCAGCGCGAGGGGCTCGAGGAGCTCGGCGACGACACCGAGGTCCAGCGCCGCCTCGACGCCCTGCGCGCCAGCGGCTCCTGACCGCGTTCACCGCGGCCCGCCCCGCGCGCCCGACGAAGAGGGGGCCGGCTCCCGCACGGTGCGTTTGACGCGCGCCCGCCCCGGGCAATGCGGTGGCCTCATGTCGTCGTCACGCCCCGGTGAGCGCCTCGCCACGACACCCGAAGAGGGTGAGCGGCGCCGCCTCCGCGGGCTCGGGCTCGGTCCCGGGCTGCTCGTCGCCGCCGCGTTCATCGGGCCCGGAACGATCAAGACGGCGAGCGTGGCCGGCCGGGCTTCGGCTTCCAGATCGTGTGGGCGCTCGGGTTCTCCGTCCTCGCCGCGATGCTCCTGCAGGAGATGTCGGCCCCGCTACAGCGGGGAGGAGGTGCTGGCGGCGTTGGGGTACGCGACGTTGCAGCGCAAGCCTTAAGTCGTTCGTCGCCGGTGTCGCCGGGTGCGAGCAGACCCAGACCGACGCGCTGCTGGTCACCCTGCAGAGGCCGACCATCCGTTCTCGCCGGGCACGATGTACCGCGACTACGCCCAGAGCCCTCGCGTGGTCCACTGGGAGAGTCAGAACGCCAGCCTCGCCCCGGGGCGGCGCGCAGCCACGCCTACGGCGTGGAAACCGCAGTCGAACTGCTCCCACAACGCGGCTACGACATCCTCTACATCGGCCGGCCAAACACCGTCGAACTGGCCGACGGGACCCGCAAGACCCTCACTGCCGGCCCCGACCTCGTAGCCGTGCGCAACGGCCGCACCGTCGTGGTCGAAGCCAAAGGGTCGGTAGCCACCGCGGAGCATTCGGGCCTACTCATGTTGATGGACGCAAGGCTGTCGAGAAGCAGCTGGAGCGCCTCCGTCGCCGGATGGACGAAGGGCGCTCGGGATGGATCGTCGAAGAAGGCGTCGGCCGCTGCCTGCGGGCCCTCGGCCGCCAGGAGCAAGCGGAACCGCACCTGCGCAGGGCTCTGGACCGGCCCGATCCCCAGGAGCACTGGCAGTGGCTCGCCGTCGGAGCCATCCACCGCCTTCTCGGCGGGCTCGTCACCCTAGCGGTCATGTCGACCGCGGCTGCGGCCTTCTTCACGACCGGCATCGGCATCCATGACGCGGGCAGCATGGCCAACCAGCTCGAGCCGCTGCTCGGGCGCAGCCCCCAGGTGGTCTTCGCGACGGGGCTGCTCGCGGGGATAACGAGCGCGGTGACCGCGCCGCTGGCGGCCGCTTCGCGATCTCGGGGTCGCTCGGGTGGGGCCGGGACCTCAAGTCGTGGTGCTTCCGGTGCGTGTGGGCGGCCGTCATCGTCATCGGCACGTTCTTCGCCGCCATCGGCGGCTCCCCGGTCGAGGCGATCGTGTTCGCGCAGGCCGCCAATGGGCTCGTCCTGCCCGTCATCGCGATCTTCCTGCTCGTCGTCATGAACCGCCGCGACCTTCTCGGCACGGACGCGAACGGCCCGGTCGGCAACGTCGTCGGCGGGCTCGTCGTGCTCACCGCCACCGGTCTCGGGCTGTTCAACCTCGCCCGCGCCTTCGGGTTCGTCGGCTGACGCCGATCACCCGGCGGCGGTCGCGACGAAGCGCAGCTGCTGGCCGGGACGGACCTGACCCACCCCGTCGACGTCCGCGTCGAGCACGACGGCGATGACCGGGTAGCCCCCGGTGATCGGGTGGTCGGCGAGCAGCAGCGTCGGCAGGCCCGAGGGCGGCACCTGCAGGGACCCGCGGACCATGCCCTCGCTCGGCAACTCGCCCGAAACGGCACGCTCGAGGGGAGTGCCCTCCAGTCGCAGGCCCACCCGGTTGCTCTGCTGGCTCACCGTCCAGGCTGCGGTGACCAGCGCGTCCGCCGCCGCCTGCGCGAACCAGTCGTCGCGGGGGCCGAGGCGCACCCGCAACCGGACCTCGCCCGCCGGCGGATCCGGCACCGGCGCGACGTCCACCCCGGGCGGCTCGCCCGCCGGCCGCCCGACGGGCAGGCGGTCGCCGGCCTTCACCACGGGTGGGCCCAGCCCGGCGAGCACATCGGTGGCCCGGGACCCGAGCACGGCCGGCACGTCGAGGCCGCCCCGTACCGCGACGTAGGTCCGCAGGCCGCTGCGGGGCGCCCCGAGACGCAGCTCCTGCCCGCCCCGCAGGGTGAGCACCGCGTTGTGCCCGACCGGGCTGCCGTCGATCGCAGCGGGGCACGGCGCCCCGGTGAGGGCGAGCAGCGCGTCGGCGTCGGGACGCAGCCGCGCCCCCCCGAAGGTCACCTCGAGCGCGGCGCTGCCCTCGGGGTTGCCGACGAGGCGGTTGCCAAGGCGCAGCGCCCTGCGGTCGGCGGCGCCCGAGGCGGTCACCCCCCACATCGCAAGGCCCGGCCGGCCGAGGTCCTGGACGGTCGCGAGCGGACCGGGCGCCACCACCTCGAGCGTCCCGGTCACGACGCCTCCACGAACCGCACCCGCACCCCGGGTTCGAGCAGCGCGGGAGGATCGCGGTCGAGGTCCCACATGGCGAGCTCGGTACTTCCGATGAGCTGCCAGCCGCCCGGCGAGGCGCGCGGGTAGACGCCGCTGAACGGGCCCGCGAGGCCGACCGACCCGGCCGGGACCCGGGTGCGGGGTTCGCTGCGCCGCGGGACGTGCAGCCGCTCGTCCTCGCCGACGAGGTAACCGAATCCGGGCACGAACCCGGCGAACGCTACCGTCCACGTCTGCCCGGTGTGCGCCTCCACGACCCCGCGCGCCCCGAGACCCGTGAGGTCACCCACCTCGGGGAGGTCCTCCCGGTCGTACACGACGGGGATCTCCACGGAGCCGGCCTGCCGGTCCCCCGGGGCCCGAGGTTGCAGGCCGCCGAGGAGCCGGCGCAGGGCGCCGGCCGTCGTCACCGCCGGGTCGATGCGCACGAGCAGCGTCCGGGTGGCGGGCACGAGGTCGACGACGCCCGCCGGACGCCGCTCGACGAGCTCGGCCTGCAGACCGAGCACCTCGTCGAGGTCGTCGAGCTCGACGAGGACGCCGACGTCGCCGCAGTCGAGCAGCCTCACGCGGTGAACGCCCGCAGCTCGACCCCGGCGGCCTCGAGGGCCGCGCGCACCCCTTTGGCCATCGCGACCGCTCCCGGCGAGTCGCCGTGCACGCAGATCGAGTCCACCGCCACCGTGACGACGCTTCCGTCGACGGCCACGATCTGTCCGTCGGTGACCATCCGCACCGCCCGCCGCGCGACCTCGTCGGCGTCGTGGAGGACCGCCCCGGGCTCCCGGCGCGACACGAGGGTTGCCTGCGGCGTGTACGCCCGGTCGGCGAAGGCCTCCCGCACGACGGGCAGCCCCGCGTCGCCCGCGTGCCGCAGCAGCGCCGAGCCGGGCAGGCCGAGCAGCGGCATGCGCGCGTCGTACGCGCGGACCGCCCGCACGACGGCCGCCGCCTGCTCCTCGTGGTCGACGACGGCGTTGTAGAGCGCGCCGTGGGGCTTCACGTAGACCACCCGCGACCCGGCGACACGCGCGAACGCCTCGAGGGCGCCGATCTGGTAGAGGACGCAGTCGGCGAGCTCGTCGGGATCCATGTCGATGAACCGCCGCCCGAACCCCGCGAGGTCGGGGTAGCCGACCTGTGCGCCGATCGCGACGCCGCGCTCGGCGGCGTCCGCGCACGTGCGCCGAAGAGTGCTCGGGTCCCCGGCGTGGAACCCGCAGGCGACGTTCGCGCTCGTGACCGCCTCGAGGACCGCCGCGTCGTCCCCGAGCGTCCACCGCCCGAAGGACTCACCGAGGTCGCTGTTGAGGTCGACGTGCCTGGGTTCCATCACCTCGCCGAACGCTCGCCGGGCAGGATGTGTGCCCCCTCGCCGTGGCCCGCAACCGCGCGGTCACGCCGCGCCGGTCGCCACCGACGCGCCGGGCTCATCCTCAGGTGGCGCGCCCTCGCCGCGGTCAGGCCGGCTTCGTCGCCGAGGCGGGCTGACGCGCCCTCCACACACCGTGACCGCTCAGCGCAGCGCCTCCTTGAACGCCGCGCGGGCCGCGGTCCCGTCCGGCGCGGCGAGCGCAGCGTCCGCGGCTGCGCGCAGCTCGTCGCCCGTGTGGCGGCGCAGCTTGTCCTTCACGTCGGGCACCGCGTTCGGGGTCATCGACAGCTCGGTGACGCCGAGCGCGACGAACGCGGCGGCCGCACGCGGCTCCGCCGCCGCCTCGCCGCACACGCCGACCCACGCCCCGTGGGCGGCGGCGGCCCGGCAGACCGACCCGATAAGGCGCAGCACGTCGGGGTCGAACACGTCGGGGATCCCCGCGACGTCGGGGTTGAGCCGGTCGGCGGCGAACAGGTACTGGAGCAGGTCGTTCGTGCCGATGGACAGGAAGTCGACGCGGCGGGCGAGCCGGTCGGCGGCGAGCGCCGCGGCGGGCACCTCGACCATGACCCCGACCTCGACGCCGGCGACGTCGACGCCCTCCTCGCCGGCGACCTCGTCGAGGATCGCGCGGGCCTCGTCGACCTCGGCGGTCGTGGCGACCATCGGGAACATGATCGCGAGGCGGCCCGTGGCGGTCGGACCGCCGGCCGGTGAGGCGGCGCGCAGCAGCGCCCGCAGCTGGTCGCGCAGCAGCCGCGGCTCGGCGAGCCCGAGGCGCAAGCCGCGGACGCCGAGCGCGGGGTTCTCCTCGGGCGGGCGCGTGATGAACGGCACGGGCTTGTCCGCGCCGATGTCGAGGGTGCGAAAGACGACGCGCTCGCCGGGGAAGGCGTCGAGCACCCGGCGGTAGTAGGCGACCTGGTCGTCGACCGTGGGCGCGTCGGTCGCGTCGAGGAACAGGAACTCCGTGCGCACGAGGCCGCTGCCCTGCGCCCCGGCCCCGAGCGCCCGGTCAAGGGCGCCGGGGTCGTTGACGTTCGCGGCCAGCTCCACGTGGACGCCGTCGGCGGTCTGGCCGGGCAGGTCTCGAAGCGCTTCGAGACGCTCCCGCCGCTCCGCCTCCGCCGCGGCGAACTTCGCGTAGCGGTCCCGGTCGACCTCGTCGGGGTCGACGAGGACCTCGCCGCTGCGCCCGTCGACGGCGAGCACCACCCCGGCGGGGGCGCGGGTGATGACGTCGCGGGCGCCGACGACCGCGGGGATCCCGAGCGAACGCGCGAGGATGGCCGCGTGGCTCGTCGGCGAGCCGGCCTCGCAGACCACCCCGGCGACGAGGTCACGCGGCAGCTCGGCGGTGTCCGACGGCGCAAGGTCGTGCGCGACGACGATGCAGCGCTCGGTCGGCACAGGGCGGGTCGCCCCCGTGAGGACGCCGACGACGCGCTCGGCGACGTCGTCGAGGTCGGCGGCCCGGGCGGCGAGGTACTCGTCGGCCGATGCGGACAGCAGGTTGCGGAAGGCGCCGAACGCGTCGCGCACCGCGTCCTCCGCGGTGGCGCCCGCGTCGATGGAGCCGTGCGCCATCCCGGCGAGCTCCGGGTCGGCGGCGAAGGCGGCGTGGGCGGTGAAGATCGCCGCCTCCTCCGCGCCGACCGCGTCCGACAGCCGGTCCGCCACCGCCTCGAGCTGCCCGATGGCCTGCGCGAGCGCGCGGTCGAGCCGTTCGTGCTCGTGCGCGGGGTCGACCGGCGCGGCGTCGCTGCGGGCCTCGGGTCTCGGCCGGGGCGCCATGACGAACGCCGGCGCAACCGCCACGCCGGGCGAGGCGCCCCGGCCATGCAGGAGCGCGGCGGTCATTCGCCGATGCCGCTCTCGACGAGGGCGACGAGCTCGTCCAGGGCGGTGTCCTCGCCCTCGCCGTCGGTCGCGATCGTGAGCTCGTCGCCCTGGTGGCAGTCGAGGGTGAGCACGCTGAGCACCGACTTCGCGTTCACGGTCCGCTCGCCCTTGGCGACGGTGACCGCGCACGGGTGGGCGGCCGCAGCCTTCGCGAACACCGCCGCCGGACGGGCGTGGAGCCCGGTGGGGTTGGTCAGCGTGACGGTCTTGCTAGGCATGGACAGCCTCCTTCTGGGGCGTCTCCGCGACGACGTCGGCGGTGTTCGCGCCGACGCGCTTCAGGATGTTGACGAGCACCGCGGTGACGACGCTGCCGATCGCGATGGCGAGCAGGTAGAGCGGCCAGTTGCCGACGAGCCCGATGACGAAGATGCCGCCGTGGGGCGCCTGCAGGGTCGCGTTGAACGCCATGGACAGCCCGCCGGCGACGGCGGATCCGGCCATGATCGAGGGGATGACCCGCACGGGGTCGGCGGCCGCGAACGGGATCGCGCCCTCGGTGATGAACGACGCGCCCATGAGCCACGCGGCCTTGCCGGCCTCGCGTTCGGGGACGGTGTACTGGCGCCGGGCGAGCGCGGTCGCGAGGGCGAGACCGAGCGGTGGGGTCATGCCGGCGGCCATGACCGCGCCCATGGGGGCGAACTGCCCGGCTGCGAGCGCCGCCAGACCGAAGGTGTAGGCGACCTTGTTGACAGGGCCGCCCATGTCGAAGGCCATCATGAGCCCGAGGAGCGCGCCGAGCAGGATCGCGTTGGTGCCCTGCATCCCCTCCAGCGCGCTGGTGAGCGCCGCGGTGAACGCCGCGATCGGCTGGCCGACGACCAGGATCATGAGCGCACCGACGACGAACGTCGCGACGAGCGGGTAGACGAGCACCGGCATGATGCCGCGCAGGCTTGCCGGCACCCGGATCTTCTTCAGCAGCAGCACGGTGCCGCCGGCGATCAGGCCCGCAGCGATGCCGCCGAGGAAGCCGGCGCCGATGGCGTCGTGCACGGCGAGCAGGCCGCCGACGATGCCCGGCGCGATGCCGGGCCGGTCGGCCATCGCGTAGGCGATGAATCCGGCGAGGATCGGCACCAGCATCGAGAACGCCGTGCCGCCGATCTCGAGGAGCAGCGCGCCGATGGAGAACTCGTCGAAGACGCTGACCTCCGTGACCTCGACCGCGCCGCCGATGGCGAACGCGAGCGCGATGAGGATCCCGCCGGCGGCGACGAACGGGATCATGTAGCTCACCCCGGTCATGAGCCAGCGGCGCACGGTGCCGCCCTTCGTCGACGTCGCGGGCGCGTCGCCGGCGGGATCACGAGGGGTGGCCGCGGCGGTCGCGGCGCCCGCGGCCGGGGCCGCGGCGGCGGCCGGTCGCGCGCGGGCGGCCTCCTCGGCGCGCGCGATGACCTCGCTCGCCCGGTTGATCGCCTCGGCGACCTTCACCTCGACGCGGGGCAGGTGCGCGAAGCGCTCGACGTCGCGGACCGCCGCGTCGGCGGCGAGGATGAGCACGTCGGCGCCCCGGATGCTCTCCGCCGGGGCGACCTCCGCGCCGGCCGAACCCTGCGTCTCCACGACGATGTCGTGGCCGGCGGCCTTCGCGGCCTTCTCGAGGGCCTCCGCGGCCATGTAGGTGTGGGCGATGCCCGTGGGGCATGAGGTGACAGCGACGATCTTCACAGGGTGACCTCCTTGCGCAAGATATCGATGACGTCCGCCGGCGTCGCTGCCGTGCGCAGGGCGTCGCGGAACTCGTCGTGCACGAGCTTTCGAGCGAGTCGGGACAGCAGGGTGATGTGGAGGTCGCTCTCGCCCTCCGGGGCGGCGATGAGGAACACGAGGTCGGCAGGGGTGCCGTCGGCGGAGCCGAAGTCCACGCCGTCGGGCGAGCGGCCGAACGCCACCGACGGCCGGGCGACGCCCGAGGACTTGCCATGGGGGATGGCGATGCCCATCTCCATGCCGGTCGGCCCGGTCTCCTCCCGGGCGCGCACCGCCTGCACGAAGGCGCTCCGGTCGGTGACGCGGCCGTCGACCTCGAGCAGGCGGGCGAGCTCGTCGATCGCCGCCCAGCGGTCAGCGGAGTCGAGGTCGAGGGTGACGAGCGACTCGCTCGTGATGTCGTCGATGGACAGGGTCATGGCGTCGCTCCTAGGTCGAGGGGTCGGTGCGGGTCGAGCCGGTCGTGGACGCGGACCGCCGCGCGGTCGAGGTCGCCAGGGCCCGGCATGCGGGTCCCGGGCAGCCCGACGGCGGCGGCGCCCCAGGTGAGGGCGTCGGCGAGGGCCGCCCGCCCGTGGCCACCGCCGGCGAGGAAGCCGGCGAGGGTCGCGTCCCCGGCACCGACCGCGCTGCGCACCACCGCGACGGGCGCCTCGCCGTGGACCGCGCCGCCGTCGTCGACGAGCAGCGCCCCGTCGGCGCCGAGGCTTGCGAGCACGGCCCGGGCGCCTCGGCGGCGCAGCTCCTGCGCGGCGGCGACCGCGTCGCCGAGCGTGGCGAGCGGCGCGCCGACCGCCTCGGCGAGCTCTTCGGCGTTCGGCTTCACGACGTCGGGCCGGGCGGCGAGCGCCGTGGTGAGCGCGGGCCCGCTCGTGTCCACCGCGACTGCGCACCCGACGGCGCGCAGCGCCTCGACGAGGCGGGCGTACAGGTCGTCGGGAACGCCGGGAGGCAGGCTGCCGCTGCACACCGCCCAGGTCGCGGAGCCGGCGGCGTCGACGGCGGTGGCCACGAGGCCGTCGACCTCGGCACCCTGCAGGGCGGGGCCGGCGGTGTTGAGCTTCGTGACCGTGCCGTCGTCCTCGACGACGCTCACGTTCGTGCGCACCGCAGCACCGATCGGCACCGTGGCGAAGTCGATCCCCGCGTCGGCGAGCAGCCCGGTGAGCAGCCGGCCGTCCGATCCGCCGCACGGCAGCACCGCCCGCGTCTTGTGGCCGTTGGCGGCCAGCGCACGCGCGATGTTCACGCCCTTGCCGCCCGCCTCCTCGCGGAACGCGCTCGCCCGGTGGACCGCGCCGCGGGTGAGCGCGCCGACCTCGATCGTGCGGTCGAGGCTCGGGTTGGCGGTGACGGTGACGATCATGCGCGCACCATGTCCACACCTGCGTCACGAAACACGGCCGCGGTCTCGTCGTCGACCCCTGCGTCGGTGACGAAGACGTCGACCGCGCCGATGTCGGCGAACCGGCAGAACTTGTCGACGCCGACCTTCGTGTGGTCCGCGAGCAGCACGACGCGGTCGGCGGCGGCCACCATCGCCTCCTTCACCGTGGCCTCGGCGAGGTCGGGGGTGGTAAGGCCGCCACCCACGGAGACGCCGTTCGCGGCGACGAACGCGACGTCGACGTGGATCTCGCCGAGGCTCCGCAGCGCCCAGCGGTCGACGAGCGCGAGCGTCCGCCCCCGCACCCGCCCCCCGACGGTCAGGACCGTGAGCCGGGGCCGGGCGGACAGGGTCAGTGCGATCGGCAGGGCGTTGGTGACGACGGTGAGCTCGCGGTCATCGGGGAGCTGCTCGGCGAAGCGGGCGGTCGTCGTGCCCGCGTCGACGAGGATCGTGCCCTCCCGCGGCAGGTAGTCGAGGGCGACCTTGGCGATACGCTCCTTCTCGGCGGCCATGGTCGCGGCCCGCTCGGCGACGCCGGGCTCGAAGCGCAGCCGCTCGACGGGCAGCGCCCCGCCGTGGACGCGGCGCAGGAGCCCCTGGCGCTCGAGGGCGTCGAGGTCGCGGCGCACCGTCTCGCTCGTCACCGCCAGGTCCCCGGCGAGGGTCGCGACGTCGACCCGGCCGACGGCGCGTGCGCGGCGGAGGATCTCCTGCTGGCGTTCTGGTGCGTACATGGCCCTTCCGGGATCTGCGGCTATCTGTGTCTTTATGGTTATACCTTTGTTTCGTTGGGATGGCAAGGGGAATCCCGGCCGACGACCCGAGCCGCTCGACACCGCGCCGGCCGGGCCCGCCGGTGTCGGGACTCAGTCACCGCGGAGATGACGCAGGCCCGACACCCGCCACGGCCCTGGCGCGGCGCGGGTCAGGAAGTGTTGTCGAAGCCGTGGGGAAGCCAGACGCTCTCGTTGCCGGTGAAGAAGTACACCTGCCAGTGGTAGTAGCCGTAGAAGGCGCGCGGGTCGGCCTGCATCTGCTCGGCGTACGTGCGGACGGCGTCGACGTAGCGCACGTCGCGGTTGTAGCGGAACAGCGCCCCGTTCACGTCGCCGGGCATGCCGCCCCAGCGCAGGTAGCGGGCGGCGGCGAGGATCGCGTCGCGGTGGTCGTGGACGCTGCCCTCGCCCCACTCCGCCCACGTCGCGGGCATGAACTGCATCGGCCCCTGCGCGCCCGCGACGCTGTCCCCCCGGATTCGGCCCATCCGCGTCTCGACGAGGTTGACCGCGGCGAGGTACGTCCAAGGCACGTCCGTCGCGAGCTCCGCCTCGTGGTAGTAGGACTTCAGCTCGTCGGCGGGCGGGGGCGGCACGATCCGCCACGCCGGCAGCTTGCGGACTGTGGGCGGCTCGGCGGGATCGGCGGGGGTGTGCATCGCCGCGAGCCGCGCGCCCGCGAACAGGTTCCCTCGGACGGCCGGGTGCAGCGCGACGGGCACCTCGGCGAGCGTCGGGTCGACGAGCCCGGGTTCGTTGCCGAGCTTGCGGTAGACCACCTGCTGCCAGTGGCCGGCGGCCTCGAGCGTCTCTGGCCGGCGGGCGGGGTCGCGGATGGCCCCTTCGGCTGCGACGAGGATCGCGGCGAGCGCCGAGGGGTCGTCGGGGGCGATCGGCGGGCCGGCGACGGGGAGTGCGAGCAGGTCGTCGAGGGGGCCGTTCGCCGCCGGGTCGTCGGCGTCGACGGCGGGCGCGTCCACGGGGTCGACGGCGGCGCCGGTGCTCGTGGCGCGCTCGCCGGCGGGCAGGCCGCGGGCGACAAGGGCGAGCCCCGCAGTGAGGAGCACGGCCGCAGCGACGAGCAGGGCGAGGTGGGAGCGCATGCGCCCAGGCTAGGTCCGGCCCGCGCGCTCGCAGCGGTCGGTCCGGCAGTTAGGGTGACCGGCCGGTGTGGGCTCCCGACCCGCACTTCAGCGTCGACTACCACGTGCGCCACACGGGGCTGCCGCCGCCCGGCAACCGTGGGCAGCTGCGAAACCTCATCGGTCGCGTCATGGCAAGCTCGACCTCAGCAAGCCGGACCCGTCGCCACTGCGCCTCACCGGCGAGGCGGTCACCGACTACGTCGCGAGCCCCTACGGCGCCCCCCGGGGATCCCGCCCCCCGAATGTTTACCTCGCAACAACGTGAGGGAACGGGTCGATAGACACTTGAGCCCCCGAGCTCCACAGGCGTATCGAAAGGTTTTTCCGGATGCCTCGCTCCCCCCTTGTCGTGCTGTGCCTCGCCCTTTTGCTCGCGGTCGCTCTCGTGGCCCCCGCCGCTGGCCAGGACGACGAGCAGACCACCGTGCGCGTCGCCTTCAACGCGTTCGAGAACAACATCACCCCGTTCACGCTCACGATGCAGGGCCTGCCGGTCACCCACGACCTCGTCCACCTTGTCTACGACGCGCTCTTCTGGTCGCAGGCGCGGGAGGAGCCCGAGCCGTGGCTCGCCGAGTCCGCCGAGCCGAACGACGACTTCACGGAGTGGACGGTGACCATCCGCGACGGCGTCACCTGGCACGACGGTGAGCCGCTGACCGCCGAGGATGTCGCGTTCACCTACGACTACAACCTCGAGGTGGAGCACCCGGGCCGCTACGGGCACCACGTCCACCAGATCCCCCCGTACTCCCATTCCGAGGTCGTCGACGACACGACGGTCACCCTCGTCTTCGACGAGCCGGCCCCCACGTTCACCGCGGTGCCCGGTGGAGACCTGCCGATCATCCCGCGCCACATCTGGGAGGGCATCGACAACCCCGACGAGGCCACCGACATCGAGCCGGTCGGCTCCGGCCCGTTCGAGGTGGTCGACATCGTCCCCGACCAGCAGTACGTGCTGGAGGCGAACACCGACTACTTCATGGGGGCCCCCCTCGTCGACCGCCTCGAGCTGCCGATCGTTCCCCAGCCCACGGCGGCGTTCGCGGCGCTGCGCGCAGGACAGGTCGACGCGGTGGACGTCGGCGTGCCGCCCGAGCTCGTCGATCAGCTGCGCGACGACGACGACATCGAGGTCATCGAGAGCACGCGCTTCGAGTCCGTGCACCTGCACTTCAACATGACGGAGGGACCGCTGAGCGACCCGGCACTGCGCAGGGCCATCCGACTCGCGATGGACCGCCAGGCCATCGTCGACGGGGTGCTGCTCGGCGAGGGCGAGCCCGGGCGTGACGGGTGGCTGCATCCCGAGGTGCACTGGGCTGACCCCGACGACACGTCCACGTTCGACCTCGAGGCCGCCGAGGAGCTCCTCGACGAAGCCGGCTACGACGAGCGCAACGACGAGGGCATCCGGCTCGGCCCCGACGGGGAGCCCCTGAGCTTCACGGTCCTGGTCGCCGCCGTGCAGCCGCTCCACCAGCGGGCGATGGACATCGCCGCGCAGCAGGTCGCCGCGGCCGGCATCCAGCTGACGCCCGAGGCGATCGAGCCGGCCACCCTCGCGCAGCGCCGGCGAGGTGGTGAGTTCGACGCGTTCGTCACGAACCTCGAGGCGCACGCGCACGGCGACCCCGACACCTTCTACTTCTTCTTCGGGCCGGGCATCGAGGGCACGTTCTTCGGCGGCTTCGACGACGAGGAGTTCAACGCCGCCACCCTCGAGGCGTCGCAGATCACCGATTTCGATGAGCGCCGCGACGCCATCCACGAGCTGCAGTCGATGTTCGCCGAGCAGTCGCCGGCGATCGTGCTCTACTACCCGACCGGCAGCTACGCGCACCGCCCCGCCGCCTACGACGGCTGGATCGGCGACCCCGGTCACGGGACGTTCACGAAGCGCTCGTTCCTCGCGGAGTACGCCGCGGTCGACGCCGACGAGGTCGCGGCCGACGACGACCCTGGCGCCGAAGAGCCCGTCGCCCTGCCCGACGACGTGCAGGAGGCGGCCGAGGGCGCCCCGTGGGGGCTCATCGCGCTCATCGTCGGGCTCTTGGCCGCAATCGGCATCGCCGTCGCCCTCACGCGGCGGGACCGCGCGGACGACGTCACGGGGGCGTGAGGCCGCACCCAGCGGCGGCCGCCGACTCGGCGGCCGCCGGGATCTCGGGGGTCCGCGGCTGATGGCCGGTCACCTCGCGCGCCGCATCGGCCAGTACCTGCTCGTCCTCGTCGTGCTCGTGATGCTCAACTTCCTGATTCCGCGGCTGGCGCCGGGCGACCCGATCGACTTCCTGCTGCCACCCGAAGTCGCTTCGGGCGTCACCGAGGAGCAGCGGGAGCGGGTGATGGCCCGCTTCGGCTTCGACGACCCCGTCCACGTCCAGTTCTGGAACTACGCGAACGGCGTCGCACGCGGCGACTTCCTCACGTCGGTGCGCTACGGGCGCCCGGTCACCGAGGTCGTGCTCGAACGGCTGCCGTGGACGCTGCTCATCGTGCTCAGCGCTGTGCTCGTCTCGACGGTCGTCGGCACGGTCGCGGGGTTCCGCTCGGCGTGGCGGCGGGGGCGCGCCACCGACGTCGGGACACTGTCGTTCGTCATGTTCCTCGACTCGCTGCCGCCGTTCTTCGTCGGGCTCCTGCTCATCCTCGTGTTCTCCGTGTGGCTCGGGCTGTTCCCGGTGTTCGGGGCGCTGCCGAGCGTGCCCTCGACCGGCGTCGCCTTCTTCGCCGACGTCGCCATCCGCGCCGCGCTGCCGACCGCGACCCTGACGATCGCCGCCCTCGGGTTCATCTACCTCACCGCGCGCTCGGCGATGGTGTCCGAGCTCGGCGAGGACTACGTCATGGTCGCGTCGGCGAAGGGCCTGCCCGACGGGGCGATCCGCCGCCACGCGCAACGCAACGCCCTGCTGCCCGTGTGGACCGCGGCGATGCTCAACGTCGCCGTCCTGTCGGGAGCGACGACCGTCGTCGAGACGGTGTTCGCCTACCCCGGTCTCGGCCGGCTCGTCTACGACGCGGTGATCGCCCGCGACTACCCAGTGCTGCAGGGCGCGTTCTTCTTCCTCGCGCTCATGGTGCTCGCGGCGAACATCATCGCCGACCTCGCCTACCCGCTGCTCGACCCGCGGGTCCGTCGACCGCGACCGGCCTCGTGAGACGTCCCGGACGCGTGCTCGGCATCCTCGGCGGGGTCTTCCTCGCCGCGCTGTTCCTCATGGCGACCGTCGGTCCCGCACTGACGCGTGAGGACCCCACTGCCCCGGCCGGCCTGCCGCTGCAGCGCCCGAGCGGCGCGCACCTGCTCGGCACCGACGACGCCGGCCGCGACCTCTTCGCGCAGTTCGTCGAAGGGGCGCAGGTCTCGTTGCTCATCGGTGTGCTGTCCGCGGTTGTGGCGGTGGTCGTCGGCCTCGCGGTGGCTCTGATCGCCGGCTACCACCGGGGGGCCATCGACTCGGCGCTCATGCGCCTCGTCGACGTGACCCTCGCGCTGCCGTTCCTCCCGCTCGTGCTCGTGCTCGCCGCTTTCTTCGGCCGGGGACTCTGGACGACGGTGCTCGTCATCGGCCTGGGTCTGTGGGTGCGCCCCGCGCGGGTCTTGCGCTCCCAGGTGCTCAAGGTGCGTGAGTTCGACCACGTCGTCGCAGCCCAGGCGATGGGCGCGCGTACGTCGCGTGTCCTGCTGCGCCACGTCCTGCCCCGCGTCACGCCGCTCGCCGGCGCGCAGTTCATCCGCGCGGCGAACATCGGGGTGATGATCGAGGCGGCGCTCGCGTTCCTCGGGCTGGGCGACCCGGCGCGGATGAGCTGGGGCACGATGCTGTACTTCGCGAACGCCCGCAACGCGATCCTCACCGACGCGTGGATGTGGTGGATCCTGCCCCCGGGCTTCGGCTTGACCCTGCTCGTGCTCGGCTTCGCGTTCGTGGGGTACGCGATCGAGGAGCGCACCGACCCGCGGCTGCGCAAGCAGGTGTCGCGGGCGCCCACGCCGGCCCCGCCCGCGCGGCGCCGCGCGAAGGGGACCGAAACCGCGTCACCGGAGCTCCTGCGCGTGGAGAATCTCACCGTTGCCTACGACACGCCCGCGGGGGCCGTCACCGCCGTCAAGGGCGTCACGTTCTCGATGCGCAAGGGCCGGATCACCGGGCTCGTCGGCGAGTCCGGCTGCGGCAAGACCACGCTGCTGCTCGCGCTCCTCGGGCTGCTGCCGTCTGCCGGCCGCATCACCGGCGGGCAGGTCCTGTTCAAGGGGCGCGACCTGCTCGGCCCTGGTGGCTGCCTGCGCGCCGTCCGGGGGCGCGACGTCGCCCTCGTCCCGCAGAGCGCGATGAACACCCTGAACCCCGCCTACACCGTGCACCGGCAGGTCGCCGAGGCGGCGGCGCTCACCCGAAGCCGCGAGGCCGCCCGGCAGCGGGCCACGGAGCTGCTGGAGCTCGTCGGGCTCCCCGCGCACCGCCACAGCGCCTACCCCCACGAGTTCAGCGGCGGCATGCGCCAGCGAGCCGTGATCGCGATGGCGCTCGCGAACGACCCCGCGCTGCTCCTCGCCGACGAGCCGACCACGGGGCTCGACGTCGTGACGCAGGGCGCCCTGCTGCGGCTGCTGCTCGACCTCCAGGCGCGCCTGGGGCTCACCGTGCTGCTCGTGTCCCACGACCTCGCGCTCGTCGGGCGGGTGGCCGACGACATCCTCGTCATGGACGACGGCGAGATCGTCGAGACGGGGCACGCAGCGCAGGTGACGGGCTCGCCGACCCACACGTGCACGTGCCGGCTGATCGAGTCGATCCCGACCATCGACAGCCCCGGCGCGACGCGACCACCGCCCCGGGCCGACGCCTCCCCGGTGCTCGAGCTGCGTTCGGTGACCAAGTGCTTCGCCCCCCGGGGGCTGCTCGGCCGCGGCCGCCAGCCGGTGGTCGCGCTCGACGACGTGTCGCTCACCGTGGCCGAGGGGCAGGTGCTCGCCCTCGTGGGCGAGAGCGGCTCCGGCAAGAGCACCCTCGCGCGCACGGTCGTCGGTCTCGCCCGCCCCGACCGGGGGGAGGTGATCGTCGAGGGCACCGACATCGCGAGCCTGTCGCGCGCCCGGCTGCGCGAGGCCCGCCGCTGCATGCACCTCGTCCTGCAGGACCCCTACCAGTCGCTGCATCCGGGGATGCGCGTCGCCGGGACGGTCGCCGAGCCGCTCGTCATCGCGGGCTGCGACGCCGACGAGATCGACGCCCGCGTCGCCGAGGCGCTCCGAGAGGTGGGGCTCCGGCCGGAGCTGCGTAGCCGTTATCCCCACGAGCTGTCGGGCGGCCAGCGCCAACGCGTCGCGTTCGCGCGGGCTCTCGTCGGGCGACCTCGACTGGTCGTTGCCGACGAGCCCACCTCGATGCTCGACGTGTCGTTGCAGGCCAGCGTGCTCCGCATGGTCGCCGACCTGCGCGACCGTCACGGGATCGCGTTCCTGTTCATCACCCACGATCTCGCGGTCGCCCGGTCCGTCGCCGACCGCATCGCCGTGCTCTACCAGGGCAGGCTCGTCGAGTGCCGTCCGGCCGAGGCGCTCATCGGCGCACCCGAGCACGACTACACGAACGTCCTCGTGCAGGCGGCGAAGGACCCGACATCGGTGGCGGCGCGCTGACGGGCGGGGGTGCCGGCGCACCGTATCGGCTGCCCCGCCCCCCCAGTCGGGGGCGGCGGGTCAGGAGGCGGCGCCCGGCCCGGCCACCGCCCGCCCCCGGTGCACGCGGACGCCCTCCGCAGCAAGCAGCCGGGCCTGCCGCTCGGCGTCGGGAGCGACGAGGCGACCGTCCCCGCCCACCACCCGCCACCAGGCCACGCCG
>Ga0247713_1000804_pt1 | contig 17429 bp, 17 predicted proteins | sample 21E_NmetaG_FD_189936 | JGI IMG/M metagenome (GOLD analysis project Ga0247713, IMG submission 189936) | Soil microbial communities from hillslope of Landscape Evolution Observatory, University of Arizona, Oracle, AZ, United States - 2-1-E_N | ecosystem: Engineered > Artificial ecosystem >... | reverse complement strand
CCTCGGCGGCCAGCAGCACGATCTTGGCGCGGATCACCTCGCAGTACGGTGACGTATACGCGCGGGCTTTGGCGTCGAGGGCCTGGCGCTCCTCGTCGGTCAGGGCGATGGCATACGGGCTGTGTCTCGGCATGTGGCTCCCTCCCAAGGGAACCATGCCGCGTCACCGTATGGAAGTGTGGGATGAATTACGTAACTGTAGTTATGCCCAGCGGTACTAAAGCGGCCACCGGGCGGGGACTGTCGCCCCATGACCAGCGATCTGTCTCTCCAGGGTGCGCCGAAGCCTCCTCCGGATCCCGCGGCGCTCACCCTCGACGACTACCGGGTCGTGCTCAAGAACACCCTCGGCGAGGTCAAGGGCGACGACGTGCCGTCGCTCGCGGCCGGCGTGGCGTTCAAGATCTTCCTGTCGCTCTTCCCGGCTGCGATCGCCGGGGTGGCGATCTTCAGCCTGGTCATGACGCCGGCGGACATCGAGCGGTTCCTGGTAGTCATACAGGGGCTCGACTTCGTGCCGACGACGGCCGAGCAGCTGATCACCGAGCCGCTCATGAACCTTGTCGAGGGCGAGGGCGCGGGCGGCATCGCCCTCGCGGGTCTCCTCGGTGGGGTGTGGGCCGCGTCGTCGGCGGCGGTGACGCTCATCAAGGCGCTCAGCCGGGCGTGGGACGTGCCCGAGACGCGCAAGTTCGTTCGTCAGCGTCTGGTGGCCCTCGCCATCATGGCGGCGCTGCTCCTGGCGTTGATCGGCCTCTTCCTCCTGCTCGTCGTCGGTCTGCAGATCCAGGCGGCGCTGCTGCCGGAGGAGTTCAACACCGGTCCGGCCGGTGCGCTGCTGGCCGTCGCTCGCTTCGTGGGCTCGGTCGTCCTGCTGATGGTGCTGTTCGCCTTCGTGTACTGGATCGGACCCGACCGCCCGCGTCCGGAGTGGGTCTGGCTGTCGCCCGGCGCGGTGGTCGCCGTCGCCGGATGGCTCGCCGCGTCCGGCCTGTTCACGCTGTACGTGCGCAACTTCGGCAACTACGAGGCCACCTACGGGGCGCTTGCCGGGGTGATCGTCCTGCTCCTCTGGCTGCAGCTCTCGATCATGATGCTGCTGATGGGCGCCGAGCTGAACAACGAGATCGAGCGCGTCCGGGGGATCAAGGCGGTCGTCGCCGAAGGCGATGGCTTCGCCCTGGCCTCCCCGCTCACGGAGGCGGCGAGCCAGGCCGCCGATCCCGGAGAGGGTTTGACGCTGCCCCCGGTGCCGCCGCCGGCGCCAGGCGACCCGCTCCCCGGGTTGGAGGAGCGCGGCGAGCTCGCCCGGACGGATGGGGGACAGGGGAGACGCGGGAGCTCCGGGCGCATCGGTGCGGCCGTCGGAGGGGCCGGCAGGCTCACGGCGATCCTGCGGTTGCGCCGGAAGCAGCGCCCCGGATGAGGGGCAGCCGCTTGGGTCCCTGATCACCCTGCCGGTAGCCTCTGCGAGGGCCCCGACCCGCATCGCTGGCCCCAGTCCTACGACATGACCCGGAGCGTTCGTGCTGTTCGCCCTGTTGGGCCTCCATGGGCTCCTCGCCGTGGCTGCCCCCCCGCTCGCCCGCCGCATGGGCCGGGGCGTGTTCCTGCTGTGCGGCCTCGCGCCGGCGGCCACCACCGCCTACGCCGGGGTGCACGCGACGGCGGTGCTGCAAGGCGATGAGCTGCGCGAGACGCTGGCGTGGGCGCCCTCACTCGGCGTGTCGGGGGACCTGCGCCTGGACGCCTTCGCCCTGCTCATGGTGGCGCTGGTGTCGGGCATCGGCACGCTCATCTTCCTCTACGCCTACGGGTACTTCTCCGCGCCCCGCCGCGACCTCGGAAAGTTCGCCGGCACGCTGACCGGCTTCGCGGGGTCCATGCTCGGCCTGGTCCTGGCCGACAACCTGTTGTTCCTGTTCGTGTTCTGGGAGCTGACCTCGATCACGAGCTACCTGCTGATCGGGTTCGAGGACCGCAAGGCCTCCGCTCGTGATGCCGCCCTGCAGGCGCTGTTGACCACCGGGCTGGGTGGCCTGGCGCTGCTGGGCGGTGTCGTGCTCATCGGGGAGGCCGCGGGCACGTACAGCCTCTCGGCGGTGCTGGCCGACCCGCCGAGCGGGCCGGTGGTCACCGCGGGGCTCATGTGCTGCCTGCTGGGAGCCTTCACCAAGTCCGCGCAGGTGCCCTTCCACACCTGGCTGCCCGGCGCCATGGCCGCGCCCACGCCCGTGAGCGCATACCTGCACTCCGCGACCATGGTCAAGGCCGGCGTGTACCTCGTGGCCCGTCTCGCGCCGGCGTTCGCCACCCAACCGGGGTGGCGCCCGGTGCTCATCACCGTGGCGGTGGCGACCATGCTGGTCGGGGCCTACCGTGCACTGCGCCAGCACGACCTCAAGCTGCTCCTGGCGTACGGCACCGTCAGCCAGCTCGGCTTCATGATGGTGCTGTTCGGCGTCGGCACGGCCAAGGCCACGTTCGCCGGCACGGCGCTGCTCCTGGCCCACGGGATCTTCAAGGCGGCACTGTTCATGGTTGTGGGCATCGTGGACCACGAAGCCCACACCCGTGACCTGCGCCGCCTGGACCGCCTGTACCGCGCGATGCCGGCCACGTTCGCGGTCGCCGCGGTGGCCGCCGCCTCGATGGCGGGACTGCCACCGCTGCTCGGCTTCATCTCCAAGGAGGCCGCGTTCGAGGCGTTCGTGCGGGGCGGCTTCGGTTCGCTCGGTGTACCCGCACTCGTCGGCATCGTCGTCGGCTCCATCCTGACGTTCGCCTACAGCGCCCGCTTCCTGTGGGGTGGCTTCGGGCCGACACGAGGCGAGGACCTCGTCGGCCCGCAGGTGCACCGCCCGCCCTGGTACTTCATCGCCCCGGCCGGGGTCCTGGGGCTGATCACCCTCGTGCTCGGCCTGGTGCCCGCTCCCGCGGACCCGCTGGTGAACCAGGGCGCGGTCGCGCTCGATCCGCGCTGGACGCCTGAGGCGCTGGCGCTGTGGCACGGCCCCACGCTGGCGCTGTGGCTCTCCGTCGTCGTGGTCGGCGTCGGCCTCAGCTTGTTCGTGGCGCGGCGGACCGTGGAGAGCATGCAGCTGCGGCTGCCGCCGCTGCCCGGCTCCCAGGAGGTCTACGAGGGCAGCGTGAACGGCTTGTTGCGCGGCGCGAAGACGGTCACCGGCGTCGTGCAGAACGGCTCCCTGCCGATCTACCTCGCGGTCATCAGCCTCACCCTGGTCCTCTTGCCCGGCAGCGCGCTGGCAACCGTGCTGCGCCTGCTCGAGCTGCCCCCCTGGGCGTCCAATCCCGCCCAGGGGCTCGTCGCCGGCCTGGTGATCGCCGCCGCGATCGGTGCCGGCGTCGCCGAACGCCGGTTCGGCGCCGTGCTGATGCTGGGAGCGGCCGGCTACGGCGTGGCCGTCCTGTTCGTGATCCACGGAGCACCGGACCTCGCGCTCACGCAGATCCTCGTGGAGACCTTGTCCATCGTGGTTTTCGTCCTCGTCCTGCGCCACCTCCCCGCCCGCTTCGGGCGACCCGGGGGACCGTTCGGCGCGCGGTGGCGGGCACTCGTCGCCGGCCTGGTCGGTGCCTTCGTGTTCGTCTTCGCGCTCGCCGCCGCCGGAGCCCGCAGCGGCGTCGGCGCGCCCGCCGTCTCCGGGGAGTATCTGGCCCGTGCCCTGCCCGAGGCCTCCGGGCGCAACGTGGTCAACGTGATCCTCGTCGACTTCCGGGCGCTGGACACGCTGGGGGAGATCGTGGTCCTCGTCGTCGCCGCGGTCGGGATCATGGCGCTGGTATCCGCCAGCCGCCGGGAGGCCCGTGGCGAGGACGAGCCCACCGACGAGCAGGCACGCCGCAAGGCTGGGGACCAGCAGGGTGAGGAGCCCATCGTCGGCGCCCGGGAGACGGGCCCGTGAAGTCGATGATCCTGGAGACCGGCACCCGGGCGGTGTTCCACACCATCCTGCTGTTCAGCGTCTTCCTGTTGTTCGCCGGACACAACGCTCCCGGCGGCGGGTTCATCGGGGGATTGGTCGCTGGTGCCGCCGTCGTGCTGCGCTACGTCGCCTACGGCGCGGAGGACGTGCGTCGGCTCGTCTCCGTCCGCCCTGAACCGGTCCTCGGCCTGGGGGTCCTGCTGGCGGGGGGAACCGGCGTGGCCAGCCTCCTGCTCGGCGGCGACTTCCTGGAGGCCGGCTACCTGATCCGCCGTGAGCTGCCGCTGCTGGACACCGTAGGGCTGCACAGCGCCGTGATCTTCGATGTGGGCGTCTTCTGCGTGGTTGTGGGGCTGGTCCTCGCTCTCCTGGACAGCCTCGGTGCGCAGCGGTACCAGCCGGAGGGCCCGCGGACATGACCCTCGCTCTGGCCGCCACCGTCGCGACGCTGTACGCCGTCGGGACCTATCTGCTGCTGCAGCGGACGCTGACCCGCATCGTCATCGGCCTGGCGCTCATGGGCCACGGCGCCAACCTGCTGCTGCTCATGGCCGGCGGTCAGCCCGGTGTGCCTCCCCTGATCGCCGGCGACCACCCTCCCGCCGGAGCCGCCGACCCGCTGCCGCAGGCGTTGGCGCTGACCGCCATCGTCATCACCTTCGGTGTGCTGGCGTTCCTCCTCGCCCTGGCCTACCGCAGCTGGATGGTGACCCACGATGACACCGTGGAGGACGACGTGGAGGACCGCCGCATCGCCGAGCGCGACGAGGAGGCCCGACGGTGAGGCTGCTGCCGGCCACGATCATCCTGCCGCTGCTGGGCACCGCGCTGGCCCTGATGGCCCACCGCCTCGTGCGGGTGCAGCGGATCGTGTCGGTCGTCACCGTTACCGCAACGCTCGGCGCCTGCGTCGCCGCCCTCGTGCGGGTGGAGGCGCAGGGCACCCTGGTCGCCACGGTCGGTGGGTGGCCCGCGCCCTTCGGCATCGTGCTCGTGGGCGATGTATTCAGCACGCTGTTGCTGGCGGTGTCCATGGCCACGGTCCTCGGCGTGCTCCTGTTCGCACTCGGGCAGCTGGAGGCGCACGTCGAGGCGCGCTACTTCCATCCGCTCTACCTCGTGCTGGCCGCCGGGGTCAGTGCGTCGTTCCTGACCGGGGACCTGTTCAACCTGTTCGTGGCGTTCGAGGTCATGCTGATCGCCAGCTACGCGCTGCTGACGTTGGGCGGCGCGCGGGTCACCGTGCGGCCGGCGATGACCTACGTCGTCGTGAGCCTGCTGTCATCCACCTTGTTCATCACCGCTGTCGGGCTGGTGTACGCGGCCACGGGCACGGTCAACATGGCCGACCTGGCCGGCAGGATCGGACAGGTGCCCCCCGGGTTGCAGATGGCCTTCTCCCTGCTGCTGCTCGTCGTGTTCGGCATCAAGGCGGCGATCTTCCCGCTGTTCTTCTGGCTGCCCGACAGCTATCCCGCCGCCCCCACGGCCGTCACCGCCGTCTTCGCGGGCTTGCTGACCAAGGTCGGCGTCTACGCCATCATCCGGACGCAGACGATCCTCTTCGGCGGCGTCAACGCCGGCCCGGACACCTTGCTGCTGTTCATCGCCGGCGCCACCATGCTCGTCGGGGTGCTCGGCGCCATCGCCCAGGACGACGTCAAGCGGATCTTGAGCTTCCACATCGTCAGCCAGATCGGTTACATGCTGCTCGGCCTCGGCCTCTTCACCGCCGCGGGCCTTGCCGGCGCCACGTTGTTCATCGCCCACCAGATCCCCGTGAAGACCTCGCTCTTCCTGGTCGGAGGCATGGTCGAGAAGGTCACCGGTACCGGTGCGCTCCGCCGCCTCGGTGGCTTGGCGGGCCGCATGCCGGTGGCCGGGGTGCTGTGGATGCTGGCGGCCCTCTCCCTTGCAGGGCTGCCGCCGTTCAGCGGGTTCTTCGGCAAGCTCGCGCTCGTGCAGGCGGGTTTCGAAGCCGAGCGCTACCTGATCGTCGGTGTGGCGCTGTTCGGCAGCGTCCTGACCCTCTTCTCGATGATCAAGATCTGGAACGGCGCCTTCTGGGGCGTCCCGGACGAGGAGCCCCCGCTGGAGACCGCGCGCGGTGAGGGACGCCTGCGGGCCCCGGCCATGATGACCGGTGCGACCGTTGCACTGGTGGGCCTGACCGTGGCCATAGCCGTGGCCGCCGAACCGCTGTGGAACCTGGCGGAGCGCGCCGGCACGGAGCTCGCCGACCGGCAGGTCTACGTCGATTCGGTGCTCGGGCCCCCCGACGTAGCCAGGGCGACCGCACGGTGAGCGCCCGTCTGCCCCTCATGGCCTGGCTGGTGATCGTGTGGCTGGCCCTGTGGGGTGATCTCAGCGTGGCCAACGTCGTCTCGGGTCTCGTGGTCAGCGGGGCGCTCGTCCTGTTCTTCCCGATCGCCGGCCCCCAGCTCATGGGTCCGATACGTCCGCTGCAGGCGCTGGTGTTCCTCGGCTACTTCCTCTACAAGCTCTTCGAAGCCAGCGTGGTGGTCGCCTGGGAGGTCATCACCCCCCGCAACGAGGACATCAACCTGGCCATCGTGGCCATACCCGTCACCGGCGCGTCCCCGGCCGTGACGACCATCGTGGCAAACGCCGTCTCTCTCGTGCCCGGCACCCTGACCCTGGAGGTCCGCGAGGAGCCGATGACCCTGTACGTGCACGTGCTCCACCTGCGAACGGTCGAAGACGTGCGCAGGGACGTGCTCCGCCTCGAGTGGCTGGCGTTACGGGCCTTCGGCAGCGAGGAGGCGCTGTCGCTCGCCACCAACCCGGCCGACACGACCCGGTCCCCCTCCGTGGTGGCCGACGAGCGCATGGACGGGCCCGCCGGCGGGGAGCCCAAGGATGGCCGTGTGGAGGAGGGCGAGACGTGACCGTCGTCATCGACGTCTGCCTCGTGGTCATCGGCATCTCCGCCGGGCTGTGCGTGCTGGCGGCTCTGCGGCGTCACTCGCTGGCGGACCGCATCGTCGCGGTGGAGACCCTGCTCGTCACCGCCGTCAGCGGCATCTCCCTCGTGGCCATGCGGACGGGAAACCCCGCGTTTCTGCCCGTGCTGGTCGTCGTGGCGCTCGTCAGCTTCATCGGCGCCGTCACCGTCGCCCGCTTCATTGAGCGGCGCGGCGCATGAGCGCCGCGCAGCGTGGCATGGAGCCACGGGAACGGCGCGGCGCATGAGCGCCGCGCAGCGTGGCATGGAGCCACGGGAACGGCGCGGCGCATGAGCGCCGCGCAGCGTGGCATGGAGCCACGGGAACGGCGCGGCGCATGAGCGCCGCGGAGGTGCTGCTTACCGTCCTGGTGTTGACCGGTGCGGGGCTGACCCTGGTGGCGACCGTGGGCTTGCACCGGTTCCCCGACGTGTTCGCCCGGATGCACTCGGCCACCAAGTCGGCCACCCTCGGGCTGCTGCTCATCCTCGTCGCAACAGCCTTCGCGCTCGGCGACGCCGCGTCCACCGCCAAGATCGCCCTCGTCGCGGTCCTGCAGTTCGTGACGGCGCCCGTGGCCGCGCACATGATCGGGCGAGCCGCCTACGCGGCTCGGACCGAGCTGAGCCCCGACACACAGCTCGACGAGCTGGCGGAGTCGGGGCTGCTGCCTCCGCTTCCGCGATCGTCGGACGGACCGGACTCCGTTCCTCCTGAATGAGACCGCCCGCCTGTGGAGCGCCTCCGCCGGCATGTCCCAACCTCCCCGTAGGCTCGCGGTATGGCGAAGACGCGGACCCAGGCCCGTTGCGGGCAGTGCGGCCATACCGAGTCGAAGTGGCTCGGCCAGTGCCCGGCCTGCGAGGCGTGGGGCAGCATGGCCGACGAGGCAGCGCCGCGCCCGACGCCCGGCTCCCTGCGCGCCATGGGCAACGGGCGCGCCGAGCCGGTCCGCCCCGCGCGGCCGATCCGCGAGGTGCCCCTGCACGCCGACCCGCGCATGCCGACGGGGCTGGCCGAGCTCGACCGGGTGCTCGGCGGCGGGTTCGTCCCCGGGTCGGTCACCTTGTTCGGCGGCGCGCCGGGCGCAGGCAAGTCCACCCTGCTGCTCCAGGCCGCCGACGCCCTCGCCCGCTCCGGCAAGAGGGTGCTCTACATCTCCGCCGAGGAGTCCGTGGGGCAGGTGCGACTCCGGGCGGAGCGGCTCGGCACCTTGTCCGACCGCCTGCTGCTGTCCAGCGAGACCGACCTTGATGTCGTCGCCGGGCTCGTCGAGGCGCACGGTCCCGACCTGCTGCTCGTCGACTCGATCCAGACCGTGCGGGACCCGGACACGCCTGGTGCGGCGGGCGGCATCAGCCAGGTGCGCGAGTGCGCCGCCGCGCTGGTGCGCAGCGCCAAGCAGCGGGGCATGGCGTGCGTGCTCGTCGGGCACGTCACCAAGGACGGCCATCTGGCCGGCCCGCGGGTGCTGGAGCATCTGGTGGACACCGTCTGCGACGTCGAGGGCGACCGCCACCATGCCCTGCGGCTGCTGCGGGCCACCAAGAACCGCTTCGGCCCCGTCGGTGAGGTCGGCTGCTTCGAGATGACCGGTCAGGGCATGACCGGCATCGCCGACGCCGGTCGGCTGTTCCTGGGAGAGCTGGCCGAGGGGAGCCCCGGCGTGGCCGTCACCCTCGCCCTGGAGGGCCGCCGCCCGCTCGCCTGCGAGGTGCAGGCGCTGACCGTGCCGACCAAGCAGGTCAACCCGCGCCGGGTCGCCAGCGGTCTCGACGCGGCCCGCCTGAGCCTCCTTCTGGCGGTGCTCGAGCGGCGAGCGGAGGTGTGCCTGCGCGAGCACGACGTCTACGCGTCGAGCGTCGGCGGCGTCCGTCTGTCCGAGCCTGCCGTCGACCTGGCGCTCTGCCTGGCGATCGCCTCGGCCGCCGGGAACCGCGCCGTTGCCCACGGTGTGGTGGCGCTCGGCGAGGTCGGCCTGGCCGGAGAGCTCCGGCTCGTCGCACAGATCGAGCGGCGCCTGGCCGAGGCCGCCCGGCTCGGCTTCTCCCGGGCTCTCCTACCGGCTGCGTATGATGGGGACACCTCCGGTCTCCGATTGCACCGGGCGGCCGGCCTCGCTGAGGCCCTGGCGGTCGGGCTCGGATGAGGAGGACCCACGAGGAGGATTGAAGGAAAAATTGGTGGCGCCGCGCGACGACCGGATGCTCACGGTGTTGCAGAAGGTCGCGCCTGGGACCAACCTGCGGGAGGGCATCGACCGGATCATCCGCTCCGGCAAGGGCGCGATCATCGTGCTCGGCAACTCCGATCAGGTCGACGCGCTCGTGTCGGGCGGCTTCAAGATGGCCACGAAGTTCACCGCCCAGCGCCTGTCGGAGATCGCTAAGATGGACGGCGCCATCGTCCTCGACGAGGAGGTGGAGCGCATCATCTACGCCAACGTCCACCTCGTGCCCGACCCGAACATCCCGACGGCCGAGACGGGGACGCGACACCGCACCGCCGAGCGCGTCGCCCGCCAGACCGGCAAGCCCGTCATCAGCGTCAGCGAGTCGATGCGCACGGTGAGCCTCTACGTGGACGAGGCGAAGCAGTCGCTCGAGGAGATCAGCTCCATCCTGTTCCGGGCCAACCAGGCGCTGTCGACCCTGGAGCGCTACCGCACGCGCCTCGACGAGGTGTCAAGCGCGCTCTCGGCGCTCGAGATAGAAGACGTCGTCAGCCTGCGCGACGCCCTGTCCGTCGTGCAGCGCGCCGAGATGGTGCGCCGCATCTCCGACGAGATCGAGGCCTACGTCGCCGAGCTCGGCACGGACGGTCGGCTGCTGCAGCTGCAGCTCGACGAGCTGATGGCGGGGGTGGAGAGCGAGCGGATCCTTGTGATCCGCGACTACATGCCCGACCGGCGGCGCAAGATAGAGACGGTGCTGGCCGACCTCGACGACGTCGCCCCCCAGGACCTGCTCGACCTCGAGAACCTCGCACGGGTGATGGGGTTCGACATCGACGACGGAGGCATCGACCAGCCGTTGCAGCCCCGTGGCTACCGACTCCTCTCGCGCATTCCCCGGCTGCCCGACCGCACCATCGACCGGCTCGTGCAGCAGTTCGGGAACCTGCCGCGCCTCATGGAGGCAGACCTCGCCGACCTCGACGACGTCGAGGGCATCGGCGAGACCCGCGCACGCACGATCAAGGAGGGACTCACGCGCCTCGCGGAGTCCTCGATCCTCGAGCGCTATACCTGACGCTCGCTTCCCCCGATCAGGGGTTATCCGATTGGGCCCGTGACCAGCACCTTTGCCTTTCGGATCAGGCACGAAGTGTGGTACGGTCGACGTGCAAACGCGATCGCGCCGCCCGCTGCCCTTGACCCCCCAGGGGGCCTTCGGGAACGGCGTAGGAAGGACTTGAGCCCATGAGCTACCGGGTTGGTGACACCGTTGTCTACCCGCACCACGGTGCGGCCGTCATCGAGAAGCGCGAGAAGCGCAACCTGCAAGGCGAGGAACGGGATTACCTCGTGCTGCGCCTGACCTACGGTGACCTGACGCTGATGGTCCCCGCGGACGCCACCGACGAGGTGGGCCTGCGCAACGTGGTGAGCAAGAAGCAGGTGGAAGAGGTGCTCGACGTGCTGAAGCGTCGGGACGGCTCGATGCCGACCAACTGGTCGCGACGGTTCAAGGCCAACTACGAGAAGCTCCGCTCCGGCGACATCTTCCAGGTCTCGGAGGTCGTGCGGAACCTGGCGCTGCGGGAGCGGGAGAAGGGGCTCTCCGCCGGCGAGAAGCGCATGCTGACCAAGTCCAAGCAGATCCTCGTGTCCGAGCTGGCGGCTGCGGTCAAGAAGACCGACGAGCAGACCGAAGCATTGATAGACGAGGTTCTGGCCGACTAGCCGGTAGTGGCTTTATCTGCCGCTCATGTAGCGAAGCGGTAGCGGCCCCAACAGTTCGCCGTCACGGCGGCTCCCTCGCCACGGAGGAGTCGCTATGTCCCCTGTCGCACCGGTCACACCCGCCGCACCCGTCGTACCCGCCCGCAGGAGCGGCACCGCGCTCGTTGAGCTGATCCGACTCGCCGTGGTGGTGCTCGCGACGGTCGCCGCCTTCGAGCTGTCGGGGACCGCGCCGCTTCGCGGTCTGCATGGAGACTCCGAAGGCGGCCTCCTCGCGGCGATCCTGCTCGGCGCCTCCTGCGGATACGTGGGCGGCGGCATCTTCGGGCGCTTCGCGCTCGGACGCATCGACGAGGCCGAGCGCAGGCTCCAGTCGCTGTCCGCCGTCGAGCTGCTCGCCGGTGCTCTGGGCGGCGGCGCCGGCCTGGCGCTCGCCGCGGCGTTCACCTGGCCCTTGCTGCTGGTGGGCAACCCGACCCTGACGGTGCCGTTGGCGGCGATCGTGGCGCTGCTGCTCGCGGGCGCCGGCGTACGGGTCGGAATCGGCCGCGGCGGTGATCTGCTGCGCTTCGTCGGGGCCGGCGGCCGGCTGGACGTGGCCTCTCCGAGCCACGGTTCCCGCGCCAAGCTCGTGGACACCTCCGCGCTGGTCGACGGCCGGCTGGTGGACGTCTGCCGCGCCGGGTTCCTCGAGGGGACCCTCGTCGTGCCCCGCTTCGTCCTGTACGAGCTGCAGGGCCTGGCTGATGCCGCCGACGAGCAGCGGCGGGGGCGGGGCCGCCGCGGGCTCGATGTACTCGCCGCCCTGCAGCGCTCTGCCGGGGTGGCGGTCGAGGTCACCGACCACGACCACCCGGAGGTCGCCACGGTCGACGCCAAGCTCGTCGCGATGGCCCGCGAACGCGGCTCCGGGCTTGTCACCGTGGACGGCAACCTCGGCCGGGTCGCGGAGGTGCAGGGCGTCAAGGTGCTGAACCTGCACGCCCTCGCCGACAACCTCAGGCCCCCTGTGCTGCCCGGCGACCTGCTCACCGTGCACGTCATCAAGGCCGGCAAGGAGCCCCGTCAGGGCGTCGGGTACCTGGCGGACGGCACGATGGTGGTCGTGGAGGGCGGCCGGGACCGCCAGGGCGAGGAGGTCAACGCGGAGGTGACGAGCATCCTGTCCAACGGCCACGGCCGGATGGTGTTCGCCACGCTGTCCGCCGGCGGCCCCCGGCTCGTCTCCCGCGCCCAGGTGGAGTGACCGGCGTCCGGACTACTCCGCGGTCGGAGCAGGTCCGCCGGAGCTGTCAGGCGGCGTGTGCCATGAGGTGACCTGGATCTTCAGCGGCACGACGGCCCCAGGTGGCACGATGGTGGTCGTGAGGGCGGCGCCGACCGCCATGTCGAGCACCTGTGGCCGGAGGTGACCAGCATCCTGTCGACCGGACCGACCGTCGGTCTCGTGGTCGCGGCGGGGGCCGGCGAGCGGCTGACTGCGGGCGGCCCGAAGGCGTTCGTGATGTTGGCCGGAGAGCCGCTGCTCGTCCATGCCGTGCGTGCTCTCGGACGCTCGGCGGCCGTCACCGAGGTCGTGCTCGTGGTGAGCCCTGGCCTGCTCGAGCGGGCGGCCGACGCGCTCGGCCAGGCGGGGCTCGGCCCGCTGGCGGTCGTGCAGGGCGGCGCCACCCGGCAGGAGTCGGTGGGCTTCGGTCTGGCGGCTTGCCCGCCGGACACCGAGGTCGTCGCCGTCCACGACGCGGCCCGTCCTCTGGTGACCGCCGACCTCGTGACCCGCACGATCGAGGCGCTGGTGGACCCCTGGGTGGCCGTGGCGCCCGGGCTGCCGGTCGTCGACACGGTGAAGTCCCTCGACGGCGAGGGGGTGCGGACTGTCGACCGCCGCGGGCTGTGGATCGTGCAGACGCCCCAGGTCTTCTCGCTCCAGACGCTTCGGCGGCTGCACGAGGGCCTCGAAGGACCGGTGACCGACGACCTGGTGCTGGTCGAGCGCGAAGGGGGAGCGGTCCGGCTGATCGAGGGGGATCGCCGCAACTTCAAGGTCACCTACCCCGAGGACCTCGCCATGGCTGAAGCACTGTTCACGACGGGCCACCGTCGGTGAGTCCCGGCGTCCGTGTCGGGCAAGGCGTGGACGTGCACGCGTTCAGCGACGACCCTGCCCGATCGCTGGTCCTGGGCGGGGTGCGCCTGCCCGACGGGCCGGGGCTGGCCGGCCACTCGGACGCCGACGTGGTCCTGCACGCCGTGGTCGACGCGCTGCTCGGCGCGGCCGGCGAGGGCGACATCGGCACGCTGTTCGGCTCGGAGGATCCCGACTACGCGGGCGCGGACTCGCAGGTGTTCCTGGCGGGGGCACTGGCGCGGGTGGTGGCGGCCGGGTGGAGCGTGGGCAACGTCGACGTGACCATCGTGGCCGAGCGTCCCCGCCTCGGTGAGCATCGGGCCCGCATCGGGGAGTCGGTGGCCCGCCTGCTCGGTGTGGGAGCCGGCGCGGTCAACGCCAAGGCCACGACCACCGACGGTCTCGGCTTGGCCGGCCGGGGCGAGGGGATCGCGTGCCTGGCCGTCGTGCTGCTGCACGCCCGATAGGCTGGCGCGGCCATGCGGCTGTACAACACGCTGACGCGACGCGTCGAGGACTTCGTGCCCCGCGAGCACGGACGCGTGGGCATGTACGTGTGCGGGCCGACGGTCCAGGGCCCGCCCCACTTCGGCCACGCGCGGGGAGCGATCGTCATCGACGTGCTGCGCCGCCATCTGCAGTGGTCGGGCTACCGGGTCCTGCACGTGCGCAACATCACCGACGTGGACGACAAGATCATCACCCGCGCCGAGGCGGAGGGCCGCTCCGCGGCGGAGGTCGCCGAGGAGTACGCGCGCATCTGGGATCACCAGATCGGCGCGCTCGGCGTGCTGCCCCCCCACATCGCCCCCCGGGCGACCGGTCACATCCTCGAGATGATCGACCTGATCGAGCGCCTCATCAAGGTCGACGCCGCCTACGAGGCCGGCGGCGACGTGCTGTTCCGGGTCCGCGCCTTCGACGACTACGGCAAGCTGTCGGGCCGGCGCGTCGACGAGCTGCGCGCCGGCGCCCGCGTGGAGGCCGACGAGCGCAAGGACGACCCACTCGACTTCGCGCTGTGGAAGGCGGCGAAAACGCAGCCGGACAATTCCAGCGGGTCCGTACCGGACCAGTCCGGCGGGTCCGTACCGGACAGTTCCGGCCGATCTGGTCGGGAGCCCAGTTGGCCGTCGCCGTGGGGGCCCGGGCGCCCCGGCTGGCACATCGAGTGCTCCGCGATGGCGGCCAAGTACCTCGGCGAGGGCTTCGACCTCCACGCCGGCGGCCTCGACCTTGTCTTCCCCCACCACGAGAACGAGGTCGCGCAGTGGGAGGCCGCCACCGGCACGACGTTCGCCCGCCACTGGCTGCACCACGGCCTGCTCAACCTCGGCGCGGAGAAGATGTCCAAGTCCGTGGGCAACATCATCTCGCTGGGCGAGGCGCTCGAGCGCTACGGCCCCGGGGTCCTTCGCCACTTCTACCTCAGCGCCCACTACCGCTCCCCGGTGGAGTTCAGCGAGGAGCGCCTGGCCGAGGCCGCCGCGGCGTTCGACCGCTGGGCGGCGTTCGCGCGCGCAACGGCCGGCGGCCGACCGACTGGTGGCGACGCGGATGGTAGTGCGAGCGCCGGGGAGGCCCAGGGAGCGCGTGAGGCCTTTCGCCACGCGCTGGACGACGACCTCAACACCCCCGAGGCGCACGCGGTGCTGTTCGACCTGGTGAGCGCCGGCAACCGCCACCTGCAGGCCGGGCGGCGGGCGGAGGCCGCCGCGCTCGCCGGTGTCTTCGGCGAGCTCGCCGACGTGCTCGGGTACCGCTTCGACGTCGCCGACACCGCCGGGTCCGGTCTGGTCGGTCCACTGGTGGAGGAGCTGCTGCGCCTGCGCGCCGAGGCGCGCGCCCGAAGGGACTTCACCGCGGCCGACGGCATCCGCGCGCGTCTGGCGGAGCTCGGCATCGTGGTCGAGGACTCCCCCGAGGGCGCCCGCTGGCATCTGGGGTAGGCGTGGGGCCACAGGGTGGCGGGCAGCCGACCACGGTCATCCCCGGCCGCCGGCCGGTCGCCGAGGCGCTGCGCGCCGGCCGGCGCCTGCGCGAGGTGGTCGTCACCGACGCGGACGCGATGCCCGACCTCCTCGCCTCCGCGCGCGACGCCCGGGTGGCGGTCCGCACCGCTTCCCGCCAGGATCTCGACGAGCTCGCCGCCGGGGTGCGACACCAGGGCGTCGTTGCCGTGGCCCCCGCCTTCCCCTACGTGGCGCTGCACGAGGTCGGCGAGCCCGACCTCGTCGTGGTCCTCGACGGGATCACCGACCCGCAGAACCTCGGGGCGATCGCCCGCAGCGCCGAGGCGGCCGGCGCGGGCGCCCTGGTCCTGCCCCGGCGCCGGGCCGCGCACGTCACCCCGGCCGCGGAGAAGGCGGCCGCCGGCGCGTTCAGCTGGCTGCGGGTGGCACTGGTGCCCAACGTGGTGCGCGCCCTCACCGACCTGGCCGGTAAGGGCTACTGGTCGGTGGGCCTTGACGGTGACGCGCCGGAGCGGCTGTGGGACTCCACCCTGCTCGACGGGCGCGTCGTGCTCGTCGTCGGCGGGGAGGGCTCCGGGCTGTCGCGCCTGGTCGCCGAGCGCGTCGACGCGCGCCTGGCCATCCCCCTGGGTGGCCACGTCGCGTCGCTGAACGCAAGCGCCGCCGCGGCGGTCGCCCTCTTCGAGGTCCGCCGCCGGCGGGCGTGATGCATCCCACCCGACCCGAGCTGCGCGGCACCTTCGGGATGGTCGCCTCCACGCACTGGCTGGCGTCGGCGACGGGCATGGCCATGCTCGAGCGGGGCGGCAACGCCTTCGACGCGGCTGTCGCCGCGGGGTTCGTGCTCCAGGTCGTAGAGCCGCACCTGAACGGTCCCGGCGGCGAGGCGCCGATCCTCGCCTGCCCCGCTGGGGGCGACGTGGTCGTGGTCAACGGGCAGGGCCCGACCCCGGCGGCCGCCACCATCGAGCGGTTCACCGACCTTGGCCTGCAGCTCGTGCCCGGCAACGGGCTGCTGGCGGCTTGCGTGCCCGGGGCGTTCGACGCCTGGCTGCGCCTGCTGGCGGAGTTCGGGACGCTGCGCCTGCGCGACGTCCTCGGCGCTGCGATCGGCTACGCCCGCGACGGCTACCCGGCCGTGGCCAGCATCGCCCGCGCTGTCCGGGACGTGGAGCGGCTGTTCCGCGACCACTGGCCGACATCGGCGGCCGTGTACCTCGCGCGCGGGGTGCCCGAGGCGGGGCGCCGGTTTCGCAACCCCGACCTTGCCACGACCTACCAGTGCGTCCTCGACGAGGCGGAGGCCGCCAGCGGGGACCGCGACGGACAGATCGTCGCGGCCCGCGACGTGTTCTATCGCGGGTTCGTGGCCGAGCAGATCGACACCTACGTCTCGACCGCCTGGGTCCTCGACAGCTCGGGCCGCCCCCACCGCGGGTTGCTGAGCGGCGAGGACCTCGCTGGTCACGACACGCCGCTGGAAGCTCCGGTCCGCCGGGACTATCGGGGCCACACCGTCTGCAAGACGCCGCCGTGGGGGCAGGGGCCGGTGTTCTGCCAGCAGCTCGCCCTGTTGGAGGGCTTCGACCTCACCGGCATGGGGAACCGGTCGGCGGCGTACGTCCACACCGTCGTCGAAGCGGCCAAGCTCGCCTTCGCGGACCGGGAGGCGTGGTACGGCGACCCCGCGTTCGCCGACGTGCCCGTCGAGACGCTGCTGAGCGACGCGTACGCCGCCGACCGTCGCCGGCTCATCAGGCCGCGCGCGTCCACCGAGCTGCGACCCGGCGCACCCGACGGCCGACAGCCGCGGCTGCCCCCGCCCGTGGGTCCGCCGGCACCGGGCGGGGCCGGCGTCGGGGACCCGACCCTGCCCGGGGACACCTGCCACGTGTCAGCCGTCGACCGTCTCGGCAACCTTGTCGCGGCGACTCCGAGCGGCGGGTGGCTGCAGAGCTCGCCGGTCATCCCCGGCCTCGGTTTCTGCCTCGGCACCCGCGCGCAGATGCTGTGGCTGACCGACGGGCTGCCCAGCTCCCTGGCGCCGCGCAAGCGTCCCCGCACCACCCTCACGCCATCGATCGCGCTGCGCGGAGGCGAGCCCTACCTCGCGTTCGGCACGCCCGGCGGCGACCAGCAGGACCAGTGGTCGCTGCACTTCCTCCTCGCCCACGTCGACTTCGGTCTGGACCTGCAGGCCGCCATCGACGCGCCCGCCTTCCACACCACGTCCTTCCCGAGCTCGTTTCATCCCCGCGCCATGCAGCCCGGCGGTCTGGTGGTCGAGGGGCGCTTCGGGCGCGAGGCGATCACCGACCTCCGCGGTCGCGGCCACGACCTCACCGTCGCCGACGCCTGGTCACTCGGCCGGCTGTCCGCCGTCGGTCGCGAGGCCGACGGCGTCCTCAAGGCCGCCGCCGATCCGCGGGGCGACCAGGGCTACGCCGTCGGCCGCTGACGCCCGCGTGCCTTATCTGGTGTCGGGACTCCATACCTCCTCCCGGGCTGTTG
>Ga0247713_1000803_pt1 | contig 17434 bp, 23 predicted proteins | sample 21E_NmetaG_FD_189936 | JGI IMG/M metagenome (GOLD analysis project Ga0247713, IMG submission 189936) | Soil microbial communities from hillslope of Landscape Evolution Observatory, University of Arizona, Oracle, AZ, United States - 2-1-E_N | ecosystem: Engineered > Artificial ecosystem >... | reverse complement strand
GGCGGCGACGAGGAAGGCGGCACGGGCGGCGGCATGTCCGGCGACGAGGAAGGCGGGATGGGCGGCGGCAACGGGTTCTGACGGGCACCGCCGAACCACCTCCGGAGGGCGCCGCACGGCGCCCTCCGCCGTTTCGGAGCGCCGCGGGCCGGGGAACCGGAAGCGGACAGCGACCGTGGAGGGGGTCTCATGGACTGGGACAAGGCCGAAGGCAAGCTGAAGGAAGGCGAAGGGAAGCTCACGGGCGACGAGACCCGCGAGAAGCAGGGTCAGGCGGAGCAGACGTGGGAGGACGCGAAGGACAAGGCGTCCGACACCTGGGACGGCGCGAGGGAGCGGAGCGACCGGTGAGCGAGCACGATCTCGACGAGCAGGTCGACGACCGGGGCGAGGACGAGGACGCCGGCTTCGTCGGCGGCGGCGGCCCGCCCGGGACGATGCCCGACCGGCCGGGCCCGGGGGAGGAAGACCTCCACCGCCCCGACACCGACCACGGCGAGCTCTAGCTCGAGCGAGAGGGCGCCGCGGCCTCGGCCCAGACCTGGGCGAGGTGGACGACGGTCGCCGCCGCGGCGCCCATGTCGGCCACGCAGACCCACTCGCGCTTCGAGTGGTACGCCTGGCCGCCGGTGAACACGTTCGGCGTCGGCAGGCCCTTCTCGGAGAGGCGCGAGCCGTCGGTGCCGCCGCGGATCACGTTCCGGCGCGGGTCGAGGCCCGCGCGCCGCGTCGCCTCCTCGGCGGCGGCGACGACGTGCGGATGCTCCCGCAGGTACTCCTTCATGTTCCGGTACTGCCGCTTCACCTGCACGTCGTGCGGGTGCCCCGCGGCCGCGCGCTCGGCGAGCTCGCGCACGAGCCGCTCGTGCCCCGCGAGCAGCTCCTCGTCGAAGTCGCGGAGGATCAGGCGCACCGTCGAGCGGTCGACCGAGCCGTCGAACTCGATCGGGTGGACGAAACCGTCGCGGTCGTCGGTCGTCTCCGGTGAGAGGCGGTCGCGCGGGAGCGAGGCGACGAAGTCCGCGGCCAGCTTGATCGCGTTCACCATCACGTCCTTCGCCGTCCCCGGGTGCGTGTTCCGGCCGTGGAAGGTCACCTCGGCCTGGAGCGCGGCGAACGTCTCGTCCTCGATCTCCCCTGCGGTGGAGCCGTCGAGGGTGTACGCCGCGACCGCGCCGAAGCGCTCGATGTCGAACCCGTCGGTGCCGGCGCCGATCTCCTCGTCGGGCGTGAAGCCGATGCGGATCGGGCCGTGCTCGATCTCGGGGTGCGCGACGAGGTAGGCGGCGGCGGCCACGATCTCCGCGACCCCCGCCTTGTTGTCGGCGCCGAGCAGCGTCGTCCCGTCGGAGGTGACGAGCTCGTGGCCGACGTGGTCGGCGAGCTCCGGCAGGTCGTCGGGGCGCAGGACCTGCTGCGGGTCCCCGGGGAGCGGCAGCTCGCCGCCCTCGTAGCGGACGACCTGCGGCCGGACGTTCGCGCCGGACAGCTCGGGCGACGTGTCGACGTGCGCGATGAGCCCGAACGCGGGCACCTCCCGGTCGGTCGTCGCGGGGATCGTCGCCATCACGACGCTCCCCTCCGTCAGCTCCGCGTCCTCGAGGCCGATCGCGCGCAGCTCGTCCACGAGCAGGCGCGAGAGGTCGAGCTGCTTCTCCGTCGACGGGTACGTCCCCGCGTGCGGATCCGACTGCGTGTCGATGCGGACGTAGCGCAGGAACCGCTCGAGCGCGTCCGCCGCGAGCTCCCGTGCGAGATCGGAGACGTAGCCGTCGGAGTCGGGCACGGCCGGAGCCTACGGTTTGGGGCGCCGCCGCGCCGTCGAGAACAGCCTCGTCAGCGAGGGAGGAGCGTGCGATGGACGAGGAGTTCGAGGGCGAGGATCCGGTCGACGACGAGGGGCAGAACGCGACCCAGCGGCGGATGGAGGAGGAGGGGACGGTGCGGCGCCCGACGGGGCCGGAGGAGGAGCAGGACCCGCCCCGTCCGGCCGTGTAGCGCGCGGCCGGCTCCGGTGCCAGGCACGGGGCTTGTCCCGCGGAGCCTGGTCCGGTGCCAGGCACGGGTCCTGTCTCCACGGGTCGAGTAGCGTCGGCGGGTGCTCGTCCTCGTCCTGCTGCTCGCGGTCACGGCCGTCTGGGGCCTGACGTTCGTCCAGGTCAAGGACGCGGTCGAGGTCTACCCGCTGTTCGCGTTCCTCGCGCTGCGCTTCGCGATCGCGACCGCGACGCTCGCGCCGGCGGCGGGACTGCGGCTGCGGACGCTGCGCTCGCCCGGCGTCGGCGCCGGCGTCGTCCTCGGCGGGCTGCTGGCGCTCGGCTACGCCCTCCAGACTGCCGGCCTCGCGCTGACGACGGTGTCCGCGGCGGGCTTCGTCACGGGGCTCTACGTCGTCCTGACGCCCGTCTTCGCGCTGCTCCTCTTCCGCGTCCGCATCGGCCGCACCGCGTGGGGCGGCGTCGCGCTCGCGACGGTCGGGCTCGCGCTCCTCTCGGGCGTCGAGTCGGAGGCCGCGGCGGGCGACCTGCTCGTCCTCGGCGGCGCCGCCGCGTTCGCGCTCCAGATCGTCTTCATGGAGCGGTGGGCGCCGCGGTTCGACGTGCTCGCGCTCACGCTCGCGGAGATGGCGACCGCCTTCCTCGGGTTCCTCGTGATCGCGCTCGCCCTCGGGCAGCTGTCGGTGCCGCGCGGGTGGACGGTGTGGAGCGCCCTCCTCGTCACGGGCGTCTTCGCGAGCGCGCTCGCGTTCCTCGTCCAGACGTGGGCGCAGCGGCGGACGACGGCGACGCGCGTGGCGGTCGTGTTCGCGATGGAGCCGGTGTTCGCGGCGCTCTTCGGCGTGACACTCGCCGGCGACCGGCTCGGGTGGGTCGGCTGGGCCGGGTGCGCGGTGATCATGGGCGGGATCGCGCTCGCCGAGCCGGCCGCCGGCGACGCGCTCGGGCGGCTCCTCCGCCGCCGCGGCTAGCGTCTCGCGGCGTGGCGGTGCTGCTCGCACTCTCGTCGGCCGCGCTCTTCGGAGCGATGACGGTGGCGATCCGCTTCGCGCTCGCGCGCGGGGCGCCGGCGGAGCTCGGGGCGCTGATGACGGCGATCCCGGCGCTCCTCATCGCGCTCGGCGGCACGTTCGTCTACGCGATCCGCCACGGCGCGCCCGACCTCGTCGCCGCGTGGCCGTTCGCCGCAGCGGGGCTCCTCGCGCCGGGGATCTCGCAGATCCTGTTCACGCTCGCGATCCGCGACGCCGGCCCCTCGCGGACGTCGGTCCTCGTGGGGACGGCTCCGCTCTTCTCGGTGGCGATCGCGCTCACCCTCCTCGGCGAGCCCGTCCAGGCGGGCCTCGTCGGCGGCGCCGTGCTGATCGTGCTCGGCGGCATCCTCCTCGTCGGCGAGCGCGTGCGCCCCGACGCGTTCCGGATCACCGGCCTCGTCTTCGCCGCCGGCGCGACGGTGCTCTTCGCAGCGCGCGACAGCCTGCTGCGCTGGCTGTCGCTCGACACCGAGGTGCCGCCGTCGCTCGCCGCGGCGGCGACGCTCGCGTCGGGGACGCTCGTCGTCCTCCTGTACGTGCTCGGGACGCACGCGCGGCGCGTGCCGGTCCTCGCCGGCATGCGCCGCTTCGCGGTCGCCGGCCTCTGCTTCGGGCTCTCGTACCTGTGCCTGTTCGAGGCGTACTACCGCGGCCGGGTCAGCGTCGTCTCGCCGCTCGTCGCGACGGAGTCGCTGTGGGCCGTCGGGCTCTCGGTGCTCCTCCTACGGCGGACGGAGCTCGTCGGGCCGCGCCTGCTCGCGGGCGCCGCGCTCGTCGTCGCCGGCGGCGCGCTGATCGGCGCGACGCGCTAGCGCGCTGCGACGACGTTCACGAGCACGAGCGCGAGGCAGACGACGGCGACCGCCGGCAGCCCCGCGGCGCCGCTCGCGATCGCGACGAGGGGGATCGCCGCCACGATCGAGACGATCGCGATCCCCGTCCGCTGGCCGCTGTCGAGGCCCCGCGCGGCCGGCGCGGCCGCGCGCCGCTCGTCGAGCTGCCGCTCGATCCGGTCGAGGAAGCTCTCGACGAGCTGCGGCTCGAGGTCCGCGCCGAGCTCGCGTCGCGCCTCGAGCGTGCTCTCCACCTCCGCCCGCAGCTGCTCGCGGTTCTCCACGGGCGCAGTTGTACGGGGTTTCGACCCCGCGGACAATCTGCTATAAACCGGCTTAGATTTTCTCAGCGAACAGACGGAGGAACAGAGGAGCATGGCGAAGACGATCGGAATCGACCTGGGCACGACCAACAGCTGCATGGCCGTGCTCGAGGGCGGCGAGCCGACGGTGATCCCGAACGCCGAGGGCGGCCGCACGACGCCGTCCGTCGTCGCGTTCACGAAGGACGGCCAGCGGCTGGTCGGCGCGCCCGCGAAGCGCCAGCAGGTGACGAACCCCCAGAACACGATCTTCTCGATCAAGCGGTTCATGGGCCGCAAGCACGACGAGGTCTCCGAGGAGATGACCATCGTCCCGTACGAGGTCGTGCGCGGCCAGAACGGCGACGTCCGCGTCACGGCCGCCGGCAAGGAGTACGCGCCGCCGGAGATCAGCGCGATGATCCTGCAGAAGCTCAAGCAGGATGCGGAGGCGTACCTCGGGGAGCCCGTCACCGACGCGGTCATCACCGTCCCCGCCTACTTCAACAACGCGCAGCGCGAGGCGACGAAGGACGCCGGCAAGGTCGCCGGCCTCAACGTCCTGCGGATCATCAACGAGCCGACCGCCGCCGCGCTCGCGTACGGCCTCGACAAGGAGACGAGCGACCACACGATCCTCGTCTTCGACCTCGGCGGCGGCACCTTCGACGTGTCGGTGCTCGAGCTCGGCGAGGGCGTCTTCGAGGTGAAGGCGACGAACGGCGACAACCACCTCGGCGGCGACAACTTCGACAAGGCGATCGTCGACTGGATGGTCACCGAGTTCAAGCGCGACCAGGGGATCGACCTCTCGCAGGACAAGATGGCGCTCCAGCGCCTGTACGAGGCCGCTGAGAAGGCGAAGATCGAGCTGTCGTCGACGATGACGACGCAGATCAACCTGCCGTTCATCACCGCCACGCAGGAGGGGCCGAAGCACCTCGACCTGCAGCTCACGCGCGCGAAGCTCGAGGAGCTCGTCGCCGAGCTGCTCGAGCGCACGGTCGGCCCGACGAAGAAGGCGCTCGAGGACGCGGGCCTGCAGCCGGGCGACATCGAGCACGTCGTGCTGGTGGGCGGCATGACCCGCATGCCCGCCGTGCAGGCGAAGGTGAAGGAGCTGATCGGGAAGGAGCCGCACAAGGGCGTCAATCCCGACGAGGTCGTCGCGGTCGGCGCCGCGATCCAGGCCGGCGTCCTCAAGGGCGAGGTCAAGGACGTCCTCCTGCTCGATGTCACCCCGCTCTCGCTCGGGATCGAGACGAAGGGCGGCGTGTTCACGAAGCTGATCGAGCGGAACACGACGATCCCGACGAAGCGCTCGGAGACGTTCACGACGGCGGAGGACAACCAGCCGTCCGTCGAGGTGCACGTGCTCCAGGGCGAGTCGGAGATGGCGACCTACAACAAGACGCTGGGCAAGTTCCAGCTCGTCGGCATCCCACCGGCGCCTCGCGGCATGCCGCAGATCGAGGTCACCTTCGACATCGACGCCAACGGGATCATCAACGTCTCCGCGAAGGACCTCGGCACCGGGAACCAGCAGCAGATCCGGATCGAGGGCGGCTCGGGCCTCAAGGAGGAGGAGGTCCAGCGGATGATCCAGGAGGCCGAGGCGCACGCCGACGAGGCGCGGCGCCTCCGCGAGGTCGTGGACGCGAAGAACCTCGCCGAGAGCCTCGCGTACCAGACCGAGAAGAGCCTCAAGGAGCACCGCGACAAGCTCGACGAGTCCGACGCCTCGACGATCGAGGGCCGCGTCATGGAGTTGAAGCAGGCGCTCGAGGGCGACGACGTGGGCGAGATCCGCGCGCGGACGGAGGCGCTGCAGGAGGCCTCGCAGAAGCTCGCGGAGGCGGTCTACGCGCAGGCGACCGCACAGGCGCAGCAGCAGGCGGCGTCGGGTGACGGCGGCGGCTCGGACGACGAGGTCGTCGAGGAGGCCGACTACGAGGTCATCGACGAGGAGGAGGCGCGGACGTCCTGATGGGCGACGAGCTGCACCCCACCGAGGAGGAGCAGCAGGCGCAGGACGCGGCGCCGGAGGCGGAGGCGGAGGGCGAGCCGCTCGAGCAGCGGCTCGCCGCCGCCGAGGCCGAGGCCGAGCGGCACCTGGACGACCTGCGGCGGCTCGCCGCGGAGTTCGACAACTACCGCAAGCGCGTCGCGCGCGACCAGGAGGCGCTCGTCGCCCGCGCGACCGAACGGCTCGTGAAGGAGCTCCTGCCCGTGCTCGACGACCTCCAGCGCGCGCTCGTCGCGGCCGAGGAGCACGAGGAGGCGACGCTCGAGGAGGGCGTCCGCCTCGTGCACCGGCAGCTCGAGGAGACGCTGCGCAGGGAGGGGCTCGCCGAGATCGAGACGGACGGGCCGTTCGACCCGCACGTCCACGAGGCGCTCCTGTCCCAGCCGTCGGAGGCGGAGGAGGGGGCCGTGATCGAGGTGCTCCAGAAGGGCTACCGCCTCGGCGACCGCGTGCTGCGGCCGGCCCGCGTCGTCGTCTCGTCGGGGACGCAGGAGGGCTAGCGCGCGATGGCCGCCACGAGGTCGCTGTACGACGCGCTCGGCGTTCCGAAGACCGCCTCGCAGGAGGAGATCAAGAAGGCGTACCGGAAGCTGGCGCGCGAGTTCCACCCGGACCGGAACCCCGGGGACGAGGCGGCGGAGGCGCGGTTCAAGGAGGTCCAGGCGGCGTACGACGTGCTCAAGGACCCCGAGAAGCGCAAGCAGTACGACGCGTTCGGGAACGGCCGGCCCGGGCCGGGGCAGCGCGTCAACGTGGACTTCGGCGACTTCGACCTCGGCGACCTTGGCGACCTCTTCGGCGGCCTCTTCGGCGGCGGCACCGCCCGCGGCCGCCGCGGGGGCGGCCGGCAGGCGGCGCAGCGCGGCGCCGACGTGGAGGCGGTCGTGAACCTGTCGTTCGAGGACTCGCTGCGCGGGCTGGAGACGCGGATCCCCGTCGAGGTGACGGCGGCGTGCGGCCAGTGCGGCGGCTCCGGCGCGAAGCCGGGCACGTCCCCGAAGATCTGCCCCGAGTGCAGCGGCCGCGGCGTGAAGGCCGAGAGCCAGGGGCTCTTCGCCCTCTCCCAGCCGTGCCCGCGCTGCCGCGGCAACGGCACCGTGATCGAGGATCCGTGCGAGCGCTGCCACGGCGCCGGCCAGGAGCGGCGGACGAAGCGCTACGCCGTGAAGATCCCCGCCGGCGTCAGGGACGGCACGCGCATCCGGCTGAAGGGGAAGGGCGAGCCCGGCGCCGGCGGCGGCCCCCCCGGCGACCTGCACGTCGTCACGCGCGTCGAGGAGTCGAGCACGTACGAGCGGCGCGGCGACGACCTGGTCGTGGACGTGCCGGTGAGCTTCGCGGACGCGGCCCTCGGCGGCTCGGTCGACGCCCCGACCCCCGAGGGGCCGGTGTCGCTGAAGGTGCCGCCGGGGTCGCACGACGGGAAGCTGCTGCGGATCCGTGGCCGCGGCGCGCCGAGGCTGCGCGGCGGCGGCAAGGGCGACGTGCTCGCGCGCGTCCGAATCCAGGTGCCGCAGCGCCCCAACAAGCGGCAGCGCGAGCTGCTCGAGCAGCTCCGGAAGGTAGGCGTGTGATGGCCGCGACGCTGGACGACCGCCCGCGCTACATGATCTCGGTCGCCGCCGACCTCGTCGGCATGCACCCGCAGACGCTGCGGATCTACGAGCAGAAGGGGCTCGTGCGGCCGAAGCGGACGTCCGGGAACACGCGGCTCTACTCCGAGGCCGACATCGAGCGGCTGCGGCTGATCCAGCGGCTGACGTCTGAGCTCGGCCTCAACCTGGCCGGCGTCGAGCTCGTGCTCCGGCTGGAGGACGAGCTGAAGAAGGCGCACCGGCGGATCGAGCGGCTGGAGCGGCAGCTGCGCGAGGAAGTGAACGAGGTGCACAAGAGCTACCGGCGCGAGCTGGTGCTGTACCGGCAACCACAGGACCTCGAGCGGAGGAGGTGAGAACGAGATGGATTTCCAGAAGCTGACGTTGAAGAGCCAGGAGGCGGTCGCGGCCGCGGGCGAGCTCGCGCGCAGGCGCGGGAACCCGGAGGTCTATCCCGAGCACCTCTGGCTGGCGCTGCTCGAACAGGAGCTGCCGCGCACGCTCGCCGAGCGCGCGAACGCGTCCGTCGAGCTCCTGCGGGAGCGCGCTGAGGAGAAGCTCGACCGCGCGCCGTCGATCCAGGGGGCGCAGCAGCAGCCGCACGTCTCGTCGGCGTTCCTCCGCGTGCTCGACGCCGCGGACGCGGAGCGGCGGAAGCTCGAGGACGACTACGTCTCGACGGAGCACCTGCTCCTCGCGCTCGGCGGCGTCGATCGCGACGCGCTGCTCGCCGCGCTGCAGGAGGTGCGCGGGTCGCAGCGCGTCACCTCGCAGGACCCGGAGGGGACGTACCAGGCGCTGGAGAAGTTCGGTCGCGACCTGACCGCCCTGGCCGAGCAGGGGAAGCTCGACCCCGTGATCGGGCGCGACGAGGAGATTCGCCGCGTGATCCAGGTGCTCTCCCGGCGCACGAAGAACAACCCGGTGCTGATCGGCGAGCCGGGCACCGGCAAGACCGCGATCGCCGAGGGGCTCGCGCAGCGCATCGTCGCGGGCGACGTGCCGGAGGGGCTGAAGGGCAAGCGCGTGTGGGCGCTCGACATCGGCGCGCTCCTCGCAGGCTCGAAGTACCGCGGCGAGTTCGAGGAGCGGCTGAAGGCGGTGCTGAACGAGATCAAGGGCGCCGGGGGCGAGATCGTCCTCTTCATCGACGAGCTGCACACGATCGTCGGCGCCGGCGCCGCGGAGGGCGCCGTCGACGCCGCGAACATGCTCAAGCCGATGCTCGCGCGCGGCGAGCTGCGCGCGGTCGGCGCGACGACGCTCGACGAGTACCGCAAGCACGTCGAGAAGGACGCGGCGCTCGAGCGGCGGTTCCAGCCGGTGCTCGTCGGCGAGCCCTCCGTCGCGGACACGATCGCGATCCTGCGCGGCCTCAAGGAGCGCTACGAGGCACACCACGGCGTCACGATCCGCGACGCGGCGCTGACCGCCGCCGCCGTCCTCTCCGACCGCTACATCAGCGACCGCTTCATGCCCGACAAGGCGATCGACCTCGTCGACGAGGCGGCGTCGCGCGTGCGGATGGAGATCGACTCGTCGCCGGTCGAGCTCGACGAGGCCGAGCGGCGCGTCCGCCAGCTCGAGATCGAGCTCGCGGCGATGGCGAAGGAGACGCCCGAGGTGCGCGACCCGGTGGAGCGCGAGCTGGCCGACGCGAAGGCCGCGCGCGACGAGCTCGCGGCGCGGTGGGCGCGCGAGAAGGAGCAGCTGGAGCGCGTCGCCGAGATCAAGCGGCGCATCGACGAGCTGCGGATGGAGGCGGAGCGCGCGGAGCGGCAGGGCGAGCTCCAGCGCGTGGCCGAGATCCGCTACGGCGAGCTGCCGCAGCTCGAGCGTGAGCTGGCGGAGCGCGAGGGCGCCGACTTCGAGCCGATGGTGAAGGAGGAGGTCGACGAGGACGACGTCGCCGCCGTCGTCGCGCGCTGGACGGGCATCCCCGTGTCGCGCCTGCTCGAGGGCGAGACCGAGAAGCTCGTCCGCATGGAGGAGCGGCTGCACGAGCGCGTCGTCGGGCAGGAGGAGGCGGTCGAGGCGGTCGCCAACGCGCTTCGGCGCGCGCGGACGGGGCTCCAGGACCCGAACCGGCCGATCGGCTCCTTCGTCTTCCTCGGACCGACCGGCGTCGGCAAGACGGAGCTCGCGCGCGCGCTCGCGGAGTTCATGTTCGACGACGAGCGCGCGATGGTGCGGCTCGACATGTCGGAGTACCAGGAGCGCCACACCGTCGCGCGGCTGCTCGGCGCGCCGCCCGGCTACGTCGGCTACGAGGAGGGCGGGCAGCTCACCGAGGCCGTGCGGCGGCGTCCGTACTCCGTCGTCCTCCTCGACGAGATCGAGAAGGCGCACGCGGAGGTGTTCGACGTGCTGCTGCAGATCCTCGACGACGGCCGCCTGACCGACGGCCAGGGCCGCACCGTCGACTTCCGCAACGCCGTGATCATCATGACCTCGAACGTCCGCTCGGCGGAGGCGATGCGCGACCGGTTCCGCCCGGAGTTCCTCAACCGCATCGACGAGATCGTGGAGTTCCGCCCGCTCGAGCGGGAGCAGCTGCGCGCGATCGTCGACCTGCAGCTGCGGCGGCTGGAGCAGCGGCTCGCGGAGCGCGAGCTGTCGCTCGAGGTCACGGACGCCGCGAAGGACGCGCTCGCGGAGGCCGGCTGGGATCCGACCTACGGCGCGCGGCCGCTGAAGCGGGCGATCCAGCGGCTGCTCGAGAACCCGCTCGCGCTGCGGCTCCTCGAGGGCGAGTTCGCGCCGGGCGACGCGGTCCGCGTCGACGCGCGTGACGGCGAGCTCGTGTTCGAGCGGGGCGGCGTCGCGGCGGCCGCGGCCGCGTAGTGCCGCGGCTGCGGATCGGGCTCCTCAGCACCGCACGGATCGGCGGCGCGATCGTCGACGGGTCGCGCCGCTCGTCCGTGGCGGAGGTCGTCGCGGTCGCGAGCCGCGACGCCGCGCGCGCGGAGGCGTACGCGCGGGAGCACGCGATCCCGCGCGCGCACGGGGCGTACGAGGCGCTGCTCGCGGACCCCGAGGTCGACGCCGTGTACGTCGCGCTGCCGCCGGCGCTCCACGTCCCCTGGTCGGAGCGCGCGCTCGAGGCGGGGAAGCACGTCCTCGTCGAGAAGCCGCTCTCGCGCGACCCGGCGGCGGTCGAGCGGCTGTTCGACCTCGCGGAGCGACGCGGGCTCGTCCTCCTCGAGGGGTTCATGTACCGGCACCAACCGCAGGTGAAGCGGCTGCGCGAGCTCGCGGCGGGCGGGGCGATCGGCGAGCTGCGGCTCGTCCGCTCGCAGTTCTCGTTCACGCTCGACCGGCCGGAGGACCCGCGCTGGCGGCCGGAGCTCGGCGGCGGCGCGCTCCTCGACGTCGGCACCTACTGCGTGAACGTCTCGCGGCTCGTCGCGGGCGAGCCCGAGGCGGCGTGGGCGGAGGCGGTGCGCGCGCCGGGCGGCGTCGACGTGCGGCTGGCGGCGACGCTGCGGTTCCCCGGCGACGTCCTCGCCCACCTCGACTGCGCGTTCGACCTGCCGCGGCGGTCGGAGGTCGAGGTCGTCGGCTCCGAGGGCGTCCTGCGCCTCGCGCCCGGCTTCGGGGACGGCGTCCTCGAGCTGCGCCGCGGCGAGGAGACGGAGCGGATCGACGTGCCGCCGACGCACCGCTTCCAGCTCCAGGTCGAGAACTTCGCCGCCGCGGTGCGCGGGGAGGAGCCGCCGCTCCTCGACCGGGCGGAGTCGGTCGGCCAGGCACGCGCGCTCGACCTGGTGCTCCGCGCGGCCGGGTCCTAGTCGAAGCAGCAGAGCACCGCGTCCCACGCGAGCTCGGAGGCGACGACGCCGAGCCGGACGGAGTCGAGCTGCGGGTTGTCGACCTCGTTCGTCGTCGCGGCGTAGAGCACGTCGCCGTCGACGAGCGCGTGGAACGGCTGCAGCGCCCGCGCCATCGACGCGTGCACCTGCCGCCCGAGCTGCTGCAGCGCGCGCCGCTCGAGCCTCTGGTTCGTGACGACGAGCGTCAGCGTCGTGTTCCCCGGGTGGAACTGCGGCGCCTCCCCGGCGGCGATCGCGCGCTCCATCTCGGGGACGAGCGGAAGCCGCGAGCCGGCGTCGTCGAGGTGGCCGCGGACGACTGCGCCGTCGCGGTCGACGATCGCGCCGAACGCGTTCACCACCGTGAAGACGGCGATCCGCGTCGGGCCGAGCGCGCGGAAGGCGCCGCCCTGTCCCGCCGGCTCGCCGCGCTCGAGCGCGAACGTCTTCCCGACGGTGACGGAGCGGCCGGCGCCGCGCGCGCCGAGGGGGAAGACGCCCGGGCGCGCCGCGCGTACCGCCGCGCGGCCGAGCTCCTTGTCGGGGTAGATCGCGTTCCCGCGCCTGAAGTCGAAGACGATCGCCGCCGAGACGGGCGCGATGCTCGTCCAGCCGACCTCGTAGTCCGCGCGCGCGAGCAGCTCGGCCGCCACGCCCGTCCCGGCCTCGAGGCCGTACAGCGAGCCGCCGGCGAAGCAGATCGCGCGCACCCACTCGTACCCGCCGAGGACGCCGGGCGAGCCGCCGCGGACGTCGGTCGCGCACGACGCGCCGCGCGGGAAGTGGAAGACGGTGCATCCCGTCGGCCCCTCCTCGTACTCGCCGACCCCGATCTCGAGCCCGGGGAGGTCGAACCGCAGCTCGCGGCCGCCGGGGAAGTCCGTCCTCGGGACGAGCGCGGCGGTGTCGTTCGAGAGCGGCGCCACCGCGCGATTCTCTACGGTCACGGCCGTGGAGGACGTGCTCGTCGTCGCGGCCACGGAGCGCGAGCTCGAGCGGATCGACGCCGCGGCCGGTCTCGTCTGCGGTGTCGGCCCGGTGGAGGCCGCCGCCGCGACGGCGCGCGCGCTCGCGGAGCGGCGGCCGCGGGCGCTGCTCCACGTCGGGCTCGCCGGCGGGCGCGGTCTCGCGGTGCCGTCGCTCGTCCTCGGCTCGGAGGCGGTCTACCACGACCTGGAGGCGGCGATCCCGGTCGTCGCGCGCGTCCTCCCGGACCCGGCGCTCCTGGCGGCCGCGCGCGCGGCGCTGCCGGACGCGGCCGTGCTGCCGATCGGCACGAGCGCCGGCGTCGCGCGGACGCGCGCCGACGCGCCGGTCGAGGCGATGGAGGGGTTCGCCGTCCTGCGCGCGGCCGAGCTGGTCGGCGTGCCGGCGGTGGAGCTCCGCGCGGTCTCGAACGAGGTGGACGAGCCGGATCGGACGCGCTGGCGCTTCGACGACGCGCTCGCGGCGCTCGCGGACGCTGCGGCGCGGGTGCTCGCGGCGCGCTAGCGCTCGCGGACGCCGGGAAGGTCGCGGACGAGCCCCGTCGCGCCGAGGAGCCGCAGCACGGCGGGCCCCGTCGTGTCGTCGGCGACGACGCCGAACGGGACGCCGCGCTCCCGCGCCTCGCGCCGCGTCCGCAGCAGGATCGCGACGAGGGTGGAGTCGAGCAGCTGCGCGCGCGTGAGGTCGACGACGATCGCGACGTCCGCGTCGACCAGCTCGTCGAGCGCGTCGCTCAGCGGCGCGGCGATCGTGACGTCGTGCTCGCCCGTCAGGACGACGATCGCCGTTCCCGGCTCGCCGCGCTCGATCCGAAGCTCGCTCCGCTCCACGCCCCTCCTCGTCCGCGGCCGCACGCGCGACCACTCCGGTGAAACGCCCGAGGCCGCCGATCCGGTGCGCGCGGGGCGCGGTAGCGTTGCGCCGATGGGCAGACCGCGCTCCGGATCCCCGAACCGCCCCCTGCCGCCGCCGCTCCCGCCGGGGCAGCGGACGGTGGGGCAGCTCGTCGCCGAAGCCGTCCGGCTCTACGGCCGCCGCTTCTGGCCGGCGCTCCTCGTCGGCATCGGCCCGGCCGCGCTGGGGCTCCTCGCGAGCCGCGTCGACCGCACGACCGCGCTCGTCGTCAGCGCGACGGCGGGCGCGCTCGTCCTCGCACTCGCCTTCGTGCTGGCGACGCGGATCGCGACCGGCGTCACCGGCGCGCCGTGGGCGACGGCCGTCGTGGCGGGGACGATCGTGTTCGCGCCGTTCGCCCTGCTCGTGCAGGCGCTCGTCTTCCCCGGGGTGCTCTGGCTCGCGCTCGTCGGGCTCGCAGTCCCGGCGATCGTCGTCGAGCGGCTCGGGCTCGTCGCCGGCTTCCGCCGCGGCCTCGAGCTCGCCCGCGCGGACTTCGTCCACGCGCTCGGCGGGTTCGCGGCGCTCTGGCTCGTCGTCTTCCTGACGCAGACGGTGCTCGCGTTCGTGCTCCGCGGACAGGCCGACCAGACGCTGCAGACCGCGGTGCTGCTCGCGAGCGTCGTCGTCTCGCCGGTCTTCTTCCTCGGCGGCGCGCTCCTCCACGCCGACCAGGCTGCACGCGTCGTAGACTCGGGCTCCCGGAAGCCACGAAAGGGGAGACGCGATGCCGCTCTACATCCTGCTCTCGACGCTGACGGCGCAGGGGGTGCAGACGCTGAGGTCGAACCCCGAGCGGCTGCGCGAGGTGAACCGTGACGTCGAGGAGCTGGGCGCGAAGGTGCTCCACCAGTGGGCGACGCTCGGCCCGTTCGACTTCGTGAACGTCGTCGAGGCGCCCGACGCGGCGACGATCTCCCGCGTCTCGATCGCCCTCGGCGCGCGCGGCAGCGCGAAGCTGCAGACCGTGACGGCCCTTCCGATCGAGGAGTTCCTCCAGAGCCTCGAGCAGTAGGTGCCGCTCCGCGACCTGACCGCGACGCAGCTCGCCTTCCTGATCGCGTTCTGGTCGGCCGGCGCGCTGCTCGTCTTCCGGCACGCGGAGCGCCACGGGAGCAAGCGCGCGACGGCCTGGGGCGTGGCGGCGTTCCTCGCCACGATCGTCGTCGTGCCGCTGTACTTCGTTCGGCACTGGCTGCTGACGCGCTCGCGCGCGTAGCGGGCGCTAGGCGCGCAGCTCGGCGTACGCCGCGGCGACCTCGGCGGCGAGGCCGGCGTTGTCGGCGATCAGCCGCTTGTTCGCGGCGAGCGTGCGCCCGCCGGTCTCCCGGTGGAGGTAGTCGAGCACGAACGGCGTCACGCCCTGTCCGGCCACGCCCGCGTCCGCGGCGGCGGCGACCGCCTGCTCGATCAGCGGCTCGACGTCGTCGAGGCTCGCCGCGGGGGGGTTCGCGAGCACCAGCGCGGTCCGCCGTCCGAGGCGCCAGTGCGTCCGCGCGACGTGCGCCGCCTCGGCGGCGCTCTCCACCCGCGCCGAGACGGGCGGGCCGCCGCGCGCGGTGTAGAAGAGCGGCAGCTCGTCCGTGCGAAACCCGAGCACAGGGATCCCCAGCGTCTCGAGCAGCTCCGAGGTGGCGGGGACGTCGAGCAGCGACTTCACGCCCGAGGAGACGACGAGCACCTCCGCGCGCGCGAGCTCGCCGAGGTCGGCGGAGACGTCGGGCGGGTGCGGGAACCCGCGGTGGACGCCGCCGAGGCCGCCCGTCGCCATGAAGCCGATCCCGGCGACGCGGCACGCGGCGAGCGTCCCGCCGACGGTGGTGGCGCCGACGCCGCCCTGGACCGCGCACGCGGCGAGGTCGCGCGGCCCGACCTTGCGCGCCGACGGGTCGAAGCGGCGCAGCTCGTCCTCGTCGAGGCCGATGCGGACGGCGCCGTCGAGGATCCCGACCGTCGCCGGCGTCGCGCCCGCCTCGCGCACCCGCCGCTCCGACTCGAGCGCGACGCGGACGCCCTCCTCGCCGGGGAAGCCGTGCGCGACGAGCGTCGTCTCGAGCGCGACCACCGGCCGCCGGTTCGCGAGCGCCTCGCGCACCTCCGCCGAGAGGGCGACGAGGTCGTTCACGGCATCGCCCCGGCCGTCGCGACGCAGCGCGCGGCCGCCGCGAGCGCCGCCTCGTGGCCGCCGAGCAGGAAGCCCGCCGCGAACGCGTCGCCGGCGCCGGTCGTGTCGACCACCTCCGCCTCGTGCGCGGGGTGCTCGACGCCGTTGACGCGGCAGCCGGCGGCGCCGCGCTTGACGACGACCGTCGGCGCGTCGAGCGGCACGAGCTCCGCCTCCTCCTCGGTGGCGAAGACGACCTCGGGGCGCAGGGCGGCGGCACGGGCGGCGAACTCCGCCGGGCCGAGCTCCTGCACCGCGGCGGTGGAGGAGACGTCGAGGCTGACGCGGGGCGCGCGCGCGGCAGCCGCGGCCGTCGCCTCCGCGATCGGCGTGCGCACGAGCGAGTACCCGGGGACGTGCAGCCAGTCGCAGCCGTCGAGCCACGCGGGGTCGAGCTCGCCGGGCGCGAGCTCCGGCGCGACGCCGCGGTCGCTGAGCATCGAGCGCCGGCCGTCCGGCGAGACGAGGGCGACGACGGTGCCCGTGCCGCGGTCGACGACGGGCCCGACGACCTCGACGCCGCGCGCGGCGAGCTCGTCGGCGGCGACGCGCCCCGCCGCGTCCGCGCCGCGCTTCGCCAGGACGCGCCCGCGGCCGCCGAGCGCCGCCACCCACGCGGCGACGTTCGCCGCCTGGCCGCCCGCGGCGACGCTCGTCTCGACGTACGTGTCGGTGTCGGGCGCGATCGGCGCGCCGACCCGGACGATCACGTCCAGGAGGAGGTCGCCGATCGTGCAGACGAGGGGGGCCACGCCTACGATGCTCGCATGGACGGCGAGCGGACGCGGAAGCGAGACCGCATGCGCTCGTTCGTGCTCGGCGGGATCGTCGGCGCGTCCGCGGTCGCGGCGGCGCGGCGGCGGCGGCGCCAGGTCATGAAGCGGCGCCGGACGCCGTCGGGGCTCGCCGCCTTCGAGGGCGCCCCGTGCTACCGCGAGCTGGTCGAGCGGGAGGCGGAGGCGGAGGCCTCGTAGCCGAGCTGCGCCGCGGCGCGGCTGATCGTCTGGAAGTTGATGTCCGCGTCGCCGATGAACAGCGTCTTCCCGACGATCATCGCGGCCGCGGCGTAGCGGAGGTAGCGCTCCGGCGTCCCCGTGGGCTCGCGCGTGCGGAGGACGAGGTACGGACCGAACGTCCGCGCCTCGAACGCGTCCGCCGGCCGCGGGAGGCGCAGCGGGATCGACAGGCTCTGCTCGCCGTTCGTCGTCGCCGCCGCGTTCAGCACCCACACGCCGCGGCCGAGCGGCCCCTCCGCCTCCTGCAGGCGCGACGCGGCGAGGCGCGCGTCGGCGCGCGGGAGGACGAACCGGGAGAACGACGGATCCTGCCGCCACGCCGCGAGGAAGACCGGGTCGTAGCCGAGCAGGACGTCGTCGGGGCGCCCCGTCCGGGCGAGCCACGACGCGAGCTCCGCGCGCGCCTCCGCGCGTTCCGGCGGTTCGCCGAGGAAGAGTGCCGGCGTCTTCTCGAACGCCCACGCGACGCTCCCCACCGCGAGGAGGACGCCGGTCGCCGCGGACGGGAGCGCCCGTCGCCTCCGCGCGTTCCGGCGGTTCGCCGAGGAAGAGTGCCGGCGTCTTCTCGAACGCCCACGCGACGCTCCCCACCGCGAGGAGGACGCCGGTCGCGGCGGCGGCGACGGGCGCTCCCGTCCGCGGCGAGCGCGCCACCGCGACGAGCGCGGCGGCGAGGAGCGCGGCGAAGAACGGCAGCGTGAAGATCAGGTGCCGCGTCTCGGGCGCGGCCGACTGGCCGACCCGTGCGAGGAGGAACGCGGCCGTCGGCGTGGC
>Ga0247713_1000802_pt1 | contig 17444 bp, 17 predicted proteins | sample 21E_NmetaG_FD_189936 | JGI IMG/M metagenome (GOLD analysis project Ga0247713, IMG submission 189936) | Soil microbial communities from hillslope of Landscape Evolution Observatory, University of Arizona, Oracle, AZ, United States - 2-1-E_N | ecosystem: Engineered > Artificial ecosystem >... | reverse complement strand
GAGGCTGTCGCGAAAACCTTCCGGAAAGGCTCGCGTTTCGGTCGCGCCATCGCCAGACTAAGCAGAGGCGATCAAGGAGGCGGCGATGGCTTACAACCTCATTCCGGCGGACCGGGGCCAGGTCTTCCTCATGCCCCCGAGCATCGACGAGTGGCTGAGCGCGGATCATCCCGCCCGCGTCCTCGTCGAGTTGATCGACGACCTCGATCTGTCCGCCTTCTACGAGGGTCGGCGCGAGGACGGCTGGGGGCGGGCGTCGTACGACCCCGCGGTCATGGTGGGGATCTTGCTCTACGGCTACATCACCGGCGTACGCTCCGCCCGTGCCATCGAGCGGTGCCTGCAGGAGAACGTCGCCTTCCGCTTCGTCGCCGCCAACAACATCCCCGACCACGCCACCATCGCCCGTTTCCGCACTAGCTACGCAATTGCGCTCGAGGGTCTCTTCACCCAGGTCCTCGGCGTGTGCGTGAGAGCGGAGCTGATCGACACCAGCGTGGTCGCGCTCGACGGCACCAAGATGGAGGCGAACGCCTCGTCGAGAAAAACCGTCACCGAAAAGGAGCTCGAGGATATGGCGCACGAGATCCTCGAGGACGCCCGCCGCATCGACGAGGAGGAGGACGAGGCCTACGGCGACGCGAGCGGGTGGCGCCTGCCCGAGCGCCTCAAGGACCCCGACGAGAGGAAGCGTTTGATCCGTGAAGAGCTCGAGAAGATCAAGGCGGCGCGCGCAAAGACCTGGGAGGGGCGCCAGCGCACTGCCAGGGTCAACACCACCGATCCCGAGAGCCGCACGATGATCGGCAAAGACGGCTACCTCCAGGGCTACAACGCCCAGGCGGTCGTCGACAAGAACCGCTTCGTGCTCGCCGGTGACGTCAGCAACTCAGCCGCCGACAATCCCCTGTTCCAAGCGATGGTCACGGCCGCCGCCGACAACCTAGCCGGCGCGGGCGGCGGCGCGATCGGCACCGTGCTCGCCGACGCCGGCTACCTCAGCAGCACCAACCTCGAGACCCCCGCGGCCCAAGAGGCCATCATCGCCCCCGCCCACGTGACGCGCATCAACGACACCGAGATCTTCGACGAGGCTGCCTATGAGGAACAGAAGCGGCGCTACCGCGCCGCGCGCGAGGAGATCGATCGCGAGACCGATCGTCGCTGCGAGGTCCTCGACCGCCTCATGACGGGAAAGCTCCTGCTGCGTGAAGCGGCTGCCGAACTGGGGATGTCGGTCCCCGGGGTATGGCAGTTGAAGCGCCGCTACGAGGAGCAGGGTCGAGACGGTGCTCGCCCTCGGGTGTCTTTACGGCCGCCGCCGGGACCCACCGCCCGTCAGATCATGGCAGCCAAACTCCGAGACGAGGCAACACGTGATCTCTACAAGCTGCGCAGCGTGATCGTCGAACCCTTATTCGCTCAGACGAAGTGGGTGCGAGGCTTCGAGCGCTTTACCATGCGGGGCCTCAGGCGCTGCAGCCTCGAATGGAGCCTGATGATGACGACGCACAACATCCGCCAACTGATGGCGGCGACGGCGGCGCGAACTCCGGCACCATCCCTCGTTTCGCAATTTTGAGCATCTGACCACCGGCACCGGCCGCGGGTTTGCGAGACAGCCTCCTATCCGCTCCGGAGGGTCGACAGAAGGGTCAGTGCGTGCACCCCCCGGTCGATGCCGGCTCGGTCGAGTTGATGCCTTGCCGGACCTCGTCGGCAACCTCAGCGCCCGTAAGCGCATATCCGACCCGGCCGTCGGTCGTCGAGGCGGCGAAGACGACCCCCGCCACGGCTCCTCCCGGAAGAACGAACGGGCCACCTGAATCGCCCTGCCGCACCGGTGAACGAAGCTCGTAGACGCTGCGCTCGACCTCGCGCCGGCCGTAGATGTCGCGGCCGTTTGCGTCGTAGCGCGCCTGGACCGCGGCGGGGTGGGTGACCAACCGCCCCCCTTGGTTGCCGGGGAACCCGAGTGTCGCTCCGTCCTTGCCCCGCTCGTACTCGGTATCGTCGAGGGGCAGGGGCGACGCTCCGAGGCCCTGCGTTCGAATGACCGCGATGTCGGTCCCGGGGTCGAACAACACCACCGTCCCCGGATATTCACCGCCGTTCGAATCGTGAACCCGAACCGAAGCCGGATCGGCCCCCGCGACGACGTGCGCGTTCGTAACGACGACGTTATCGGCCGCGACCCACCCGCTCCCCAGCTGCGTCCCCCCGCACGCCGGAAGGACGATGCGCATCGTCGAATCTCGAGCGGCTTCCACTGCACGGCGCGCCACCCGTCCCGGCGGCAGGTCGACCGGCTCGCTTAGCGGCGGCGGCAACCCTGCGAAAACCTGGGGAAACCCAGAGGTCTGGAAATACTGCCGGATCAGCGCGAGGACATTGGGAGGATCGGGCAGGGCCTTGTTGACGCCGCGAAGGATCTTCGACTGCTGAAACGCGCGTGCGAGCTGCGGTGCCGGGGCCGCTGCGAGCAGTGATCCGACGAGCCAGAAGGACAGGATCGTGATTGCGATTCCGAACCCCGATCCAAGGCCGGAGTCGACGCCTCCGAGGCGCGCCTTGCGCGCGGCCGCACCAAAGCGGTGGCCGACGAAGAACCCTGCCGTCTGGCCTATGGACAGCAGCACGAAGACCGTGATGAGTGAGATCAACGCCCCCTGCAGGCCCGGTCGCTCGGTGACGGCGCTTGCCACCCGCGGCCCGGCTGCGAGGCCGACCACGAGTCCCAAGAATCCCCCTCCGAACTCGAAGATCTGACCGACGAGTCCGCGCCGCCATCCACGCGCGGCGGCCGCTATCACCAGGAGAAAGATGAGGAGGTCGACGAGATTCACCCGAGGCCGAGCCCGGTCATGAGGGCGCGCGCGGTAAGCCCGAAATTGACGAACGCGGCGAGACCAAACGCCGCCCACGGAATCTGGCGCCACCTTTCCGATTGCGCTCTCCGGTGCGTGTACAAGAGCACCGCGGCCGGAAAGAAAGCGCCATAGAAGTAGTGGAGGAACCCGAGCGGATCGGTCGGGCCGGCGCGTCCACCGCTCAAGAACATGACGCTCCCGACGACGAACTGGATCGCGATTACGACCTGGAGGACCGCAAGAAGATTCCAAAACGCGCCGCCCGGATTGCGGTTGCGCACGAACGCAACGAGCGCCCACAGCGCGAGCAACAGGAACCCTGCGGGAATCGAATAACCGACGAGGCGATGAATCTGATTCACGCCGAGGAGCCTATTGCGCCTCGGTCGACAACGACTCTAGCCGCGGGACGCAGACGTCGAGAACCTGCGTCACCGACTTCTCGACCTCCTCCCGCATCGGGCGCGACACTTCGGCAGGGTCTCGGTCCTCCAGCCAGTCCGGCGGGATCATCTCCGGCGCGCCGACCATCTCGGCGAAGTAGATCGTCCACACCTTCGGAACCACCGTTTCCGCCTGATATCCACCCCCGCCGGTGGCGATCCAGCGCCCATCGCAAAAGTCGTGCGCGACTGAGTGCAGCAGGCGCGCCATCTCTGGGTATGCCGCCATCGTCAACCCGAGGTTGGCTAGTGGGTCGCCGTGATGAGTGTCGGCCCCCAGTTGCGTCACGATCACCTGCGGACGGAACGCCCTCGCAAGCGGCGGAACCAGGGATCGCAGCGCATACAAGTAGTCGTCGTTTCCGGTGAACGGAAGAAGCGGGAGGTTGGCGGCGGTTCCGCGGGCGTCGCCTTCGCCGACTTCATCTTCGAAGCCGGTGCCGGGATAGAGATAACGACCGGACTGATGAAGCGACACCGTCAGAACGCGCGAATCGTCGTAGAAGATCCATTGCACGCCGTCACCGTGATGCACGTCGACGTCGACGTACATCACCCGCCACGAGGGATGCGCACGCAGAACGTGCGCGACGGCGACGGCAGGATCGTCGTAGATGCAGAAACCCGACGCCTCGCCGCGGCGCGCGTGGTGAAGCCCGCCTGCCGGATTGAATGCATGCTCGGCCCGCTCCGATAAAACTGCTTCCGCCGCGGTGATGGATGCTCCCGCCACCGCCGCCGATGCGTCGTGCATACCGTTGAAGAGGGGGTTGTCGGAGGTTCCGAGACCGAACAACATGGCCTTTCCGCGCGACACGGTCCCCTGTTCCACCCCTTTCACCGCGTCGACATAGTCGCCGTCGTGCACCGCCAGGATCTCGTCGTCCCGGGCGATGCGGGCGAAGATCTCGTGGGCGTTCGGACGCTCGGAAAGACCGAGGTTACGAATGTTGTCGTAGGTGAGCAGAACCCGTTCGGGGCGTAGCGGATGGCTCGCTCCGAAGTCGTACTTTTTGGCGATATCGTCGACGACGACGAGCGCGACCCGCTCGCTCACACTTCCGACTGTTTGTCGATCTGCGCCTTCTGTAGCTTTCCGGAAAAGTCGATCGCGACCGTCTTCCATTCCGTGAAGAAGTCGAGCGCCGTGGGACCGGCTTCTCGATGGCCGTTTCCGGTGTTTTTCATTCCTCCGAACGGAACCGATACCTCGGCGCCGATCGTCGGGGCGTTGACGTAAGCAAGGCCGAATTGGATTTCTTGTGCGAACCGGAAGACATTCGTGATGTCGTGCGTGTAGATCGAGCACGACAATCCGTACTCGGTCGAGTTCGCCACCTCGACGGCTTCATCAATGGAGGAAATAGAGATGATCCCGGTGACCGGGCCGAAGATCTCCTCCTGCGCAATGCGCATGTCGGGAGAGACCTCGGTGAAGACCGCGGGGGCGACGAAGAACCCGTCGTCGTATTCGTCTCCGGTGAGCTCGTCGCCACCACACAGCAGCTTCGCCCCTTCCGCCTGACCGACGTCGATGTATTCGAGGATGCGGTTCTTCTGTCTCTCGTTGATCACCGGCGCCAACTCGACATCGGGCTCGAGACCGTTGCCTACCTTCATGGTCGCCACGCGTTCGAGAAGCCGCTCGGTGAACTCCTCACGTATGTCGCTATGAACGATGAGGCGGCTCGTTGCGGTGCAGCGCTGGCCCGATGTGGCGAACGCACCCCACGCGGCCCCCTCCACCGCAAGGTCGAGATCTGCGTCGGGCATAACGATCTGAGCGTTCTTGCTGCCGAGCTCGAGCGACACTCGCTTCATCTGCCGCCCGCCGCGCTCGTTGATCATGCGGCCGACATCGAGTGACCCGGTGAACGAGATGCCGGCGACTCCCGGGTGATCCACCAACGCGGCTCCCGCCTCTTCGCCGAGGCCGTGGACGGTGTTCCATACGCCGGGAGGGAGTCCGACCTCGTTGAACAGGTCGGTGAGGATCGACGCGCACAACGGCACGTCCTCGCCGGGCTTGAACACGACGGTGCATCCGGCGACGAGAGCTGCGAATCCCTTCCACGTCGGGATCGCGATCGGAAAGTTCCACGGAGTGATGAGCCCGACGACGCCGATCGGGTGCCGAAGCGTCATCTGGAACTTATTGCGGAGCTCGCTCGGGATGGTTTCGCCGAACAGCCGGCGTCCTTCACCGACCATATAGTGGGCGAAGTCGATCGCCTCCTGGATGTCGCCGCGCGACTCCTTCAGCGTCTTGCCCATCTCGCGCGTCATTACGTGCGCGATCTCCTCCTTGCGTTCCTCGAGAAGGAGTCCGGTGCGCAAGACGTAGTCGGCGCGCTCCGGCGCCGGGGTGAGCATCCACTCTCGAAACGCAGCGCGCGCTGCATCGACTGCGCGATCGACGTCGGGGGCGCCGGAACGTGCAAAGGTGCCGACGACTTCGGAATGCGCCGCCGGATTGATGCTCGTAAGTGTCTGGCCCGACGCCGCCTCGACCCACTCGCCGTTGATGTAGTTGCCGTAGTCGGTACGCATGTCAGAAAGCCTCCATCGGGCGGCAGTTGCCGCGCTACGCGGACCGGCCCATCCTAGTGGTCGCCCTCGAGCACGAGACCCATGATCACCGAGTCCCACAGCTCGCCGTTGGCGCGCCGCCACTGCTTGCGGAGATATCCCTCTTCGTCGAAGCCGAACGTGTTGTAGAGGGCGCGGGCACCGGTGTTGTGCGGCCACACCTCGAGGGAGATCTTGTAGTGACCGACGTCCTTCGCCCACGCGATCGCCCGCTCGAGCAGTGCCTTTCCGATGCCCCGGTCTCTCCACGGCGCCGCAATCGTCATCCCCAACCATGCGGCGCCCCTCGGCGCCAGCGACAGCCACCCGACGACCTCGGAGTCGACCTCGGCGGCGAGCATCAGCGCCGACGGGTCGGCCAGACGTCCCCGCCATTGCTCGTACCGACCATCCCGGTCGAGCGGCAGCTCGGAGGCGATCCAGATGCGTTCGGCGGCGACCTCCTCGAGGATCGCGAACAGCGCGGGAAAGTCGTCCTCGACGACCTCGCGCACTGTGATCTCCACATCCGGGAGGGTACCGCCTTCAGTCTCGACGCAGCCTCTTGCGTTTGAGCGGAACCGCCTTCAGTGCGCCCCCGCGGATCGCGATCGACTCCGACACCGAGCACACCCCGTAGGGCGCGATCACCGCCTCGAGCGCGGCGGCGAGCTTCGCCGGCTGCGAGCCGAAGAGGCGGAAGAGGCGCGCCAAGTTGGGGCGCTCGGCCTCCTCGCACTGCTCGAACGACATATCCTCTCCCGGGCCCGCGCTCACCTCGGGCGCCCCCACCTCCACAACGTCGGAGCCGAGGGCAGGACCGTCGGATGTCAGCGCGACGATCTCTGCCGCCCCCCTCGCCGGAACCCAGCCGGCGACGAATTGGAATCCGGTGAGGTCCTCCCCCAGCGCGGCGTCGAGCGGTAGCAGGCGAACGTCGGCGAAGTCGGGGGCTCCGGAGTCGAAACGGCGGCCGCGCCCTACCTCGGCGGCGGCAACGTCGGCCGCCTCGGCGGATGCGAACCCCGCCACGAACGCCATCCGCGAGTACCACAGCCACCGCTCGGCCGTGATCGGTTCCTCGCCGAGACGACCCACTTGGTCCGGGCTCAAGCATTGACTCTGTCCCTCGTGGAACGCGTCTTGATCGTTCTGCCTCAGCCGCACCTCGGTGCACAGTCCGCCGTCTTCCGTGGACCAGGCGCGGTACCGCCATGCGACGTCGCCGTCGGGACCCACGTGGCCGCCGCGCGCGAGCGTGACCTTCTCGATCTGCTCGTCGAGGCGGGGGTCTTCCGCCTCGTCCGGCTCGTCGATGTACGACAGTGGCTCCGACGCGAGACGAGCGCCGCCTGCGTCGAATGCGACGAGATCGCCGGTCAAGGCACCCGGAACGAAACCGACGACGAAGTTCCGTCCGTCCACGGAAAGTTCCTCCGGCGCCGGATAAATCGGGACGTCGATGCGGCCCCCACCGGAGATCCGGGCCTCGAGACGCGCGACGTCACCATCGACCATCCCGTCGATGAGACGGTTCTCCCATCCTTCGCTGCGGCTCACCGACAGGTACAGAGGCCCCGGGGGCTGCTCGGCGGGATAGCACGAAGTCTGCTGCGCCTCGTTCGCCACGACGAACTGCAGGCACACGTCGTAGCCGTCGGCCTTCCACCCGAGGTATGTGAACGGGCCCTTCTCCGTCTCTCCTTGCGCAATGACCTCCACCGGCCCGTCCGGCGTCATCTTGTCAACGAGATGGTCCACGTCCACCAATCGTTCGACCGGGGTCGCCGGCTGCCATTCGTCCGCCGCCAACCACGTGCGCGACGCGCCCACACCGCCGACCCCTGCCGCGAGCAACGTCACGGCGAGCAACGAAGCCGTCAGTGCCCGGCGAAGGCGCGCCTTGCGGAGCACCGGATGCGGCATGGCATCGACGTGCGGAACCACCTCTGCCTTGTCGCGCAGCAGCGCCTTGAGCTCTCGTTCGATGTCGTTCATGGTTTCGCCACCTTCATCTGCTCCCGCAGGGATTCCACGGCCCGGTTCGTGAGTGACTTGACGGCCCCGACAGAACAACCCAGCACGTCTGCCGCCTGGCGCTCGGAGAGATCTTCGTAGTAGCGCAGGACGATCACCGCGCGCTGGCGATGCGGAAGCCGCTGCAGGGCGGCCCACATCTCCTCCCGGCCCTCAACATCCGGCATCGACTCCGCGCCTTCCGTTCGCCCTCTCTCCTTCTCGAGGTAGGCGCGCTCGACCCGCTTGCGGCGGAAGTGGCCCCGCGTGAGGTTGATCACCGTCGTCCGGAGATAAGCGCCGAACGCGTCGGGATTCCGCAGGTCCCGAAAACGACCCGCCAGCTTGATGAACGCTTCCTGGACGATGTCCTCCGCCAGATTGCGGTCGCCGGTCATGAGATATGCCAGACGCATCGCTCCCGGCGCGTGCGCGACGTATAGCTCCGCCAGCCTGCCCCGCCCGGTCTCTGCCACCGCCACTCCCAAACTCATGCCCCCTAGACGCGCGGGGCCCCCGGGAAGGTTACGGGCGGATCAGCAGCTAGCGGTTGCCCCGCGCGGGACGACGCACAGCGGCCGTTGTTCGAGGATCTCTCCCTCAGGGCCGAAAACCCTGATCCGGCCCTCGGCCTCGGCCGAAAGGAATGCGAGATAGACGTCGAAGGTGAAACCGGGCAGACCCGTCCAGACCATCGTCGGCACCCGACGGCCCTCCTCGAGCTCTACCTCGACTCGCCCCGCGGCCCTGGTCACCACTCCGAACACGGCCGCGCCCGCTCCTCTTGTACGAACGATGCTCAACACCGTGTCGAGCGGATCGCATCCACCGGGGCCGCCCGTCGCCCCCAACGACAACGAGGCGCAGGCCTGATCGGCCGAGGCGTTTGTCGCGAGCGTCCAGTCAAGGTCCCCCCGCACACCCGAGGCGATCGACAGCTCGGGAGGACGAGAGGGAAAAGGTGGCACCACATTGAGCTCTCTTCGTGCCACGACGCGTCCGGAGGCGTCGTAAGCAACAACCGCCCTTTCGTCCTCGACCGGCGACACGAATAGCAAAGCATCGCTTCCGCTCGGCGCGGGGACCAAGTCGAGCCGCGATTCGCCGCCGGATTCCACCAACGCCGCCCGGGCGGTACCGGGGGGAACTAAGCCGTAGACGTAGTGGTTGCGCCCAAAAATCGTCCGCGCCACGATCGTCGCATCGCGCGCACTGCAGAGACGGTCGTCCTCGCGGCCATGACTGAACAATAGGCACAGCGCGTCCGGATCGCCGGTCTCGATCGTGAGGCTCCACGGGTCGCCCCTCGTCGAACCCTCCAGCACGTCGACAAGGGACGGACCCGAAATGTCGACTGATGCGCTCCCCAGCGACCCGATCGTCTCGTTGTAGGTGTCGACCTCACGAACAGTCGACGCGGTGATGAAGCCGAAGAACCTGACGTTTACATCCAACGCGCGAGGAGGCGCGACCGCATGGTCGCGATCAATGGCCGCCCCACGGTCATCGCGCGCCGCGACCATGGCTGCGGCCGGAGCGGCGAAGCCGTAAACGACCACGTCGCCGCCCGCGTAAACAGCCTCCGCCACCGGCGCGTCACTCGGACTGCCGCAGATGACCTCGGAAGTGGGGAGCGTGGTCGCAACGCAGACCTCGTCTCCATGCACTTTGGCGAGAAGCGTTAGCTCCTGGTCGCCGAAGTAGATCGGGGCCACCTCCACGAACCCGGCCGCATCGGGGGAGCGTGCGGGCGGCTGCGACTCCCTCACCTCCGGTCGCGCCACCGTGAATCCGCCGACGATCAAAGCAGCAACGGCACCGAGCGCACCCGTCGCCGTTGCGGCGCGGCGAACGCGAACCCGCCGGATGCTGCGAGACGGGACGGGATGGGCGGCCATGACCTGTTCCGCCTCCTGCGCGAGTGCCGCGCGCAGCGCGCTCTCGATGTTCATGTTCGCCCCTCACTTCCAACCTCAGCGCGCAGGTTCTCCATCGCACGATTGACCAGGGATTTCAGCGCCGGTACGGAGAGGCCGAGTACGTCGGCCGCCTGACGCTCCGACAGATCCTCGTAATAGCGCAGAACGACTGCGGTCCGCTGCCGAACCGAAAGCTTTTGCAGCGCCTGGAACAGGTCGGTGCGAACCGCGAGATCCGGCTGCTCGTTCGCGCGCGCGGGCCGCGCCCGCTCCTTCTCGAGATAGGCGCGCTCGCTCTTCGACCGACGAAAGTAGCTGCGTGCGAGGTTCACGATCGTCGTCCGCAGATAACCGCCGAAGGCCTCCGGCTTGCGAATCCCTCGGAACGCTCCGGCAACCTTCACGAAGGCATCCTGCAGGAGGTCCTCCGCCAGATCGGGGTCGCCGGTAAGCAGGTACGCCAGCCGCTTGGCACGGTCGGCATGAAGCTCGTACAGCTCGTACAAGCCGGCATGTGTTCGTCGAGTCACCGCAAGGTCCGTTTCCATTTTGGTGTCACATCTCACGACGCAATGACCACGAAAAAAGATTCGGGCCGCCGTTTTCTCGACTCAGGGGGTCGAAATTCGCACCCTCTACGCCGACAGAACGGGGGGGCTATGAGACGGCGATCTCGACCCGTTTGTTGGCGCGGCCCTTGGACTTGTAGTTGGTGATCCGGAACGTGCCGACTTCGTCGGTCGAGGCGACGTGGGTTCCCCCGTCGGCCTGCCGGTCGAGACCGTCGATCGTGACCACCCGGACCTCGCTGATGTCCTTCGGAAGCAGATTGATCTTGGTTCGAATGAGGTCGGGATCCTTGTCGGCTGCGTCCCGCTCGAGGAACTCGACCGAGATCGGGCGAGCCGCCGAGATCTCCTTGTTTACCTTGTCCTCGATCTCCTTCACGAGGTCGGCCCTCATGTTCTCGAACTCGAAGTCCATGCGGGCCCGTTTTGGTTCCATGTTTCCGCCCGTGACCTTGGCGCTGTAGTCGCGCCAGATGACTCCACAAAGGATGTGGAGCGCGGTATGGGTTCTCATGAGCCAGTGGCGACGCTCCCAGTCGAGCGCGCCCTGCACCTGTGTTCCGACCTCGGGCGCATCGGCATCGAGCGTATGCCACACGAGCGGCCCCATTCGTTTCACCGATTCGACTCGCCACCGGCGATCTCCGGCGGTCAGCACACCAGTGTCGTGCGGCTGCCCGCCGCCGGTTGGGTAGAAGGCGGTTCGATCGAGCGCGACTCGCGTGCCGTCGGCGGCGACGACGGTGGCGTCGAACTCCCGCTCGTACGCGTCTCGCTGGAACAGCAGCTCGGTGACCGGTTCGCTCACGCCTCGGGCTCCCCGTGCGCAAGCTCCTGACTGCGCTCCATGGCGGCTTGGATCGCGTTTAGAAACGCGGCCCGCACCCCCGCTTGCTCGAGGACGCGAATGGCTCGAATCGTGGTGCCCCCCGGCGAGGTGACCATTTCCCGTAGCTCGACCGGGTGCATGTGCTCGTCCCGCAGCAACTTCGCCGAGCCCAGCATCGTCTGAATCACGAGGTCGGTAGAGAGCTCGCGGGAGAGGCCCAACAGGATGCCGGCTTCGATCATCGCCTCGGCAAGCAGCGCGAAATAGGCGGGACCGCTGCCGGAGATAGCGGTGACCGCGTCGAGCGAGGCTTCGGGGACCGTCGCCACGCGGCCGACGTGCGCCAATACCTCGCGGGCATTTTCTAGATGCTCGGCAGCAGCATGGCGGCCGGCCGCCATACCCGCCATACCCTCATGGACGATCGACGGTGTATTCGGCATCGCGCGGACGACGGGAACTTCGGCGGCGAGCCGCGATTCGATGAACCTGGTGGAGATCGCAGCGCATATCGACAGCACGGTTTGCCTCGGCCTGAGGTGCGTCGCGATGTCGGTGAGAAGGGGCTCGATGTCCTGCGGTTTGACCGCAAGCACGGCGACATCGGCTCCGGCGACCGCGGCCGCGTTGTCGCGTGTTGCCTCGACCCCGTGTCGCTCTGCCAGCTCGTGAAGGCGCTCGTCGCGGCGCGCCGTGCAAATGATGTCACCCGGCGCACACCAGCCGGACGCGAGCAGCCCCGCAACGAGGGCCTCGCCCATCTTTCCGCATCCGAGCACCGCTAGCTTTGGCATGACGGTGCCTATGATTGCAGGTCCCCCGCCCGGACGCCGAAATGGAGGAGCCGCTTTTGCTCGGTCGTGCACTCTTGTGGGCATCCGAACAACAAAAGGTGCAGCATCTCGTCACCGAGGGCCGATTCACGCGGCCGGTCGTGGGACGTTTTGTGGCGGGGGACCGCCTTGATGATGCGGTGGAAGCGATCCAACGATTGAATAAAGAAGGAATCGGCGGAATCCTGGATCTGCTGGGTGAAGGTGTGACCGACCCTTCGGGCGCGTCTCAAGCATTCGACGAGTACCTGAACTCCGTCAATTGCATCGTCGCAACCGGGATCGACACAACGGTTTCGATCAAACTCACGCAGCTCGGACTCGCATTCGACAAGGGGCAGTGCATCGACTACGTCCGGCAGCTGGCTGCGGAGGCCCAGGCCATCGGCACCTACATCGAGATCGACATGGAGCAGTCGGAGTACGTGGAAGACACGCTGGACGTGTACCGGATCCTGAAGCCAGACTTCGACACCATTCGCCTTGCCATGCAGGTCTACCTTCGGCGTACGCCGATCGACCTCGAGGCAATGGCGAAACTCCGGCCGCGCGTCCGGTTGGTCAAGGGCGCGTATGCGGAACCGGAGGTGGTTGCGCTGCAAAAGAACAGGGAGATCGACGCCCAGTACCGCTTCCTGACGGACTGGCTCTTCCACAGCGGTGACGATCCGGCAATTGCCACCCACGACTCCCGTCTGATCGAGCATGCGCGGCGAAGTGCGGAGCGGTTCGGACATGACAAGAGCGGCTTCGAGATCCAGATGCTGTACGGGATCCGCCACGACCTTCAGAGAAAGCTTGCCGAATCAGGCCATCGCGTTCGTTGCTACGTCCCGTTTGGCTCCGCCTGGTATCCGTACCTGATGCGCCGGATGGCCGAGCGACCCGCAAACCTTCGCTTCTTTCTCCGTGCCCTCATCCGGGGTTGACACGGGACGCGCAAAGGCCCCAGAAACCTCGGACGAAACCGCTCCTCGTGCACTTCCCCACACACGGGGTCCGACTTCACTTCGGCTTCTGGGGCCACGCGCCCCGGGGATTACGAACGCATCGCCACTCCCCGGAACGAGCGAGACGATAGCCACGATGGCAGCCACGCGTCAACACCGCGAACGTGCTGCTCAACCGGCAAACGAGCAGGTCACGGGGAGGAAAGTTTTTTTCGCGTCCCGCGACATTTCTACGCGACCTCGAGCCCGGCGCGTTCCATCAGCACGTGCATACCTCAGGCAAATTTTCGTCACTGAGGCACTCGTACAGCTCGAGAAGAGAACGGGCGGTGCGGGTCCACGAAAACGTACGCGCAGACTCAATTGCCCCCGCAGAAAATCTCCTCCGTAATTCATCGTCGCTGAGAAGCTGCTTGAGCCGCGCCGCGAACACCGACGGGTCACGTTGGGAAACCAGATATCCGGATTCACCCTCCCTGACGATGTAAGAAAGCCCGCCGACCGCAGTCGCTACCACCGGCGTCCCGCATGCATGCGCTTCGAGTCCCACAAGACCGAACGACTCGGAATGGGAACAAACCACCACGGCATCGGCCGCACGGTAATAGTTCGGCAGCCGGTCGTGCGGCTGCGCCCCGATGAAAGAAACTGCCGAATCAACGCCCCGGACGCGCGCTAGGCGCCGGAGACGCTCGAGCTCGAGCTCGCCGGCGGGACCGCTCGGCCCGCCGGCGATGAGCAACCTGACCGGCCTTTCGATCGCCGGCACCAACTCCTCCACGGCTTCGATCGCCAGATCGATCCCCTTGAGTCGCTGAATTCTGCCGACGTAGAGAAGAACGGCTTCGTCCGCGAAGCCGAGCGAAGCTCGAGCGGCAGCGCGATCCCCCGGCGTGAACAGGTCGTGATCGACTCCCGGGTGCAGCGTTTTCACGCGGTCCTGCGGCGCGCCGTAGAGACACGCAAGCTGCTTCCACTCCTCATCGGTTGAGGCGACCAAGACGTCTGCCGCAGCTATGACTTGAGCCTCACCCTCCAACCGTCGGGACGATTCCGGTTCGTCACCCGGTGCGAGATGAGCGTTCTTGACGCGACCCAGCGTGTGGTGGGAATGGACGAGCGGAACATTCCAAGCCCGTGCGAGGCGCGCCGCGGCCACCCCCGACTGCCAGTAATGCGAATGGATGATGTCATAGCCGACCCGCTGTCCGGCCGCGAACGCTCGCGCCCCGGCTACGAAATCTTCGATGAACTCGTGCTGGCGCTCCTTGTCGACCGGAGCGCGTGGACCCGATTCGATAGCGACGACCCGAACATTTTGTGAGAGGTGATAAATGCGAGGCGCCCGCCCGTCGGCTCGGGTAAAGATATCGGTATGCACGCCAGACCTCGCCAGTTCCTCTGCGATCGAACGGACGTACACCGTCATGCCCCCGGCATCGCCGGCGCCGGGCTCGGCGAGAGGACTGGCGTGATAAGCCACTACGGCAACCCGCAACCTCGCACCCTCCGTCATGCAGCAGTCCTGGGGAATAGGCGCACGTTGTTGAGAGGCACCGGCTGAGCCCCAAGCTGGTACTTGTAGCGCTCGGGACCGCGAAGGAAGTCGAAGGTGCGCAATCCACGGTCGATGCTGCCCTTCACCTGCTCCGACACGAGCACGAGTCCGGGGGAGAGTCGGCGGGCGTCGGGATCAAAGGCAGAATTGTAGAGATAAAGCACCCCATCGAGCTCAAAACCGAACGCCGACGCGACGGGTGCTCCCCCGATTTCCAGAAAATCGAGTCTGAGCCAGCCCAGCGCCATGAACGATTTCGCCACTCGCCTGAAGAAAGTAGCGATCTCGGGTCGCATGAAATGGCCCTTGAGTCCTTCCGCTCCGCGGTGCATGTCGATGAAGCTCTCTAAATCAGCCGGGAACGTGTCGGGTGTCGACGTACGAAAACTTGCATCCGGCTGCTCGCGGGCGAGACGACGACGTTTGCGTTTGAGTTCGTGTCGCTCCTTGGAGTCAAGCGACGCGAGATACTCATCCCACGTCGCCGGCAGAGGCAGCACTGCGGAGGTTTCCTCCTGCTCGAGTGTGAGTCCAAGTCCGGCTACATCGGCGCGCTCGACCAGAAACTCGGCAAAGCCCAACGGCACGGGCATGTTGTGCGCATCGAATTCATCCCACTGGACGTCGGTGTCGAGCAGCCACGCGCACAAGGTTTCGGCAACTAAGCGCCGGTCTTCTGCAGAACAAATAGGCCCGAGATAGTCGGTTAGATCGATTCCGCCGAGGAACCGCAGAATCTTTCGTTCTCCCTCGACCTTCCGGTAGAGCGGAACGAGCGCAACTACCTCATCATCACGGGTCATCGTGATGAGGAACAGGTCCTTACCCTCGCCGAACTCCTCCCACCACGCCCGTTGCCACTCTGGAGTCGAGAAGACGTGCCGGCGAGGATCGCGTGTCAGCAACGCGCGCCAGGCAGGGAGTTCGAAGCATTCTTCGTCGCAGTCGACTCGCACGTCGAGCTTTCCGGTCGGCGTCACCGTAGTGTTAACCATCACGAGAAGTCGTTGTTCCCCTGCAACCGCCGCTTGACGCTCCAAAGAAAAGAGCCCGCCCGAGGGCAGGCTCCAATCCAGCCGAAAGACGCAGACTAAGAAGCCTTCACCGCCTTGCCTGCGGCGGATCTCGTCGCACGTGCATTCGAGCGCACCGCCTTCGTCACGCTCGTCGTCGCGGCCTTTATCTGCGAGCGAGCGACCTTGGTTTGCTGAAACGCCTGCTTCGTCGGCTGAGCTCGCTTTACCTTCGAGACGAGCGCCTTGCCACGTCCGACCAAGTCGTCGACCATCTCTGCGTTTGCCTTTCGGTCCGCGAGCTTGGCGGCCCCTCGCACCTTCTCGATCGCAAAGTCGCCGATTCCTACTACCGCATAGATCACATCGTGACCGTTCGTCATGTTCACCTCCTTTTCGTTATGAAACGTTCGGGGGAAACGTGTCGCGTTCTTCTTTCTGTTCGACCAGATCCTGTACCGAGGCAGCAGGTGGGGCGCTCATACCAGCTGCTTCCTTAAAGGAGCGGTAAATGTCGATGAGGTTCTGCTTCTGTCGTTCGGTGATCGAGGGGTCCTTCAATATGGCCCCCTCGAGATCTTGATCCCGTTCCTCATCCAAAATCCCGGCGCGCACGTAAAGCGTTTCGGCCGAAATACGGAGCGCCTTCGCAATCGCCTGGAGGATCTCGGCGGAAGGTTTGCGGAGCCCACGCTCGATCTGTGACAAATAGGGGTTGGAGATACCGGCGAGGTCAGAAAGGTTCCGGAGCGACAACCGGGAGTTACGCCGTTGCTCGCGAATAAAGGAGCCGAGTTCGCCAAGCTTCATACGACCGTTCGTCATGCACGCCCCTCCGCCGACACCTGCTAACTACGATTCTCCATTTGTATAACAATTGCAAGCGCCGGGCAAGTCCGTTTTCCTAAGGGAAAGGAGTGGAACTGCCGAAGAAAGGGTAAGGACGGCCCAACTACGCATCGTGTCTGTGTAACTGCGCAGAGTGACAAACGTCCCAGGATGGGGTAGAGTCGGCCAAACCGATAACAGCGGAGCCAGCCGTGCCAAACGAACCGAACAACAGCACTCGTAGCGCCCTCCTGCAGGCCGCCTTGGCGGTCCTGCTTACGGGCACCCTCGTGCTCTTCGTCACGCTCGGAGTCTCGATCGGTTTTGGAGAGGGTGTCGCTGGAGGCTTGCGGCTCCGGGGACCCGCGACGTCCCAGTCCGGAATCGAACTTCCGGCCATCGACGAGCAGTCCCCCTCTGATGGGCTGGGCGACGTGATCTCTTCCGCCGTCGCGGCAGCTCTCGCGACCCCGCCCGGCGTTGCGATATCGACGATCATCACCGGCGTCGGCGTCGGCGCCGACGCAGATGCATTCGCCGCTCTTGGCGATGGCCCCGCGGGCGACGGCGGCGCGGCACCCTTCGGGGACCCGACCGGACGCTCAGGCGGCCTCACCGCATCGACCCGACCGATCTCCTCGGACGACGGCAGCCTGGGACTCCCCGGCGAGGGCGGCGACGATAGCGGAGATCGCGGCACCCCCGGTGAAGGTGAGCTGAGCCCCGATCCCAGAATGGTGGCCGACGACGACGACGATGACACATCCTCCGATCGGAAGGGCAAGAACGCCAAGCCCGCAGGAGACGGTGGCAAGAAGTCGACCGGCGGGGGCGGCAAAGACAAAGATGACCACGACGGGGTCAAGAAAACTTCCGGCGGCAAGACCAAGGGTGGCTCCGGGGCCAAGGTTTCCGGCGGCGGCGGCGGCTCCAAGGTTTCCGGCTCCGGTTCCGGCGGCAAGGCCAAGAACGGGGGCGGCTCCAAGGGCTCCGGCAAGGCGAAGAGTGGCTCCGGGGGCAAGGCAAAGAGCGGGGGCGGCTCCAAGGC
>Ga0247713_1000801_pt1 | contig 17468 bp, 16 predicted proteins | sample 21E_NmetaG_FD_189936 | JGI IMG/M metagenome (GOLD analysis project Ga0247713, IMG submission 189936) | Soil microbial communities from hillslope of Landscape Evolution Observatory, University of Arizona, Oracle, AZ, United States - 2-1-E_N | ecosystem: Engineered > Artificial ecosystem >... | reverse complement strand
CCCCCAAGCCCGGCATCGAGTCGCGCATCACCCGCATCTACGACGCCACCGGCAAGGAGATCGGCCTGCTGCGCAAGTTCGACACCAGCATCCCGGTGCAGTCCAGCGACATCCCCGAGGTCCTCAAGCAGGCCGTGGTGTCGGTGGAGGACAAGCGCTTCTACTCCCACGGCGGCATCGACCCCATCGGCGCCATGCGGGCCCTTTGGGCCGACCTGCGAGGCCGCCAGGTGGTCCAGGGTGGGTCGACGATCACCCAGCAGTACGTCAAGAACGTGTTCACGTCCGGCGAGCGCACCCTGGCCCGGAAGATCCGCGAAGCGGTCCTGGCCAGCCAGCTCGACCGCAAGGAGACCAAGGACGAGATCCTCTACCGGTACCTGTCGACCATCTACCTGGGGGGCGGGGCGTACGGCATCGGGGCCGCGGCCGAGTCCTACTTCAAGAAGCCGGTCGGCGAGCTGAACGCGTCGGAGTCGGCCATGATCGCCGGCCTCATCTCCGCCCCGTCGGACTTCGAGCCCCGCACCAACCCGACCCAGGCCGAGATCAACCGGGTCTTCGTGCTGGACGAGATGCTCAAGCAGGGCCGCATCGACCCCTTCCGCCACGCCGAGGCCGTGGCCCAGAAGCTCTTCTTCCCGACCGGGGAGACGCCCACGCCGAGCGGGCCGGCGACGATCGTCCACCCGCTGGAGCTGCAGTCGGCGTCGGAGCCGTACTACGTCGACTACGTGCGCCGGTACCTGTCGTCGAAGTACGGGGCCGACATCGTCTACCGGGGCGGGCTGCGGGTGGAGACGGCCCTCGACCCCCGTCTGCAGGCGCTGGCCGTGGACTCGGTGCGGAAGTCCCTCTCCGGCACCAACCCGCCGCTGGAGATGGCGCTCGTCACCGTCGAGCCGGGCACGGGATTCGTGCGGGCCCTGGTCGGGGGCCGGGATTTCTCCAAGTCCCAGGTCAACTTGGCCCTGGGCCGGTGCGTCGAGGACTACGAGCCGCCCACGGAGGGCCCCATCTGCCTGGACGGCGGGGGGAGTGGGCGCCAGCCGGGGTCGTCCATGAAGCCCGTCACCCTGGCCAAGGCCTACGAGAAGGGCATCGGCCCGGGCCGGGTCTACTCCGGGCCGGGCACCTACCGCATCCCCGGCTGCGGCGGCAACCAGTGCACGATCAGCAACGTGGAGAGCGGCTCCTACGGCTCGATCTCCCTCAAGCAGGCCACCGCCTACTCGGTGAACACCGTCTACGCCCAGCTGATCGAGGATGTCGGCGTGGCCGAGACGGCCGAGATGGCCCATCGCCTCGGCCTCACCATGGTCGACCCCGAAGGCATCCAGCGCCTCGGCGCGAACGCCGGCGACTCATACGGTCCCACCCTCACCCTGGGCGCCGCCGAGGTGTCGCCCCTCGACATGGCCGCCGCCTACGGCGTCTTCGCCGCCCGGGGGCTGCAGTTCTCGGCCACGCCGATCATCAAGGTCACCGACGCCAACGGCAAGACCCTGGAGGACAACACCAAGCGCCAGGGCAAGCGGGTGGTGGCCGAAGCGGTGGCCGACAACGTGACCGACGCCCTCAAGGGCGTCATCAACAACGGCACCGGCACGGGCGCCAACATCGGCCGCCCCGACGGTTCGGCCGGCAAGACCGGCAGCACCGACGACAACGCCGATGCCTGGTTCGTGGGCTACACGCCGGCCCTTTCGACCGCCATCTGGATGGGCTACAGCGACAGCAACACCAAGTCGCTCAAGAACATAAAGGGCGTCTCCACCGTCTACGGGGGCACCATCCCGGCCTCCACGTGGAAGGCCTACATGGGGGAGGCGTTGAAGAACGCGCCGGCCGCCGACTTCCCCAAGCCCGCGGCCCTGGCCGGCGACATCACCGCCGGCTCCCGCCGCCAACCCGAGGACCTGCGGCCCCAGATCGTTGAGCCCATCTACATCGACCCGCCGGTCACCCTCATCGTCCCGCCCACCACCGTGGTGGTCCAGCCCCCGACGACGCTGCCGTTCCTCGGCTTCCTGACCACCACGACGAGGCCGCGGACGACCACCACCCTGTTCCCCACGACGACGACGACCCGACCCTTCCCGTAACGGGACTAGCGGGCTGCGGTGGTCGCGGTGGCATTGAGCCCGGTCGGGGCGACCGTCGACGGGACAGAGGCGTTGCCCCCGCCGCAGTTGAGCACCCGCTCGCAGGCGCCGGCGATGGGCACGGCGAAGAAGGCGTCGGGCGGCGGCACCACGCCCGGCGGCGTCAGGCCCAGCGACGCCATGCCGAGCACCTGACCCCGCTCGTTCAGCACGGGTGCGCCCACCCGCCGCTCGTCGACGAAGATGTTGTGCTGGATGCTGGTGGGCGAGACGGCCGACAGCACGCCGGCCACGGGCCCTCCGCCGGCGGCCACCAGGTAGACCTTGTCGCCGGCCTTGGCCGGTGGGTCCTCCTCGGCCCAGGTGAGCGACGCGATCGTGCGCGAGGTGACCAGCAGGGCCAGGTCCCGCTCCTCCTGCCAGGTCCAGAGAGTCGCCCTGATGTCCGAGCTGCCGCTGCGGACCACGATCTCGGGACCGGGGATGCGGGTGGCGGCCCGGACGAGGGAGAACGACGTCAGCACGTAGGTCTGGCCCCCGAAGGAGCCGGCGACGAAGCCGGTTCCTTCGACGGGACGGCCGTTCTCGTCGAGGCTGCTCACCGAGAACACCGACGGACCGGTGCGCTTGGAGATGCCGTCGGGCGTGAGGACCTCCGGCTTGGTCGTCGTCGGCCCCGCCTGCTCGGTCGACGGTGGTGCGGTCGGCAGCGTGCGGGTCTGGTCGGCGGGGTCCACGGCGGCGATCTGGGCGTTGTCCGACGACGTGTAGATCAGCGCCCCGGTGAAGCCGACCGCCATCGAGATCACGACGGAGATGACCATGATCCCCAGCGCGCTCGGCGGCCAGAAGTGCCGGCGGAGGAAGGGGACGTGGTCGGCGTCCTCGAGCGAGGGCGTGCGGCCGGACTGCTGGAACCAGCGAGAACCATCGAACATCGGGATCGCACGAGAGTACCCGGCGGTACCATGGAGCCCATGGTCGGCGTACTCGTACTTCTCTTCCTTGTCGTTCCGCTGGCTGAGCTCTACGTGATCATCCAGGTCGGTCAGTCCTTCGGCGCCCTCAACACCATCGCCCTGCTGATCCTCATCAGCGTGGCCGGCGGCTGGCTGGTCAAGCGGGAGGGCTTGAGCGTGTGGCGGCGCTTCCGGCGCCAGGTGGAGGCCGCGACCGTGCCGGGCAAGGAGATCGCCGACGGGGTGATGATCCTCTTCGCCGGCGCCCTGCTGATGACGCCCGGCTTCCTCACCGACGTGCTGGCCATCGCCCTCCTGCTGCCGCCGGTGCGGGCCGCCGTGCGGGGCGTCCTCATGAGGCAGGCGGCCAGGCGGGCCGGGATCATCCGGGTGGAGCGGTTCGGTGGCTGACCTGTCGCCGGGGGTGGCGTCGGCGATCAGCCCGCTGGTGCGCCGCATCGTCGCCCCCAACGCCGGCCCCATGACCGGCGCCGGCTCCAACACCTACCTGGTCGGCGTGGACGAGATCGTGGTCGTCGACCCCGGCCCCGCTGTGGCCGGCCACGTCGACGCCATCGTCGGCTGCGGCGGCGACCGCATCCGGTGGATCGCCGTGACCCACTCCCACGACGACCACGGCGGCGGCGCCGCCGCCCTGGCCGCGGCCACCGGCGCCGAGGTGCTGGCCTACGGCACCATCGACGAGGGCTTCGAGCTGGAGGCCACCGAGTTCAGGCTGGAGGCCCTGCACACGCCCGGCCACTCCCCCGACCACCTGTGCTACCTGCTGGAGGAGGAGCGCATGCTCTTCTCCGGCGACACGGTGATCGACGGCTCCACGGTGGTGATCGCCCCGCCGGCCGGCGACATGGCCGCCTACCTGGCGTCGCTGGAGCGCCTCAGCAGCCGCCGGCTCCGGCTGCGCCGCATCGCCCCCGGCCATGGTCATCTGATCGACGACCCGGCCGACCGGCTGGCCGGCTACCTGGCCCACCGGTTGCAGCGGGAGGCCCAGATCGTCGCCGCCCTGGAGGCCGGGGCCGCCACCCTCGACCAGCTGGTCGACGCCGTCTATGCCGACCTGGCGCCGGCGCTGCGTGAGGCGGCGTGCCAGACGGTGCACGCCCACCTGCTCAAGCTGGTCGCCGACGGCCGGGCCGCCGGCGCCGACGGCGCCTGGCAGCCACGAGCCGCCTAGAACCTCACTCCGAACCGGTGACGTTTTCCGGGGTCCTGGCCCCGGATTCTGTCACCGGTTCGAGTCAGGTGACCGGCCCGAGGGCCGCTTCCACCGTCGACAGCAGGCGGGCGGTGCAGCCGGCCATGTCGACCGGGGGCAGGAGCGCATCGGCGATCTTGTCGGCGGCGGCGGCGAAGGCGGCGCCGGCCCCGCTCTCCGGGGCGGCGACCGACAGCGGGCGGCCGGCGTCGTTGGCCGCGCTGACCTCGGGCTCCAGGGGCACCTGGGCGATGAGCGGCACGCCCAGGTCCTCGGCCAGGGCCTGGCCGCCGCCGGAGCCGAACAGGGGGTACACCTCGCCGTGCTGGCAGGTGAAGGCGGTCATGTTCTCGATGACGCCGAGGACCTTCAAGTAGGACCGCCGGGCCATGTCGGCCACCCGGACCGCCACCTTCTGGGCGGCCAGCGCCGGCGTGGTGACGACCAGCACCTCGGCCCGGGGCAGGATGCGCCCGAGGGCCATCTGCACGTCGCCGGTGCCGGGGGGCATGTCGAGGAGGAGGTAGTCGAGGTCGCCCCAGGCCACCTTGACCAGGAACTCCTCCAGCGCCTTGGCCAGCATGAGCCCCCTCCACATGATGGCCTTGTCCTCGTCGTCGACGACCATGCCCATGCTGACGACCTTCAGCCGGCCGGCGCCCACGGGCACCTCATGCGGCCGGATCAGCCCTTTGTCGCCGGCGGCCAGGCGCACGGTGATCCCCAGCATCCGGGGCACGCTGAAGCCCCAGATGTCGGCGTCGAGCACACCGACCGAGAAACCCCGGGCGGCCAGCGCCGAGGCCAGGTTCACGGTAACCGAGCTCTTGCCCACGCCACCCTTGCCGCTGGCCACGGCCACCACCCGGGCGGTAAGGGGTACCTCGGTGGCCGGCGCCCGGTTGGCGGCCGACTTCCGGGCCCGCTGCATGACCGCGCTGCGCTGCTCCTGGTTCATCTCGCCGAAGTGCACCTTCACCCCGGTGACGCCGGGAAGCCCGCTCACCTTCGAGACCACGTCGTCGCGGATCTGGACCCGCAGCGGGCAGCCGGAGATGGTGAGGGCGACGGTGACCTCGACCCAGCCGTCGTCGTTGACGACCACGCCGTTCACCATGCCGAGCTCGACGATGTCGGCGCCCAGCTCAGGGTCGACCACCCCACGGAGGGTGGCCAGCACATCTTCCTGGCTCGGCAGAGTCATCACAGGTGGATTTTACCGGTCTTCACCGGTAATATCGAGTCCGTGGAGGACACGGGCCGGCTGGACGTGCTGAAGGCGCTCGGCGACAACACCCGCTACGCCATCTACCTGGAACTGGCCCGGTCCAGCACCCCGCGCTCCACCGCCGAGGTGGCCGAGGCCCTCGGCCTGCACGCCAACACCGTGCGCCCGCACCTGGAGCGCATGCGCGAGGTGGGCCTGCTGGCCGTCCACACCGACAACCGGGGTTCGGTGGGCCGCCCCCAGAACCGCTACGCCCTGGCCCCCGACGCCCCGTCGCTGGGCCTCGAGCCCCCGGCCTTCCCGGTACTGGCCCGCATGCTCAACGAGGTGGCCGCCGCCGCCGGCGCCGGCACCCACCTGAGCGCCGAGGCCGGTGCCGACCAGGGCCGGGCCCTGGCCGAGGCCTACGCAGCCCGAGCGGCCAAGAGCGGGGACGGCAGCCGCCAGCCCCGCCCCGGCTGCGTCGCCGCGGTCACAGGCATGCTGGCCGAGCTGGGCTTCGATCCCGCCGTGGTCGAGGACGACAAGCTGGCCACCATCGCCTTCACCCACTGCCCCTACGCCGAGCTGGCCGCCGCCCATCCCGAGGTCGTCTGCCACCTCCACCGGGGGTTGATCGAAGGTTTCGTGGAATCAATCGGCGGGGCAGGTGTTGATCGATTCCGAACGCTCGCCGACCGCGACCCCTGCCAGGTTGAGCTGTCGATCAGGTAGTCTGGATACCAGAAGAAGTCTGTAGGAGGACCCAAACCCATGCTCACCCTCACTGGCAACGCCTCGCTCAAGGTCAAGGAGCTCATCCAGGCCGAGGGCGACGAGGAACTGGCCCTCCGCGTGGCCGTTCGCCCCGGCGGGTGCTCGGGCTACAGCTACGAGATGTACTTCGACAAGGACTTCACCCCCGACGACAACGTCATCGAGGACGGTGGCGTGAAGGTCGTGGTCGACGCCGCCAGCGCTCCCCTGCTGCAGGGCGCGTCGCTCGACTACAAGGACGGGCTCCAGGGCGCCGGGTTCGCCATCAACAACCCCAACGCCAGCCGTAGCTGCGGCTGCGGCCAGAGCTTCTCCTAACCCGTCCTGAGCAAGCCTTTAGGGCCCTACACGCCGGTGGTGCGGGCCGGCGAATGGCTGGTCGTGTCCGGGCAACTGGGGCTGGTCGACGGCGCCCTCGTGCGCGGGGGCGTGGCCGCCGAGGTCCGGCAGGCGCTGGCCAACATGGCCGCCCTCCTGGAGGGTGAAGGGGCGTCGCTGAGCTCGGTGGTCAAGACCACCGTGTTCCTCACCCACATGTCGGACTACGGGCCCATGAACGAGGCCTACATGGAGGCCTTCGGCGACCATCGCCCGGCCCGGGCCGCGGTCGCCGTCGCCGGCCTGCCCATGAGCGCCAAGGTCGAGATCGAGGCGTGGGCGTACCTGCCGCAGTAAACTGCCGCCATGGCGGCGGTGAGCGTGTTCGTGGACGACGCGATCCGGGGCGACCTGCCCCTGGTCTGTGCCAAGACCGGTGAGCCGGCGGACCTGAAGGCCCGCACGCGCCACGCGGTGGGCGGCGGCTTCCCCCTCGTGCTGTGGTTCCTGCTGTTCCTGGGCCCGCTGGGCATCGTGGTCCTGGTGGTGGCGGCCCTGTTCACACCCCGCCCCGAGTACCTGACTGTGCGCATCCCCGAGACAGAGGAGTCGTTCAGCAGGGAACGCCAGATGGAGCGGTGGCGCCTCGTCGCTCTCGGCGCCGGCGTCGTGCTCCCCCTCCTCGGCATCGTCGGCGTGGGCATGTTCCCTCTGATGTGGGTGGGGGCCGGCCTCGGCTGCTGGATGGTGGCCGGCGCCCTCACGTGGATGCTGTGGCGGCAGTCGATCGGCGTGAGCATCGACGTCAGCCGTCGGTGGGTCACCTTCAGCGGCGTCCACCCGGCCTTCGTCGAGGCGGTCGAGCGCCAGGAGGCCGCCTACGGCCCGCGCTAGGTCGTTCGTCCGCTAGGAGCGAAGCACACCTAGTGAAATCTCAACGGCGCTGCGCTAGGCATGGCCTGAGACCACGGGGGGATCATTCCATGAGCAAGCGCGTGCGAGCGGCGTCCACCGGCGTGGGCCTGAGCATCCTGCTCGCCCTGGCCGGTGCTCCGGCCCAGGGTGAGGTGCCATCGGGCCGGGTGAGTGAAGCCACCCGGTTCCAATCCGAGAACCGGGACCCAATCCGGGGTCGCGACATCCCGGGCTTCGCCGTCAACCCGGCCGATCCCCGCCACGTGGTGATGGTGGACGAGGACTTCATCGGCGGCCAGTGCGACTTCCACACCAGCTTCGACGGTGGTCGCACGTGGGCCAGCGGGCACCTCACCGTGCCCACCGACTTCGCCGACCCGCCATGCGTCACCTACGACTCCGGCGGCTACGCCCACTTCAACAAGAGCGTGGTGTGGGGCACCGACCAGAACGTCTACACCACCTTCGCCTCCCACCGCGGGCCCAAGCAGCGGCCCGAGACCGGGACGGCCGCCGGCGAGGGCGACTCGGTGATCGTCAACCGCTCGACCGACGGCGGCCGCACCTTCGAGCGCGGCGTCGTCGCCATCCAGGGGGCGCGCGAGTCGCGGCCGTTCATCATCCGCCCGGGCATCGCCGTCCAGCCCCGCCCGCAGGGGGACAAGCTCTACGTCGTCGGCTGGTACGTGAACAACCCCCTGAACATGGGCGCCCAGGGCGGCGCCGGCGACCGCCGGGCCGTGGTGGCCAGCTCCGAGGACGGCGGCCGCACCTGGTCGGCCCCGGTCGAGGCCCAGGCCCCCGACGAGAAGGTCCGCGAGATCACTCCGCCGGTCGTGGGACGCGACGGGTCGGTCTACATCGCCTGGCGGAACCGAGACGACCCGGCCAACGCCCCGCACCCAATCGTGGTGGCCAAGTCGAGCGACGGGGGCGCCACCTGGACCCGCACGTCGATCAACCAGGCCACGCCGGCGCCCGCCGGCATCCCGGCGCCGACGGGCAACGCCGGCTTCCCGAAGATGGCGGCCGATCCGAACACCGGCAACATCTACGTCGTCTATCTGGGGTTCGACTTCGGTGACCTGGACGCCATCATCCAGCGCTCCACCGACAACGGTGCCACCTGGTCGCAGCCCCTTCGGATCAACGACGACCCCAGGGGCAACGGCGTGCGCCAGTTGACGCCCGACATCTCCGTGGCCCCCAACGGCCGGGTCGACGTGGTCTGGTTCGACACCCGGACCAACCTCCCGAGCCCCATCATCCCCCGTCCCGCCGGCCAGGGCGACGTGTACTACGCCTCCTCCTCCGACGGCGGGGCCACGTTCTCGAGCAACCGGCGCATCTCGGACCGCTCCATCAACCTCGACGACGGCACGCTGGGCCGCAACGGCACCTACACGTGGTGGGGTCCGGACTCGGTGCCGCTGGGCAACGACGCGGTGCTGTTCGCCTGGGGCGACGCCCGCTACGGCAACGTCGACACCGGCACCAACGACGTGGTGCTGGCCACCATGCGCCTCGGCGAGGGCGGCCCGCCCCTCATCACCGAGCTGCCCAAGGCCAGCCCGGCCAACCTGTCGGTGGCCGCGTCGCAGATGGCCTACCCGGGTGGGTCGGAGCGGATCGGGGCCGCCTTCACATCCAAGCTGGTCGTCGTCCACAAGGACGACGTCGCCGGCGCCTGGGCCGGCGCCGTCCTGGCCCGGGTCAACCACGCCCCGCTCCTCGTCGTCGACGGGAAGTCCCTCACCAGGGAGCAGAAGGACGAGATCGCCCGGCTGTCCTCCACCGGCTTGTTCGTGATCGGCGACGAGTCCTCGATCCCCCAGAAGCTGGTCGACGACATCACCCAGGCCGGCGTGATCACCCAGCTGGCCCCCCTGCCGACGACCACCGTGCCCGCGGCGCCGCCTTCGACGGCCGCCGGGGCGCCGGCGACCACCACCACCGTCCCGACGTCGACGGCCGACAAAGCCAAGGTCATCCGCCTCACCGGCGCCACCCCGGCCGAGGTCGGCCGAGCGGTGGCAGGGGCGCTCGACGTGCGCAACCCCGATGAGAAGGGCCGGGGGGTGCCGGCGTTCGCCGGCGCCGTGGCCGTGAACCCGGACAGCAGGGAGTCGGCCGCCGCCCTGGCCTTCGCCGCCAGCCTGCGCATGCCGGTGCTGTTCGTCGACCGCGACGGGGTGCCGGCGCCGACGGCCGAGGCGTTCACCAGCATGAACATCCAGAACACATGGGTGATCGGTGGGCCGGAGGCCGTCGCCGACAGCGCCCTGTCACGGCTGCCCGGCGCCAAGCGCCTGGGCGGCGCCGACGTGGCCGCCACCTCGGCGGCGGTGATCAAGGAGTTCCAGTCCCGCGGCCTGCCGACGAACGTGGCCTACGTGGCCGACGAGTCCCGGCCCGTCGACGCCGCAGTCGCCGCCGCCGCCATCGCCCGCACCGGCGGGATCCTCGTGCTGACTCCCGGTGGGAGCACCGGCGCAGCGGAGGCGCAGCTCAACGCCCTGGGCCTGGCCGGCCAGGTGGACCAGCTGGTGGTAGCCGAGAGCACCTCGCCGAGCAACGTCCCGTGGGCCCTCATCGCGGTGTTCGCCGGCTTCGCCGTCGCCGGCATCGTGCTGCTCGACCGGGCGGCCCGCAAGAACCGCCAGCGCGACGCAGCGCCGGCCCACGTGGAGCCGGCGCCGGCGCGCAAGGCGACCAAGAACTGAGGCCACCCCACGTTCTGGTTGCACTTACCCGCCATATACGCGGGTAAGTGCAACCAGTTCGGGAGGGCGGCTAGGCGGCCAGGCTGTCGGGCAGGATCCGGGAGACGAAGCCCTGCGCGGCCTGGGCGGGGCGCTGCTGCTCGCCCATGAGGGCGTCCATGACCAGCAGGGTGCCGGTCAGGGCCGGGATGGCCCACTGCAGCTTGCTCAGCTTGCGCTGGACGTTCTCCACCTCCGGCGGGGTCTCGGCCGAGGCGTCCGTACCACCCTCCACCGGGACGTCGCCGGCGTCGATCATCTTCTGACCCAGGGCCCGGGCGTAGGCGGTGGCGGCCAGGGCGCCGGCGGTGACCGCCGTCTTGGCGATGGCGGTGGTGGGCACGTTCTTCTGGCCGGCGATGCGTGCCTTGTTCCCGCCGGTGAGGACGAGGGACCCGAGCACGTGAGCGCCGATGGCGGCGGCGTTGACTGGGGTCCACCGGCTCCAGCCGGCGTTGGCCACCCGAGCCCGCTGGCCGGGCTGGTCGACTTCGGCGGCGGCGCCGTTCACGCCGATCGCGCCCATGAGCGAACCGCCGAACCACGCCGCCAGACCGACTTCGGAGAGGGAACGGGCGATGGTGTTGCGCTGAGACATAGAGGACCTCCGTAGATGTTTCGCGCGGCCCTACCCCATTCCCCCGCGCTTGGAACGGCCGGTACAGTTCCCCCCGGGGGTGGAGCATGAGCACTGAGACTGTGGACGTCGCCGGCCTCGACGGGGGTCTGGTGACCATTTCGACCGACGATCTCCGGGCCCTGGCGGCACGAATGGAGAGCCCGTTGCTGCGGCCCGGCGACGAGGGCTGGGACGACGCCGTCCTCATCTGGAACGGAATGGCGGCCAAGATCCCGGCCGCCGTGCTGCGGCCCGGTTCGGCCGCCGGCGTGGCCGAGGCCGTGCGCTACGCCGCAGAGCGCCGGCTGCTGCTCAGTGTCAAGGGTGGCGGCCACAACATCGCCGGCACCTCGATCGCCGCCGACGGCCTCACGCTCGACATGTCACGAATGCGCCAGGTCGACGTCGACGCCTCCGGACGGCGCGCGGACGTGGGCCCCGGCTGCCTCATCAAGGACGTCGACGCCGCCACCCAGGACCACGGGCTGGCGGCCGTCCTCGGCTTCGTGTCCGAGACCGGAATAGCCGGCCTGACGCTCGGCGGCGGCTTCGGGTACCTGACCCGCCGCTTCGGCTGGACGGTCGACAGTCTCGAAGAGGTGGAGATCGTCACTGCAGACGGAGAGATCCGGAAGGCGAACCGTGACGAGAACGCCGAGCTCTTCTGGGCCCTGCGCGGCGGCGGCGGCAACTTCGGCGTGGCCACCCGCTTCACGTTCCGCTTGTTCGAGGTCGGCCCCCAGATCACCGGAGGGATGATCCTGTGGGACGGGGCCCGGGCCGAGGAGGTGCTGGCGGCCTACCGCGACCTCACCGAGGGCGCGCCCCGCGAGCTCACCGCCGTGTGCACCATCCGAAAGGCGCCGCCGGCTCCGATCGTGCCGCCGGAGTGGCACGGCAAGCTCGTCGCCGGGATGGTGGTGTGCCACTCGGGCACCGACGCCGCCGGAGACCTGGCCCCCATCCGTGCCCTCGGAAATCCGGTCGTCGACGTCATCACCGAGAAGCCGTACGTCGCCCAGCAGTCCATGCTCGACGCCAGCCAACCGAAGGGCCTGCACTACTACTGGAAGACCGAGTTCATCCGGGAGCTCTCCGCGGGGTACCAACAGGCGTTCCGCACCGCGGCGGAGCAGGTCGTCTCTCCCATGTCGCAGGGAGTCATCTTCCACCTCGCCGGCGCCCTGAACGAGCACGCACCCGACGATGGCGCCATGGGCAACCGCGACGCCGCCTACGTCACCGGCTTCAACGGCTCGTGGCCCGCCACCGACCCGCTGGCCGCCGAGCACGTGGCGTGGGGACGAGCGTCTTGGCAGTCCATCCGCCCCTTCTGCACCGGCGGCAACTACGTCAACTTCCAGACCGCCGACGACGACGCCGCCCGCACCGCGTCATCCTACGGCGCCAACCTGGAGCGCCTGCAGCGCGTGAAGGCCGGGGTCGACCCGGACAACCTCTTCCGGGTCAACCGGAACATTATTCAACCAACTGGTTGACAACATCGCTCTGCCCGACGTAGCTTGTGTTCAACCGCACGGTTGAACAAGGAGGACGAGCGGTCATGCCAGGTGGTGCGCCCGCCTCCGGCGGCAATGAAACATTGTCCCGGGTGTTCTCGGCCCTTGCCGACCCCACCCGGCGTGACATCGTGGCCCGGCTGGCCGTGGGCGATGCCACCGTCAACGAGCTGGCCGAGCCCTACGACGTGACCGTCCAGGCCGTGTCCAAGCACCTCAAGGTGCTGGAGGACGCCGGCCTGGTGACCCGCACCCGGGAGGCCCAGCGCCGCCCGGTGCACCTGGAGGCGGAGGTGTTCGACCTCATGACCAAGTGGATCGAGCGCTACCGGCGCCAGGCCGAGGAGCGGTACCGCCGCCTCGACGCAGTCCTCCGTGACATGCCCGACGAACCCCAGACAGGAGCCCAGCCATGACGCGCACCACCACCCACGAGACCCGGATCATCCTCGACGACAAGGTCCCCATCGTCCGCATCATCCGCGAGTTCGACGCCCCGCCCGAGAAGGTCTTCCGTGCCCACGCCGATCCCGAGCTGTTCGCCCAGTGGTGCGGGCCCAACGGCACCCGCCTCAACGTCGAGCACTACGACTGCCGCACCGGTGGCTCCTACCGCTTCCTCATGAGCGACGACAACGGCGAGTACGGCTTCCGGGGCTGCTTCCACGACGTCCGGCCCAGCGAGCTCATCGTCCAGACCTTCACCTTCGAGGGCGAGCCCGACGGCGTGGCCCTGGAGAAGATGACCTTCGAAGACCTCGGTGAGGGCCGCACCCGCCTGACGTCCACGTCGCTCACCGACTCCTTCGAGGGCCGCGACGCCTTCGTGGCCAGCGGCATGGAGGAGGGGGTCGTCCAGGGCTACCAGCGCCTCGACGCCTTGCTGGCCGGCGGCTAGCGAGGCAGATCGAAGCGCCCGGGGCACGCGCCGGGCTGAAGCTCGTACGAAGTGACCTGGGCGCGCCGTTCAGGCGCCGGCGACAGCCCGCCGGGACTGATCGACCGCAACCAGCCTGGTGACGGCTTCCCGGAACCGGGGGTCGGCGGCAACGTGCCGGAGCCTGCCCCCCTCGACCGTGTGCGGCGAGCGTGGCCTCCGACCGGGTGAGCTCGAGGCCGCCCTGGCCGCTGTATGCCGGCGCTCAGACGGCCCTGACCCGGGCGCCCTAGGACCTCATGCGCTGGAGAAGACGATGGATCCGTCGCGCCGGCCGGCGTCGGCCATCCGCTGGAACGTGAGCAGCGACAGTGCCAGCCAGCCGGCGCCGACCAGCACCTCCAGGCCGATGTCGTCGAGCACGGTGGCGGCGGCCGCACCGTCCAGCACCCCCCGGATGGCGTCGAGCCCGTGGGTGAGCGGCAGCAGGCCGGCGAGCCGGCGCACCGGCGCAGGGAAGACGGAGCGGGGGACGCTCACCCCGCAGAAGGCCATCATCACCATGCGGGCCACCTGGGGGACGGTGCGCCGGGCGCTCGTGGCGTTGAGCACCAGCCCACCGAGGAAGGTGGCTGAGAAGTAGGTGGTGACGGTGACGAGGACGACCAGAGCGAACACCGCCGGGAAGCGGGCCCACGGGATGGACACGTCGAAGACCGGCGCCAGCAGGAAGAGGGCGCCGAGAGAGAACGCCAGCCCGTTGGCGATGAAGAAGACGCTGCGGCCCATGAGCACGAGGAGCGGGCTGGTCGGGCAGGCGACCAGGAGCGGCAAGGTGCCGGCGCCCCGCTCCCACGTCGTCGCCGTGGCTGCGGTGAGGCAGCCGACCGCTGCTGCCACCACGGCGTTGCCGATGAACAGGTACTCCACCTGGGCGTCGGACGCAAGGAGGTGCCCGATCGACGCGAAGAACGCCACCTGGGCCATCATCCGCAGGAACAGCCCGCCGGCCCACGTCCACGGGGTCCAGGTGGAGCCGAAGTCCTGGAAGCCGCTGAGGGCGGCGTAACGCAGGATCCGAAGCGGCTGGACGAGGCGCGTCATTCGAAGCTCAACGTGCCGAGTATCCGCACGCGGGTCAGCACGACGTGCATCACCACCCGGCCGACCACCAGACCGGCGGCGCCGAGGGCGACGATGATGCCCAGCCGGGGGATGAGGTCGACCATGGCCGCCGGCGCCAGCGACTCCCGCAGCAGGTCGGCGCTCCACGACAGGAAGAGCACGCGGCCGACCGGGCGCAGCCACCCGGGGAGGAACGACAGCGGCACGATCACGCCGGCCAGCAGGAAGATCGGGTAGTTCAACGAGTTCTGGAACGTCTTGGCCGTGCGGGCCAGGACGAACACGCCGGCCATGATGACCGCGGTGCCGGCGGCGGCCAGCCCGGTCACCACCACCGTCGCCAGCAAGGCCCACGGGTGGTGGACCGTGATGTCGACGCCGAAGCCGATCCGCGCCACGAGCCACGTCTCGACGATGGCGACGCCGCTCAGCAGGGTCACCGCCAGCACCCGGCCGGAAACGACCGTCGGGAATCCGACCGGCGTGGCGACGACGCCCTCCAGGATCCCGACGCCGCGGTCGGAGTCGACGATGTCGCCCGATATCTCCAGGGCCATGCCCCAAAGGGTGATGAGCACGGGCGCGACGACCGCGTAGGCGGTGAGGTCCCGCCGGCCGGCGGCCCGCACGATGCCGAGGAAGATGATGGCGAAGAACGGGTTGGCCAGGATCTCGTTGAGGTAGCCGCGGTCGGCCCTCACGATCTGGAACTGCAGGCGGGCAGCACCGCGCAGGCCGCGCATCAGACGCCCATGCCGCGGTCGCCGACCATGTCGAGGTAGACCTCCTCCAGGCTGGGCCGGGTCACCCGCACCGACGTGACGCCGGCGGCGACCAGCCAGCGCATCACCTCTCCCACCGCGGCCTCGGTCTCGAGATGGATGCGGGCCGACTCGGCCGTCACCGTCACCCGTTCGACGCCGGCGAGGGCACCGACCCTCTCCAGTACTCCATCGCCGGCGCCGGCGCACTCGATGCGCTCGTTCCGTGACGCCAGCCGGGACAGGGCGGTCGGGGATTCCGTGGCCAGCACCTGGCCGCGGTCGATAAGGGTGACCCGGTCGCACACGGCTTCGGCCTCGGCCATGTCGTGGGTGGTCAGGAACACGGTGCGGCCCTCGGCGGCCAGCTCCCGCACGATGGCGCGGAACTCACGGGCGGCCACCGGGTCCATACCGGTCGACGGCTCGTCGAGGAAGAGGACCTGGGGGTCGTTGATCAGGCCCCGGGCGAGGTGGAGCCGCTGGCGCATGCCCCGGGAGTAGGACTGCACGCGGTCGTCGCCCCGGTCGGCCAGCCCCACCCGGGCCAGCAGCGCCTCCGACCGCTCGCGGCCGTCCGCCGGCGCCAGCCGGTACAGCGCGGCCCAGTAGGCCAGGTTCTGGCGGGCGGTCAGCCGGCCGTACAGGCCCCGGTCGCCGCCGATGACGATGCCGATGAGCGGCCGCACGGCCGCCGTCTCGGCCACGACGTCGTGCCCCATCACCCGTGCGCCGCCGGCGCTCGGCAGCAGCACGGTGGACAGGATCTTGACCAGCGTCGTCTTGCCGGCGCCGTTCGGGCCCAGGAGGCCGTGCACCTCCCCAGGAGCGACGCGCAGGGAGACGCCCGACAGGGCCACGACCGCGGGCCGCTTCTTGACCTCGAACACCCGCCCGAGGTCGTCGGCCTCGACCGCCCAGTCCGCCACGGCGCCAACATTAAGACGGGCGCTCGCTCACGAGGAGCCATTTTCGTGTCGCCAAGGCCGTGCACTTCCAGGAGCGGTGGTTCGACTCCCAGGTCCATGTGCCGAGCGGGCGCAACCTCGGCAAATGACGGGCGCCGGCCCCGCGGGCTGGCATCATCTACGACCCTGCCATGTCCCGCACCGTCACCCTGCGCCCCTGGCAGAAGGCCGCCCTCGAGCGCCTCGCCGCCAGCTCCAGCCCCGACTTCCTGGCCGTGGCCACCCCCGGCGCCGGCAAGACCACCTTCGCCCTCACCGCCGCCCGCCAGGCCATGGCCGCGGACCCGAAGCTGCGGCTCCTCGTCGTCGTCCCCACCGCCCACCTCAAGGTGCAGTGGGCCCACGCCGGATCGGCCTTCGACCTTCACCTGGACTCGCAGTGGTCGCCGGCGGAGGGTGCCTTGCCGCCCGACATGCACGGCGTGGTCACGACCTATCAGCAGGTGGCCACCGCCGGCCGCGTGCTGCGCGGCCTGGCCCACAACGCCCTGGTCATCTTCGACGAGCTCCACCACGCGGCCGAGGAACGGGCGTGGGGCGACGCCCTGCGGGAGGCCTTCGAGGTGGCGCCCCGGCGCCTGGCGCTGTCGGGGACGCCATTCCGGTCCGACACCCACGCCATCCCCTTCGTCTGCTACCACCTCGACGAGGCGGTGCCGGACTACGAGTACAACTACGGCGACGCCCTGGCCGACGGAGGTGTCGTCCGCCCCGTCTACTTCCCCCGGGTCGACGGGATGATGGAGTGGAGCGCCCCCGACGGCTCGCTGCACGCCCACAGCTTCGACGACCCGCTCGACACGGCAAGGGCCGGCCAGCGCCTGCGCACCGCGTACTCGGTCGAGGGCGAATGGCTGCCGCACGTGCTGCGCCAGGCCCACGAACGGCTGCTGGAGATCCGCCGGCGCCAGCCCGACGCCGGCGGCCTGGTCATCGCCACCGACCAGGAGCACGCCAAGGGCATCGCCCGCCTGCTCACCGACCGGCTCAAGGTCAGAGCCGTGGTGGCCACGTCGGACGACCCGGGCGCCTCGGCGCTGATCTCCAGGTTCGCCACCAGCACCGAGCCGTGGATCGTGGCCGTGCGCATGGTGGCCGAGGGCGTCGACATCTCCCGCCTACGGGTCGGGGTCTTCGCCACCACCACCACTACCGAGCTGTTCTTCCGCCAGGCCGTCGGCCGCCTCGTGCGCTGGACCCGCGGCTCGGGCCGCCAGCACTCGTTCCTGTACATCCCCGACGAGCCCCGGCTGCGGGCCCGTGCCTTCGCCATCGCCGAGCAGCGCCGGCATTCCCTGCGCCACGACGATCGCGGGCATCGAGCCCACGATCGTCG
>Ga0247713_1000800_pt1 | contig 17475 bp, 15 predicted proteins | sample 21E_NmetaG_FD_189936 | JGI IMG/M metagenome (GOLD analysis project Ga0247713, IMG submission 189936) | Soil microbial communities from hillslope of Landscape Evolution Observatory, University of Arizona, Oracle, AZ, United States - 2-1-E_N | ecosystem: Engineered > Artificial ecosystem >... | reverse complement strand
GGGTGGAGGGCTCCCCACGGCTTCGGGAGGTCGCGGAACCGTCAGGAGGGCTCCGGGCGGGGAGGGGAGCCGACCGCGGGTGCCGACGGACGCGCGAGGTCCTACACTTCCCCGGACGCTCGTGAAAACTTTCACAAGCGCACGAGCACGTTCCGGAGCCCGCCGTGACCGAGATCCCGACCGCCGCGCAGGACGCGGACGTCGTCGTCGTCGGTGCCGGGCCCGGCGGGAGCGCCGCCGCCTGGCAGCTGGCCCAGACCGGCCTCGACGTCCTGCTGCTCGAGAAGTCGGCGTTCCCCCGCGAGAAGGTCTGCGGCGACGGGCTCACCCCCCGGGCCGTCAAGAGCCTGGTGCGCATGGGAGTCGACACCAGCGAGGCCAACGGCTTCATCCGCAACCGGGGCCTGCGCATCGTCGGCGGCGGCGTCACCCTCGAGCTGCCCTGGCCCGAGCTGGCCAGCTATCCCGACCACGGGCTCGTCCGGCCGCGCAAGGACTTCGACGAGCTGCTCGCCCGCCAGGCGCAGAAGGCCGGCGCCCGGCTGCAGGAGCAGACCACCGTCACCGGGCCGGTGCTCGACGCCGCCGGCCGCGTCGTCGGCGTCACCGCCAAGGTCGGTCCTGAGAAGCTCGAGCAGACCTACCGCGCGCCCGTCGTTCTCGCCGCCGACGGCAGCAGCGCCCGGCTCGCGCTGGCGCTGGGCATCGCCAAGCGCGACGACCGGCCGATGGGCGTGGCCGTCCGCCGCTACTACGAGAGCCCCCGGCACGACGACGACATGCTCGAGTCCTGGCTCGAGCTGCGCGACGACGCCGGCAACCTGCTGCCCGGCTACGGCTGGGTGTTCGGCGTCGGCGACGGCACCAGCAACGTCGGCCTCGGCATCCTCAACACCACTCAGGCATGGCAGGACACCGACTACAAGAAGCTGCTGGCGTCGTGGACCGGCGGCATGCCCGGGCAGTGGCAGTTCGACGAGGAGCACGCGGTCGGCCCGGTGCGCGGCGGCGCGCTGCCGATGGGCTTCAACCGCACGCCGCACTACAGCCGCGGCGTCCTGCTCGTCGGCGACGCCGGCGGCGCGGTCAACCCGTTCAACGGCGAGGGCATCGCCTACGCCATGGAGAGCGGCCTGCTCGCCGCCGAGGTCGCCGCCCAGGCGCTCGCCAGCCCGGCCGGCCCGGCGCGCGAGCGGGCGCTGCAGGGCTACGTCGGGGCCATGAAGGACGCCTACGGCGGCTACTACACGCTCGGTCGGGTGTTCGTGCAGCTCATCGGCCACCCGCAGGTGATGAACGTGGCGACGAAGTACGGCCTGCCGCGCCCGCTGCTCATGAAGTTCACCCTGAAGCTGCTCGCCAACCTCACCGACCCGCGCGGGGGTGACGCCCTGGACCGCGTCATCAACGGGCTGGTCAAGGTCACCCCCGCGGCCTGAACCTCCCGGGCCGACCGCCCCGCCCCGCGGCCGGCCTCCGCAGCGCTACTACTGTGACGCCGCCGACCGCGCCAGACACAACGCTCGAACGAGACAGAACGAAGGAGGGGACGGACGTGCTCCAGCCGTACGTGCCGATCCTGGTCCTGGGCATCCTGGCCGCCGGCTTCGCCGTGGTCAGCGTGGGTGCGGCGGCGATCATCGGGCCCAAGCGCTACAACCGCGCCAAGCTCGACGCCTACGAGTGCGGCATCGAGCCCACTCCGCAGCCGATGGGCGGGGGCCGCTTCCCGGTCAAGTTCTACCTGACCGCGATGCTGTTCATCGTCTTCGACATCGAGATGATCTTCCTCTACCCCTGGGCGGTCGCGTTCGACGTCCTCGGGGTCTTCGGCTTCGTGCAGATGATGCTGTTCATCGTCCTGGTGTTCGTGGCCTACGCCTACGAGTGGCGCCGCGGCGGCCTCGAGTGGGACTGACCGCCGCGATGACCCTGCCCCCGCACGCTCCCGCGACGAAGGACACCTGATGGGCCTCGAGGAGAAGATCCCCGGCGGGATCGTCCTGACCAGCGTCGAGAAGGTCGTCAACTGGTCGCGCAAGAGCAGCCTGTGGCCGGCCACCTTCGGGCTGGCCTGCTGCGCGATCGAGATGATGGCCACCGGCGCCGGACGCTACGACCTCGCCCGGTTCGGCATGGAGGTCTTCCGTGCCTCCCCGCGCCAGGCCGACCTGATGATCGTGGCCGGGCGGGTGAGCCAGAAGATGGCGCCGGTCGTGCGGCAGGTCTACGACCAGATGCCGGAGCCGAAGTGGGTCATCGCGATGGGCGTGTGCGCCAGCAGCGGCGGCATGTTCAACAACTACGCGATCGTGCAGGGCGTCGACCACATCGTCCCGGTCGACATGTACCTGCCGGGCTGCCCGCCCCGGCCGGAGATGCTGCTCGACGCCATCCTCAAGCTGCACGACAAGATCATGGACGAGCCGCTCGGCGTCAACGCCCGCCGGCGCGAGCTGCCCGACTACGCCCCCCGCGAGCTGGTGGCCAGCAGCAAGCGCTACTCGCCCGAGGGCAAGCGCGACGCCCGGGTGGCCCTGCGCAAGGAGCTCATGCAGTGAGCGGACCCGACAGGAGCACTCCCGGCCGGCAGGTCGTCAGCGGCAGCGGGCCCACCCCCGGGCCGGTCGCCCCCGGGCCGGTCAGCCCCGGCACCGCCGAGAAGCGGCCCGGGCAGGACATGTTCGGCGCCACCCGCGGCGGCGACACCTCCGGGTTCGGCGGCCTGGTCAAGCGGCAGCCGGCCGACCTGTCCTCGCCCCGCCCCTACGGCTCGTGGTTCGACGAGGCGGTCGACGCGCTCGAGGCCGCCTACCCGCAGTTCGGCGACGCCGTCACCCGCGTCGTCGTCGACCGGGGCGAGCTGACGCTGCACGTGAAGCCCGAGCGGCTCGCCGAGGTGGCGCTGGTCCTGCGCGACGACGCCAGCCTGCGGTTCGAGTTCTGCAGCGGCGTGAGCGGCGTCGACTACCCGAGCCAGGCGACCCGGCTGCACGCCGTCGTGCACCTGATGTCGATGACCTACCGCCGCCGGATCCGCCTCGAGACCGCGGTGACGGCGGAGGACCCGCACGTCGCGAGCATCACGCACGTCTACCCGACGGCCGACTTCCACGAGCGCGAGACGTGGGACATGTTCGGGATCGTCTTCGACGGCCACCCCGCGCTCACCCGGATCCTCATGCCGGACGACTGGGACGGCCACCCGCAGCGCAAGGACTACCCCCTCGGCGGCGTGCCGGTCGAGTACAAGGGCGCGCAGATCCCGCCGCCGGACGAGCGGAGGGCGTATGCCTGACACGACCACCACCGGCGACGGCGTCACCGACGGCGTCATGGCCGACGACGTGCTCGCCGGCTCCTCCGAGGACCCGTACGCCGGCGCGCGCGAGACCACCGAGGGCACCGTCTACACGGTCACCGGCGGCGACTGGGACAGCCTCGTGGCCGGCCTCGACGACGACGAGGAGCGCATCGTCGTCAACATGGGGCCGCAGCACCCCTCGACGCACGGCGTGCTGCGCCTGGTCGTCGAGCTCGAGGGCGAGACGGTCACCAGCGCCCGCACGGTGATCGGCTACCTGCACACCGGCATCGAGAAGAACCTCGAGTACCGCAACTGGGTGCAGGGCGTCACCTTCGTGACCCGCATGGACTACCTGTCGCCGATCTTCAACGAGACCGGCTACAGCCTGGGCGTCGAGAAGCTGCTCGGCATCGAGCCGCCGCCGCGCGCCACGACGCTGCGGGTGCTCTGCATGGAGCTCAACCGGATCGCCAGCCACATGGTGGCGCTCGCGACCGGCGGCATGGAGCTCGGTGCGCTCACCGCGATGACCAACGGCTTCCGCGAGCGCGAGCTCGTCCTCGACGCGCTCGAGATGGTCACCGGCCTGCGGATGAACCACGCCTACGTGCGCCCGGGCGGCGTCGCGCAGGACCTGCCGCCGGGGGCCGAGGAGAAGATCCGCGAGCTGCTCGAGATCCTGCCGGAGCGCTTCGCCGGCATCGACAAGCTGCTCGTCGGGAACCCGATCTGGAAGGACCGCACGGTCGACGTCGGGCACCTCGACGTCCAGGGCTGCCTCGCGCTCGGCCTCACCGGCCCGGTGCTGCGCGCCTCGGGCCTGGCCTGGGACCTGCGCAAGACCGACCCGTACTGCGGCTACGAGGACTACGAGTTCGACGTCGTCACCAGCACCCGCGGCGACTCCTACGGCCGGTTCCTGTGCCGGGTGGGCGAGCTGCGCGAGTCGCTGAAGATCATCGAGCAGGCCCTCGACAGGCTCGAGCCGGGCCCGGTCATGGTCGAGGACACCAAGATCGCCTGGCCGGCGCAGCTGGCGCTCGGCGCCGACGGCCTCGGCCAGTCGCTCGACCACGTCAAGAAGATCATGGGCACCTCGATGGAGGCGCTCATCCACCACTTCAAGCTGGTCACCGAGGGCTTCCGGGTCCCGCCCGGCCAGGTGTACACGGCGGTCGAGAGCCCCCGCGGCGAGCTCGCCTTCCACATGGTCAGCGACGGCGGCACGCGGCCCTACCGCGTCCACGTGCGCGACCCATCCTTCACCAACCTGCAGGCGACCTCCGCGATGTGCGAGGGCGGCATGCTCGCCGACGCCATCGCCGCGGTCGCCGGCATCGATCCCGTCATGGGCGGAGTGGACCGGTAGTGGGACTGACGGACAGGACGCGGGCCGAGGCCCGCGAGATCATCGCCCGGTACCCGAAGCCGCGGTCGGCCCTGCTGCCGATGCTGCACCTGGTGCAGTCCGAGGAGGGGCACGTCTCGAGCGAGGGCATCGCGCTGTGCGCGGAGGAGCTCGGTCTCACCAAGGCCGAGGTCGGCGCGGTCGCGACCTTCTACACGATGTACCGGCGGCGCCCGGCCGGCGAGTACCACGTGGGCGTCTGCACGAACACGCTGTGCGCGGTCATGGGAGGCGACGCCATCCTCGACACGCTGAAGGAGCACCTCGGCATCGGTCACAACGAGACCACCGAGGACGGCCGGATCAGCCTCGAGCACATCGAGTGCAACGCGGCCTGCGACTACGCCCCCGTGGTGATGGTCAACTGGGAGTTCTACGACGACCAGACGCCGAGCTCGGCGCGCGAGCTCGTCGACGCCTGCCGCACCGGCACGCCCCCGCCGCCGACCCGCGGCCCCTCCCGGCTGTGCACGTTCAAGGAGACCTCGCGGGTGCTCGCCGGGTACGACGACGGCCTCGCGAACGAGGGCGTCCAGGCCGGGCCGGCCACGCTCGCCGGGTTCGAGCTGGCGCAGCAGCGCGGGGACGTCGCGCCGCCGCTGCCGGGCCAGGAGAAGGCGCCCCGGCAGGAGCAGCAGCAGGACGGCCAGCTGTCCTTCGACGCCGGAACGGAGGGCTGAGCCCGATGGTCCTGACGCCCGTGCTCTCCAAGGACTGGGGCGACGCCGACTCCTTCACCCTCGACGGCTACACCCGGGCCGGCGGCTACACCGCCCTGCCCAAGGCCCTCGCGATGGCACCCGACGACGTGATCGCGCTGGTGAAGGAGTCCGGCCTGCGCGGCCGTGGCGGCGCCGGCTTCCCCACCGGCCTGAAGTGGGGCTTCATCCCGCAGGTGAAGTCGCCCGGGGACGAGAAGGGCCAGGCCGGCAAGCCGCACTACCTCGTCGTGAACGCCGACGAGAGCGAGCCGGGCACCTGCAAGGACATCCCGCTGATGATGGCGAACCCGCACGTGCTCGTGGAGGGCGTCGCCATCGCCTCCTACGCCATCCGGGCGAGCTTCGCCGTCATCTACGTGCGCGGCGAGGTCGTGCACGTCATCCGCCGGCTGCGGCAGGCGGTGGCCGACGCCTACGCCGCCGGCCACCTCGGCAAGGACATCGGCGGCAGCGGCTTCGACCTCGACGTCGTCGTGCACGCCGGTTCGGGCGCCTACATCTGCGGCGAGGAGACGGCGTTGCTGGACTCCCTCGAGGGCTACCGCGGCCAGCCGCGGCTGCGCCCGCCGTTCCCGGCGACGCACGGCCTCTACGCGAGCCCGACCGTCGTCAACAACGTCGAGTCCATCGCCAGCGTGCCGAGCATCGTGCTCGGCGGCGTCGACTGGTTCGGCTCCATGGGCACCGAGAAGAGCAAGGGCTTCACGCTCTACTCGCTGTCCGGGCACGTGAAGCGGCCCGGCCAGTACGAGGCGCCGCTCGGCATCACGCTGCGGCAGCTGCTCGAGCTGTCCGGCGGCATGCGGGAGGGCCACCGGCTCAAGTTCTGGACGCCGGGCGGCTCGAGCACGCCCATCCTCACCGAGGAGCACCTCGACGTCCCGCTCGACTACGAGGGCGTCGCCGCGGCCGGGTCGATGCTCGGCACCAAGGCGCTGCAGTGCTTCGACGAGACGACGTGCGTCGTGCGCGCGGTCCTGCGCTGGACGGAGTTCTACGCGCACGAGTCGTGCGGCAAGTGCACCCCGTGCCGGGAGGGCACGTTCTGGATGGTGCAGATCCTGCGCCGGCTCGAGGCCGGAACGGGCACCGAGGAGGACATCGCCACGCTGCTCGACACGTGCGACAACATCTTCGGCCGCTCGTTCTGCGCGCTCGGCGACGGCGCCACGAGCCCGATCGTCAGCGGCGTGCAGTACTTCCGCGAGGAGTTCCTGCAGCACGTGACCGAGCAGGGCTGCCCCTTCGACCCGCACGCCTCCACCCTGTTCGCCGCGAGCACCGCAGGAACCCGCTGATGACCGTCACCACCTCCGGCACCGGCACCGCCGACGGCGTCCCGGACCGCACGGACCTCGTCGCCCTCACCATCGACGGCTTCGAGGTGGCGGTGCCCAAGGGCACGCTGGTCATCCGGGCCGCCGAGCTGCTCGGCATCCAGATCCCGCGCTTCTGCGACCACCCGCTGCTCGACCCGGTCGGCGCGTGCCGGCAGTGCATCGTCGAGGTCGAGGGCCAGCGCAAGCCGCTGACGGCGTGCACGACGACCGTCACCGAGGGCATGGTCGTCAAGACCCAGCTGTCCAGCCCGGTCGCCAAGAAGGCGCAGGAGGGCACGCTCGAGCTGCTGCTCATCAACCACCCGCTGGACTGCCCGGTCTGCGACAAGGGCGGCGAGTGCCCGCTGCAGAACCAGACGATGACCAACGGCAACGCCGAGTCGCGCTTCCGCGACGTCAAGCGCACCTTCGCCAAGCCGATCGCCATCAGCACCCAGGTGCTTCTGGACCGCGAGCGCTGCGTGCTCTGCGCCCGCTGCACGCGCTTCCAGCAGCAGATCGCCGGCGACCCGTTCATCGAGCTGTTCGAGCGGGGGGCGCTGCAGCAGGTCGCCATCTACAGCGACCAGCCCTTCGAGAGCTACTTCTCCGGCAACACCGTGCAGATCTGCCCGGTCGGCGCGCTCACCGGTGCGGCCTACCGCTTCCGGGCACGGCCGTTCGACCTCGTCTCGACCCCGATGGTGTGCGAGCACTGCGCGTCCGGGTGCGCGCTGCGCACCGACCACCGCCGCGGCAAGGTGCTGCGGCGCCTGGCCGGCGACGACCCGCAGGTCAACGAGGAGTGGAACTGTGACAAGGGCCGCTGGGCGTTCACCTACGCCTCGCAGCCCGACCGCATCGTCACGCCGCTGGTGCGCGACTACGACACCGGGCGCCTGGTCGAGACGTCCTGGACCGAGGCGCGCGGCGCGCCGCGCGCGGGCTCGGCTACGCCAAGGCCGACGGCGGCGTCGGCGTCCTGCCCGGCGGCCGGCTGACCGTCGAGGACGCCTACGCCTACAGCAAGTTCGCCCGCACGGTGCTCGGCACCAACGACGTCGACGCGCGGGTGCGGCCGCACTCGGGCGAGGAGCTCGACTTCCTCGCCGCACGGGTCGCCGGCCGCTACGTCGGGTCCGAGGCCGCCGTCAGCTACGACGACGTCGAGAAGGCGCGCTCGGTGCTGCTCGTCGGCTTCGAGCCGGAGGAGGAGTCGCCGATCCTGTTCCTGCGGCTGCGCAAGGCCGTGCGCCGCACCGGCACGCGCGTCTTCACCGTCGCGCCGTTCCGCTCGCCGGGTGCGGTCAAGACCGCCGCCCGGCTGCTGCAGACCGTGCCGGGCGGCGAGGCCGCCGCTCTCAACGGGCTGCTCGGCGCCACCGAGGGCGTCGCCGGCGAGGCGGCCGCGGCGTTGCAGGAGCCCGGCGCCGTCGTGCTGGTCGGCGAGCGGCTCGCCGCCTCCCCGGGCGCCTACTCCGCCGCCGCGCGCCTGGCCGACGGCACCGGCGCGCAGCTGGCCTGGGTGCCGCGCCGTGCCGGTGAGCGCGGTGCGGTCGACGCCGGCGCCCTGCCGACGCTGCTGCCCGGCGGTCGGCGGGTCGCCGACGTCGCCGACCGCTCCGAGGTGGGCGCGGTGTGGGGGGCCGGCCTGCCCGACACCCCCGGGCGCGACCTCACCGGCATCCTGACCGCCGTGCGCGACAACGACCTGCAGGGCCTGCTCGTCGGCGCCGTCGACCCCGCCGACTGCCCCGACCCGTACCTGGCGCTCGACGCGCTCGACGCCGCGCAGTTCGTCGTCAGCCTCGAGATCCGCCGCTCACCGGTGACCGACCGGGCCGACGTCGTCCTGCCGGTCGCGCCCGCCGTCGAGAAGAGCGGCACCTTCCTCGACTGGGAGGGCCGAGCCCGGCCGTTCGACACGGTGCTGCGCCAGACCGGTGCGCTGCCCGACGTCCGGGTGCTGCACCTGCTCGCCGACCAGATGGGCGTCTCGCTGGGCCTGCCCGACGTGCCGGCGGCCCGCACCGAGATCTCCCGGCTCGGCGCCGCGACCGAGCGCCCGCCGGCGCCGGCCGCACCGGCCGCCGAGGTGCCGGTGCCGGGCGCCGGTGAGGCCGTGCTGGCCTCGTGGCACTGGCTGCTCGACGACGGCTCCCTGCAGGACGGCGAGCCGTTCCTCGCCGGCACGGCCAAGAAGCCGCGCCTGCACCTGTCGGCGGCCACGGCCACCGAGATCGGGGCGGTCGACGGCGCCCCGGTCACCGTGTCCTCCGACCGCGGCAGCGTCACGCTGCCGCTCGTCGTCGCGGACCTGCCCGACCGGGTGGTCTGGGTCCCGATGCGCACGCCGGAGGCCGCCGTCCGGCGCGACCTCGCGGTGCTGCCCGGCTCGGTCGTCCGGCTGTCCCTGGCCGAGGGCGCCGTGGCCGCGGCCGGCGTCGCCGGCTCCTCCGAGGGTGAGGTCTAGATGGGCGACAACCAGCTGCCGCTGACCAGCTTCGGCAACGAGCCGCTCTGGATCATCGCGCTCAAGGCGCTGTTCGTGTTCGTGCTGCTCGTCGTCATGACGCTGCTGTGCATCTGGGGCGAGCGCCGCGTCGTCGCCCGCATGCAGCAGCGCTCCGGCCCGAACCGGGTCGGGCCCTTCGGCGTCGGGCAGGGCCTGGCCGACGGCTTCAAGCTGGCCCTCAAGGAGGACATCATCCCGGCGATGGCCGACAAGCCGGTCTACGTGCTGGCGCCGCTCATCTCCGCGATCCCGGCGTTCCTCGCCTTCGCCGTCATCCCGTTCGGGCCGGCGGTCAGCATCGCCGGCACCGAGACGGCGCTGCAGCTCACCGACCTCAACGTCGGCGTGCTCTGGATCCTCGCCTGCGCCAGCTTCGGGGTGTACGGGATCGTGCTCGCCGGCTGGTCGAGCGGCTCGACCTACCCGCTGCTCGGCTCCCTCCGCAGCGCGGCGCAGGTCATCAGCTACGAGATCGCCATGGGGCTCGCGCTGGTCGCGGTCTTCCTGTACGCCGGATCGCTGTCGACCAGCGAGATCGTCGCCGCCCAGGCCCAGGGCGGGGAGGTGTTCGGCATCTCGATGCCGGGCTGGTTCATCTTCGTCCTGCCGGTGTCGTTCGCCATCTACGTCGTGTCGATGACCGGCGAGGTCAACCGCGCCCCGTTCGACCTTCCCGAGGCCGAGAGCGAGCTGGTCGGCGGCTTCCACACCGAGTACAGCTCGCTGAAGTTCGCCATGTTCTTCCTGGCCGAGTACATCAACATGGTCACCGTCTCGGCGCTGGCGACCACGCTGTTCCTCGGCGGCTGGATGGCGCCGTGGCCGTTCTCGATGGTCGACTTCTTCAACAGCGGCTTCTTCCCGATCGTGTGGTTCCTGCTGAAGACCGCCGTCTTCATCTTCTTCTTCATCTGGCTGCGCGGCACCCTGCCGCGGATGCGCTACGACCAGTTCATGCGCCTCGGCTGGAAGGTCCTCGTCCCGCTCGCGCTGGTCTGGACGATGCTCGTGGCCGGCGTGCGCATCTACTCGACCGAGGTCGAGGACACCCGCACCCGCCTGATCGTGATCCTGCTCGCGGTCGCCGTGCTGTCGGCGCTGGTCTTCTTCTGGCCGCAGAAGGACACCTCCGGCGGCTCGGAGACCGGAGAGCCGGAGTCCATGGCCGACCTCGAGCGCGACATCGTGCCCATGGCCGACGGCGGCTTCCCGGTGCCGCCGCTGGACCTCGTCGTGCCACCGACGCCGCACGCGCGCCGGCAGAGCGTGCCCGCCGGCGCCGGGACCGTGACCACCGCACCGGCGGCGTCCGGTGGCGTCACCGGCATCGACGCGAGCAGCCAGCTCACCGGCGTCGAGCCGGGACCGGTCGAGAGCGACCCGTCCGCCGACACCCCGCACTCGCGCGGCCCCGGCGAGGGCGGCGCCGACACCCGCGCCCACGACGAGGACGACAGCAAGGGGAACGACCGTGGCTAGCCTCTTCGACCCCGTGAAGGGGTTCGGGGTCACCTTCACGACGATGTTCAAGAAGGTGACCACCGAGCAGTACCCGGAGGAGGTCCGGCCGACGGCCCCGCGCTACCACGGGCGGCACGTGCTGAACCGGCACCCGGACGGCCTCGAGAAGTGCATCGGCTGCGAGCTGTGCGCCTGGGCCTGCCCGGCCGACGCCATCTACGTCGAAGGCGCCGACAACACCGACGAGGCGCGCTACTCGCCCGGTGAGCGGTACGGCGCGATCTACCAGATCAACTACCTGCGCTGCATCTTCTGCGGGCTGTGCATCGAGGCCTGCCCCACGCGCTCGCTGACCATGACCAACGAGTACGAGCTGGCCGACGACAGCCGGCACGACCTCATCTTCACCAAGGAGCAGCTGCTCGCCCCGCTGCTGCCCGGCATGGAGCAGCCGCCGCACTCGATGCGGCTCGGCGACAGCGACACCGCCTACTACACCGGCGTCGGTCTCACCGCCCCGTCGGTTCCCGGCGACCCGGCGTCCGAGGGCCGGCTCACCGCCGCCGGTGCGCGCCAGGCCGGCGCCGACGGCGACGGCCGGGCCGAGAACGTCGCGGCCGACCCGGCCCCCGGAGGTGCCCGGTGACCGACCCGATGCTGCTGGCCGAGGTCTCCACCGGCGAGGCGGTCGCCTTCTGGGTGCTCGGCCCGCTCGCGGCCGTCGCCGCCGTCATGGTGGTGCTGGCCCGCAAGGCGGTGCACTCGGCGCTGTTCCTCGCCGCGGTGATGCTGTCGCTGGCCGGTCTCTACGCCGCGCAGGACGCGCCGTTCCTCGCCGCCGCCCAGGTCATCGTCTACACCGGCGCCGTCCTCATGCTGTTCCTGTTCGTGCTGATGCTCGTCGGCGTCGACTCGAGCGACTCCCTCGTCGAGACGCTGCGCGGCCAGCGCGTCGCCGCGGTGCTTCTCGGCCTCGGGTTCGCCGTCCTCGTCATGGGAGCGGTGTACCGGGCCACCAGCGACCTGACCGGTGTCGGGCTGGCCGAGGCCCAGCCCGACGGCAACGTGCAGGCGCTCGCCAGGCTGCTGTTCACCAAGTACGTCTTCGCGTTCGAGGCGACGGCGGCGCTGCTCATCACCGCCTCGCTCGGCGCGATGGTGCTCGCCCACAAGGAGCGCACGAGCGAGAAGATGACGCAGCGGCAGCTGGCCAAGAAGCGGTTCCGCGAGAGCCACCCCCACCCGCTGCCCGGGCCCGGCGTCTACGCCGGCCACCACAGCAACGCCACGCCGGCGCTCCTCCCCGACGGCAGCGAGGCGCCCGGCAGCGTCAGCCCGTCGCTGGAGCGCACCCCGCCCGGCTCGGACGGAACGGTGGTCCAGTCATGACGGAGTCCTACTACCTGGTCCTCGCCGCGTTCCTGTTCACGATCGGCGGCGTCGGCGTCCTCGTGCGCCGCAACGCGATCATCGTGTTCATGTGCGTCGAGCTGATGCTCAACGCCTGCAACCTGACCCTGGTCACCTTCAGCCGCATCCACGGCACCCTCGACGGCCAGGTCATGGCGTTCTTCGTCATGGTCGTGGCGGCGTCCGAGGTCGTCGTCGGCCTGGCGATTCTCATGGCCATCTTCCGCACCCGCAGGTCCGCGTCGGTCGACGACGTCAACCTGCTCAAGTACTAGGGACGACGAACCGTGCTGCTCGCGAGTCCGCTCGCCCCCCTCGCTACGGAGGCCCCGGGTCAGTACGCCGCTGCCTCCGGCACGCTCGAGATGCTGTGGCTGCTCATCGCCCTGCCGCTCGTCGGCGCCGCCGTGCTGCTGCTCGGCGGCCGCCGCACCGACGAGTACGGGCCGTACCTCGCGATCGGCACGTGCCTCGCGTCGTTCCTGCTCGGCGTCCTGTCCTTCCTCGAGCTGCGCGGCCTCGAGGCGAGCTCGGCGAACCTGCACCTGTTCAGCTTCCTGCCGATCAACGGCCTGCAGGTCGACGCCGGCCTGCTGTTCGACCCGCTGTCGGCGACGTTCGTGCTGCTCATCACCGGCGTCGGCCTGCTCATCCACATCTACTCGCTCGGGTACATGGAGCACGACCCGCGCCAGCGGCTGTTCTTCGCCTACCTGAACCTGTTCGTCGCGGCGATGCTGCTGCTGGTGCTCGGCGACAGCTTCCTCGCCCTGTACATCGGGTGGGAGGGCGTCGGCCTCGCCAGCTACCTGCTCATCTCGTTCTGGTTCTACAAGCCGGCCGCGGCCACCGCGGCCAAGAAGGCGTTCATCGCCAACCGCGTCGGCGACGTCGGGCTGGCGCTGGCCATCTTCGTCATGTTCGCCGCGCTCGGCACGACGTCGTTCGCCGGCGTCTTCTCCCAGGCCGAGCTGCTCGGCGCGGGCACGGCAACCGCCATCGGCCTGCTGCTCCTGCTCGGCGCGTGCGGCAAGAGCGGCCAGTTCCCGCTGCAGACCTGGCTGCCCGACGCCATGGAGGGCCCGACCCCGGTGTCGGCGCTCATCCACGCGGCCACGATGGTCACGGCCGGCGTCTACCTCATCGCCCGCTCGACGCCGATCTACGACGTCACCGACACCGCCCGCACCGTCGTCGTCGTCATCGGGGCGATCACGCTGCTGCTCGGCGCCGTCATCGGCTGCGCGTACGACGACATCAAGAAGGTGCTGGCCTACTCGACGGTCAGCCAGATCGGCTACATGTTCGTGGCCGTCGGCATCCCCGGCGCCGGGGCGATCGCCATCCTGCACCTGCTCACCCACGGCTTCTTCAAGGCCGCGCTGTTCCTGTCCGCCGGCTCGGTCATGCACGGCATGAACGACCAGGTCGACATGCGCCGCTTCGGCGGGCTGCGCAAGGTCATGCCGATCACGTTCGGGGTGATGCTGGTCAGCTGGCTGGCCATCATCGGGGTGTTCCCGTTCGCCGGCTTCTGGTCCAAGGACCTCGTCATCGAGCAGGCCTTCGACCAGCGCGGCGTGCTCGGCATCGTCACCGGCTGCGTGGCGCTGCTCGGCGCCGGCATCACGGCCTTCTACATGACCCGCCTGATGCTCATGACCTTCTTCGGCGACAAGCGCTGGACGCCGGACGTCCATCCCCACGAGTCGCCGGGGCTCATGACCGTCCCGATGGTGCTGCTGGGCGTCGGCTCGGTCGCCAGCGGCTTCCTGCTCCTGCACGTGTTCGACATCGAGGGCTGGCTCGAGCCGGTGCTCGGCCACCCGCAGGAGGACCACCTCATCGCGCCCATCGTCATCAGCCTGATGACCACCGCGATCGTCGCCGCGGGCGCCTTCCTGGCCTACCTCATGTACGCGAAGAAGGCCGTCCCGACGACCGCTCCGGTCGCGGTCAGCCCGCTCACCACGGCGGCGCGCAAGAACCTCTACGCCGACTCGTTCAACGAGAGCGTGCTCATGCGCCCGGGCCAGTACCTGACCCGCGCGCTGGTCTTCGTCGACAACCGCGGCATCGACGGCGCCGTGCACGGCCTGGCCGCCGGCATCGGCGGCAGCTCGGGTCGCTTGCGGCGCTGGCAGAACGGGTTCGTGCGCTCCTACGCCCTGTCCATCTTCGGAGGCGCCGTGCTGATCCTCGGCGCCCTGCTGTTCGTGAGGCTCGGAGCATGAAAACCACCCCACCACGTCGCTCGCTGCGCTTCCGACGCGTCGGGGGCCCCGAATGAGTGACCTGCCCTGGCTGACCCTGCTCGGCCTCGTCCCGCTGGTCGGCGCCGCCGTCATCGCCGCGCTGCCCCGCACTCGCACCGTGCTCGCCAAGCAGGTCGCGCTGGCCACGTCGCTGGTCGTGCTGCTCATGACCATCGCGATGTGCGCGGCGTTCGAGCCCGACGGCGCGCGCTTCCAGTTCGCCCAGGCGCACGACTGGATCCCGGCGTTCGGCGTGCAGTACGCGGTCGGAGCCGACGGCATCGCCCTGGTGCTCATCGCGCTGGTCGCGGTCCTGACGCCGGTGGTCGTGCTGGCCAGCTGGCACGACGCCGACGACCTGCCGGCGTCCGCCGTCGCCACCGGCTCGACGGCGGGCACCGCCGACGGCACCCCGGTGCCCGGCCGCAAGCGCAGCGTCAAGACCTTCTTCGCGCTGCTGCTGGTGCTCGAGACGCTGCTGATCGGCGTGTTCGCCGCCACCGACGTGTTCCTGTTCTACGTCTTCTTCGAGGCGATGCTGATCCCGATGTACTTCCTCATCGGGAGCTACGGCGGCCCGCGCCGGCAGTACGCCGCGGTGAAGTTCCTGCTGTTCAGCCTCACCGGCGTGCTGCTCATGCTGGCCGCCGTGATCGGCCTGTACGTCGTCTCGGCCGACCAGGGCCAGGGCACGTTCGCCTTCGAGCAGCTCACCCAGCTCGACATCAGCACGCCGGTGCAGATCGCGCTGTTCAGCGGCTTCTTCATCGCCTTCGCCATCAAGGCGCCGCTGTTCCCGTTCCACACCTGGCTGCCCTCGGCCGGTGCCGAGGCCCCGGTCGGCACCGCGGTGCTGCTCGTCGGCGTCATGGACAAGGTCGGCACGTTCGGGTTCCTGCGCTACTGCATCCCGCTGTTCCCGGACGCCTCGCGCATCCTCGCCCCGTGGGTGATCGCGCTCTGCGTCATCGGCATCCTCTACGGAGCCCTGCTGGCGATGGGGCAGACCGACATGAAGCGCCTGGTGTCCTACACCTCGGTGTCGCACTTCGGCTTCATCGGCCTCGGCTGCTTCGCCTTCACCAGCCAGGCGCAGACCGGCGCGGTGCTCTACATGGTCAACCACGGGCTCTCGACCGGAGCGCTGTTCCTCGTCGTCGGCTTCCTCATCGCCCGAGGTCGCAGCCGCCTCATCCGCGACTACGGCGGGGTCGCCAACGTGGCCCCGGTGCTGGCCGGCGTGTTCTTCGTCGCGGGCCTGTCGGCCCTCGCCCTGCCGGGCCTGTCGACCTTCGTGTCGGAGTTCCTCGTGCTGCTCGGCACGTTCCCGACCTACCCGGTCGCGGCGGTGCTCGCGACGCTCGGCATCATCCTGGCCGCCCTCTACGTGCTGCTGATGTTCCAGCGGACGATGCAGGGACCGCTCGCCCTGCCGGCCGGCGTCGAGCCGCCCGAGGACTGGACGCCGTACGTCGACGGGCACGGCGACGACCCCTCCCGCGACGCCGACCTCACCGACCCGAGCGGGCAGGTGGGCGGCGTGCACGAGGGCGCGGTGCCCGAGAGCAGCGGCCGGGGCACCGGCGTCGCCGACGACGGCACGGCCGAGGCCGGGATGCTGCAGCCGGACGCTCCTGCCGGCGGGGGCGGGGGCACCGCGACCGCCGTCCGGCCGTCCCGCACCCGAACGGTCGTCCCGCGCATGACCGACCTGCGCGGTCGTGAGGTGCTCGCGGTCGCCCCGCTGATCGCGCTCATGCTCGTGCTCGGCGTCTACCCGAAGCCGCTCACCGACGTCATCACCCCAGCCGTCAACGCCACCCTGCAGGACGCCGGGGTCACCGACCCGGCCCCGACGCAGGGCACGGGCGAGCCCGCGCGCAACGAGAACGGCTGATCGCATGCCTCCCGAGATCGACATCCCGTCCATCGCCTACGGCGCGCTGTCGCCGCTGCTGATCGTGTTCGGCGCCGCCGTCGTCGGCGTGCTCGTCGAGTCGTTCGCCCCCGCCGGTCGCCGGCGCGGCCTGCAGATCCTCACCTGCACCGTCGGCCTGCTGGGCGCGCTGGTGGCCGTCGTGCTGCTCGCCGGCACGCACCAGCTCACCATCGCCGACGCGATCGCCGTCGACGGCCCGACGCTGTTCCTGCAGGGCGTCCTCGCCGTGCTCGGCCTGACCGGCATCCTGCTGATCAGCGAGCAGTCGCTCGACAGCTCCGGCGGCTCGGTGGTGGCGTCGGCCGCCACGCTGCCCGGCACGCGCGACGACGTCGCGCTGGCCGAGAGCACCGAGGTCCAGACCGAGGTCTACCCGCTGGCCCTGTTCAGCATCGGCGGGATGATGCTGTTCCCGGCCGCGCACGACCTCATCACGCTGTTCATCGCCCTCGAGATCCTGTCGCTGCCGCTGTACCTGATGGCCGGCCTCGCCCGACGGCGCCGCCTGCTGTCGCAGGAGGCCGCGGTCAAGTACTTCCTGCTCGGCGCCTTCTCCTCCGCGTTCTTCCTCTACGGGGTCGCCCTGCTCTACGGGTACGCCGCGGGCACGACGCTGACCGACGTGCGCAACGCCACCGCCGTCGCCGGCAGCAACGAGCTGCTGCTGTACCTCGGCCTCGGGATGCTCACCGTCGGCCTGCTGTTCAAGGTCGGCGCGGTGCCCTTCCAGGCATGGACGCCGGACGTCTACCAGGGCTCGCCCACACCCATCACGGCGCTCATGGCGTCGTGCACCAAGATCGCCGCCTTCGGCGCGCTGCTGCGCGTGTTCTACGTCGCCTTCGGCGGCACGCAGTGGGACTGGCGCCCGTTGCTGTGGGCGGTCGCCATCGCCACGATGGTCGTCGGCGCGGTGCTCGCGGTGACCCAGACCGACGTCAAGCGGATGCTCGCCTACTCCTCCGTGGCGCACACCGGCTTCATCCTCGTCGGGGTCATCGCCCTCGGCGAGCGCGGCCTGTCGAGCACGCTGTTCTACCTGCTGGCCTACGGCTTCACGACGCTGGCGTCCTTCGCCGTGGTCACGCTGGTGCGCGACGCCAGCGGTGAGGCCACCCACCTGGCGCAGTGGGCCGGCC
>Ga0247713_1000799_pt1 | contig 17478 bp, 15 predicted proteins | sample 21E_NmetaG_FD_189936 | JGI IMG/M metagenome (GOLD analysis project Ga0247713, IMG submission 189936) | Soil microbial communities from hillslope of Landscape Evolution Observatory, University of Arizona, Oracle, AZ, United States - 2-1-E_N | ecosystem: Engineered > Artificial ecosystem >... | reverse complement strand
CCCGCCGCCGGCGGGGCGGCTGTCCCTCCTCCCACCGAAGCGGAGCTTCGGTGGCGGCCTTCGGCCGGTTGCTCCTTCCAATAGACCCCCGACGACCCCCCAAACTGCATTGACGCCCCGCCGCCGGGGGGCGGCTGTCCCTCCTCCCACCGAAGCGGAGCTTCGGTGGTCTGCTCGGCCTCACGGCCTCGCGGAGGGCTGAGATAGGATTGTTGGTCGCGTGAACCGAGAGGACCAGGAAAGTGGCAAGCAAGGGCGAGAAGCGGGTGAAGGTGACGCTGGCGTGCGAGACCTGCAAGCGCCGGAACTACATCACCATGAAGAACAAGCAGAACGACCGGGAGCGCATGGAAGTCAAGAAGTACTGCCGGTGGGACCGGACGCACACGACCCATCGGGAGACGCGCTAGAGGGTCGTAACCTTCCGGCCACGGAGCCGGTCGTAGAAGTGGTGATCCCCTCCGAAGAGGCACGGTTGGTAGCGGCGGCCAAGGCCGGCGACGCCGGCGCGTTCACCGCCCTGGTCGAAGGCACCCAGGCTGACGTCTACACGCTGGCCTACCGGCTCACCGGCAACGAGGACGACGCCCGCGACGTGGCCCAGGAGGCCTACCTGCGGGCCTTCCGGTCGCTCAAGCGGTTCCGTGGTGATGCCCGCTTCTCGACCTGGATGTACCGGATCACGGCCAACTGTGCGTCCACCCACCTGACGCGTCGCACCAAGGGCCGCCACGACGAGCTGTCCGACGACGACACCGTGCTCGACGAGCGCCCGGAGTCGGACCCCGAGAGCATGGCCGAGGCCGGCGTGCTGCGTGACAAGGTCACCGCCGCCCTGGCCGACCTGCCTCCCATCCTGCGAGCCGTCGTGGTCCTCCGCGACGTCTACGACCTTCCCCACGAGGCCATTGCGTCTGAGCTGGGGATCACCGAGTCGGCGGCCAAGGTGCGCCTGCACCGGGCCCGTCGCAAGCTGCGGGAGCGCTTGTTCCCGATGCCGGGAGAGGAGAGAGCCCGTGCGGTCTAGCCGGTTCTTCGGAAGTGGCGGGGTGTCCTGCGACGACGTCGCCGGCGCCCTGTCCGCCATCGTCGACGGCTCCCAGGTCGCCGACTTGGAGGTGCAACGGCACATCGGCGCCTGCCTGCGGTGCCAGGCCGAGCTGGTCCAGTACCGCAAGGTGCTCCGCATGCTCCACGAGCTGCGCACCGAGGTGTTCGAGCCGTCACCCGGTCTGGTCCCCGACATCTTGAACGCCATTGGCGCCGCCGGCGAGCGCCGGGCGATCCACCACCTGCTCAACGGCCGGCGCGTCGCTTACGTCGGCGGCATCGCCGCGGCCACCGCCGCCGGCGCCGCCGGCGCCATCCTCGCCACCCGCGCTCGCCGGCGAGTACGCCTGGCAAGCTAGGCGTACTCGTTGCTGGCGGCGGGCACCCGGGTCCTACGGACCGCGCCCGGCGGGGGCCCCTGCCCCGCCGGCCATCCGCGGTCGCGGGCGCGCCGGCCGGCCGTTGCCGGTGATGCGATAACCTGGCGGTGAAACGAAGGGCCGCGCCGTGCAGAGGGCAGTAGCTCAATTTGGCAGAGCACCGGTCTCCAAAACCGGCGGTTGGGGGTTCGAGTCCCTCCTGCCCTGCTCGTTCGTCCCGACTCGAGTGGAGAACTTGCCGTGAACCGTGAGATGAAGCGACTGATGCAGCGTCAGGGTCAGGTGGACGCTGACGGCAGCCCCGCGCGCCGTGAGGCGCCACGCCCGCCGGCCTCCAGGGTGGCGACGAAGGAGCGGATCGGCCCTGCGGAGTACGTCCGCCAGGTCCGGGGTGAGCTCCGCAAGGTGGCCTGGCCCACCCGCGGCGAGGTCGTCAACTATTCGATCGTCGTGCTCATCGCCCTGCTGGTCTTGACCGCCATCATCTTCGCCTTGGACTACGTCTTCGCCGAAGGCGTCATCTTCCTGTTCCAGTGAGCGACCCCACCGATCTCATGACCGACTCCGAGCTCGGCGGTGCTGATGTCGAGCCGATTGCGCTGACCGCTCCCGATGAGGCGGCCGGCACCTTGGCTGACGAACCGGCGGCCATCCCCGATGAGCCCCTGAGCGAGGACCAGCTGCTCGAGGAGGGCTTCGAGGACGAGGAGGACGCACCCCCCGTCGAGAGCCCCTACGACCGTCCCGGATACTGGTACGTCGTCCACACCTACGCCGGCTACGAGAACAAGGTGAAGTCGAACCTCGAGAGCCGGATCGCCTCCATGAACATGGAGGACCGAATCTTCGAGTGCGTCATCCCCATGGAGGACGTCATCGAGTTCAAGGGCGGCAAGCGGGTCACCGTCCAGAAGAAGGTCTTTCCCGGCTACCTGCTCGTGCGTTGCGAGCTCGACGACGACTCCTGGCGGGTGGTGCGCAACACCCCGGGTGTCACAGGTTTCGTCGGCCTGGGCGCCAAGCCCACGCCGTTGTCGCGCAAAGAGGTGGAGAGCATCCTCCAGGTGCAGCCCACCGGTGCCGACGGGGCCCCGAAGAAGGCCCGTCACCGGGCGATGTACGAGACCGGCGAGAGCGTGCGGGTGCGCGAGGGACCCTTCGCCGACTTCACCGGCACCATCGCCGACATCAACGAGGACCAGATGAAGCTCAAGGTCCTCGTCAACATCTTCGGTCGGGAAACACCGGTCGAGCTCGAGTTCAGCCAAGTAGCAAAGCTCTAGATTCCAGGAAGTCCCCAGGGTGGGAGGCGCCTCCGGTGCCGCCAGGACCACCAAAGGAGAAGCACGAATGGCTAAGAGACGCGTCGCCGCGGTCGTCAAGATCCAGATACCGGCCGGGGCGGCCACGCCGGCGCCGCCGGTGGGTACGGCCCTCGGTCCCCACGGCGTCAACATCATGGAGTTCTGCAAGGCGTACAACGCCGCCACCGAGTCCCAGCGGGGCACGGTCGTGCCGGCGGAGATCACCGTCTTCGAAGACCGCACGTTCACCTTCGTCGTCAAGACGCCGCCCACGCCGGTGCTGCTGCGGCAGGCGGCGGGGCTCGAGAAGGGCTCGGTCACCCCTGGCCGGGAGTCTGCGGGCACGATCACCGACGCCCAGATCACCGAGATCGCCCAGACCAAGATGCCCGACCTCAACGCCAACGACCTCGAGGCGGCCAAGAAGCAGGTCATCGGCACCGCCCGGTCCATGGGCCTGACGGTGAAGGGCTGATCCGATGACGCACACCAAGAAGAACTCCAAGAAGTACGTCGACGCCATGCGCCGGTTCGACCGGGACCGTCAGCACGGCCCCGGGGAAGCCGTCGACCTGGTCAAGAGCCTGGCCGCAGCCAAGTTCGACGAGTCGGTCGAGCTGGCGGTGCGCCTGGGCGTCGACCCCCGCAAGGCCGACCAGATCGTGCGGGGCACCGTGGGCCTGCCCGCCGGCACCGGCAAGACGGTGCGGGTGGTGGCCTTCGCCGCCGGCGACGCCGCCGCCGAGGCCCGGGAGGCCGGCGCCGATGTGGTGGGCGCCGACGACCTGGTGGCACGGGTCCAGGGGGGTTTCCTGGACTTCGACGTCGCCATCGCCACGCCCGACCTCATGGGCCAGGTGGGCAAGCTGGGCCGGGTCCTCGGGCCCCGGGGCCTCATGCCCAACCCGAAGACCGGCACCGTGACCACCGACGTCGGCCGGGCGGTGCGGGAGTTCAAGGGCGGCCGGGTCGAGTACCGCACCGACCGCTACGGCAACATCCACGTCCCCATCGGCAAGGTCAGCTTCGACCGCCGGGCCCTGCTCCAGAACTTCCAAGCGGTCGTCGAGGAGCTCCAGCGGGCCAAGCCGGCATCCGCCAAGGGCAAGTACATGCGGGGCATCGCCGTGTCCTCCACCATGGGCCCGGGCATCAAGGTCGACCCGAACCCGCTGCGGGCCATCGACGAGGAGCTCACGGCGTCCGCCTAGTAGGATGCACAGCACAACCAGACCGCCGTAGACATTCGGTGCGCACCAGCGCGTAAGCGGCCCTCAACCGGGCCCGCCCAACGAGGCGTGAACCTCCCGAGGGATTTGTTCGCGCGTCGCCGCACAACCGGGAGGATTCGAATTGCCAGGAGAACCGAGACCCGAGAAGGTCGCTGTGGTCACGGAGGTCCGCGAGCGCCTTTCCGCGTCCAACGGCGCCCTGCTCACCGAGTACCGGGGACTGAAGGTCTCCGAGCTGGCCGCCCTGCGCCGGTCGGTCAACGACGCCGGCGGCGACTACCGGATCTTCAAGAACACCCTGGTCCGGCGGGCGGCATCCGAGCTGAACCTGACCGACCTCGATCCGCTGCTCGTCGGACCCACCGCCGTCGCCTTCGTCGACGGGGACGCGGTGGCGGTGGCCAAGGTCCTGCGGGACTTCGCCCGGACCAACCCCAACCTCACCATCAAGGGTGGCCTGCTCGGCACCACGGTGCTCAACGCGGCCGACGCCGGCGCCCTGGCCGACGTCGCACCCCGCGAGGTCATCCTCGCCCAGCTGGCCGGCGCCTTCGCCGCCCCGCTCCAGAAGATGGCCGGGCTTCTCCAGGCCCTGCCCCGCAACTTCGCGTACGGGCTGTCCGCCCTCATCGACCAGAAGAAGGAAGGAAACAGCTAGATGGCCACCAAGGACGAGATCCTCGACAGCATCGCCGGCATGACCGTGCTCGAGCTCTCCGAGCTCCTCAAGGAGTTCGAGGAGAAGTTCGGCGTGACGGCGGCGGCCCCCGTGGCCGTGGCCGCCCCTGGCGGTGGCGGCGGCGGCGGGGCCGAGGCCGCCGCGGTCGAGGACGAGCAGGACGAGTTCGACGTCATCCTCGCCGACGTCGGCGCCCAGAAGATCCCGGTCATCAAGGAGGTGCGCGCCCTCACCAACCTCGGTCTCAAGGAGGCCAAGGACCTGGTGGACAGCGCCCCCAAGGCCGTGCTGGAGAAGGTCTCCAAGGAGGAGGCCGAGAAGGCCAAGGCCCAGCTCGAAGGCGCCGGCGCCACCGTCGAGCTGAAGTAAGGGTCGCCCGCCGGGCCGGAGGGTGCCGGTTGCGGTGCTCCTCCGGTTCGCGGACGGTCGTAGTCCCAAGTTGTCCACACCCTTGACCGCAGGGGCGGAGTCGAATAGCCTCATCCCAGCTTGATTCGGAGCTGGGTTGCCCTATCGCGCGACGACAGCTAGTCTGTTATCTGCCGTGCCAGCCCGCGAGTCGCCGTCCTTTTTCCCCGGCTTGACCGCGCGCACCCGGCGTTGACCGCCAGCCCCGCCCCGCCCAGCCTCGAATCGCCAGCAACAGCCCGCCCAGCACTCTTCGCGAAGGAGTGAGGTTTTGCCCACTCGTCCCGCCCCCCGGGAACGCTTTTCCTTTTCCAACCTCGATGAGGTCCTTGCCCTCCCGGACCTGATCGCCGTACAGCGAGACTCGTTCAAGTGGTTCCTCGATCGGGGGATGTCCGAAACATTCCGCGACATCAGCCCCATCGAGGACTTCACCGGTCAGCTCCGCCTGGAGCTGGAGTTCGACGCCGAGGACCCCGACCTGCGGCCGCCGCCCAAGTTCACCGTGGAGGAGTGCAAGGAGAAGGACATGACCTTCTCGGCGCCGATCTTCGTGCGGGCCCGCTTCATGAACGCCACCACGGGCGAGATCAAGGAGCAGACGGTCTTCATGGGGGACTTCCCGATGATGACCGACAAGGGCACGTTCATCATCAACGGCACCGAGCGGGTGGTCGTCTCCCAGCTCGTGCGCTCGCCGGGCGTCATCTTCCAGCCCGGTCGCGACGCCAAGACCATCGCCACCGCCACCATCCACCCCTACCGGGGTGAGTGGATCGAGTTCGACATCGAGCAGAAGCCGGGCAAGGACGTCACCGCCGGCACCCGGGTGGCCCGCAAGCGCCGCCTGTCCCTGTTCGTCCTGCTTCGCGCCCTGGGCTACGACCAGGAGGCCCACCCCGGTTTCCTCGAGCGCTTCGTCAACCACTTCGACTTCCTCGAGGGCCAGTGGGAGAAGGAGAAGGACCTCGCCCCCACCCGTGAGGAGGCGCTGGTCGAGATCTACAAGCGGGCCCGCCCGGGCGAGCCGCCCCAGGTCGAGGCCGCCCGGGCCTATTTCGAGAACGCGTTCTTCAACCCGAAGCGCTACGACCTCACCCGGGTCGGCCGCTACAAGCTGAACCGCAAGCTCGGCCCCGAGATCGAGAAGATCGCCGAGCTGCTCGCCGTCGACCTCGAGCGCCCCGCTCAGAACCAGTTCGTCCTGAGCCCCTCGGAGATCCTGGCTGCGACCACCTACCTGCTGCACCTGGCCGCCGGCGAGGAGGGCTACCGCCTCGACGACCAGGACCACTTCGCCAACCGCCGCATCCGTTCGGTGGGCGAGCTGATCCAGAACCAGGTCCGCATCGGCCTGTCCCGCATGGAGCGGGTGGTGCGCGAGCGCATGACCACCCAGGACGTCGAGGCCATCACCCCCCAGACGCTGATCAACATCCGTCCGGTGGTGGCGGCCATCAAGGAGTTCTTCGGCACCTCCCAGCTGTCCCAGTTCATGGGCCAGACCAACCCCCTCGACGGCCTCACCCACAAGCGCCGGCTCTCGGCGCTCGGCCCCGGCGGCCTCTCGCGGGAGCGGGCCGGCTTCGAGGTCCGTGACGTGCACACCAGCCACTACGGCCGGATGTGCCCGATCGAGACCCCGGAAGGCCCCAACATCGGCCTGATCGGCTCCCTGGCCACCTACGCCCGGGTCAACGACTTCGGCTTCATCGAGACGCCCTACCGCAAGGTGGTGGACGGCAAGCTCACCGACGAGATCCGCTACCTCGCCGCCGACGAGGAGGAGGAGCACGTCATCGCCCAGGCCAACGCCGTGCTCGACGACGAGGGCCAGTTCGTCGGCGACAAGGTGCTCGTCCGCCGGGGCCCCCAGGGCGCCGGCGTGCGCATCGGCGCCGGCGGCACGTCCTACGGCACCACCAGCGAGATCGACTACGTGCCCCCGAGCGAGGTCGACCTCATGGACGTCTCGCCCAAGCAGATCGTCTCCGTGGCCACGGCCATGATCCCGTTCCTCGAGCACGACGACGCCAACCGGGCTCTCATGGGGGCCAACATGCAGCGCCAGGCCGTCTCCCTGGTCCGGGCCGAGGCTCCCTACATCGGCACCGGAATCGAGAAGCGCGCCGCCCGTGACGCCGGCGACGTGATCCTGGCCGAGGGCGACGGCGAGATCGTCGAGGTCACCGGCGACCACATCGTCGTCCAGTACGCCGAGGGCCAGTCCGACCGTGACGCCCGCGCCCTGGGCCGCAAGTTCTACCGCCTGGCCAAGTTCCGCCGGTCGAACCAGGGCACGTGCATCAACCAGAAGCCCGTCGTCGACGAGGGCCAGGCCGTGGTCGCGGGCGACGTGTTGGCCGACGGCCCCTCCACCCACCAGGGCGACCTGGCCCTGGGCAAGAACCTGCTCGTGGCCTTCATGCCGTGGGAGGGCTACAACTTCGAGGACGCCATCATCCTGTCCGAGCGCCTGGTGCGCGACGACGTGCTGACTTCCATCCACATCGAGGCCCACGAGGTCGACGCCCGAGACACCAAGCTGGGCGCCGAGGAGATCACCCGGGACATCCCGAACCTCTCCGACGACATCCTCAAGGACCTCGACGAGCGGGGCATCATCCGCATCGGCGCCGAGGTCGGCCCGGGCGACGTGCTGGTGGGCAAGGTCACCCCCAAGGGTGAGACCGAGCTCACCCCCGAGGAGCGCCTCCTGCGGGCCATCTTCGGCGAGAAGGCGCGCGAGGTCCGTGACACCAGCCTCAAGGTGCCCCATGGCGAGACCGGCAAGGTCATCGACGTCAAGGTCTTCTCCCGCGAGGAGCAGCACGAGCTGGCCCCCGGCGTCAACCAGCTGGTCCGGGTCTACGTGGCCCAGAAGCGCAAGATCAGCGAGGGCGACAAGCTGGCCGGCCGCCACGGCAACAAGGGCGTCATCTCCAAGATCCTCCCGGTCGAGGACATGCCCCACCTGGCCGACGGCACGCCGGTCGACATCATCCTGAACCCCTTGGGCGTGCCCAGCCGGATGAACGTCGGCCAGGTCCTGGAGTGCCACCTCGGCTACGCCGCCCGCCACGGCTGGGAAGGCGCCGTCAACGGCACCAAGACCTCCACCATCGCCACCAAGACCCGCCCGGTGACCGAGCCGGCGGTCTGGGTTTCCTCGCCGGTCTTCGACGGCGCCCACTGGGACGAGGAGGGCGACGCCGGCTCCGGCCGCCACCCCACCATCCAGCAGATCCTCACCGAGCGGCTCCACACCGACTCGGCCGTGCCCGGCGGTTCCCGTCTCATCCAGGCCGACGGCAAGCAGGTCCTCTACAACGGCCGCACCGGCGAGGCCTACGACCGCCCGGTGACCGTCGGTTACGTCTACATCCTGAAGCTCCTCCACCTGGTCGACGACAAGATCCACGCCCGGTCGACCGGCCCCTACTCGATGATCACCCAGCAGCCCCTGGGTGGGAAGGCGCAGTTCGGCGGGCAGCGCTTCGGCGAGATGGAAGTGTGGGCCCTCGAGGCCTACGGCGCCGCCTACGCCCTGCAGGAGCTGCTCACCATCAAGTCCGACGACGTCCTCGGCCGGGTCAAGGTCTACGAGGCCATCGTCAAGGGCGAGAACATCCCCGAGCCCGGCATCCCCGAGTCCTTCAAGGTGCTCATCAAGGAGATGCAGTCCCTCTGCCTCAACGTCGAGGTCCTCTCGACCACGGGCGAGGAGATCGAGATGCGCGAGCTCGACGAGGACGTGTTCCGTACCGCCGAGGAGCTGGGCATCGACCTGAGCCGCCCGGAGCGCGGATCGGATGAAGAAGACGCCCGGAGGGCGGCCGAGAGAAGTAGTCGCCTGTGATGTGCAGCCCCGGCGGGCGGTCGGCGGGCTCCGACTCGGTGGCCATGACCCCGCCCGACCCCACCGAGTCGGCCCCGCCGCCCGCCCGCCTGGTCGGTGCCACGTCCTCGTCAAGCTGTGTGTTTTTTGAGAGAGAGAAGGTTGTCGGTTGCTAGACGTCAACAATTTCGATCAGTTGCGGATTGCTCTCGCCACTGCTGATTCCATTCGTACGTGGTCGAACGGTGAGGTCAAGAAGCCGGAGACCATCAACTACCGCACGCTGAAGCCGGAGAAGGACGGCCTCTTCTGCGAGAAGATCTTCGGTCCCACCAAGGACTGGGAGTGCTACTGCGGCAAGTACAAGCGCGTCCGGTTCAAGGGCATCATCTGCGAGCGCTGCGGCGTGGAGGTCACCCGCTCCAAGGTCCGGCGCGAGCGCATGGGCCACATCGAGCTCGCCGCCCCCGTGGTCCACATCTGGTACCTCCGGGGCACCCGGAGCTGGCTCGCCTACCTGCTCATGGGCACCGAGGCCCGTGAGGAGCTGAAGGCCAAGCAGCTCGAGAAGGTCATCTACTTCGCCGCCAACCTCGTCACCTGGGTGGACGAGGAGCGCCGGCACACCGACCTCCCCGAGCTCGAGGCCGAGCTCCTCGAGGAGCTGGGCGACATCGAGCGCTCCCGCGACCTCGATGTCGACCGGCGCTTCAAGGACCTCGAGGCGGAGATCGCCGAGCTTGAGGCCAACGGGGCCAAGGACTCCGAGCTCAAGGCCCGCCAGAAGGTGGCGGACAAGGAGCTCGCCCTCATCCGTGACCGGGCCCAGGACCAGATCGACCTGGCCCGCCGGGCCTTCGACGAGTTCAAGGACCTCTTCGCCCGCAAGATCATCGAGGACGAGGTCGTCTGGCGCCAGCTCAAGGACCGTTACTCGGAGTACTTCCGCGGGGGCATGGGCGCGGACGCCATCGCCCAGCTCATCGGCGAGATCGACTTCGACTCCGAGGAGATCAAGCTCCGCGAGGGCATCGACGCATCCGACGGGCGCCGGCCTCTTTCGGCCCAGCGCAAGCAGAAGGCCATCAAGCGGCTGAAGATCGTCACCGCCTTCAACCGGCGCGACGAGACCACCAGCCGGCGGGTCAACGAGCCCAAGGCCATGATCCTCGACGCGGTTCCGGTGATCCCGCCGGACCTGCGCCCCATGGTCCAGCTCGACGGCGGCCGCTTCGCCACCTCCGACCTCAACGACCTGTACCGCCGGGTCATCAACCGCAACAACCGCCTGAAGCGCCTCCTCGACCTCGGCGCCCCCGAGATCATCGTCAACAACGAGAAGCGCATGCTCCAGGAGGCGGTCGACGCCCTCTTCGACAACGGCCGCCGCGGCCGTCCGGTCACCGGGCCCGGCAACCGCCCCCTCAAGTCCCTGTCCGACATGCTGAAGGGCAAGCAGGGCCGGTTCCGCCAGAACCTGCTGGGCAAGCGGGTCGACTACTCCGGCCGGTCGGTCATCGTCGCCGGCCCCACGCTCAAGCTGCACCAGTGCGGCCTGCCCAAGCTCATGGCCCTCGAGCTGTTCAAGCCCTTCGTCATGAAGCGGCTGGTCGACACCGAGCTGGCCCAGAACATCAAGTCGGCCAAGCGCATGGTGGAGCGCCGCCGGCCCCAGGTCTGGGACATCCTCGAGGAGGTCATCAAGGAGCACCCCGTCTTCCTGAACCGGGCGCCGACGCTGCACCGCCTCGGCATCCAGGCCTTCGAGCCCCTGCTGGTCGAGGGCAAGGCCATCCAGATCCACCCCCTCGTCTGCGCCGCGTTCAACGCCGACTTCGACGGTGACCAGATGGCCGTCCACCTGCCCCTGTCCGCCGAGGCCCAGGCCGAGGCCCGGGTGCTGATGCTGTCGGCCAACAACGTGCTGTCGCCGGCCCACGGCCGCCCGCTGACCGTTCCCAGCCAGGACATGGTCATCGGCATCTACTACCTCACCGAGCAGACCGCCGGTGTTCCCGGCGAGGGCCGCAAGTTCTCCCACCTGTGGGAGGTCGAGCGGGCCGTCGACGAGGGTGAGCTGCAGATCCACGCCGAGATCGAGATCCGCCAGGGCGACGACGACGGCAAGCCGACCTACCGCACCACCACCGCCGGCCGCCTGTTCTTCGAGCGGGCCCTGCCGGCGGACTTCTGCGCCAAGGTCGGCTTCATCGACAGGGCGGTGAAGAAGCGCGACATCACCGACATCGTGGAGCGGCTGGTGGCCGACTACACCAAGGCCGATGTGGCCAGGAGCCTCGACGCCATCAAGGACCTCGGCTTCCGCTACGCCACCCAGTCCGGCCTCACCATCTCCATGGCCGACGTCACCACCCCGCCGGAGAAGGGGACCATCCTCGACAAGTACGAGAAGGAAGCGGACAAGATCGAGTCGCAGTTCCGCCGGGGCATCATCACCGACGACGAGCGGCGCCAGAAGGAAGTCGAGATGTGGACCAACGCCACCCGCGAGGTGCGGGTGGCCATGGAGAAGACGCTGGGCGGCATCGTCTTCAACCCCATCGACATGATGGTTGGCTCCGGGGCCCGAGGGAACATCATGCAGGTCCAGCAGATCGCCGGTATGCGCGGCCTGGTGGCCAACCCCCGGGGTGACATCATCCCGCGGCCTATCAAGTCCAACTTCCGTGAGGGCCTTTCCGTCCTCGAGTACTTCATCTCCACCCACGGGGCCCGGAAGGGCCTGGCCGACACCGCCCTGCGCACCGCCGACTCCGGCTACCTGACCCGCCGGCTGGTCGACGTGGCCCAGGAGCTCATCATCCGGGAGCTCGACTGCGACACCCCGCGCGGCATCTGGCTCGAGCACATCGAGCCCGACACCGCCGGCCGGCGCAACAGCCTGGAGACGCGCCTGTACGGGCGGATCCTGGCCGAGCCGGTCACCCTCTCGGACGGCACCGTCTTCCCCCGGGGCCTCGAGGCCACCGACGTGGAGATCGCCGCCATGCGCGACGACCCCGGCGTCAACCGGGTCCGGGTTCGCTCGGTCCTCAACTGCGAGGCCACCCACGGCGTGTGCGCGGCGTGCTACGGCCGCTCGCTGGCCACGGGCCGTCCCATCGAGCTCGGTGAGGCGGTCGGCGTCATCGCCGCCCAGTCCATCGGTGAGCCGGGCACCCAGCTCACCATGCGTACCTTCCACACCGGTGGTATCGCCCAGACCGACATCACCCACGGCCTTCCCCGTGTCGTCGAGCTCTTCGAGGCCCGGACTCCCAAGGGCAAGGCCATCCTGGCCCGCACCTCAGGTGTGGTCCGCATGGTCGACGACGAGGTCAAGGGCCGCACGGTCACGATCGTGGCCGACGACGGCGCCGAGGAGGCGTACCCGATCTCCAACCGGGACCTGGCCCGCCTGCTCGTCACCGAGGGCCAGGAGGTCACCGCCGGCGACGCACTGGTCGAGGGGCCCAAGGACCCCAAGGAGCTGCTGGAGATCAAGGGCATCCGGGAGACCCAGCAGTACCTGGTCGACCAGGTACAGCAGGTGTACCGGCCCCAGGGTGTGTCGATCCACGACAAGCACATCGAGCTGATCGTCCGCCAGATGCTCAAGCGGGTCCTGGTGGCCGAGCCGGGGGAGTCAGACCTCCTGCCCGGCGAGCGGGTGGAGTCCCGGCAGTACGCCGAGATCAACCGGGCGCTCGTCCAGGAGGGCAGGACGCCGGCCGAAGGCCGGCCCGAGCTCATGGGCATCACCAAGGCGTCGCTGGCCACCGAGTCGTGGCTGTCGGCGGCGTCGTTCCAGGAGACCACCCGGGTGCTGACCGAGGCTGCCATCGAGGGCAAGCGCGACCAGCTCCTGGGCCTCAAGGAGAACATCATCATCGGCAAGCTCATCCCCGCCGGGACGGGCATGCTGCGCTACCGCGGCCTGGAGATCCAGGCGCCGGAGTACGAGCCCCTGCCCTTCTACTCCTCCGACGTCCAGGACCCGGCGGCCTGGTTGGCCAACGTGGGCCGGGATCCCGACGCCATGGATGGCACCACGCTGACCGTCGCTCCCGAGCGGCCCAGCGAGGACGAGGAGAGCTTCTTCGGCACCGCGCCCGACATCGCCGGCTGAACAGGCCCGGCAACACCCTCTCGATCTGGCTGCAGTGACGGTCGCATACGACCGCTACTGCAGCCAGAACGGTTTACTAACCTGCGCCAATGCGAGTCCTGTTCTCGTCGACCGCGGGAGCCGGCCACTTCGGGCCGCTGATTCCCTTCGCCAAGGCGTGCCAGGCGGCGGGGCACGAGGTCCTGGTCGCGGCGCCGGCGTCGTTCGCGTCATCGGTGGCCGCCGCGTCCCTCGCCCACGCGCCGTTCGCCGACGTCCCCCCCGATGTGATGGGCCCCGTCTTCGCCCGCCTCCCCTCACTCCCGCGGGAAGAGGCCAACGCCCTCGTTATCGGGCACATCTTTGGCCGGCTCGACGCCCAGGCGGCGCTGGCCGGCGTCACGGCGACGGTCGAGGAGTGGCGACCCGACATCGTGGTTCGGGAGCCGACCGAGTTCGCCTCGTGGGTCGCGGCCGAGAAGGCCGGGGTCCCCCAGGCGGTGGTGGCGATCGGTGTCGCGGAGATGGACGAGGAGGCGAAGCCGATCCTGGTGGAGCCCCTCGCCGAGCTCCGGGCACTCGCCGGCCTGGACGACGACCGTCAGCTCGCCGGCCTGGCGGCGCTGCCCTACTTCTCCATGGTCCCGCCGACCTTCGACGGAGTCGGTCTGCGCCGGAGCGGGGCGGTCCGGCGGTTCCGTACTCCGATCGACGGCGACCGGCAGGGCCGCCTGCCCGCCTCCTGGGGCGATCCGGACTGGCCGCTGGTCTATGTGTCATTCGGCTCGGTCACCGCCACGGTGCCCGTCTTCGCCCCCATCTACGGTGCCGTCGTCGACGTTGTCGCAGAGCTCCCGGTCCGGGTGCTGCTTACTGTCGGTGAAGGCGACGGTCTGGCGGTCGACCGCGTAGCGGCGAACGTGCACGTCGAGCGCTGGTGGCCGCAGGCCGACGTCATGCCGTCGGCGGCGGCCGTCGTCGGCCACGGGGGTTTCGGGACCACCATGACGGCTCTCGCCGGCGGGGTGCCCCAGGTCGTGGTGCCGCTGTTCTCGATGGACCAGTTCCTCAACGCCCGGCGCGTCGCCGAGGTCGGCGTCGGCATCTGCGTCGAGGGTGGGATAGACGGGATCGGGACGCTCCCCGACGCCCTCTCGGGGATCCTCGGCGAGCCGGCCTTCGGGGAGTCCGCCCGCCTGATGGCGAAGGAGATGGCCAGCCTCCCCGACGTCTCCCAGGCGGTCCCGATCTTGGAGCAGCTGGCCGCCGGCTGAGGCTCGACCATCCCCACCGATGGGAAGAGTTCCGGAGTCGTCTAGACTGTCCCTTCGTGCCCACCATCGCCCAGCTCGTCCGCAAGGGCCGCGACTCGAAGGTCGACAAGACCAAGACGCCGGCGCTCCGAGGTGCCCCGCAGCGGCGGGGTGTGTGCACGCGCGTGTACACCCACACGCCCAAGAAGCCGAACTCGGCCCTCCGCAAGGTGGCCCGTGTCCGCCTGACCACCGGCCAGGAGGTCACCGCCTACATCCCCGGCGTCGGCCACAACCTGCAGGAGCACTCGATCGTGCTCGTGCGTGGCGGCCGGGTGAAGGACCTCCCGGGCGTCCGGTACAAGATCATCCGCGGCGTGCTCGACGCGTCCGGCGTCCGCGACCGCAAGCAGGCGCGCAGCCGCTACGGCGCCAAGAAAGGTTAGAGATGCCTCGCAAGGGACCGCCGCCGCGGCGCGAGCTCATGCCCGACCCCATCTACCGGTCGGTGCTCGTCACCCAGTTCGTCAACAAGGTCCTGGTTCGGGGCAAGCGCTCCACCGCCGAGCGCATCGTCTACGGCGCCATGGACATCATCAAGGACAAGACCGGGGCCGACCCCGTGGCCACCCTCAAGCGGGCCATGGACAACGTGAAGCCCCAGCTCGAGGTCAAGAGCCGGCGGGTCGGTGGCGCCACCTACCAGGTGCCCATCGAGGTCAAGCCCCGCCGGGCATCCACGTTGGCCATCCGCTGGCTGGTGGGTTACGCCCGCCAGCGCCGCGAGAAGACCATGGCCGAGAGGCTGGCCAACGAGCTGCTCGACGCATCGAACACCACCGGTTCGTCGGTCAAGCGCCGCGACGACGTCCACAAGATGGCCGAGTCGAACAAGGCGTTCGCCCACTACCGCTGGTAATCGCCACACCCACGCAGTCCGACCGCCCGGGCGCGCTGCGCCCGGGCGGTTCTATGGAGAGAGACAGAAGTCATGGCTGAAGCCCCCACCATCCGAGAGTTCCCGCTGGCCCGGACCCGCAACATCGGGATCATGGCCCACATCGACGCGGGCAAGACCACCACGACCGAGCGCATCCTCTACTACACCGGCAAGACGTACAAGATCGGTGAGGTCCACGAGGGTGCCGCGGTCATGGACTGGATGGTCCAGGAGCAGGAGCGGGGCATCACCATCACCTCCGCCGCCACCACGTGCCGGTGGAAGGAAAACTGGATCAACATCATCGACACCCCGGGCCACGTCGACTTCACCGTCGAGGTGGAGCGGTCGTTGCGGGTGCTCGACGGCGCCGTCGCCGTGTTCGACGCCGTGGCCGGCGTGGAGCCCCAGACCGAGACGGTGTGGCGGCAGGCCAACAAGTACGGCGTGCCCCGCATCTGCTTCATCAACAAGATGGACCGCATCGGTGCCGACTTCTTCAAGGCCGTCGACGAGATCAAGGACCGTCTCGACGCCATCGTCGCCCCCATCCAGATCCCGATCGGTGCCGAGGGCTACTTCCGGGGCATGGTCGACCTCCTCGGCATGACCGCCATGGTCTGGGACGAGGGCATGGGTGAGAAGTGGCGGGACGAGCCCATTCCCGACGACCTGACCGAGATGGCCGCCGAGTGGCGGCACCAGCTGGTCGACTTGCTGTCGAACACCGACGACACCGTCATGGAGAAGTACATCGGCGAGGAGGACATCACCGCCGACGATCTCCGCAAGGCGCTCCGGCGGGCCACCATCGCCAACAACGTCGTTCCCGTCATCTGCGGGACCGCGTTCAAGAACAAGGGCGTGCAGCCCCTCCTCGACGCGATCGTCGACTACCTGCCCAGCCCGATCGACCTGCCGGCGGTGACAGGCCTCGACGCCAAGGGCATCGAGGAGCTCGAGCGCCCGGCGGACGACAAGGCGCCGTTCTCGGCGCTGGCCTTCAAGATCATGAGCGACCCCCACGTCGGCAAGCTCACCTATTTCCGGGTCTACTCCGGCACCCTGAAGAAGGGTGACGCGGTCTTGAACTCCACCAAGGACCGCAAGGAGCGGATCGGCCGCATCCTTCAGATGCACGCCAACCACCGGGAGGACAAGACCGCGGTCTACTCCGGCGACATCGTGGCCGCCGTGGGTCTGAAGCAGACCACCACCGGCGACACCCTGTGCGACCCCAACTCACCGATCGTGCTGGAGTCCCTCGAGTTCCCGGAGCCGGTGATCCACGTCGCCATCGAGCCCAAGACCAAGGCCGACCAGGACAAGCTCACCGACGCCCTCATGCGGCTGTCGGAGGAGGACCCGACGTTCCAGCGTCACACGGACGAGGACACCGGCCAGACGATCATCGCCGGCATGGGCGAACTGCACCTCGAGGTCCTGGTCGACCGCATGCTGCGGGAGTTCCGGGTCGACGCCCACGTGGGCAAGCCGCAGGTCGCCTACCGGGAGACCATCCGCCAGGCGGTCCTCAAGGTCGAGGAACGTTACGTCCGCCAGACCGGTGGCCGGGGCCAGTACGGGCATGTGGTCATCAACGTGGAGCCGACGGGCCCCGGGGGCGGCTACGAGTTCGTGGACAAGATCGTGGGCGGCGTCATCCCGAAGGAGTACATCCCCTCCATCGACGCCGGCATCCAGGAGTCCCTGCAGAACGGCGTGCTGGCCGGCTACCCGATGGTCGACGTCCGGGCCACCCTCGTGTACGGCTCGTACCACGACGTGGACTCCTCGGAGATGGCGTTCAAGATCGCCGGGTCACTGGCCATCAAGAAGGCCACCCGCCTGGCCCACCCGGTGCTGCTCGAGCCGATCATGGCCGTCGAGGTCGTGACCCCGGAGGACTACATGGGCGACGTCATCGGCGACCTGTCCAGCCGGCGGGGTCGGATCGAGGGCATGGAGCAGCGGGGATCGAGCCAGGTCATCCGCTCCCAGGTGCCCCTCGGCGACATGTTCGGATACGCTACCGACCTGCGGTCGCGCACCCAGGGTCGCGCGACCTACACGATGCAATTCCACTCCTACCAGGAGGTACCCGAGTCGATCGCGCGTGAGATCGTCGCCCGGGTACGAGGCGAGTAAGGGGACTCCCAATGGCCAAGCAGAAGTTCGACCGCACGAAGCCGCACCTCAACGTGGGCACGATGGGCCACATCGACCACGGCAAGACAACACTGACCGCGGCCATCACCAAGGTCCTCCACGACCAGAACCCCAACG